>Ga0209785_1000355_pt1 | contig 14529 bp, 17 predicted proteins | sample WorMetG1BERMUDA2_FD_187403 | JGI IMG/M metagenome (GOLD analysis project Ga0209785, IMG submission 187403) | Marine gutless worms symbiont microbial communities from Max Planck institute for Marine Microbiology, Germany - Inanidrilus... ...
TCCGCCGCATCCCTGAAGGCAACCCTTAAACGTTTCCTTTACCTGTATAATCACCACATCCCGCAGAACAACCTGCACCACTCAACATCCTTCCACACGCTCCAGCAAGGGTACGTACGGCAACCCCTCGACAGACTAGATAACAGGATCTTGGTACCGCTCAGGTTTGGAGATGGAGCTCGTCGCGAAGCGTCTCGCGTACGATATGCATCGAGGTTTTGCCTGGCAAACTGCCGTAACAACTCGTTTGTTCGGGGTTATAGTTTCTCGATTTCTTCTATTGGTAAGCCGGTACTTCGAGAAATGATCTCAGGTGGTATGCTTTTCCGTTTCATTTTTTCGGCAATCGTGATCTTCTCTTCTGCCCTTTTCCATACCCTTTTCTATGCCCTCTTCTCTCGCGGTATCGATTGAATTCTTCAAATCACGATAGGTCTTCAAGCTCGCTTCGTATTCACTACATTCCTCATCGTTGAAATTCGAGATTTCCGCTTGCTCAAAGAGCTTGTTGAAGATGCTTTCCTGTAACTTCTCGGGTCTGTCTGTCAGGTTCTCAAGATTCTTCAGCACGTAAAGCCAGTTGTCGAAGTGGGTTTCCAATTCGTCGACCGTTTTAGTGAGTTTCGGCATTTCCAGATAAATATAGGTCAATTTGTCGTAGAAGAGCGCTTGTACGCTCTTGTCGAATAATTGCACTTCGTGATGAAAGACCTAGTCGCTGCCCTTGTCTTCGTCGAAGACGAAATCCAATATGCCAACCGTGTAAACCGATTTCAATTCAAAATCCCAGCCCCCTTTCTGTGCTTGATTCTGAATCGGAAATGTCGAATAGTAAATGCTTCTGTCTTTAAAATAATTCTGCTTGGCCTTCTGCATCTCGACGATGAATTTTTCACCTTGCGCGTTTTCACAATAAATATCGAAAACGGCCTTCCTCTCACCAATGGTTCCCCCGAGTTGTTCCGGTGAAAGGTAAGTAATTTCCTTGATTTCTCCTTCATCTCTGCGCAGCAGCTCATTGAGAAAATCGATAAGCAGATCTTTGTTCGGTTCGATGCCGAATAATTTCTTGAAACCAAAATCTGTAAAGGGATTGATGTATTTGTCTTTAACTCGCATGTATGACTCCGATTTATTGAAAGTTTGGAGTGCATCGATAGGCAGCCCGCACTACGGATACGATCTTCAATGTCGCCTCCACCTCTCATTCATCAATAAGGCAACAAGAAAGATGCGGGCGGCCTCGTGGGTACGGATTTTTCCCGGTCGGCGAAAGCGGATTCGGCATGCCGAACCAGGGTGAGGGGGTCAGGCGGTGAGACGTATTGTAGTCTGCTGTGTACCGAGCCCTTTGGAGATCGTAGAAGGCAGTGGCTACTTTACTTCAGCTCCTTGGGATATCCGGAGGCATCCGGAATCACTACTGTCCCGTTAAACTTGGTCGCGCGCCAGATAACTATCTGAAATGCAGATAAAAACATCCATTTTTGGGGTGTCACCGACTTGAACGCAAAAACCCGCACCGACATGCTCTCGCCCTGGATTCCCTGGGGAGCAGATCATGTATTCAGGACCGTTGGTTTTTTCGCAAGTCATGGACCATTTACCTCTGCAGACGTTTCGGCGCTGTGTGGCGCGTTACCAGGGCGAACGTTACGTCAAGCCGTTCCGTTGTCTCGATCAGTACCTCGCGATGGCATTTGCACAGCTGACTTACCGCGAGAGCTTGCGCGACATCGAAGCCTGTCTGCGCGCCCAGCAGAGCAAGCTCCACCACCTGGGGTTACGCTGCACACGGGTAGCACGCAACACCTTATCCAAAGCCAACGAACGACGCGACTGGCGGATGTATGCCGACTTTGCCCACGCCTTGATTCGCATCGCTCGGCCTCTCTCTGCCGACGAGGACATGAGACTGAGCCTCGACAATACCGTCTATGCCCTGGATGCCTCCACCATCGATCTGTGTTTGTCGGTCTTCCCGCGGGCGCTGTCTCGCGCCACCAAGTCTGCGGTCAAGCAGCACACCTTGCTGGATCTGCGCAGCAACATCCCGACTTTCGTCCACATCTCCGACGGCAAGCTGCACGACGTCAACGTGCTCGACATCCTGCGGCCGGAACCCGGCGCGTTCGACGTCATGGACCGGGGCTACGTGGACTTCCGAAGGCTCTTTACCTTGCACACTGCCGGTGCCTTCTTCGTCATTCGCGCCAAGTCCAACACCAAGTACCGGCGTCGTTACTCCCAGCCCGTGGACAAATCGAGCGGTGTCCGCTGCGATCGTATCGTTACCGTTGGCAGGTGGGGTTGTTCTTCATATGGATCAAACAACACCTGCGCATCAAGTCATTCTTCGGCACCTCTGAGGACGCCGTCAAGAACCAGATATGGATCGCCTTGTCGGTCTACGTCCTCGTGGCCATCATCAAAAAGCGCCTCGATATCCGGGCCGATCTCTACACAATCCTACAGATTCTGAGCCTGACCGTATTCGAAAGAACCCCGTTAATTCAACTGCTTACAAATGACCCGCACATAACGTAGGATCTTGCAATCCCTAACCAACTGAATCTGTTCGACAATTTAATGGGACAGTAGTGTCGTGGTTCAAAATCCGGGGAACGGTCGCGAAGGCCTCCGCCACCGCCCGCAGAGTGGCGGCGATATCCTCCTCGCTATGGGCTGCGGAGAGGAAGCCCGCCTCGAAGGCGGAGGGGGCGAGGTAGACTCCCCGCTCCAGCATGGCGTGGAAGAAGGCGCGGAACTGCTCCCGGTTGCAGGCGGTGGCGCCCGCGAAATCGGTTACCCGATCTGCGTCGGTAAAGAAGATACCGAACATGGCCCCGACCCGGTTGGTGGTCAGGGGTACTCCAGCAGCCGCGGCCTTTTCTTCGAGGCCGGTTACCAGCTTCCCGGTCTTGGCTTCCAAGTCCTGGTAAAAGCCCGGCTCGGAGACCAGCTCCAGGGTCTCGAGCCCGGCGGCCATGGCTACCGGGTTGCCGGAGAGGGTGCCGGCCTGGTAGATAGGACCTAAGGGGGAGATCTGCTCCATGACATCCCGCCGGCCACCGAAGGCCCCCACCGGCATGCCACCGCCGATGACTTTACCCAGGGTCGTGAGATCGGGGGCCACCCCGTAGCGTTCCTGGGCCCCGCCGAGTGCGACCCGGAACCCGGTCATGACCTCGTCGAAGATGAGCAAGCCGCCGTATTGGTCGCACAGCGCGCGCAGTCCCTCCAGAAACCCCGGTTCCGGGGGGATACAGCCCATGTTGCCGGCCACGGGCTCGACGATGACACAGGCAATCTCCTCTCCCCTGCGGGCAAAGGTGTCTTCGACCTGATCCAAGTCGTTGTAACGGAGCGTCAGTGTGAGCCCGGCCAGGGCTGCCGGTACGCCGGGCGAGCTAGGCTCGCCCAAGGTCAGGGCGCCGGAACCCGCCTTGACCAGCAGGGAATCGGAGTGGCCGTGGTAGCAACCTTCAAACTTGACCAGTTTATCCCGCCCCGTATGGCCGCGGGCCAGCCGGATGGCACTCATGGTGGCCTCGGTGCCGGAGCTGACCATGCGCACCAGATCCATGGAAGGCACCAGCTCACAGACCTTTTCCGCCATCCGGGTCTCCAGCTCCGTGGGAGCACCGAAGGAAAGGCCCTGGCGAATCCGGTCGGCAACTGCCTTAATCACCTGGGGGTGGGCATGGCCCAGGATCATGGGGCCCCAAGAGCCGACATAATCCAGATAGCACTTGCCGTCCGCGTCGAACAGGTAGGGGCCGGCGGCGCTTTCGAAGAAGACCGGATCACCGCCGACACTGTGAAAAGCACGTACCGGCGAATTGACGCCGCTGGGAATATGGCGTCGGGCCGCCGCAAACAGGTCATGGGATCGGGTCATGGGTCGCAATCTCCAGCGAGGCTTCGCCTCAGACCGACGAGGCACGAATGTTGGTATGGAAACCGGAAAAGCACGAAAGGACACGAATCCTCATTCGGGTGGATTCGTATTCTTTCGTGCTTTTCGTGTCTTTCGTGGACTCTGTTCCCCACCCCGTGGAACATGGATTCATCATTCGTCATTCCGAATCGGGTCTGTCAGGAAATCCCAGCCGTGAAAGAGCACATCGAAGGCAGCGGCCGCCGCACGGATGTCGGAGCGGCCGAAGACGGCCTCGACAGCGGCCACCATATCCGCACCGGCCGCGATCAGTAACTCACCATTTTCGGGGGTAATCCCACCGATGGCAACCAGCGGGATCGCAAGGTGCCGGCGGGCCTGTCGCAGCAGCTCCGACGTGGCCGGGACGGCCAGGGGCTTGGTAGCGGAAGGAAAGAAGCGCCCGAAGGCCACATAGTCGGCACCGATTGCCTGGGCCTGCAGTGCCCGTTCGAGCCGGTTGTAACAGGAGACGCCGATAATGGCCCCCGGTCCCAGTCGGTTTCTCACCGCCTGCGGATCGGGGTCGTCTTGCCCCAAGTGCACCCCGTCGGCGCTGATCCGCGCTGCTAGCTCCGGGTCATCATTGATAATGAACGGGACGGCGGCGGCGCGGCAGACCGCGAGCAGGGATTGGGCCGTGCGCAGGCGCGCGGCCCGATCGCCGTCCTTGTTCCGGTATTGAATCACCCGTGCACCACCGGCGATGGCCTGCTCCACCTGGGTTGCCAGGGGCGGCACCGGCCTCGGGACATCGGGGGTGACGGCATAGAGCCCGTACAGCCGGCTCATGGTGGTGGTCCCGAACCGTCGATAGCGAGCAGCCGGTTGGGAGTGAGCTGACAGCGGCCGGTGCGCAGGGCGCGGTTCAGGCTCTCCCAAGTGTAGGATTGGGCCTCGGCGACGGCCTCCACGAGGTCCGGACCCCGGACGATGCGGGCTGCGATGGCGCTTGCCAGGGTGCAACCGGAACCGTGGTAGCTGCCGTCGAGACGCGGCCAGGCCCACTCCCGACGGCTGCCGTCGCAACCATAGAGCCGGTTGATTACCTCATCGTCCGGGGCATGGGTACCAGTAATCAACACCCAGGGACAACCGGTCTGCAGCAACCGTCGGGCACAGTCATCCGGCTCCCTGAAACCGCTTAGGAGCCGGGCCTCCGGGAGGTTCGGCGTCACCAGGGTACAGCGTCCGACCAGATTATTGCGCAGCTGATTGACCAGGGTTGCGTCCGCGACCTGCCGTCCGGTGCCGGACGCGAGCACCGGGTCTAAGACCCGCGGCAGCTGCGGATGCTCGGCAGCAAGATCGCTCAGGACCCGGCTCACCCCTGAGCTGCCGAGCAGACCGATTTTAAGGGCCCCGACCCGGCTGTCGGCGAGCACCCGGCGGCAGTGGTCCGCGACCATCCGGGCCGGCTGGGGCCACAGCCGGATGACACCACAGGTATCCTGATCGGTCAGGCAGCTAATGACACTGCAGGCATGGACCCCGACTGCGCGCGCGGCCTCCGCGTCGGCCTGAATACCTGCTCCACCGCCGGGGTCGTGTCCGCCTACGCAGAGGAGGACGGATTGGAGATCATCGGGTGCCATCTTGAACAGTAGGGGATATTATCGTAGCGGAACATCCGGGGGCGACGAGTATCATTATAATAAAGCAATCCATACCCTTATAATAAAGCAATCCATACCCTTACCTTATCCTGCGGTCGGATCCCGTGCCGGCCGCATCAACCTAAGGATCTGTCTATGAAGAGCTACATGTGCGTTATTTGCGGCTTCGTCTACGAAGAGAAAAATGGCTGGCCGGATGACGGTATCCCTCCCGGAACCAGGTGGGAGGACATACGCATGGACTGGAAGTGTCCGGAGTGCAGTGCCACAAAGGAAGACTTCGAAATGATAGAGATATGATCGCGATTAGCGGGCTTTCTGCACCGATTGGTGCCGTCATGCCCGGAATCTAGGTTAAACTGATAGATGTGTCCAATCCTTGACAGGTAAGCCACGATGAGCCGCAATCTCCAGAAAATGGTCAGTCTTGCCCGGCGCTATTGCGAGCTGATCGAAGCGGCCGACGCCGAGGATATATCCTGGCTCAAGGAAGTAGCGGCGCTGTTTCCCAGGCTGCACGCCGCGGTCGATGTCTACGACTGCGGTACATACGACGGCAGTGTGGCCCTGGCACCGGATCTGGACGCCCGCTTTGAGCTTTACAGCCACCTTGTCGAAATCCTGGGCGACCGCGACCCCTACTGGCTGGAGTTCGACCGGGCGGACGATTCCCAGGCGATGACTGGGAGCCTCGCGGACGACTTGACCGACATCTACTGCGAGCTCAAGCATGGCCTGCGCATGGTCGATGAAGGAAGACCCCAGACGCTCGCTGAACACCTGACGGGAAGGTTTCACCCGCCACTGGGGCCGGCACCTGACCGACGCGGAGTGGTATCTTGCGGCATTGGCCACGCAGGGACGCCTGTGATGAAGCCGCGGAATAACCCGCAGGGCGAGCTCAGTCGGGTAGGATGGACGTAGGATGCGGTGAGCATGGTAGACCTCTCAGGATAGCACTGCGAGGAGGCGCGAACCGCATCAATGGACGGGCCGGGGAGGCTCCCTCCTGCATTGGGACAAGTCTGACCTTACCAGCATCCTACGGGCTACGCGACGCGGACCTGTCTGCAGGCAAACAGGTCCGTCTTAGAAACGGCTGAATTATGCAACGATTGATACATGCGCGCTGCTCATGAGGATCGAGCATAACCCGAGTGCGATCTGCAATGATGACTGAGATTGTCGAATCCACACCAACCGCCCTGATTGATCGCCTCGGCCGCCGAATCACTTATCTGCGGGTTTCGGTCACCGACCGCTGCGATTTCCGTTGCGTCTACTGCATGAAGCCGAACCAGCGTTTCGTCCCCCGTGACGGGGTGCTCAGTCTCGAGGAAATCGCGCAGGTAGCCCGAACCTTTGTGGGTCTCGGCGTGCGCAAGATTCGTCTTACCGGCGGTGAGCCCTTGCTGCGCCGGAACGTCCTGTGGCTCATGCGCGAGGTTGCCTCCCTGTCCGGGCTCGACGAGCTGGTAATCACCACCAACGGCTCCCGGCTCGCGGAATTGGCCGAGCAAGTGCGGACCGCAGGCGTTAGGCGTATCAACATCAGCCTGGACAGCCTGCGGCCTGAACGTTTCCGGCGCATCACCCGTAATGGGGATCTCGCCCCCGTGCTGCGCGGTATCGACGCCGCTCTCGCCGCCGGTTTCGAGCGCATTAAACTCAATGTCGTTATCCTCAGGCACCGGAACCACGACGAGATTCCGGACCTGGTACGGTTCGCCGTAAACAAAGGGATCAATATCAGCTTCATCGAGGAGATGCCGGTAGGGCAAATCGGGGAACATGACCGGGCGGAGGCCTTCTATTCGAGCGACAGCATCCGTGCCGATCTGCAGACCTATTTCGAGCTGGTCCCCACCACGGAGACTACGGGTGGCCCGGCGCGTTACTACCGCATCCCGGAGACCGAGACCAGAGTCGGCTTTATCTCCCCTCACAGCCACAACTTCTGCGGTGACTGCAACCGAGTACGAGTCACTGCCGAGGGGCAGCTGTTACCCTGCCTGGGGCAGGAACAGGCCCTGGACTTGCGCCGGATCCTGCGTGAGCACCCAAGAGATGAAGCCGAGCTGGGTCGGACCATCCGGGATGCAACGCAGAGCAAACCCAAAGGCCATGAGTTTGGCCTCCAGGCAAACCGCATTCTCGCCCGCCACATGAACGTGACCGGGGGGTGAGCCGAAACCGTTGGTAGTGATGAATGCGGAATGATGAATCCAAGTTCTGCGGGCACGGGGAACAGGAACCACGGAAGACACGAGGATTCCTTGATGGCCTCGCATCGTTGACAAAAAACTCGCGCCTCGTCGGTCTGAGGCAAAGCCTCGCCAAGGTATGAATCCACGCCTGAATCCGCTCTACAAAAGGTCGCTCATGCTCACCATCGTGCTCGGACCGATGATCTGGCTGGTTTTTACCGAGGATGGACAGCGCCGGACGGATCTGGCAATGCTGTATCTGTTCAGCAAGGGCGAACTCAACCTGACCATCGAGAAGCTGCATTCGGAACTGACGGAGGCCCAGTTCCGGGGATTGTTTCCGGACCTGGAGTTCGTATGTGACGAGGGCGCTAATCCCTTCGGCGATCGGCTGTGTACCGCCGAGATCGGCGCCTTCAACGCGATTCCCTCACGTGCTTTCACTCTGTTCCTACGCGGTGCCGAGCTGAAGGCGGCCAAGCTCAGTTATCGCCGTGCTTACCACGGGACCTTGAAACAACAGCTCACCAGGCGTCTGGGGCGCCCGGATCGACAGTCGCTGCAGGGTCCGGTCGGCGTCGAGGGCCCCCTCACCTGGAAACCGGACGATGGTCTCCTGCTGTTACCTCCCCGGAGACCGACATCGGACGAGGATGCGGTACTGATGTGGTTATCCGAGGCAGCTATTCGGCAACGCCTCCGGGCCGGCGATATGAGAGTGTATTGAAGAGATTCAAAGTACCCATGGGCACTTTGAAAAATACGGTTTTCGTCAACGGCATATCCGAATAATCAACGGGTTAGAATCTCTCGATTGTGAAAACATCTATTTTTCAAGGTGCCCTTCAGACAAGAATATTCCTTAGAGGCTGTCTAAAAAGACATAAGTTAATAGAAAATCACCCAATGGTCATTGGTAGTGGTGATTTTTGAAGTGATATCCAGCCAACAATCGGCAATAATTCGGTATTATAGCGGTGTACGAAGAGTTTTAAACAAATCTCATGCATTTTAACACATTTGGAAAAAGACAACGTCTTACGTAGGAAGCGTGCCAACTGTTACCGTAAGGTATTATTCCAACGCTCAACATGAGCCGTTTCCTCGTTTCTTTACCCACAGGGCGCTGTTGCTCGCTCGGAATGACGGCTTGATACACGCTCCAATAATCACTGAAAACGATGGCTTCTTTATAAGCAGACGGTACGCGATCCTAGAGTATCCAACAGGTGTTTTCGGTGCAATCACCGCAGGCAGAGGCGACGATTTCTCGGGTCTCTCATCAATGAATGCAATCGTTTAGACCAAGCGTATTCTTCCAGAAGAGAGGGCTAAAATCTAGAATCAAGTAACGAGAAAAACGGTGGCAATCGGAATGATTATCGATGAATCCATCTACTCTATCACTTCAAAATCACCACTACCTGGTAATTTTATAGGGCGTCTGGTTATTACAGATCTGTCGGAGAAGCAAGCGACTTGATGCGAAACAAACCTGAGCTTCACTCGAAGTTGGCTTGCGTTCGTAATCTTTACTTAATCGACGTGATCGAACTGGCCAGGCAAAGGTTCTTTCAACCACCCATCGACGAGGTAACACGTGGAAACCGGGGAACCCTGTTTGTTTTCTAACGACCTCGATCAGGCATCCGAATTGGATGCCAGAGCCAATCGGAAAGCTCCGGGCCGGAATAACCACTGTCGGCCCAGATTTTTGTGATGGTATGAAGGAATGAGAACAGATCCGTTATGAGCTGACGAGCCGCTTTCCCATCAAATACGTTGGCTGCGAACACCCGAACAATAATCAGACAACCCATTGTATCGAAAGGGATATTTCTTTTTCTTCCTTTAATGAGCCTGCCTCCATCGAACTCTGATTCCAGACAGGATTCTGGGGTTCCCTTGATGCTTTGACTGTCAATGATGGCTGCCATCGGGTCTGGGTTTCGACTTTTTTCACGTAACTTCTGACGTAGCGCGGTATTGACTTTTTCCAACGTTCGATTGTCCGTCCATTTGTTGTAGTAAGAGTTAACCGGTCGGTAAAGGGGAAAGTCTGTTGGCAGGTAGCGCCATGGACAACCGGTTTTATTCAGATAAAAAATCGTATTCAGGATTTCGCGAAGATCGGTCGTTTGTGGGCGTCCAGTGGTATAGGGTTTGAGCTCGTCAAAAACAGGCTGGAGAATTTCCCACTCTTCATCAATGATGTCGCTCGGGTACCTGATAGGAGATTGAGTCCTTTCAGGAGTCATATTGGAATCCGAAATAGAAGTGCTCGCAGTTATTATTCCACCAGAAAATCTGGTTTTTTTATCATTAAAAAATCAATAAGTTATTTTTAGACAGCCTCTCAGGGTCTAGATAACTTTAGCATCTTGAGAGTATGCCAAGGTTATGTTATGCAAGGAAAAAACAGGTATTTCAGGCGTTCACACCTTTCGGAAGCTAAATTCAGAGCACTTATACGCTATTTCGCGCACGATTTGCGGGCCTGGAAAATCGCCGAGCTGAGTGGTGTAAGCCGCCCGACGATTAATCAGCTATTCATGAAGTTACGAATCAGAATCGCCCAGGTTTGTAACGCTTCATCCCCTCTATTCGGTGAGGTTGAAGTCGATGAATCTTATTTTGGCGCACGCCGTGTTCGCGGAAAAAGGGGCGCGGAGCAGGCGGTAAACCGATCGTCTTCGGAATCCTGGAACGCCACGGGAAAATGTCGGAAATCGTCCCTGACGCCTCCAGGAAGCAGCCACAGAGCGCGATCTGGGGTCAGGTAGCCCTGGAAGCACCATCCACTCGGACGGCTGGAGAGGCTACAATGGGTTGGTGGACATGGGCTACAAAAAGCATTTCCGGGTGCATCATGGTGAGCATGAATTTGCCCGCAGTAATTGACATATCAATGGCATTGAGTCATTCTGGTCATATGCCAAACGGAGGCTTGCAAAGTTCAATGCTGTTCCCCGACAAACGTTCCTTTTACACCTCAAGGAATGTGAATTCAGATTTCATCACCGAGAGGAAGATCTCTCTGATAGAATACTTACTCTACTGAAAGAAAATCCACTCTAAAGTTATCTAGACCCAAAGGTGAACCTAGGGCAGTATAAGACCCAACCAAACCATGTGGAGCAGGCCGACGGCACTATCCACCAGTATGTCGAGCCACTGCAGGTGCCCGGTCAGATGGATAAGCTGGTCGATTGGCTCGCCGGGCATATCGACCAATGTCACCCGATTATTACCGCCGCACTCGTGCACTATAATTTTGGTCCGCATCCATCCCTTCGATGACAGTAACGGGCATGGCGCACGGATTCTGATAAATCTGGTTCTAATGAAGAAGGATTTCTTCCCGGCGGTAATCAGGAGTGAAAGGAAGAGATATTACCTGGATTCCCTGAAACAGTCGGATGACGGTGATATTGCTGCGTTTGTTGAATTCATCACCGGTGAGTTGATCGATACCCAGGAAAAGGTAATCGCGGACCTGGAACCGAGGTCATGGAAAAACTGAGATCCATTAAAAAGAAGTTAGCGGCTGAATTTTAAGTGATGAAGTCTACCGACCCCTACCCTGTCATTCCGGGAGGGATTGCCGGAATCCAGGCGCTAGGGATGGCAAAAGCAGTGGGGAGTCGAATCGTTAAGTCGCACAACCATGTCACTTTGAATTTAACCACTACCGATTTTTTTAGTCCGCAGATTACACAGATTTTTGCAGATTATTTCGTTTTTTCATTTGGCTCTTTATGGATTCCAGACTGATCGAAGGGGGCGGCGATCCGTAGCACTCTGACTGACGACAGAACAGGCAGTCTTTTCTCAACAACAACAGCAAGTTATACGATGCCCCTTTGGCTTGCTGAGAAGGCGAATTTACGCAAAATATCCTACCAGTCTAGAATCCATAAAGAGCCTTTCATTTTTTCATCTGCAGAAATCTGCGTAATCTGCGGATAAAAGATGTTGTCTGAGGTAGAAGTCCATGACTCGAAAAGCAAAAGTCCATCTCTTACCACGTTTTGTTCTCGCCTGTATCCTCGGGGTCAGCCTCGGCGAGGTATTGAGGGCCAGGCCGGGCATGGCCGGGGATGGGGCGTTGCAGGTGATTGTGAGCGTACTGCCCCAGCAGACCTTTGTGGAGCGGGTCGGAGGCCGGCACGTGGAGGTGCATAGCATGGTGCAACCCGGCTACGACCCCCACACCTATGAGCCGACCCCACGTCAGATTGCCGCCTTGAGTGATGCCGATCTCTATGTTCGAATCGGCGTCCCCTTCGAGCACGTCTGGATGGGGCGCATCCGTTCCGCCAACTGGGAGATGCGGATACTCGACGCGCATTCGGGGCTGAATCCGCACAACCTCAGCGGGCATGACTACGACGAGGGGCACGGGGAGCCGATCGCCGAGCAGGGCCATCCGGATGAACACCGGCAGGTCGGGGAGCACGATCCCCACGTCTGGACCGACCCGCTCCTGGTCAAGCAGATGGCGGGCAGGATCCGCGACCAGCTAATCGAGCTCGATCCGGAGAACGCGGAGGATTTCAGGCGCAATTACCAGGCGTTCGCGGCGGAGCTGGAGGCGTTGGATCGTGAGATCCAGTCGCTCCTCGCGCCGGTGTCCAACCGCAAGTTCATGGTCTTTCATCCGGCCTGGGGTTATTTTGCCGCGGCCTACGGCCTGACTCAGATCCCCATCGAGAAGGCGGGTAAGGAGCCGGCCCCCCGGGCTCTGACGGCCCTGATCGAGCAGGCGCGACGCGAACGCATAAAGGTCATCTTCATCCGACCCCGGTTCTCCGAAAGGTCGGCCCGTCAGGTCGCGCGCGCCATCGGGGGGCAGGTCTCAGCCATCGATCCGCTCGCCGCAGATTATGTCGCCAATCTGCGTCGGGTGGCACGGCAGATTGCCGGAGCCGCCCGTAAGTGATGTCGCCGCAATCCGTCATCGAGGTCCGAGATCTAACTTTCTCATACGGGGCAGCGCCCGTACTGGAAGGGGTGAATCTCCAGGTCGAAGCGGGTGAGTTTCTCGGAATCGTCGGCCCCAATGCGGGCGGCAAAAGCACCCTGCTCAAGCTGATTCTGGGACTGCTCGAGCCCCAGTCGGGCCGGATCGCTGTGTTGGGAGAAGGGCCGCGCGCGGCGACGCGACGGCTTGGGTATGTCCCTCAGCACCCCAGCTTTCCCCGGGAATTTCCGATCACCGTGGAGCAGGCGGTGTTGCTCGGGAGGATCGGTCGGCGACCGCCGGTGGGTCGGTGGGGTGCCTGGCTGCCCGTCCGCGTCGGCAAGCCAGACCGACAAGTCGTCCGGCGGGCCCTGGAGGAGGTCGAGGCGGCGGACTTGGCGCGCCGACAGATCGGGAGTCTGTCCAGCGGGCAACTGCAGCGGGTGCTGCTGGCGCGGGCCTTGGCCTGCGAGCCAGCGATCATGATTCTGGATGAGCCGACAGCAAACATCGACCTGCGCCTGGAGGGCGATATCTTCGATCTGCTCAAGCGGTTGAATGTGCGGATGACGATCTTGGTGGTGTCCCATGACGTGGGCTTTATTTCCGGCTATGTCGCCCGTGTCGCCTGCCTCAACCGTACCCTGGTCTGTCACCGCACCGACGCAGTCGACGGTCAGGTCATCCGGGCCCTGTACGGGGGGCAGGTGCGCATGGTGGCGCACCGGCACTGATGTCCGAGTTCTTCGCTGCCCTGTCCGAGCATACTTTTCTGCAGACTGCCTTGGTTGCGGGGCTGCTGGCGAGTATCGGTTGCGGTCTGATGGGGACCTACGTGGTGGTCAAGCGAATTGCTTTTCTTGCCGGCGGTATCGCCCACTCGGTTCTGGGGGGCATGGGCGCGGCCCTCTACTTCGGTTTCGATCCCCTGATCGGGGCCTTCGTCGCCGCCGTCGTTGCGGCATTGCTGATCGGTTGGGTCCGGCTACGGTGGCAGGCCCAGGAAGACACCTTGATCGGTGCCTTGTGGGCAATCGGAATGGCGGTGGGCATCCTGTTCATCGCCAAGGTGCCGGGCTATGGGACGGACCTCATGAGCTATCTGTTCGGCAACATTCTGTTGGTGCCGGCTGAGAGCCTGTGGTTCATGGGGGGCTTGGACGTACTGCTAGTGGTGGTGGTCGTTGCCTATCGTTATCAGTTCCTCGCCGTCGCTTTCGACGAGGAGCACGCGCGGCTGCGGGACATCCCGGTGACCTTTTTCTATCTGCTGTTGTTGGTGCTGGTCGCCGTTACCGTGGTGCTCCTGATCCAGGTGGTGGGCCTTATCCTGGTCTTGGCACTCCTAACTCTGCCGGCCGCCGTCGCCGGGCACTATGTCCATTCCCTGGGTGCCATGATGTTGCTCGCTACCCTGCTCGGCGCCGCGGTCAGCACCCTCGGGCTGGCTGCGTCGTACGGACCCGACCTGCCCGCGGGTCCCAGCATCGTCTTGCTCGCAGGCGGCGTCTATGTAGTCTCCGCGCTCTCGATGCGTGCCCTGGCAAGGCGGCGGGCGCGCTTGTCCGCTATCGTTGTCGGGACTAGGCGCTGTTGACATTTGTGTCATTTCGAGCGGAGCGAGAAATCCTTGTCCCGACGGAGGAGGGATCTTGTACGCCGGGAGCCTTTGCCGAGAGGGTGGGCACTGCCGGTGCCTTGACCACCTTCTATCCGTGCCGGCTCGCAGCCGGTCACCTCATCTCGCATGCGCCCCTCGGCGCCGGCGACATCTGGCACCACCCCCGATTCGACGAATCGCCA
>Ga0209785_1000357_pt1 | contig 14516 bp, 15 predicted proteins | sample WorMetG1BERMUDA2_FD_187403 | JGI IMG/M metagenome (GOLD analysis project Ga0209785, IMG submission 187403) | Marine gutless worms symbiont microbial communities from Max Planck institute for Marine Microbiology, Germany - Inanidrilus... ...
GCGAACCGTGATTTCGTCATGCTGTGCCAAGAGTTGGATCTGTTGGGAGGAGAGACCATCGCCATCGGCGGCTTCTTTTTCCATGTGAGCGCCAGTGATGCCAGCATCACGACCAAGAAGAGCTTGGGTCGGCAGTGTAACGTAGTCTCTAGTCCGATGCTCGGCTCGGTGTCCACTCGGAGCAGCGATTTTCGAGGCCGGCAAATCGTGCGCGAAACAGCATATAATCGGTCCGAATTCAGCTTTCCGAAAAGCTGACTTATTTTCGAGCTGTCCTTGAATGCCGATCATCGACAACCCTTATCTCGCCTTGACCACCCCCGGATTACCGGGGCTGTGTTCCTATGTGCCGGGAAAACCCATCTCCGAGCTGGAACGGGAGCTGGGCATCCGCGATTCGATCAAGCTCGCGTCCAATGAGAATCCGCTCGGGCCGGGCCCCAAGGCGCAGGCGGCGGCTACCGCGGCCATGGCGGATTTGGGTCGCTATCCGGACGGCGGCGGCTTCGCGCTGCGCCGGGCATTGGCGGAGCGTCATGGTGTGGACCCGGCGGCCATCACCCTGGGAAACGGCTCTAACGATGTACTGGATCTGGTGGCTCGGATCTTCCTGCGGCCCGGCACGGAGGCCGTCTTCTCGGAGCACGCCTTCGCGGTCTATCCCATCTCGACCCAGGCCGTCGGAGCGACCGCCCGGATCGCGCCGGCGCGGGACTACGGATACGACCTGGAGGCCATGGGCGCCCTGGTCAACGAGCATACCCGCGTGGTCTGGATCGCCAATCCCAACAATCCCACCGGTACCTGGCTCCCGGCCAGGCTGTTGCGGGCCTTTCTGGCCGCCCTGCCGGAGACCTGCATCGCCGTGGTGGATGAGGCCTACAGCGAGTATGTGCATGCCCCTGACTATCCGGATGCCGCTGCCTGGCTGGATGCGTTCCCCAATCTCATCGTTACGCGGACCTTCTCGAAGATACACGGGCTAGCTGCCCTGCGGGTGGGCTATGGGATCAGCGATCCGCGGCTCGCCGAGCTGCTGAACCGGGTACGCCAACCCTTCAATGTCAACACCCCGGCCCAGCTGGCGGCGATCGCGGCCCTCGGCGATGCCGAGCATGTGCGGGACTCGGTCGCCCTCAACGATGCGGGACTGACACAGCTCACCGCCGGATTCGACCGCCTCGGGTTGGGCTACATCCCTTCAGTAGGTAACTTCATCGCGGTGGACCTCGGCCAGCCGGCGGGGTCCGTGGATCAGGCCCTGCTACGCGCGGGCTGCATCGCCCGCCCCGTGGCCAATTACGGGCTTCCCAACCACCTCCGGGTGAGCGTCGGTCAGGAGGAAGAAAACACCCGATTCTTGGCCGCGCTGGCGATGGTGCTGGGCCAAATGAAATGATCGCGCGACTGGCCGTCATCGGGGTCGGCCTGATCGGCGGCTCCCTGGCCCGGGCCCTGCGCGGTGCGGGCGCGGTGGACGAGGTAGTCGGTTGCGGTCGCTCCGTCGCCAACCTGCAGCTGGCCATCGCGCTGGGGGTAATCGACCGTTTTACTCAGGACCCGGCGCAAGCGGTGCAGGATGCCGACCTGGTCTTCATCGCCGTTCCCCTCGGCGCCATGCGGGGCACCTTTGCCGCCATCCAAGGGCGGCTGCGGGACGATGTGGTCGTCACCGACGGGGGCAGTGTCAAGGGTAGCGTGGTGGCGGATGCCCAGGCAGTCTTCGGCGGCGTACCGGCATGGTTGGTCCCCGGCCACCCCATCGCCGGCGCCGAGCGCAGCGGTGTGGAGGCCTCCGATCCGACTCTGTACCGCGACCGGCGTGTAATTCTAACCCCCCTGCCCGGGACCGATCCGGTGGCCCTGGACCGCGTGACCCAGATGTGGCACAAGTGCGGTGCCCAGGTTACTACTCTGGATGTGATGCACCACGATCAGGTGTTGGCCGCCACCAGTCATCTTCCCCATATGCTGGCCTTCGGCCTGGTGGACACCCTGGCGCGATTGCGGGAGCACGACGAGATCTTCCGCTATGCCGCGGGTGGCTTTCGGGATTTTACCCGTATCGCCTCGAGCGACCCGGTCATGTGGCGGGATATCTGTATCGCCAACCGGGAGCCGTTGGGTGAGGTGCTGCAGCGATTCAGCACCGAGATGACGGACCTCGCCACCACCATCCGCGGCGGCGACGGCAACCGGCTGCTGGAGATCTTCCGGCGCGCCAAGGCGGCTCGGGACAGCTATGTGGATGGCGTCGGGGTCGGAGCAGAGGAGTAGATAGCCGGCTTGCACTGGGAGCCTTGAGGGACCTGCATCTTTACAAATGAGTCAAGTTTGTGCACCGCACAAAAAACTCATGATCGGGTGCGCTGTGCTCATTGCTTTTATCCGCAAATTATGCAGATTCTCGCAGATTATTTCTGTTCTTTCAATCCGTGGGAATCTGCGTAATTTGCGCATAATGAGTTTGTGCACTGCACAAAAAGTTCACGCCTCGTCGGTCTGAGGCGATGCCTCGCTAGGGAATGGTAAGCACCTGACCGGCGCGGATGTGATCGTCCTCGATGCGGTTGGCACTGCGCAGGGAAGCCAGGCTCACGCCGTAATGTCTGGCGATCTCCATGAGGGTGTCGCCGCGGTTGATCACGTGACGATGCCCTTTGCCGCGGCCCCTGCCGGCAAATTTGGTGCCCGGCGGCGAGTGGCTAGCGAAGTAGGACTTGATGCCGGCCAATATGGCGCCGGCTAGCTTTGCCTGATGCTTGTCGCTGCGCAGACGCTTTTCTTCCTGCGGGTTGGAGATGAAGGCAGTCTCGACCAGCATGGAGGGTACATCCGGCGCCTTGAGGACCACGAACCCCGCTTTCTGAACCCGACCCTTGTGGACCGCTCCCACCTTCTGGAGGTTGGCGAGCACTTTGTTCGCCGCCAGGTTGCTGTGTTCTAGGGTTGCATTCTGGGTCATATCCAGAAGTACGGTAGCCAGGAGGGTGTCGTTCTCGTTGAGATCGATACCGGCGATGAGGTCGGCACGGTTCTCCCTGTCCGCCAGCCATTTGGCGGCCTCGCTGCTAGCCCCGCGATGGGACAGGGTATAGACGGACGAGCCGCGCACCCGCCGGTCTCGAAAGGCGTCGGCATGGATCGAAACGAACAGATCCGCCTTGTGCTTGCGCGCCAGGTCGATGCGCTTGCGCAAGCGAAGAAAATAATCGCCGTTGCGGATCAGCACCGGGCGCATCCCCCGTTCCTTCTTCACCAGCCGCGCCAGCTTGCGGGAAATCCGCAGGGTAACATCCTTCTCCCGCGTGCCCTTGGCACCGAGGGCGCCCGGGTCTTCGCCCCCGTGCCCGGCGTCGATGGCAACGATGACATCCCTGAGCCGAGTCCGGCCGGAAGGTAGCGGCCTGCCGACCGTGGCCTTCTTTTTATCCGCCCCGCTCCCGACTGGAGTCAGATCGACTACCAGCCGATGACCATACCGCTCATTGGGCTGAAGCAGGAAGCTCTTGGCATGGACCTTCCGCTTGAGGTCCAGCACCAACCGTAGATCGTTGCCTCCGCGTACCCCACTGCGCATACCGATCAACAGGGGCTCATCGGTCTTCACGGCCGGTAGCTTGTCCCTGAGCCGGGCATCCGGGACGTCGATGACCAAACGGTGCGGATTCTCGAGGGGAAAGATCTTGTGCGGGACCGGCGCCGCAGTATCCAGCACCAGCCGGGTGTGATCAGGTGCCGTCCAGATGCGTGCGCCCTGGACATCCACTTGCCGCGCCTGGAGGGAGAACGGCAGTAATAGCGAAAACAGCACGATCAACCTGTACATCGCAGGCCCTGATTCCGGACATCTGTGGTGAAAGGTCTTTTTAGAGTAACAGGGTTTCCTCGATCTTCACAAATAAAAACGGGTAATTAGCTGCTCTTTTTAAGGGAACCTTACACGGAGCAGCCGCGTCGTGGGGGAATCTGCCAGGCTATGAATCCAACCCATTGAAATCATTGCACCTAAGTTAGCTGCCGGCCACCGATTGCGGTAGGCCAGGTTAGGCGCATGTCCCGGCGTCGAGAGATACCAACAAGTCTGAACGCGCCGTAACCCGGCAACCGATGAGGGAGAGAAAACTACGAATCGCACGAATCCTCGCGAAAAGGAATCCTAGCGAGGCTGCGCCTCAGACCGACGAGTCGAGATGAGGCACACCAGGGACCTGTCTGCCGACAGGCAGGCGGTGCGTCGTACCCAACAATTCAGGGGGCAGGGGGCAGTTTTCAGGGGTAAACAACTGATACTACCTGACCCCTGACCCCTGACAACTGCCTCCTTGGGAGTGCACAAACTTGACTCATTTGTCAAAGTCCGGGGCAGTCAAGGAATCCTAGTGAGGCATCGCCTCAGACCGACGAGGCGTGGATTTTTGTACGGAAACCGGAAAACCCGAACCGTACGCAAAGATCCGAACCCTCATGCGGGTGGGTAGTGGTTAAATTCAAAGTGACATGCTTGCGCGACTTAACGATTCGACCCCCACTGCTTTTTCCATCCCTGTCGCCTGGATTCCAGCAATCCCTGCCGGAATGACGGGGTAGGGGTCGGCAGACTTCATCACTTAAAATTTAGCCACTACCTGCGGGTGAATTCGCGTCCTTGCGTGTTTTTCGTGCTGTTCGTAGTTCCTGCTCCCCACGCCCGCAGAACCTGGACTCATCATTCATCATTCATCATTCCAAGGCGGGTCCGTCAAGGAATCCCAGTCCCCCGCTCCGGAGAGTACCTCGACCACGGAACGGCATAGTGTGTCGAGCTGCTCATCGGTAATGATGTAAGGCGGCATCAGGTAGACCAGCTTGCCGAAGGGCCGCACCCAGACGCCACACTCGACGAAACGGCGCTGGATTTCACGCATCCGCACCGGGCGCTCCATCTCCACTACGCCGATCGCACCCAGTACCCGTACCTCCGCCACCCCCGGCAGCCGCGCACAGGGGGCGAGCCCGTTCCGAAGGAGCTGCTCGATGCGCCGAATGGTGGCCCGCCAGTCGGACGCCAGCAGGAGATCGATGCTGGCATTGGCCAGGGCGCAGGCCAGAGGGTTGCCCATGAAGGTGGGGCCGTGCATGAACACCCCCGGCTCGCCGGAAGAGATGGTGTGGGCCACCTCCGCGCTGGCCAGGGTCGCCGCTAGGGTCAGATAGCCGCCGGTGAGTGCCTTGCCGACGGTCATGATGTCCGGCGCTATCCCCGCGTGTTCACAGGCGAAGAAGCGCCCGGTGCGTCCGAAACCGGTGGCGATTTCGTCCGTGATCAGGAGGACCCGATAACGGTCGCAAAGCCCGCGCACCCGCTCCAGATAGCTTGGTGAGTAGAAGCGCATCCCGCCCGCACCCTGGATGATTGGCTCCAGAATAACGGCGGCCAGCTCCCGATGGTGTTCGGCGAGCAGTGCGCTCAGCTCCGCGATGTCCCGGTCCCGGCACGGGGCGTCGAAGCCACAGGCGGGAGGAGGCGCAAAGAGCTGTTGCGGCAGCAGACCGGAGAACAGGTGGTGCATGCCGGTGACCGGGTCGCACACGGACATGGCGGCGAAGGTATCTCCGTGATAGCCGGAGCGAATGGTCAACAGGCGGTGCTTCCCAGGCTTGCCCTCGGCGTGCCAGTACTGGATGGCCATCTTGATTGCCACCTCGACAGACACGGAGCCCGAATCGCATAAAAAAACGTGTTGGAGCGGCGCGGGCGTCAGCCGCACCAGGCGCTCCACGAGCTGGACCGCCGGCTCGTGGGTCAGCCCGCCGAACATGACATGAGACATGCGCGCGAGCTGATCCGTGGCCGCCCGGTTCAGGACCGGGTGATTATAGCCGTGGATAGCGCACCACCAAGACGCCATGCCGTCGATGAGGGTGCGCCCGTCGGCGAGCTCGAGCAGACAGCCATGGGCCGAGGCGACGGGATAGACCGGATCCCGGTCGATGGTCGATGTATAGGGGTGCCAGGCGTGGGCCTGGTCGACGGCGATCAGGTCGGCAGGATTCATTGATAGTAGGTAGTGAGATATGAATAAGGGTTCGTATCCATTCGTAGCTTTCGTGTTTTGCGTGGTTATCCGATTTACTTAGATTCCACAGGATGATCCTCAGGTCTAACGAGGCTTCGCCTCAGACCGACGAGGCATGAATTTAAGGAAGCTGTCATCTCGACCGAAGGGAGAGATCTTCTTAGCTTGCAGAAGCTCCCAGGGCACAAGATCACTCCTCCGTCGGGACAAGGATTTCTCGCTGCGCTCGAAATGCCAACCGGAATTTTTTATGCAATGCATAAACTTAACTCATTGGTAAAGATTCGGGTCCCTCAAGGGATCCTAGCCTCGACCCATATATACGCACTGCATGAAAGGGACAATCAAATTCGCTGCTCCCGGTACAAGTCCGTGCGCAATGGAATTTTCCGCATCGACCCGAAGCACATCATCGCAATTTCCGTAGCTCCGCAATCAGCCTGTCCTTTTCCTCCAGGGCCTTGTCCTTCTCCTTCAGGGCCCTGTCCATTCCCGCGATCTGTCGCTCCATATCCTCCAGATCCGCCAGAATGTCATCCTCCACGTCATTGTTTGTCTGATCTTCGGCTCACAGATGGCCCGATTTAACCATTTGAAACTGCTCCCAAGTGAGATCGCGACTGAACGCAGAGGTGTGCTTGGCCGCAATCAACATATCGAGCAGGTTAGCGTCGTCATGCCACATAGACGGGCCTCGCGCGCTCGAGTATGTGCTTGCGGCGGATGTAGTTCTCGCTCTGCTCGACCAAGCGATTTTCCACCAAGTCCGCGTTGTGGTCCCACAACCTTTCGAGCTCCTACCGCATCTGTGCAAGTTGCGTAAAGCCCTAATGGATCTCCGCGTCAAAGGCGACCAGTACGTCGATGTCACTGTCAGGCCGGAAGTCCTCCCGCAGCACCGAACCGAACAAGGCAAACTCGACCACCTGCCATCTGCGGCAGAAATCCGCGATCCCTTCCCGTGGTATCTCGATGTGCGTATTCATCCCTCCACCTCCATTACCCTGAGGCTCTCGATGCCTCGGTGTCGTCCACGATCTTTACGGCGATGCGTCTGTGCTCGCCCGGCTCGAAAGGCAGCGACACTGTGCCGCGATAGGTCTCGATCAGGTCCTCGTCGGTCTCTGCCTTCAGATTCTTCACCAAGCGTGCCCAGCCTTCCTTTGGCCCGGCCATCGGGAAGAAGACCTAGCGCGGATACAGGCTTCGTCCGTCGTAGTCGGTATCCAGCAGCCAGACGGCGATCTTGTCCTCCCCACCCGATTCGATGTCGCCGGTCTTGGTGTTGTAATAGTCGAAGCCGTGGATAGTGATTTGTGAATAGTGGGTAGTGGATAGTTTTCCGTCAGCGACGGAGCGATTTGACGAGCCCGGTCAGCAATTTTCCGACTTCCTCGCAGTCGTTCGATACGGCTTCGACGGTCTCCCTCGGAAAGAAACCCAAGTTCCCGGACAAAATCAGCAGCGTCTCCAATTCAGCCAGGGAGCCACACGCCACGCCCAGGAAGTGCGGAAATTCCCCCCTCCAGCCGCGCCTGTCCCTCGGTACCTGCCTCTCAGCGAGTTGCCGGAATCGACACCGCTGCCCGCGTCGGTTGTGGGCGTATCCCATCGCTCTCTTCTTTGGGCAATTGCGATGAGATGCAATGCCTATCGCCTCCGCCCGTTTGATGATGTCCTCCCGCTCGGAGGGGTACCGCTCCGGAACCTCCCTGGGGAGCGTGTCGGTCAGGCGGAAGGTCACGAAGTATGTACCTCCCTTCGCCTTCAGATGAGGCAGATATCCCCGATCGTGCCAGCCGGATCGTAACGCGGACATCTCGCCTGCTCGCTGCGCTTCAATTCCCTCCGTTATTGCAGGCGGGGACGCCTGCGCTACGATGGCTTCATCGTTCACCAAGTCAACCCTGATCCACCACCTTCATGCTCAGACGTACACGGCCCTGTTTGTCTACTTCCAGGACTTTGACACGCACCAGGTCGCCCTCCTTCAGCTTGTCGCTGACCTTCTCCACCCGCTCCTCGCTGATCTGTGAGATGTGCACCAGGCCATCGCGCCCCGGCAGAATGGTGACGAAGGCGCCGAAGTCCATGAGGCGGGCGACTTTGCCCTCGTAGATCCGGCCTACCTCCACATCGGCCGTGATCAGCTCGATGCGCTTCTTGGCCTCCGCGCCGGCGCTCTTGTCTACGGAGAAGATCTTGATCAGGCCGTCGTCGGTGATGTCGATGGTCGCCCCGGTCTCTTCGGTGATGGAACGAATGGTGGCACCGCCCTTGCCGATGACGTCGCGGATCTTCTCCGGGTGGATCTTGAACTCGATGATGCGCGGGGCGTGCTCGGACATCTCGGCACGGTGCACGTCGATGATCTGGTTCATTTCCCCCAGGATGTGCATCCGTCCCTCCTTCGCCTGCGCCAGGGCGACCTCCATGATCTCTCCGGTGATGCCTTCGATCTTGATGTCCATCTGCAGGGCGTTGATTCCCTCGGCGGTACCCGCGACCTTGAAGTCCATGTCGCCGAGGTGGTCCTCGTCGCCCATGATGTCGGTGAGCACGGCGAAATCGCTGCCTTCCTTGATGAGTCCCATGGCCACGCCGGCCACCGCGCCCTTGATGGGAACGCCGGCGTCCATCAGGGACAGGCTGGTTCCGCAGACGCTCGCCATGGAGCTGGAGCCGTTGGATTCGGTGATCTCGGAGACTACGCGCACCGAGTAGGGGAAGGCATCGGGACTCGGCATGACTGCCAGCATCCCGCGCTTGGCCAGGCGACCGTGGCCGATCTCGCGCCGCTTGGGACTGCCGACCCGACCGGTCTCACCGACGCAGAAGGGGGGAAAATTGTAGTGGAGCATGAAGGGTTCGCGTCGTTCGCCCTCCAGGGCATCGACGATCTGTGAATCGCGCTCGGTCCCCAGGGTGGTGACCACCAGGGCCTGGGTCTCGCCGCGGGTGAACAGGGCCGAGCCGTGCGTGCGCGGCAACAGGCCGGTGCGGATGGTGATCGGGCGCACGGTGCGGCCGTCGCGACCATCGATGCGCGGTTCCCCGGCGAGAATGCGGCCCCGGACAATCTTTTTCTCCAGCTTCTCGACGGCGTCCATGACCGTCTGCTCCGACCACTTGGGTTCCGCCCCGGCAGCGAGCTCCCTCACCGCCGCGTCGCGGACCTGGTCCAGGGCACGATAGCGCGTCATCTTGTCTGCAACGCGGTAGGCGTCGCCCAGACCGGTGCCACAAACGGACGCCACCGCCTCTTTAAGCTCGGTGTCCTCCGGCGCCGTCGTCCAGGCTAGGGAGGGCTTGCCGACCGCGGCCGCCAGCTCCTTGATCGCACTGATCGCTACCTGCATCTGCTCGTGACCATAGAGCACCGCACCCAGCATGACCTCTTCGGAAAGGCCTCTGGCCTCGGACTCGACCATGAGGACGGCGTGCTCGGTACCGGCCACCAGCAGGTCCAGGTCGGTGTCCGGTCCGAGACCGGTAACGGGCGGATTGAGCAGGTACGCGCCGTCCTTGTAGCCGACGCGGGCGGCCCCGATGGGGCCGTTGAAGGGGGCACCGGATACCGCCAACGCCGCCGAGGCGCCGAGCATGGCCGGGAGCTCCGGATTGACCGCGGGGTTGAGGGACTTCACGGTGGCGATGATCTGGACTTCCTGGTTATAGCCCTTCGGAAAAAGGGGCCGGATCGGGCGGTCCATGAGCCGGGCGGTGAAGATCTCGGTCTCGCTCGGCCGGCCCTCACGGCGGAAGAAGCCCCCCGGAATGCGGCCGGCGGCGTAGGTTTTCTCCTGATAGTCCACGGTCATGGGAAAGAAGTCACGGTCGGCGGCGGGACGCTTGTCCACCACGACGGTGACTAGGACGACAGTCTCGCCCATGTCGACGAGTACGGCACCATCGGCCTGGCGGGCGATCTCGCCGGTCTGGAGGGTTACAGTGTGGTCGCTGAATTGAAAGGTCTTTTCTATGGGTGTCACTGGTTGTTCCTCGGGGTCCTGGTTGTCCGCCGGTAAGCGCGGTTGCGCGCAGCAGTCTTATTAAGACCCGATGTGATGCGATAATCGCGGGGTTTCCAGACTCAAAAGCCGGTAGCGCAACCCCCGGACCTGACCCCGTAGCGTCGGGTCCGAGTCAAGGACTCGCCGATCCCTTACCTAGCGGCGTAGGCCGAGACGGGAGATCAAGGTGCGGTAGCGATCCCGGTCCTTGCCTTTGAGGTAGTCGAGCAGATTGCGACGGACATTGATCATGCGCACCAGCCCCCGCCGCGAATGATGGTCGTGTTTGTGCTCGGAAAAATGCCCGGTGAGCTGTTTTATGCGGGTGGTCAACAAGGCGACCTGCACCTCGGGGGAACCGGTATCACCCTCTGCACGCTTATATTCGTCGATGACCTGTTGTTTTTCTGTTGTGCTCATTGCCATGGAATCGTCTCCCCGGATCGGAAGCTTTGAAAGGCCCGGCGGTGATTGCCGACAATCGCCTCCCATCGCAGCTGCGACGGCGACCACCCCGACAATGAGTTCAGGGGGTCGGGTCGGTGAAAATGAATTGGAAGTTAGATATCTGCGTTATTGTCGAGTTAAAGATTTCAACAATCGTATTTTTCAAAGTGCCCTAAAGTGACAGCGTGAGTCATTCGCATTATGCGAGCTATAACTTCACTACCGGATCTCAATGTCTTAAAGACTGCCTGAAAAGGCAGCCTTTCAGATTTCGATACGAGTCGGAAAGGAATGCACCAGATTCGATTGCGCCAGTTCGTTCCCAAGATCGAAGAATCAGAGTCGGCCATTTTCGTCGCAGGTCCATACCCCCAGAGCACCGGCGCCCAAGTGCAACATGCGCTTTTCAGCCATTTCCTTGCCTGTATTACTGCAGGATCGAACTTCTATGCAGATCTCCGGTGCCACCGGCGCAGGGACCTTTCCCGCCGATTGAATCTCATTCCAGCACGCGGCGGAACGCCAGACCACGTCCGCGACCCGTACTCCCGCCGCGGTCCGGATCGCGTACTCCGGAACGGCTCTGCTGCCTTTCATACGCTGATTGAGTTCTTCCTGAAGTACGCTCTGGAGCTCGGAATGCAGGGGCCAATGAGGTGTCATCAAGATCTGACCGTGCTCGTTGAGCTCGATCTTGTAGGGGAGGTTCTCGAGGCTCGAATCGGCAACAACGTCGGCCTAGTGCATGGTCCTGTCCTCGTTAAAGAAAACGGAATTTCCTAGTTTAAGGTCTTTACATTTTCACGGGATTGGGCCTTACGCGGCGCGGCTTAGCGCGGACAGAAGATGGGACTCAGGTGCCCGGATTCGCGGCCTCTAAGGCAATAAATACCCTTATATCCAATTAGTTAAAATCGGGGATCACAAGCCCGAAATAAAGGTCTGTTCATATTCGCTTCGCGTCTCGAAAAATTGCAGGGAAGCGATTTTCAAGCTCCCCTTAAGCGGTTCAACGTGGTTCAAATCGGCGGATAGTGGTAAATCTTTAGGCTCTTTGAGGATAGGTCCGATTGACATTTCGTAGGATGGGCAAAGCCAGCGCCCGGCAAGCCTGGCTCGCAGCTGCGGTCATTCCACGACGGTTTCCAAGCCGCGACGGCTTGGGAGGATGCCCCCGGCGCGGCGTGCCCATCACCAGCTGGATTTCTGCATCGGAAGGGACAGGACAATATAATTTCCCTGATTCAGGCGGAAAAGATTTCTCCTATTCCCACATAGCACAGAATGCAGCATGAAATACAGCAATTTCATCCCACTACTTCTCGGAAAAGCGAATTCTTTCATAATCTCCGGAGCGTGGAAACGAGTGCAAAAGATCAGTTTCGATTTGTTCTCAATAATAGATAAAGCATCTTCTCTATGAGTTCCTTTTGTTCTAGTTCATTCGGCATTCTTTTGATCTTCCCATTTTCCATGTTGTCTCTGGTCCAGCTAAGAACAAACTTCAAGTCCTCCTGAAGCTCACCATCCAAGTCGTTATCCTCAAGCCTAATAAGCGCATACAAAATGGAATTTTCAATGCCGACTCTCAAAGCTGCCTTCGTTGCAAAGGCAACTAATTGCTACCAACATTTTTCCCAGACGTAACTTCCTGCGCTCATTGTAACATTTTCGTGTCCATTGGTGTTCATTCGTGGTTTCCGATTCGCGTGATTCGTAGTTTTCGTTTACAGCAACCGCTTCGGCTGCACCTTGCCATCATCCAGGATATAACCGACGCCTATGAACCTCCGCGACGGATCGTAAAGCCTGACCAGCCCCTGCGTCGGTGCCTGGGGTACCACCACCGCCTGACCCTGACGCAGGTAGAAGGCGGCGTCCTCCGAGAGGCGTACCGACGGCCAGTGCTCGAGGGCGCTCTCCAGCGGCAACAGCAGGGCATCCAGGACCTCAAGCCCCACTGTCAGGGCGTGCCGTTCGACCTTGTCCAGGGTGACGAAGCGTGCCCCGGACTCCAAGTAGGGTCCGACACCCGTGCGGCGCAGCCCCGTCACATGACCGCCACATCCCAGCGACTCACCCAGGTCCGCCGCCAAGGTACGGACATAGGTCCCCTTGGAGCAGTGCACCTCCATCTCAAATTCCGGTGGCTCGAAGCTGTCCAACTCGATCCGGTGGATATTCACCGTCCGCGGGGTCCGCTCCACCTCCAGGCCCCGGCGCGCCAGCTTGTAGAGCCGTTCCCCCTGGTGCTTGACCGCGGAGTACATGGGCGGCAATTGCTCGATCGGGCCCAGAAATCGGGCGAGCGCCGCCCGCAGATCCTGCTCGCTCACGTCCTCGACGGGTGTTTGAGCGACAACTTCGCCCTCGGCATCCGCAGTGGTCGTCGTAATCCCGAGCCGCACCCGGACCCGATAGCGCTTGTCCGCATCCAGCAGGAAACTGGAAAACTTGGTGCCCCCTCCCAAACAAATCGGCAGGAGCCCAGTCGCCAAAGGGTCCAAACTCCCGGTATGACCCGCCTTGGCGGCCTTGAAGAACCGCTTGACCCGCTGCAGGGCCCCGTTGGAGGTAATACCCAGCGGTTTATCGAGCAGCAGGATGCCGCTGACGTTACGTCCGGACCCACGCCGATGCCCCATGTCAGCCCCTATGTCCCAGCGGGGAAGTGGGCGCTAAAATCGGAAACGAAATCAACCCATGTACGACCAATAGCTTCGCCTCCCTTTGAGTGCAGAACTTCGCCGAGACAGTTGGCGGTGAAGACCCGTCCGGACCACTGCAGCAGGCCCTGCTCGCCGGCTTGCCCGATCCGTTGCCGTACTCCTCGGGTAAGACGCCGAGTTTCAGGTGCAGCTGACGTTCCGGTACCAAAGCTTCGGCTTGGTGCCTGCCCCACCACATGCCTTGCTGCATACCCTCCTCGCGGAAGTGTTCAGCAAATCGGCTCATAGTCTGCGCCTCGTCGGGAGACAGTCTCGTCGATATTCAACCCGCTCATTATCGTCAAGCAGCGCGTAGATGTCGATGAAATCTAAGTACCCCATTTCACCTTATTTTCCGTTCTCAGCGCGGCAAGAAGCGGTCAGATGCTAGGCACGCGAGCGCAGGAATGAACGAGTCCTATTTCAAGCTCGCACAACAACGCAGATGGCCGTTTCCCACCTCGCCTGAAGGGAGCCCCCCAAACACGCCCGATCGTTACAGCGCTTGGCATCTGAACGCGCCCTCGCCCGACAGCCGATTTGGTATATCTTCAAAAAATTAGGTTGTATTTTTTCCTTTTCACAATACCGAAATGTCCAGTGTAAGACCGTTATCTATATCCAGAGTCAATTCAGGTAATGGCTGTATAGAATCATCCTGTAATAATTGCCGCATTACTTGAGCGCAAATATAGCTATGGTTTAAGGAAGGCATTTCTTCCACCTGCTTTTCTATAGCCTGAGTATTTTCAAGCATAGGGTTTCACCATTTGTAGTTACTTCATTTTGTAGAAGCTAACGCTAAGAAGCTGTCTAAAAAGACATAAGTTAATAGAAAATCACCCAGCGGTCATTTTATAGGGCATCTGGTTATTACAGATCTATCGGAGAAGCAAGCGACTTGATGTGAAATAAACCTGAGCTTCACTTGAAGTTGGCTTGCGTTCGTAATCTTTACTTAATCGACGTAACGCTTTAAGAATAAGTAATACATTTTATCACGAAAATCAACTGGAATAGACGACATAGTTTCATTTCCCGAGAACAGGGTCGTGGCGAATGAATTTGTCGTTGATATCGAGGAACGTCTCAGAACACTTTCGTCCCAGCTCGTAGAGGGTATCGAGCAGGCGTTACGTGACCGTGAGGCCGGTTTGGGTGTGGGTGCGCTGTACCGCTTCCAGGGCGGTCTGGTGCGAATCGAGGATGACACCGCTTAAGCGACGCGCGACATGACAAAACAAACGGTGCTCGATCGGATGCCGCTTGGAGGTGTACGGCGGGTAGAG
>Ga0209785_1000359_pt1 | contig 14465 bp, 17 predicted proteins | sample WorMetG1BERMUDA2_FD_187403 | JGI IMG/M metagenome (GOLD analysis project Ga0209785, IMG submission 187403) | Marine gutless worms symbiont microbial communities from Max Planck institute for Marine Microbiology, Germany - Inanidrilus... ...
GTTGGGTGACTTGGCGACGACCACCGCCAGGACGGCGGATGCGCTTGGCACCGCCACGGGGACGCTGTGGGGGGGTGATCCTCGTTGCCCATGGCCTCCAGCTCGCCGATTCCCGTATAGATCGTTCACCGGTTCATCCCCAACACTCGCGCCACATACGCGAAACCGCCAAAGCCGATCTTCAGCGCCTCGACCGCGGCGTGGCGGCGTCCGTGCTCTTCCGGCAGCGAACGCAAGTAGACATGAAGTCTTCGTGCGATTGATCGTAGCCTTGAAGCCCGTTCATCAGGTTACCGGTATCTTGTACTTCAGGTAGGCTCATTCTCCTATGAGAACGCTTCAAGATGCGGGGCCTTGAGCATGTGGAATACTCCTAACCTGTTGACCCTGTTGCGTATCCTGTTGATTCCGGTGTTCGTCGGGATCTTCTATATCCCGGTGGTCTGGGGCCCCATCGCCTGTGCCCTGGTATTCACGGTCGGCGCGGTCACGGACTGGCTGGACGGGTACCTGGCCCGGCGCTGGCAGCAGACGTCGTCCTTCGGTGCCTTTTTCGATCCGGTCGCCGACAAGCTTATGGTCGCCGTAGCCCTGGTGCTGCTGGTGGAATCGGATCCGCGGGCAATCTTGACGCTCCCGGCAATCGTTATCATCGGTCGCGAGATCACCGTCTCCGCCCTCCGCGAATGGATGGCCGAGCTGGGTGGCCGGGCGCAGATGGCGGTCTCGAAGGTCGCAAAATTTAAGACCACGATGCAGATGATCGCCATCATCCTGCTGATTTTCGCCCACGTGGATACGGATTCGTTGCTCTATGGTTTCGGGGTCGGGTTACTCTACGTCGCTGCGGCCCTGACCCTCTGGTCCATGATGCTCTATCTACGCGCGGCTTGGCCAAGCCTGACGTCCCCGAGCAAACCGTCGGACGGAGAGGAACGACGGTAAAGGATCGGGAGGGGCGGGTAAGTTTTGAATGGGAACTTGTTTTCGATCCCCTCTCTCTGGCCCCCTCGCTGCGCTCGGGACAATTCATCACTCATCATGCGGCTTGGCGCCGGCGGTGACCCAAACCCCTACCTGGTCGGGGGCCGCAGCCGGTCCCCGGGTGCCGTCGATCTGCGTCCCCTGCGTTGATTTGCGGATAACTCTTCCGGGAAGATCCTGCCGGTTCAAGATTATCGGTAATTGAGAGTATCCGTACTAGGGCGTGTTGACATATAAAGCTGAGCGACTGATTCCAAACGCAATGGAACCACGAATGGACACGAACCCTCATTCGTGTGAATTCGTGTCTGCCTTCGTGGTTCGTGTTCCCCGTGCCTGCAGGTATGTTAAATATCAACAGACCCTAGCGGCGCCGGAAGATCAGGTCCAGGACTTGGTGTCCAAGGCGCACTCCGCGTTGCTCGAATCTGGTCAGGGGCCGTGCTTGCGGGCGCGGATGGAAGGCACCGGGACCGGCGGCGTTCAAGAACAGGTCGCCCGCATTGGTGAGAAGCTCCAGCATCTGCCGCGCGTAGGGCTCCCAATCGGTGGCGGCGTGGAATACGCCGCCGGGCCGGATGACTCGGGCCAGAGATGTCACGAGCTGGGGTTGGAGGATACGCCGCTTGTGGTGCCGCTGCTTGGGCCAGGGGTCCGGGAAAAAGAGATAGACACCGGCCAGGCTGGCCTGCGCCAGGCCCTGCTCCAGGACCTCGACGGCGTCGTGACGGCAGATGCGCAGATTGGTGAGCCCGCGCTTTTCGATTTCGAGCAATAGGTGCCCCACTCCCGGGCGATGGACATCGATGCCGAGATAGTTCCGGTGCGGGTGACGGGACGCCAGTTCGGCCAGGGGCTCGCCGTTGCCGAAGCCGATCTCCAAATAGACGGGGTTCGGGTTGCCGAACAGCGCCGGAAGGTCGAGGGTCTCGCCCGGATTCCAGACGATCCCGAAGCGGGGCCAGAGCAGATTGCAGGCCCGCACCTGGGCCGGCGTGATGTGACCCTCGCGCAGCACGAAACTACGGATGGAACGACGCCGGGGCAGGGATTCGTGGTCAATTTCGCGGGTCGGAGAATCCGGAAGGGATTGTTCGAGGTCCCCTTGTGGCGTTCCCGAAGTCCGTCGAGTCAGAAAAACAACCCCTCCAGCGGCGAGGAGGCGGAGGCAAAGCGTTTCGGTGCCATCCGACCGGCTAGGAAGGCCTCGCGCCCGGCCTCGATGGCCTTGCGCATCGCGTCGGCCATCAGCACCGGGTCCTCAGCAGCGGCGATGGCCGTGTTCATGAGCACCCCGTCGCAGCCCAGCTCCATGGCCACTGCAGCGTCTGAAGCCGTCCCCACGCCCGCATCCACCAGGATGGGTACTTGGGCATTCTCCACGATGGTCAGGATGTTGAGCCGGTTGCGGATTCCGAGCCCGGAACCAATGGGGGCGGCGAGCGGCATCACGGCTACACAGCCCAGCGCCTCCAGGCGTTTGGCCATAATGGGGTCGTCATTGGTGTAGACCATGACATCGAAGCCGTCCTTGACCAACACCTCCGTAGCCTGAAGGGTAGCGACTATATCCGGGAACAGGGTCTGCTCGTCCCCCAGTACCTCGAGCTTGCACAGGTTATGGCCGTCCAGCAGCTCCCGTGCCAGACGGCAGGTACGGATCGCCGTCTCGGCGTCGAAGCAGCCAGCGGTGTTTGGCAGAATGGTATAGCGTTCCGGCGGCAGCACCTCGAGGATGTTCAGCTCGCCGGGGGTTTGGCCGATGTTGGTGCGACGGATGGCAACGGTGACGATCTCGGCACCGCTGGCCTCGACGGCGCGGCGTGTCTCGTCCATGTCTTTGTATTTGCCGGTTCCGACCAACAGGCGCGAGCTGTAATCCTCACCGGCTAGGGTAAAGCTGTCGGCAGCGGCGGTCTGAGTAGGCATAATGCAGAAAAATAGATTTTGGAAGATTTAAGAGCATAAACGATTTGTCCGCCGGCGGCATTCCCGAATTGGCCATCAGGGAGCAGCTGTAGGCCGGGATCCGCGACAGGAGGTTACGACATGCCGATGAGACAGGCAGGAAGGGCGAAGCTATAATCGACCGGCGACACCGCCGTAGCCGGCGCACATCCGAAACCGGCTCTTCGTCCTTGCCTGGGTATCGACCAGGCGGGACGACGGCAGCGAGGTCTTCCGACAACCGGTCACAGCAACATGAAATCACCTATCGTAATCATTGGGATCGGTGAGCTGGGCAGCATCTTTGCCCGCGGCTTCCTGCGCCTGGGGCCCCCGTCTACCCGGTGACGCGCGCCACCCCGATGGCCGTTGTCGCCGAAGAGCTTACGGAACCCGAGTTGGTCCCGGTCGCCGTCCGAGCTGCTATTCGAGCTGGTGGTGAAGAACATCTATATCCTCACTACCAACATCGCCGGTCTGCGTGTGGGCGGCACCGTCGGCGAGCTCTGGGCCCGGTACCGGGAGTTTGCTCGCCGTATCGGCGATGATGCGATCCGGCTGCAGGAGGCCCTTACCGGACGCCGCTTCGAGCAGGAGGCCCTGTTCGCCGCGATGATCGAGGCATTCGAGGGCGACCCGTCGCATGGGTGTATGGGCCGCAGTGCTCCGGCGCGGCTCGCGCGTGCCTTGGCCAAGGGAAAACGCCGAGGACTCGATCTCTCTGGCCTGCGGGAGGTGCATGCGGCCCTAGTCTGATGTGCGCGGTCGCCACAACGTCACCCGTCCGGTACCGGTAATCTTGGAGCGGTTCACCATGGACATCCTGCTTGCAAACCCACGCGGCTTCTGCGCCGGTGTCGATCGGGCCATCGCGATCGTCGAGCAGGTCCTGGATCTCTACGACCTTCCCATCTATGTGCGTCACGAGGTGGTGCATAATCGCTTCGTTGTCGATGCCCTCAAGCAGCGCGGCGCCATTTTTGTCGACGAGCTCGACCAGGTTCCGGTCGGTGCCACTGTCATCTTCAGTGCTCACGGCGTTTCCCAAGACGTCTGCAGGGAGGCAGAGCAACGGGGGCTGCGGGTCTTCGACGCCACCTGCCCCTTGGTCACCAAGGTCCACCTGGAGGTAGTGCGTCACTGCCGGAATGACTTCGAGGTCATCCTCATCGGCCATCGGGGCCACCCGGAGGTGGAAGGTACCATGGGACAGTGCAAGACCGCCGGCGACGGTCGTTGCCACCTGATAGAAGGGGTTGCCGATGTGGCCGGGCTGCAGGTGCGTGATCCGTCCCGGCTCGCCTATGTCACCCAGACCACCTTGTCCGTGGAGGATACCGCCACCATCGTCGTTGCCCTCGAGGAACGTTTCCCTGGGATTCAAGGCCCGAAGAAGAGCGATATCTGCTACGCGACCCAAAACCGTCAGGATGCGATCAAGGACTTGGCACGCCGTTGTGATCTGATGCTGGTGGTCGGCTCTCCCAACAGCTCCAACTCCAACCGCCTGCGGGAGATCGCCGAAAAACGCGGGGTGGAAGCCCACCTGATCGATGGCCCCGAGGATATTCGGCGGGAATGGCTGACGCGGAACCTGCGGGTTGGCCTTACCGCGGGGGCATCCGCCCCCGAAGTCCTGGTGGAGCAGGTCATCGACCGGTTGCGCGAGTACGGGGTGGGCGAGGTGGAGGAGCAGCCCGGAATCCGCGAGCAGGTCGTCTTTGCGTTGCCCCGGGAGCTGATAGCCACCGGATAATTGCCCGGCAGATTGAAATGGGCATGCTCCTTGGCCTGGTCCAACTTCTGTTAGGGGACCTTGAATTTTTCAAGGTGTCCCATTACTCGAAAGCGGCCTGCAGATATGAGTGAGAAAATAGACAATGACCTCTCTACGCCCCGATTGTGAGTTGGACGCAGTCGATCAGGTTGAATGTCAACAGGATCCGGAACGGAGACAGGATAATGGCCCGAGTTTTCAACTTTAGTGCCGGCCCCGCGATGCTGCCGGAAGATGTCTTGCGACAGGCCCAGGAAGAGCTACCGGACTGGCACGGGAGCGGCATGTGTGTCGCGGAGATGAGCCACCGCGGCCGGGAATTCGTATCCATCGCCGAGCAGGCGGAGGCCGATCTGCGCAAGCTTCTCGCCATTCCCGATGGTTACCGGGTGCTCTTCCTGCAGGGCGGGGCATCCAGCCAGTTCGCCATGGTGCCGATGAATCTGCTGCGCGGCGGCGACAAGGCCGCCTATCTGAACACCGGCTCCTGGTCCAGGAAGGCCATCGCCGAGGCCAAACGGTTCTGCGCGGTTGAGATCCCCGCTTCCACCGAAGACACCCGATTCACCCGCGCCCCTACCCAGGGCGAGCTGTCCTTAAGGGCGGAAGCGGCCTATGTCCACCACACCCCGAACGAGACTATCGAAGGAGTAGAGTTTCCCTTTATACCCGAGACCGGGGACACGCCGTTGGCGGCGGACATGTCCTCCACCCTGCTGTCCCGACCCCTCGAAGTCGCACGCTACGGCGTCATCTACGCCGGGGCCCAGAAAAACATAGGTCCGGCGGGTCTGACCGTGGTAATCGTGCGCGAAGACCTCATCGGCCGACCGCTTGCCGGAACACCGGCCATGTTCGATTACCAGACCCACGCCGATACCGGGTCCATGTACAATACCCCCCCTACCTACGCCTGGTACCTGGCCGGGCTGGTGTTCCAATGGCTCAAGCGTCGCGGCGGGCTGGCGGCGATGGCGACGATCAACGCGCGCAAGGCCGAGGCCCTTTATGCGGCCATCGATGCCTCCGGCTTCTACACCAATCCGGTAGAGCCCGCCTCTCGCTCCCGGATGAATGTTCCCTTCACCCTGGCCGACCCGGAGCTGGATCAGATGTTCCTGACCGAGGCTGCGGCAGTGGGGCTGGTTACGCTCAAGGGCCATCGTTCCGTGGGCGGCATGCGCGCGAGCATCTACAATGCCATGCCCGAGGAGGGCGTGCGGGCCTTGATCTCCTTCATGCAGGAATTCGAGCGCAAATACGGGTAGTCGTTGAGTTACAAAAGGACCTCTGAGTTAAGTCAGAGCTTCTTTAATAAGGACACCTTTACGATGTGCAATACAAATGAACGTACCAGTTGTTCGTTTTCTGCTATAGATTCCCCCAGAGACTTCGGGCTTGCAGAGATCAAGGCCCCGTATCTGGAATCCGAGGAGTTGTCGGATTGCTTTGCTCAGCCCCAAGGTATTGACGGGCATAGCTACCTGACGACGAATGTCCAACGATGGCTGGGAGGAATTGCCCGGCAACTGCCGCGGCGTTTCCAAATCCACCAGGATGTTGCTGCTGATCGTGCGGCTTACCTGTTGGGTGTAGAGGGCTTTGCACTCGGCGATCACATCTTCTTGAAGAGGGGAGCAGACGAGTATCTTGATATCGTGCTCCGACATGAGTTGGTCCACCTCGCTCAAGCGCAACTCGCCCGACAGAGCGGTAGCGTTGGGTTCCCGGAGAGGATAGAGTGGGAAGCCGATCTATTGGCCCACTCACCGTCGGCTTCACCTGTTCAGATCGGTGCCGATCCGACCAGGATTTACCCATTTGTTTGGTTCGTGGCAATTGGGATCGGAGTTTACGTTTTGCTGCGACCAAGCGTAGCGAATGCACCCGGACCTAGGGACAGGACTTACGCGAGTCCCTCCATGGGCCAGATCCTGGGTGAGGCGATTGCCTTGTTCGCGATCCCAGGGGGGGCTTTCAAATTGGCCGGACGGGTGGGATTCGGTTTCCTCGGGAGCATGGCTGTTTCAGGTGCTGCCACAACCGTAAGTTTGCGCGGTGTCAGCGATGCGGCCTCAGGATCCCTATCATCGTCGTTGCTGTATCTCTCGATGCAGCCACCGGAGCCGTAATCGGATTTGTTGTACCCGGTGGCGTGCGGTTGATCGGTCGATCCAGTACGCGGGTGCTGGACAGTTTAGCCACTTACGGCCTTCGCAAGTCTGACATCGCACTGACTCGTATCTTGGCTCAGGAGGCTAGCCGGGTGCCCTTGACGGCTACGCGTGTGCAACAATTCCTGCAAACTCGTGGAATGGGCGGATAGGTCTCAGAATGGTGGCTCAATCGACGCGACGTTATCTTACTGTACCGAGGTCAGGGACAAGCGACTTCCCGAATTCTCAGCCCACTTGCGCGCGAACAAGGTGTCGCCGCGCCGGAACAGATGGTAACCAAGTTGCGGACAGTGGGGAGGCTTTCGGATACTGAAATCGCTGGTTACACTTCCCGTTGGCATACCCAAGGGGTACCGGGAGCTCTGGCACCCCCCGGCATGGCCGGTCAACCACTCGGGTCGGTCGGTATTCTGACGTCTCGACTCCCCGGAATCGCCGTCAACTTTGGTGATGAGGGAGTCATCTATGTCATACGGTTGCCGAAGACGGCGGCAATCCGACCCCTAGGCTGGCAGAATCTACGGATGGAAAACGAGTTCGTCATTCTGAACCAAGTGCCGCCGAATACGATTGTGAAGTGATCCCAGCCCGTAGAGTCGCTCCCACTCGTATCGACGACATGGGGCGGATGCTGCCGGGCCGCTGATTTTTCGATGGGTCGGTCCACGCGACTTGCCCCATTGGGACTGCAACGCTTGCGGGTCCTCGAATGTCTGGGAGGAAACTCCCCGCGCCTCACCGGTTACTCGATCCGGCAGACGATGCCATGATTTTCACGGCCTTTCGCGACCATGTGTTCCGGCTTTCAAACGAGTGGTCCGAAGAAATGGACCCCTATTTGATCTCGTTGCTGGCTGCAGCGCGTTTGCTCAGCGGTGAGATTGCGGCGGCCGAGACGATTTTGGCACACTTGCCGTCGGCGCCCATAGTACGCGACCATGGTGCAGGATTTTGTCGAATGGCCGCCTTGTATGCGATGAGCGCTGCGTTACCGATTCCTGACGAGTGGTGCGATACGCGTGGTTGGGTGAGGGGTTCGGACATGGAGCACAACCTCCAAGCCTGGTTGAGAAAACACGCGGATCGACTCCAGTGGAAGGAAGAGGAAGGCTGCTACCGGATTGCGGCGGAAAGGAAGGAAAATCGACCTTAGGCGACCTCTGACTTGATTCAGAGCTTCCCCAACAAGCCATACCTTTATCGAGCATGGACAAGTACAAAATACTCACACTCAACAACATCTCCGTCGCCGGTCTCGACCGTCTGCCCCGAGATCGCTATGAGGTAGCCTCCGAGATCACGCACCCGGATGCCATCCTGGTGCGTTCCGCCGACATGCACGGCATGGACATCCCGGAAACGGTCCGGGCCATCGGTCGTGCCGGTGCCGGGGTCAACAATATCCCCGTAGCGCGCATGACCGGGCACGGTGTGCCTGTGTTCAATGCCCCCGGCGCCAACGCCAATGCGGTGAAGGAACTGGTCATCGCCGGCATGTTGCTGGCGGCCCGCAACATCGCCCAGGCCTGGAGCTTCGCGCGCACTCTGACCGGGGACGCCGCCACTATCCGCAAGGCCGTGGAGAGCGGAAAAAAGCAATTCGTAGGCTTCGAGCTGCCGGGCCGCACCCTGGGCGTCATCGGTCTCGGGGCCATCGGGGTCGAGGTAGCCAATGCCGCAAGTGCCCTCGGTATGCAGGTGATCGGTTATGATCCGACCATCACGGTGCGACGGGCCTGGCAGCTCGAGTCCGATGTGGAGCAGGCCCTGAGCGTGGACGACTTGATCCGACGCTCGGACTTCATCAGCTTCCATGTGCCGCTGACGGACGAGACGCGGGGCCTGATTAACGCCGAGCGCCTCGGGCACTTGCGGGCCGGCGGGGTGCTATTGAACTTCTCACGCGACGGTATCATCGACGATGCGGCGGCCGTGGCGGCCGTGGATGCAGGGACCCTCTACGCCTACGTGTGTGACTTTCCGAGCAATCTCCTCAAGGACCATCCGCGGGTGATCGCGCTGCCGCACATCGGCGCCTCCACCCGCGAGGCGGAGGAGAACTGTGCCCGCATGGTGGCCGATCAGGTCCGCGAGTGGCTGGAGGACGGCAACATCCGCAACGCGGTGAACTTCCCGGAGATCGAACTCCCGCGCAACAAAGGCTACCGTTTGGCCGTGGTCAACAGCAATGTCCCCAATATGGTCGGCCAGATCTCCACCGACTTGGCCCGGGCCGAGCTCAACATCCTGGACATGCTCAACAAATCTCGGGACGAGGTGGCCGTGACCCTAATCGACGTCGATCGTGACCCCCCGGAAGAGACCCTGGCCGAGATCCGGACCATCGATGGGGTACTCTCGGTGCACTGCCTGGGCTGTGTGAAAAGCTGATCGCTCCCGGCCATGAGCACCGAGGACCCACTCTCCCCTCTCCGCGAGCGCATCGACACCCTCGACCGGGAATTGCTGCGTCTGATCAACGAGCGCGCGACCCTCGCCAAGGAAGTGGCGACCGTCAAGGCCACCAACGGTGACCATAGGTTCTACCGCCCCGAGCGGGAGGTGGCGATCCTGCGCCGCATCAAGGAACGCAATCCGGGTCCCCTGGAGGGGGAAGAGGTCGCCCGACTGTTCCGGGAAATCATGTCTGCCTGCCTGGCCCTGGAGCAGCCCCTGGCCGTGGCCTTTCTGGGGCCGGAGGGGACCTTCTCCCAGGCCGCCGCCCTCAAGCACTTTGGCCATTCGGTGCAGGCGGTTCCCGTGGGTGACATCGCTGACATCTTTCGGGAGGTCGAGGCCGGTTCCTGCTCCTACGGCGTGGTGCCGGTGGAAAATTCCACCGAAGGTGTGATCAGCCATACCCTCGATTCCTTCATGGGCTCCCCCCTGAAGATCGCCGGCGAGGTGACCTTGCGCATTCATCACCACTTGATGAGCCGGAAGCCGGACCTGGCGGGTATCCGCACCCTGTTCTCCCATCAGCAGTCCCTGGCCCAATGCCGGGGTTGGCTGAACCGCCACCTGCCCGGTGCCGAGCAGGTCGCAGCCGGCAGCAATGCGCAGGCGGCGGACATGGCCGCCGGCCAGGCCGGTTCCGCCGCGGTGGCGGGGGAGGCGGCGGCGGGGATTTACGATCTCAAGATCCTGGCACGCTGCATCGAGGACGAGCCGGGGAACACCACGCGCTTCCTGGTGATCGCCAAGGAGGACTCACCCCCCAGCGGGCGCGACAAGACCAGCCTGCTGCTCACCTGCCGCAACGAGGCGGGCGGCCTTTATCGGCTGCTCGCCCCCCTGGCGGAGCACCGGATCAGCATGACCCGCATCGAGTCCCGCCCCTCGCAGCGGGGTATTTGGGACTATGTCTTCTATATCGATATCTTCGGCCATCGGGAAGACGTAACCGTCAGGAAGGCGCTGGAGCAACTGGAGCGCACCGCGCTCTACTTCAAGATACTGGGTTCATATCCGGAGGCGGTCCTTTAGCCGGTATTATATTGGTGCGGTATCGGCAGTCTCAATCTACAGCCGTGGGAGCCCCCCCTTGACGAAGCTGGCTGGTACTCCAACCTCCAAGCCCTGGACTACGTCCGACGATATTATCCGGGATTCTGCCGCGCGAATTGCGGTGCTTATTCCCTGCCATAACGAAGAGACATTGGTCGGGACCGTGGTCCGCGACCTTTCGACGGCGGTCCCGGAGGCGGACATCTATGTCTACGACAATGACTCCTCGGATAGAACCATCGTGGCTGCCAGGGCGCTTGTGTGCCACGAATCCATGCAGGGTAAAGGCTATGTAGTCTTCCGTATGTTCAGTGAGATCGACGCCGATGTCTATTTATTGATCGATGGCGGTGCGACCTACGACACCGGCTGTGCGCCTGCTATGATCGAGCGGTTGATCAAAGATCAGTTGGATATGATCTGTCCGCTCGGATAGACGAGACACCCAAGGCATATCGGCGCGGTCATCGCTTCGGCAATCGGCCGTTGACGAAAATCGTGGCGATGGTCTTCGGCAACCGCTTTCACGATATACTTACAGGATACCGGGCCTTTTCCAGACGGTTCGTCAAGTCCTTTCCGACGCTATCCAAGGGATTCGAGATAGAAACCCAGCTCAGTGTTCATGCCCTGCAGGGTAGTGGTGATTTTTGAAGTGATAGAGTAGATGGATTCATCGATAATCATTCCGATTGCCACCGTTTTTCTCGTTACCTGATTCTAGATTTTAGCCCTCTCTTCTGGAAGAATACGCTTGGTCTGAACGATTGCGTTCATTGACAAAACGAACCGAAGAGTTTTCAATTATTATTATCGAGACTAAAGTATACAGCTGTCGCAAATGTCAGAGCGAAGATCTCATTAAAAGAACTCATTATAAACGTTTATCAAGAAAGATGCAGTATGCGCGGGATTGAACGGACGTTTGGGGTCTCGCGCCGAACATTGAGCGCCTGGTTAAAAGAACAGGCGAATGACCTCCCACCCCTTGAAGAGACGCTACAACCTGTTGAGTGCAAAAAGATTCCTGTGCTGGATGTGGATGAGTTGCGGTCCTTTGTCTTTCGTAGCAAAGACAAAGTGTGGGTCTGGATTGCCATGAATAGAGAGACCCGAGAAATCGTCGCCTCTGCCTGCGGTGATCGCACCGAAAATGCCTGTCGGATACTCTGGGATCCCATCTGCTTATAAGGAAGCCATCGTTTTCAGTGATTACTGGAGCGCGTATCGAGCCGTCATTCCGAGCGAGCAACAGCGCCCTGTAGGTAAAGAAACGGGGGAAATGGCTCATATTGAGCGTTGGAATAATACCTTACGGCAACAGTTGGCACGCTTCGTACGTAAGACGTTGTCTTTTTCCAAATGTATTAAAATACATGAGATTTGTTTAAAACTCTTCGTACACCGCTATAATACCGAATTATTGCCGATTGTTGGCTAGATATCACTTCAAAAATTACCACTACCTGGACTCGGACTCGTCGCGCAGGCTGGTTTCCGCTTGCCCGGCGGTCCGCAGACGCCGGAGCTGATCCCTGGTATCGAAAACATACCAGGCCCCGGCGATGCTTCCTCAGAGGATAAGCGCCAGTATCGCCTTGGCGAAGCACGGCCAGTCACCAAATGTGCTCCAGGTCCAGCTCGGTTAGCCGGTTGAGATCCACTGTCGGTCAGGGCTACCGAATAATCATCACTGTCGAAACATAACCTATGGAAAATTACGAATCACACGAATCGACGCGAATGTTCCATAGGCGCGAAATCCGATTCGTGCAGATTCGCGTGATCGACAGTTCTGCGGGCTAGGTATGTCGTGAGGGGTGCCGAAATTCACGATGATATACCACGGTAGTGGTTATGTCGGCCAGCCAGTCCTCTACCTGGAGCCTGTGCTTTGCAGCTGTGGCTTCCGGTCTCTCGGTCTACCGTAGCGGAAGATATCGGACCTGACCTTCCCATTCTCCATCCACGCTGCAGGCTGCCAGGAGCAGGATGTCATCGATGGCCCCAACCGAAGCACCACCGTACGGCCGACCTCGAAGACGCCCGGCATGGACTTGCCTGCGCGAACGCGGTTGTAGGCGAAGGCTGTAGTGGTGCTGACATCGCGAGTCAGCAGGATTCGTCGATGTTAAGCCGCCCACTCCAGCACGCTCGGGTCATCTGCGCCAGCAAGGCCGATATCTTGAACTCGGACCAGATCGATGCCGGCCTCTCGAAGACGAACCCCTCGAACGATGTTGTTATTGAAGTTCTCGTCCGCGAGCAGCCGGATCACGACGAGCCCTGTTCGGCCTGGCGCGCCGACAGGCGTGCGCGTACCCCAGCAGGATTGAAAAGTCGTTCGTTTGCCTGTCTCACCGTTTCTGCCTGCCGTTCTCGGGCCTGGATGACGGCGTGGACCTGACCCAGGGATAGCGTCGAATACTGTTCGGTGATCTCCTCAGCAGTTGCTCCGTCCTGGAAGGCTCCGACGACGGTATCCAGGGTCACGCGCGTCTTGCCCACGTGAAGTGCACCGGCGGCACCGGCCACCAAAGGTGGCGCCTCGGCTGCAACGACCATGGTCATTTTGCTTCTCCAGATTGGTTAGCCAAGGCTCGGTTTGAAGGCGGCATGCCTTCTGCCTATCGGCGCGATATCCTCAATTTAAGGAGTCCGCGCAACGCCGGCCCATCCCGTACCTGTTGCGTCTTTGTGCTCGATGAGCACCAACACGGGTCTTCCGATCCACCGGGAGGTCTCGATGTTGCGCATGAACGCGGAAATCTTGCCATTGGAGCGGGCACGTGCGTCCAGGACCACGGAGCGCCCGCTCTGGCTGAGCTTGGTCAGATAGACGCCGCGGGGGATTCCCAACGCTAACTCGTCGAAGAGACGGACCATCTCCGGGCAACTCATCCGCAGGCGATAGATCACCTTCATTCTTCCCAGCAAACGCTGCTTGGTCTGCTCCAAGTCCTGGATCTCATGGATCTGTTCGTCGAGACGGCCGATCTCGCCGCGCAGAAACCGATTTCTGCTCTGCTGGCCGGAAATCAGCCCCTCTATGTGCAGATGCAACGCCCAACCGAGGAGCAGGGTCGCTGCCGGTACCGCCAGCGCAGCGGCGACCCGCGCGCGCCGGCAGCGTCTGCCTAGCTGGCCGCATCCACCACCTGGTTCGCGATTCCCAAGGTGACCAACTGACGGTGCAGCCAGAATCCGCCCCGCCCCGCTTCGTAGCAACTCACCACCAGGGTCTCCGCGGACCGCCCCCACTTCGCCTTCACTTGGGCGATCTGCTCACATAAGGACGCAATGTCGCCGGCGGCGATCACCACTTGGCGCTGCTGCGTTCCGCCGCTGAAGGCCAACCGTCACTTGGCGTTGCTCAGTGCCATCGCCATGTACAGCACCACTTCATTGACGTACCCTTAATCTTGAAGGCTCGCAGTCATGTCTGGGTTCTCCTCTTGAGGTTAGTTTACCCTTTTAGGTCAACCCCCTGCAGGCCTTCATAGGATCTACGGGCTGGAAGTGTTCCTCCTGATTTTCGCCATCTTCATAGGCTATTTTTCGAATACGCTTTGCCGCAAAACGCGGATTGGCATCCGGGGCCAGCGACAAGAATTTCTCTCCTTCCCGGTACAGTATGCATTCGGAGAGCCATTTTTCCAGACAGGCATCGATTCCCTTTTCCCCCCATTTGCGCGGAGAATTTTTCCAGGATCTTCTTCCTAGCGCGCATTTTCGTACAGTACAGATAGAGCTCCCGCTCTCTATCAGTCAACTGCAATTTACATCGCTTCCCCAGGCGGAGATAGTCGACGATCAACAGGGCCCCACAATCGCGGTACTGCATCGGCCGCTGCCTGTTGGCTGAATGATATTTGGGACCTATATACCTAGCTAGCCTCTACAGATCTGGCGTGCGAAAGACGCAGGCCCTACAGGTCAGTCCTTGGGGGGTTTGAGGAACAGGGTAAACTGTCCCTGCCTCTTGCCGTAGTGCCGGGCCAGTTTCTCCCGCAACTCGCGGATACTGTCGGAATCTTTGGCCATTCCGATGACCTCATAGCAGCGCGACACAA
>Ga0209785_1000364_pt1 | contig 14320 bp, 14 predicted proteins | sample WorMetG1BERMUDA2_FD_187403 | JGI IMG/M metagenome (GOLD analysis project Ga0209785, IMG submission 187403) | Marine gutless worms symbiont microbial communities from Max Planck institute for Marine Microbiology, Germany - Inanidrilus... ...
CTGCCGAAGATCAATCCCGTACGCCCAGCCCATGAAAACCTCCCTGGCTAAAAACACCAGGGCAGGGAATCAGACATCGGTTAAAAACGATTCAACGTTCGTCAAATGTGCTCTAGCGTCAGCCGGGTGCAAAGGGCCGGCGACCCCACCGCGGGCTACATCGTCGAGACCGTGCACGCCTTCCTGGCCAATTGGCTGATCAATCACATCCTGAAAAGCGACATGGCCTACAAGAACGCCCTGGGAATGCCACCCGGCTCCTGACAACCGAATCGGCAAGGCGGACCGATGGGCCGCCAATCGGCGGCAGGGGTATCGAACCCGGATATCAGGCGTTTTTCCTCGGCGCCGATTTCATGCGCGCGCCGGTCGGATCGAAAACGGGCTGCAGGGAGACCCGGCCGGCGTGCCGGACACCGGCGATATCGACCTCGACGCCGGCACCTTCACTCCGCGCCCCGGCGTCATACAACTCGGCGATGGCGACCGGCTTGCCGACGCGGTAGCCGAACGCGGCCGAGGTCGTCTTGCCGACCAGGGCGGCGCCGGCGAAGACCGGTTCGCTGCCCAGGGGCACGGCGCCGGGATCGTCGAGCACGATGGTCCCCATGCGCCCGCGCTCGCCGGCGTCGCGTTGCCGCTGCAGGGCCTCGCGGCCGATGAAAACGGTGTTCCAGGCGAGCGCGAAGTCGAGACCGGCCTGGATCGGCGAGATGTCGGTGTCGAGGTCGTGGCCGTAGGCGAGGAAGCGTTTCTCGATGCGCATCGAGGTCCGCGCGAACAGACCCGCCGGCCGCGCGCCGTGCTCGGCGAACAGGTCGAAGAGCCGCTCGGCGTCCCCGGCGTCACAGGTGATTTCCCAGCCGGCTTCACCGACGTAGGACAGGCGCACCGCAAGGACCTCGATGCCGTCGAGCTCGATCGCACCGGCCTGGAAGTAGCGCAGCGCGTTCAACTCCGGCACGCCGAGTCGTTCGGCGATCGCCGTCGCCCGCGGTCCCATCAGGCCGATCACGGCGAAGTCCCGGGTGCGGTCGCGCAGGGTCACTCGGTCGCCCTCGAGGTGGCGGGTCAGCCAGGCCAGATCCCGCTTCACCGAGGTGGTGCCGACATACAGGCGGTAGTGGTCCTCGGCGAGGCGCACCGCCGTCAAATCGCTTTCCATGCCGCCACGCTGGTTCAGCATGGCGGTGTAGACCGCCCGTCCCGGGGCACGGTCCATGTCGTTGGCGCACAAACGGTTCAGGAAAGACATCGCATCCGGGCCCTCGACCTCGATTTTGCCGAAGGTCGACTGGTCGAAGATCGCGGCATCTTCATGGGCCTGGGCCACTTCGCGCCCGACCTGGTCGAACCAGTCGGGCCGGTCGAAGGTCATCCGGGGCTCCCGATCCTTACCGAAGTAGAGTGCCCGCTCCCAACCGCCGAACTGGCCGAAGTGGGCCTCGGCGGCGACGAAACGATCGTGCATCGGGGTCCGCCGCAGGCCGCGCGCCGTCGCCCATTGCCGGCCCGGATAGGTGATCTCGTAGTGCCGGCCCAGGACCTCGGGCGTGCGCGCGGTCAGCGCCGCGGCCGAGTTGTAACAGGCGTCGAACCGCTTCGGGTCGGCCTCGTGCAGGTCGACCGGCGTGTGTCCGTCGATGATGCAGCGCGCCAAGGCCATGCCGGCGCCGCCGCCGGTGGCGATACCGACCGAGTTCATGCCGCAACCGAGGAACAGCCCTCGCGTTTCCGCCGTCTCGCCGAGCAGGAAGGATCCGTCGGGGGTGAAGCTCTCGGGCCCGTTCAGCAGCATCTTGACCTCCGCCGTCTTCAGCGCCGGCAGCCGGTGCAGGGCGTTGATCATCATCGGTTCGAAGTGGTCCCAGTCCTCGGGCAGGAGCTGGAAGGCGAACCCGTGGCCCAGGCGGTCGGGATCGATCGGCTTGCCCATCGGTTCGAAGCAGCCGACCAGAAGGCCGCCGGAATCGTCGCGGATATAGAGGTGCGAGTCGTGATCGGACAGCGTCGGCATGTTGCCCGAGATGCCGTCGACCGGCTTGGTCAGCAGGTAGAAGTGCTCGCACGACCACACCGGCACAGCGGCCCCGGCCATCGCCGCCGCGGCGCGGCTCCACAGCCCGGTGCACAGCGCCACGGCATCGCAGCGCACCGTGCCGCGGGTGGTCTCGACGCCGGTGATGCGGCCGTCCCGGGTGAGGATGCCGGTGACCCCGGTGTCCTCGAAGATGCGCGCGCCGCGGGCCTTGGCGCCCTTGACCAGGGCGGCGCAGAGGTCGGACGGGCTGACCCGGCCGTCGTCCGGCGACCACACCGCGCCGATCACGCCCTCGGCGTTCATCAGCGGCCAGCGTTCCTTGGCCTCGCCAGGCGAGATCGATTGCGCCTTGACGCTATACAGCCGCGCCAGCGCCTCCTGACGGCGGATATGGGTCAACCGGTCCTCGTTGGTGGCGATCGACAGCGAACCCTTGTTGATCCATCCGGTGGCCTGGCCGGTTTCCGATTCCAGTTCCGAATAGAGGTCGATCGAATAGCGGATCAGCTCGGTCATGTTGCGGGTCGAGCGCAGGGCGCGGACCTGTGCCGCCGAGTGCCAGGTCGTGCCCGAGGTCAACTGGTTGCGCTCCAGTAGGATCGCGTCGCCGACCCCTGACTTGGCCAGGTGATACAGCGTCGAGCATCCCATGACGCCGCCGCCGATGACGACGACGGCGGCGTGTTCCGGCAACGCGGTGGTCTCAGCCATCGCCGTCTTCCCAGTAGTAACCGCTCTCGCCAAGCGATTTCTCGTAGTCCGAAATCGCCTGCACCGCATGCGCGCCCTGCTTCACGACGACCGCCGCGCTGAGCACTTCAAGCGTCGCGCTCAAGCTGATCATGGAGGGGAAGTAATGCGGGTTTTCGATGCTGACGATGACCGCGGCGGAGGCGATGCGGGCGATCGGCGACGATCGCTTGTCGGTGATCGATGCGAGCTGGACGCCGCGCGCGTGGGCGAACTCGGCCGCCTCGACGGTCTGGCTGGCGTAGGGATGCGTGGCGATCGCGATCAGCAGGTCATCGGCCGTTGCGGTCATCAGGCCGTCGATGGCCCGGGTGCCCAGCCGGTTGGCCAGTTCCATGTCAGGCTTCGCCATCTGGCAGACATACTGGAAGCTGACCGCCTGACCGAACGAAGCGCCGCTGGCCACGACGAACGTCTTGCGCGCGGTGACGATCATTTTTGCCACCCGCTCGACGTCACGCCAGAAGATCGGGTCGGAGAATTCTTCGATGCCGTGAATGGCGGCCGCGGCGGTCTCGCTGACCAGCCCCGAGATGCCGCCTTTGCCGATGGTCTGGCGCAGCGCGTCGGCCCGGTCGCCGTAGCCGGCCCGCGAAACGCTTTTCTTGAACACGTCGCGAAAGGCCTCGTAGTTGTCGAATCCGATGCGCTGGGCCAGGCGCAACATGGTCGGCGGCGACACCCGCGCGCGCGCGGCCAGGGCGCGCATGGAGTTGACGGCCACGGCGTGCGGATCGTCGAGAATGATCGACGCGGCGCGCTGCATTTGCGGGCTGAAGGAGGGAAGCGAATGTGAGAGGGCGTCGATCACATCCTGCATGTCACGCTAATCCAATATGTAACAAATGATACATGGCAATTATCCATGTTACGCACTGCATGACAAGGGGATATGAATCAGCTGATATTATTCGGTTGACACGGGAAACAAACGTTTCATAAGCTTCTCGTAAGCCCCGTCAGGGAGGGGCAGAAAAAACAGCAAGCGGCATCGGCAAATTCCGGCGGGAAACGCCGGCGTGGCGGATGCGCAAGGTCCTCGCAAACAGGGCCGCTGCAATAATGATCAACGTATCAACAGGGAGTATCACGCATGAAAAAGATGGTTTTCACGGCCGTCGCCGCGACGGTTCTCGCCTCCGCGGCCGTCGCGGACGCGGCCCAGTGCACCAACGACGTCTGGAAGAAGGTCATGAGCCGCGGCAAGATGGTTGTCGGCGTCAAGGCCGACTACAAGCCCTGGGGCTTCCGCGACACCAACGGCAACCTGGTCGGTATGGAAATCGACATGGCCAAGGCCGCCGGCGCCGCCATGGGTGTCGAGGTCGAACTGGTGCCGGTGCAGTCTTCGAACCGCATGCAGTTCCTCGAGCAGGGCAAGATCGACATGATGATCGCGACCATGTCGGACCGCCCGGACCGGCGCAAGATCGTCGGCATCGTGCAGCCCAACTACTACACTTCGGGCACCAACGTGATGTCGCCGAAGGCGCTGAAGCTGAGCAAGTGGGAAGATCTGCGCGGCAAGCCGGTCTGCGGCAAGCAGGGCGCCTTCTACAACAAGATCGTCACCGAGCGTTACGGCGCCAAGGTCGTCGCCTTCACCGGCAACGCCGAGGCCAAGCAGGCGCTGCGCGACAAGAAGTGCATCGCCTGGGTCTATGACGATTCGTCGATCGGCTCCGATCTGTCTTCGGGCAACTGGGACGCCTTCGAGATGCCGTTGAACTCCGAAGACGACAACCCCTGGGGCCTGGCTGTGCCGCTGGCCGAGAAGGACTGCATCTTCGGCAACTTCATGTCCGGAATTTCCTACAACTGGCTGCAGAACGGCCAGCTGATGGCATGGGAGAAGAAGTGGGGCATCAAGCCGACCACCTTCCTGCAGAATCAGGCCAAGCGCATGAAGGACTGGCTGGACAAGTAACCGCGGGATTTGATCAAGGGGCGCTGTCCGGGACACGCGCCCCTTGTTCCTCTTGCGGGGCCGCTAGATGATCGACTTCATTCGCCAGTTTTTCCTCGACCTCTATGAGGTCGCGCCCAGGTGGAATTTCATCTTCTTCCACGATGAGGCCCAGTGGGCCCGCGTCGTCGAAGGCTTCTGGGTGACGATCCAGCTTTCCGTCGCCTGCGTCATCTTCAGCGTGATCATCGGCATCGTCGGCGCCTGGCTGCAGGGCTCGTACCTGAAGCTGGTGCGCAACATCGTGCAGGGCTACATCCAGTTCTTCCGCAACACGCCGCCGTTCGTGCAGTTGCTGTTCTTCTACTTCGCCCTGGGCCAGTTCACGCCGACCTACTCGCCGGACGGCTGGCTCGAGATCCCGATCATCTCCAACGTCGGCTGGGCGATCATTTCGCTCAGCTTCTTCGCCGGCGCCTTCAACGTCGAGATCTTCCGCGCCGGTATCGAGGCGGTGTCGGAATCGACCCAGGAAGCCTCCGAGGCGCTGGGCATGTCGCGGTTGCAGACCTACATCTACGTGGTCCTGCCGCTGGCCTTCCGGGTCAGCCTGCCGGCGCTGAACAACAACCTGGTCAACCTGATCAAGACCACGACCCAGGCGCTGGCGATCGCCGTGCCGGAGCTGCTGTATCAGTTCCTCGGCATCTGGAACGACTATCCGTCGGCGCTGTATCCGTCGCTGACCATGGTGTTCGTCATCTACATCGGCCTGGTCGGCATACTGGTCTATTCCATGCATCGCTGGGAGAAGGCGATGCGCATTCCGGGGTACGGGACATGAACGCCGTCGGCAAGCACATCCCCGGCGTCTCGGCGCCGGCGCGTACCGACCTGCCGGTGCTGCTGCCGCTGGACCAACACAAGGCCGCCGGCCCCGACGCGATGATGGTCAGCCGCTGGCTGGCCGGCCTGCCGGCGTGGACGCCGGTGGCGCTGGCCGCGCTGATCCTGCTGTGGCCGCTGACCGCCAGCGCCGCCAAGTTCACCTATTTCGACGCCATCAACGAACTGTTCCGCTGGCTCTATTTCCTGGTCACCAGCGGCTTTCTGTTCAACGTCCTGATCTCGTTTTTCGCCATGGCCATCGGCACGGTGCTGGGCGCGGCGCTCGGCCTGGCGCAGATTTCGCTCAATCCGGCGATCCAGAAGGCCGCGATGGTCACCACCCAGGTGTTCCGCAACTCGCCCTGGCTGGTGTTGCTGTACATCGTGCTGCTGGCCTTCCCGTTCGAGATCGTCATCGGCGACATCATCATTCCGGTGCCGGACTGGATGAAGGCGGTGATCGGGCTCAGCCTGCCGATCATGGCCAACATCTCGGAAATCGTCCGCGGCGCCGTCATCTCCGTGCCGACGGCGCAATGGGAAGCCTCCGAGGCGCTGGCCTTCTCGCGCACCCAGACGCTGTGGCGGATCATCCTGCCGCAATGCTTCAAGCGCATGATCCCGCCATGGATGAACTGGTACGCGATCCTGACCATGGCGACGCCGCTGTGCTCGCTGCTCGGCGTCGAGGAACTGATCACGCTGTCGCGCCAGGCCATGGAAGGTTCGGACAATCATCCGGAACTGCTGGTGCCGTTCTACGGATTCGCGCTGCTGATCTTTTTCGCCTACTGCTACCCCATCGCGCGCTGGACCGTGCGGATCGAACGCAAGTTCGCGGTGAAGCTTTGAAGAAACTGGAGCCATGACCGACACCTGGACCCCCGACCAGCCCATGGTCAGCGCCAAGGACGTGCACAAGTCGTTCGGCGACCTGGAAGTTCTGAAGGGCATCTCCATGGACGTTATGAAGGGCGAATGCGTCTGCGTCATCGGGCCGTCGGGCTCGGGCAAGTCGACCTACATCCGCTGCATCAACGCGCTGAACGACATCCAGAAGGGCTCGATCAAGGTCGAGGGCCAGGAGGTCAACGACCCCAAGCTCGACAAGCTGGAGTTGCGCAAGAAAGTCGGCATGGTGTTCCAGCAGTACAACCTGTTCCCGCACAAGACGGCGCTGGAAAACATCATGATGGCGCCGGTGCTGGTGTTGAAGGAGGACAAGGCCTCGGTCGAGGAGCGCGCCCGCAGCCTGATCAAGAAGGTGCGCCTGGAGGGCAAGGAATCGAGCTATCCCGGCGAGCTTTCCGGCGGTCAGCAACAGCGCGTCGCCATCGCCCGCTCGCTCGCCATGCGCCCCGACGTCATGCTGTTCGACGAGGTGACGGCGGCGCTCGACCCCGAGACCGTGAAGGAAGTCCTGGTCACCATCCGCGAACTGGCCGAGGAGGGCATGACCTGCATCCTGGTCACCCACGAGATGGGATTCGCCCGCGAGGTCGCCAATCACATCTACTTCACCGACCGCGGCGTGATCGTCGAACACGGCCCGCCGGCGACGTTCTTCTCCGAGGCCAAGGGCCCGCGTACCAAGGAATTCCTCAGCCAGATCCTGTAGCGGTCCGGCTTCGCCGGCGATTCCGCAGTACCTCAGAAGCCGGCGCCGCTCATGTCCCAGGCGTTGAGCAGTCCGCCGCATTCGCCGCAGACCACCTTGGCGGAAAAATCCCTCTCACAGGTCTCGTGCGTCAGGATCAGCGGAATGCCCTCGTTGCCGGAAAGCCATTTGTCGGCCCAGGCGATCATCACGATGCAGGCGCCGAACAGGTCTGTGCCCTGCGGTGTCTGGCGGTACTCGTACCGTTCCGGCCTTTCCTGATAGAGCTCCTTGCGCAGCAGACCGTCGGCGACCAGTTGCTGCAGGCGGTTCGACAGGATGTTGGTGGCGATTCCCAGGTTGGCCAGGAAATCATCGTAGCGGCGCACGCGGAAGAAGGTCTCGCGCATGACCATGAAGGTCCAGCGGTCGCCAATCACCGACAGCGACCGGCCGACCGAGCAGTTGCGGCTCTTGCGGAATTCGCTCGGTTTCGACGAGCGGCGGTTGCGCTGCTGGCTCACCTCGGCGTCCCAGCCGGCGCCGGGTCCGGGCCGGTGGGTGACCTGGCGGGCGTCGATCAGGCCCGTGCATTCCGAGCAGACGATCTGCGGGGTGGTCCAATGGCCGCAGATCTTGTGATAGAGCGCCAGCGGCGGATCCTCACCTTCACGGAGCAGCCAGTCATCGCCCCATTTCAGCAGCGCGACCATGACCGGATACAGCTCGATGCCCTTGCGCGTGAAGTGATAGGCGTACCGGCTGCCGTGCTCCGAGTACGGCACTTTTTTGAGGATACCCTCGGCGACCAATCGCTTCAGCCGGCTGGTCAGCGTCGCCCGCGGGATCTCCAGGTTGGATTGGAACTCCTCGAACCTGTGCACGCCGAAAAAGACTTCGCGCAGGGTCAGGAACGACCAGGCGTCGGAGATGATATCCAATGTCCGCGCCACCGAACAGTTGCGGTAGCGCGAACTGTGGAGCGGTTTCTCAAGAATCGGCGCCGGATCTACCAATAACTTTTCCTCGCGATTTCGACTCAATTGCGCTCGGCCGCCGGGCTGAACCGGCGGGCGGAGTCGACATCCGGTGTCCATCGTTGCAGCGTTGGGCCGAGCTGTTCAGACGGGCCGGCGCCGCGGACGAGGTCGATGAAGCCGGTGAACAGCTCGAAGCAGGCCTGGCGTTGTTCTTCGTGCGGCGCGTGCCCGCAGGGCAGGGTGAACAGCGCCTTCGGCGCCGCGCACAGGGCATCGATCAGTTCCAGCTGACGATGGCTGCCGTAAACGTCGTCATCCCCGCGCACCGCCAGCAGGGGTTTCTCGATCCCGGGCAGGGCGTCGCGCGTGGCCCAGTCCTTGAATTCCGGCAGCAGCCAGGATTCGTTCCACAGATAGAAGGCGGAATCGACGTTGTCGCCGTGATAGCGCGCCAGCTTCTCGCGCAGATCCGTCTGCTCGTATTCGGTCCGGGTGTCTCGGATCGCCGCCAGGTTGCTGTCCTCGACGATGATGTGCGGCGCCTCGACGATGGTCGCCACCAGGGGAGCGCCGAACAGGCCGGCATAGAGCAGCGAAATCGACGCGCCATCCGAATGCCCGATCAGGATCGGCCGTGGGATGCCCAGCTCCGCCAGAAGCTTCGGCAGCACTTCGGTGGCTTCGACATGCATGTAGGCCGCCGAGCGGGGCGGCGAGGCGGCGGATGATTGCCCATAGCCGTGCCGGCTGTACACCAAGTAGCCACAGCCCGCCATTCGTGCCAGGTCTTGAGGAAACGACTTCCAGGTTTCCCGGCAGCCGAGACCGTGGTGCAGGAAGACGAGGGTCGCCGCGTTCTCGGCCGCCTCGACGTGCTCGAAATCGATCATGAAGGCATTGATTCGAATGGTCGGCATTGGCTCCAGTCCAGTCGTTCCCCGCGGGGGATCCGTCTCGTCCGGTCGCCTTTCAGCCCGGCCGGACGGGCCCGAGTCCTGCATTTTTCCGACCTTATCATTTTTCACTTGCAATACTGAACTAAAAAACATTAAAGTTCATATAAGCAAGTGACTGGCTGGGTTCGCCAGCAAGGTCATGGTAGGGTTTGTTAACATGCAAACCAATCGGGACCAGACGTCAGCGGTCCGGGCCCCGGTCAGGGTAGGCGAGACCGTTGCCGTTGGTTGGTCGGCGACGGTGGGGAGGAGCGGAACTCATGGACATGGCCGGCGAAAAGCGGATTGCGGCATCCCGCGAGGATGTCTGGCGCGCGCTCAACGATCCCGAGGTCCTCAAGGCCTCGATCCCGGGCTGCGAGGAATTGGAAAAAGTCTCTGACACCGAGTTCACGTCGCGGATCACCGCCAAGGTCGGCCCGATCAAGGCCAAATTCTCCGGCAAGGTCGAACTGTCCGATATCAACGAGCCGGTCAGCTACCGGATCAACGGCGAGGGGCAGGGCGGCGTTGCCGGATTCGCCAAGGGTGGTGCGTCGGTGTTCCTGGATGCCGACGGCGCCGAGGCGACCGTCCTGCGTTATCAGGTCGAGGCCAACGTCGGCGGCAAGCTGGCGCAGCTTGGAACCCGACTGATCGACTCCACCGCCAGCAAGCTGGCCGACAAGTTCTTCGAACAATTCAGCGACACTGTCGCGCCCACCGAGGCCGCGGATGACACGCCGCCGGCCGAAACGCCGAAAGCCGGCGGCTTCATGGGCAAGCTGATGGGTCGGGGCAAAACGACCGCGGCGGCGCCACCGACACCGGAGATTTCGGCGGCCGCGGACGCGCCCGGACTGGTAGTCACGCAGGAGGGCCCGATTGCCTTGCTGTCCTTCGACCGGCCGGAAAAGCGCAACGCCATGACCCTGGCGATGTGGCGTCGGCTGGCACAGGAGGTGCGGCGGCTCGGCGCCGATGACTCAGTGCGCGCCATCGTTCTGACCGGCCGGCACGGCGACTTCTGCGTCGGTGCCGACATCTCCGAATTCGGCGAGGTGCGCGGCACCGCCGAGCAGACCGCGGCCTACGAGCAGGCGGTCGAGGACGGCGGCATCGCCATCGCCGAGGCGCCGAAACCGACCATCGCGGCGATCGAGGGTTACTGCATCGGCGGTGGTCTCGGCCTCGCGGTGGCCTGCGACTTCCGCATCGCCTATCCGGACGCGACCCTGTTCGTGCCATCGGCCAAGATGTCGATCGTCTACGGCGTGCGCGAGACCCAGAACATTCTGGTCCTGGTCGGCCTCAGCCAGGCCAAGCGGTTGCTGTTCTCAGGCGCTCGCGTCGGCGCCGAGGAGTCGCGGCAGATCGGTCTGATCGATCGGGTCGCGCGGGATCCGCTGAACGAAGCCCGGGCCGTGGCCAATTCGATGGCCGCGAACGCGCCGCTGGCCATTGCCGGATCGAAGTACATCCTCAACGGCCTGGCACTCGGCAAGGGCGGCCTCGACCTCGAGCGCGCCCACGAGCTGATCACGCGGGCCTCGGAGAGCGACGACTACCGCGAAGGCCGCGCCGCCTTCGCCGAGCGGCGCAAACCGGACTTCAAGGGACGTTGAGGCAGATCGATGAAGCCACCTCCCTTCGAATACGTCAAAGCCTCGACGGTCACGGAAGCGGTCGCTGTGCTGGCACAAAGCGACGGCGAGGCCAAGGTCATCGCCGGCGGCCAAAGCCTGATGCCGATGATGAATTTCCGCCTGCTCAGCCCGTCGGTGCTAGTCGACATCAACGGCATCCGGGACCTCGATTACGTGCGCATCGAGGATGGCGCGCTGCACGTCGGCGCGCTGACCCGGCATCACCGGCTCGAGACCTCGCCGACGATCGCCGAGCAATTCCCGGTCCTGCGCACGGCGATGGCCTGCGTCGCCCATCTGGCGATCCGCAACCGCGGCACCCTCGGCGGCAGCCTTTCCCATGCCGATCCGGCGGCGGAACTGCCGATGATGCTGGTGCTGCTGGACGGCGAAATTCGCATCGCCGGCGCCGGCGGCGAACGTGTTGTCGCGGCCCGGGACTTCTTCCTCGGCGCCTTGACGCCCGACCTGGAGGAGGACGAGATCCTGGTCGAGGTCCGCCTGCCGCTGCTGCCGCGCGGCAGCGGCTGGGGCTTCGAGGAGTTTGCCCAGCGTTCCGGCGATTTCGCCCTGGCCGCCGCCGCGGCGACGGTGACCCTCTCGCAGGGCACGGTCAGCGAGGCGCGGGTCGCCCTGATGGGCGTCGATGACACCCCGTTGCGCCTGCCTGCCGGCGAAGACCTGCTGCGCGGCCGCGCGCTGGATCGGGACTTGATCAATCGCGTCGCCGCGCTGGCACGCGACGCGGTCAATCCGAACACGGACCTGCACGCCTCGGCCGACTACCGCCGGCATCTGGCCGAAGTTCTGACCCGAAGGGTGCTTGGCCAGGCCTGGCGGCGGGTCGCGGAGGAGCCGTCATGACCGCCAAGATCGATATCCGCGTCGTCGTCAACGGCGTCAACCACGAACGATCCGTCGAGCCGCGGATGCTGCTGGCCGACTTCCTGCGCGAGGAGCTCGGCCTGACCGGCACGCACATCGGCTGCGAGCATGGCGTCTGCGGCGCCTGCACCATCCTGCTCGACGGCGACAGCGTGCGCTCATGTCTGACCCTGGCGGTGCAGGCCGACGGTTGCGAGGTCGAGACCGTCGAGGGCCTGGGCACGGTCGATCACCTGAGCCCGCTGCAGGAGAAGTTCCGCCAGCACCATGCCCTGCAATGCGGTTTCTGCACCCCGGGCATGCTGATGACCATCGTCGATCTGCTGCGCAAGTATCCGTTGGCCAGCGACGAGGAGATCCGCGAGGGCCTGTCCGGCAACGTCTGCCGCTGCACCGGTTACGAAAACATCGTCCGCGCAGTGCGCGAGGCCCGCGATGAGGGGGTGGAGGCTGCGGAATGAAGATGCACGTCCTCTCCGGCGGCCGCCTGGGCATGAAGCAGCACATCTTCCTGCCCGATAGCGACCGCGACGCCGAAATCGACCTGCCGGTCTCCTGCTTCCTGTTCCGCCACCCGCAGGGCAACGTGCTGTTCGACACCGGCTGTCACCCGGACATCGCCGGCGAGCCTGAACACCGCTGGGGCAAGCTGGCGCGGGCGATGGTGCCGGTGATGGACACGGATGACCACGTCGTCGCCGGGCTCGGCCAGATCGGCCTGGCGCCGGACGACATCGACGTCGTCGTCAACTCGCATTTCCATACTGACCATTGCGGCTGCAACGCCTTCTTCAGCAAGGCGGCCTTCATGGTCCACGCCGCCGAACTCGAGCGGGCCCCCGGGCTCGAGGGTCAGGGATATTTCCGCGACGACTGGGACCACGCCCTGCCGACGGATGTCCTGGAGGGCGAGCGCGACCTGTTCGGCGACGGCCGATTGGTGGCGCTGCCGCTGCCGGGCCACACCCCGGGGCTGGTCGGCCTGCTGGCCGGGCTCGAACGCAGCGGCGAATTCCTGCTCGCCTCCGACGCGGTCAGCATCGGCGCCAACCTGAGCGGCGAGGCGGTGCCGAAGAACACCTGGAACGCCGATCTCCTGCTCAAGTCGCTGACGGAAATCCGCCGCATCGGGGCGCGTGGCGCCACCGTCGTCTGCGGCCACGACCTCGAACAGTGGAATCGGCTGAAAAAGGGAGCGGACGCCTATGACTGATGCTCCCCAGCGCCCCCCCTTGAGGCCGAAACACGTCGGCGCCCGGGTGACCCGGCGGGAGGATCCGCGCCTGCTGACCGGCCAGGGGTCCTTCGTCGACGACCGCCGGATCGCCGGCCTGCTGCACGTCGCGTTGCGCCGCAGCGACCACGCCCGCGCCCGCGTCACCGCCATCGATATCGGCGACGCGGCCGACATGCCGGGTGTGATCGGTGTGTTCACCGCCGAGGACCTCGACGGTCTGGTCAACCCGATTCGCGCCACTTCGCGCATGCGCGACTACCAGTCGACCCTGCTGGCGGTGCTGGCGCGGGATCAGGTGCACTATGTCGGCGAGCCGGTGGTCGCGGTCGTCGCCGAAAGCCGCTATCTCGCCGAGGACGCGGCCGAGCAGACCGTCATCGACTACGAACCGCTGCCGGTGGCCACCGACCCCGAAGCCGCGGCCGGGGCGGATGCGCCGCGCCTGCACGACGACCTTACGTCGAACATCCTTGTCGAGCGTACATTCACCCGCGACGATGTCGACGCCGCCTTGCGCGAGGCCGCGGTGACCGTCGGCGGCCGCTTCCGCTTCCGCCGCAAGAGCCCGGTTGCGATGGAGAACCGCAGCTACCTGGCCGAGGTCGACCCCGGCCGCGACACTTTGACGCTTTATTCCTCGACCCAGGTGCCCGGCATCATCCGCGACGCCCTGGTCGAGATTTTCGATTTGCCCGGAAGCCGCCTGCGGGTTGTCGCGCCGGACGTTGGCGGCGGCTTCGGTGGCAAGGCTTCGCTGTATGTCGAGGAGGTGCTGGTCTGCGCCCTGGCGCGCCATCTCGGCCGGCCGGTGAAATGGACCAGCGACCGCCAGGAGGACCTGATCTCGACCAGCCAGGCATTCGACGAGATCGTCGACGCCGAGCTCGGGGTTGACGCCGAGGGTCGGATCGTCGGCCTGCGCGCCGAGGTCATCGGCGACGTCGGCGCCTACTCGATCTATCCCTGGACCGCCGGGCTGGAACCGGTGCAGGTGGTCAGCTTCCTGCCCGGTCCCTACCGGGTGCCGGCTTACCGAGGCCACGTGCGCGCGGTGTGCACGCCGAAGGCGCCGAGCGGACCCTACCGCGGTGTCGGGCGGCCGATCTCGACCTTCGTCATGGAACGGCTGATCGACATGGCGGCGCGGCGATTGGCGCTTGATGCCCGAGAGATGCGGCGGCGCAACCTGGTCACCGCCGACGAACTTCCCTACAAGGCCGCATCCGGTATCGTCTGGGACCGCACCGACTTCATTGCCTGCCTGGACGGCGCCTGCAGCGCGATCGACTACGACGGCCTGCGCCACGAACAGGAAGCGGCCCGGGCAGTGGAGTGACCCCCTGGGAGTGGTCCAGTTTTATTGAGAGAGTTTGGCGCATTCTTGACCTCACGGAAGGAGGACAAAATGAGCCGTAGACGCTACACCCCGGAACAGATCATCAGCATACTTCGCGA
>Ga0209785_1000365_pt1 | contig 14295 bp, 13 predicted proteins | sample WorMetG1BERMUDA2_FD_187403 | JGI IMG/M metagenome (GOLD analysis project Ga0209785, IMG submission 187403) | Marine gutless worms symbiont microbial communities from Max Planck institute for Marine Microbiology, Germany - Inanidrilus... ...
CGGCCGTCGATACCGCAACGCTGAACCGCTCCGCCGCATCGCGATGGCTCAAGCCACCCTCAATCGCATCCACCACACGCTGCCGAAGATCAATCCCGTACGCCCAGCCCATGAAAACCTCCCTGGCGAAAAACACCAGGGCAGGGAATCAGACATCGGTTAAAAACGATTCTACGTTCGTCAAATGTGCTCTAGGCGGCCTTCTGCTCGATGCTCTTCGTGTTGCCGATGCTGATCTTGCGCGGCTTCAGTTCCTCCGGAACCTCGCGGGCGAGATCGACATGCAACAGGCCGTTGACCAGATCGGCGCCGACCACCTTGATGTGGTCCGCGAGCTGGAAGCGGCGCTCGAAGGCGCGGCCGGCGATGCCGCGGTGCAGGTACTTGACGTCGCCTTCCGCCTGCTGGGTCTTGCCGGTGACGGTCAGGGTGGATTCCTTGACCACGACGTCCAGGTCCTCCTCGCCGAAGCCGGCGACGGCCATGGTGATGCGGTAGGCGTCATCGCCCTTCACTTCGATGTTGTAGGGCGGATAGGAGGTCGAGGAATCGTCCATGCGGCTGACCGCGTCGAGCATGCGCTCCATGCGTTCGAAACCAACGGAATGACGGAAAAGGGGCGAGAAATCGATCGTGCGCATAGCAGCGTCTCCTTTTAAAAAGCGAGATATGTCGTGGGACCCGACGGGGTCGCGATCCCGGGTTGTTCGGCCTGCGGACCCACTCCGTGGCAGCCGCCGCCAAAGCAGAGATATGCCTGTCTCCGGCGCCTTGCAAGCCCCCGGAGGTCGAAATTTCTCTACGCCTAAGCGATTGAGTTCAGGATGCTTCTTTCGGCGCCTGCTCTGCTGCCGGCGTGTCCGGCGCGGTCGTCGGCGTGGTCTCCGCGGCCGGCGCGGGCACTTCCGTGGTCGGGATCGCGGGTGCGCTTTCGGGCGCGGTCTCGGGCGCCGGGGGCATCTCCGCCGGGGCCGGCTCGGCCGGCGGTTCCAGTTCGGGCGGCATCGCCGCCGCCTTCTGGTCGTTCCAGATGATCTCGTACAACACGGTCGGACCGTCGAAGCCCTTCATGTCGTAGCTGCCGCGGTTGGCGAAGCGAAGGTCCTTGTTGCCGGCGCACAGCGCCCGGACCACGTCCGAGACCATGATCTCGTCGGCCTGGGCCTTGTCGACGATGCGCGCCGACATCTGTACCATCGAGCCGAACAGGTCGTCGTCCTCGGCGATCGGCTCGCCGGCGTTGATGCCGATCTTCAGGTGCAGCGGCGTCTGCGGATTTTCGCGGGTGAAGGTTTCGGTCTCCATCTGCATCTGGATCGCCGCCTCGACCGAGGCCGAGGTCTTGACGAAGGACGCCATGATGCCGTCGCCGGTGTGCTTGATCTCGCGTCCGCCGTAGCGGCCCAGTGCCGAGCGCACGATGGTGTTGTGCGCGCGCACCACCACCTGGGCGCCGGAATCGCCCATCTCCTGGGTCAGCGCGGTCGAGCCGGCGATGTCGGTGAACAGCACCGTCAGCGGCCCCGAGTACATGTTCTCGTCCTGCGGCGCGTTCCAGCCTTCGAGCGAGATGTTGAGCGCGTCCTCGCTGCCCTCGCCGCCGCTCAGCGTCGTGTTCATCGCCTCGCGGCCGGCGTCGAACATGCGCAGGTAGCGCGGATCGCCCAGCAGATAACCCTCGTAGCGCTGCAGGAAGGCGCTGGCCTGGTCGGGGGTCATGCCCATCAGTTCCAGGCCCTGGCCGAGGATCTTGGCCATCGCCGCGTCGTCCAGGTCCTCCTCCTGCGCCAGGGTCTCGCAGGCCCCGGCCATGAACAGGTTGACGCCGAACTTCTCGTAGCTGTCGAGGCGCTGCTTGGTCGCCTGCAGCACCGCCAGCGCCTCGGCCAGGAAGCGCAGGAAGTTCTTGCGCTGCTCGTCCTGCTCGGTGGTGAGCGGGACGTCGGCTTCGGCCTCGGGTTCGAGGACGGGAGCCTCGGCCGGTTCCGGTTCGGGCTCGGGAGTCTGGGCTTCCGGCGCCTGCTGCGCCGCGTCCTCGTCCTCCGCCTCCGAGCCGCCGAAATCCAGGTCGTCGATGTCGAAGAACAGGTCCTCGTCCGGGTCGTAGTCCTTTTTCTTGCTGAACCCGCCGCTGAGGCGTTCCTTGCCAAGATAGACGAACGAGGTCGGCGTCGCCGTGAACAGGAAGGCGACGACGAAGATCACGAACAGCGTGTTCGACTTGACGCCGCCGCTGAACGAGGCGCCCATCAGGTCCGGGCTGTTCAGGGTCATCGAGGCGATCGCCGTGACCACCGCCGCCACGGTCAGCGACAGCATGATGATCAGCAGGATCTTGGTCGCGACCCGGGCCGAGGTCGCGCTCGAGGTATCGGCCTTTTCCGTGCGGTACGGGTTGATGGTGCCGCGCGAGCCGGGCGTCGTCGCCGCGCGCTGCTCCTTCGGCGCCGACGGCGCGGCGCCGGCCGGCCGGTCACCGGTGCGTTCCAGGTCTTCGGGCCCGGGCGGCGCCGTATTCGGTGGTGGTCTTCGACTTGCCGGTGGTCGAGTCGTAGGCGTCGCGCACCACCTTGACACCGTCGATCGTGGTCGTGCGCTCCAGCCCCTTGGCCGCGCGGATGGCCTCGTCGAAGCTCTGTTCCGCGTGCCGGGAGTGGACCGTCCATTCGCCCCGCTTCAGGGTATGGACTTCATAGGTGATGACTACGGATTTATCCGCCATAGCCCCATCGCAACCGTACCGTCGTCGAAGCCGGGAAGTATGCGGCAAAATCCCTAGCTAGTCATTAATAGGAAGTACTCCGTACTTCCTATTGCCCCTCAAGCGCCGGGCGCGCCAGTGGCGCTTGGCTTTCCTCGCATAAGCTCGAGCGGCCCTTGGCCTTGCCGGCCCCGTCGGGCCCGGTAACAGAGCCCGGCCGACACCCATCGCGCACTCGCCCGCTGGCCAGCGTCGCACCGGCCACCAGCGAGGTGTCGCGGGCTAGCCTGGACGAGCGCAGCGAGGACCCCTGGCCGCAGGCCCGTAAGCCGAGCCCGGAGGGCGGAGCGGCGTCTGAGCGCTAAACCAAAATGACGACAGACTCCACCGTTTCGGGCCGTTTCGGACCCGTTTTGACGCGTTTCGGGCCGATTCAACCCGCCTGTTCATCTTCGATAATCCGCGTAAGCTGTTGAACCCGCGGGAAACCGGCGGAATCCGGTCGGAAAAAGTCATCATTTGTCGTCATTTTCCCCCTCACCCTCCCGCTGCGCGGGTCCCTCCCTCTCCCCCGGGGAGAGGGCTAGGGGGGCGAGTTGCACCACTTCCCCCTCTCCCTCAGGGAGAGGGTCGGGGTGAGGGGGGCGTCCGCGCGGTGTGTGGGCCATTCGCGCGTCACATCCGGCCAATCCACCAAGGATCGCGCCGGGCGTTGATTTCCGATTCACCATGGCAAAGAACTACAAGGAATATAGTCTGAAATCGTTCCCTTGCAAGCGTCGCCAGGCGGATGTGCTCGTGAGTTCGTTTGTCCTCCGGGCAAAAAAAAGCGCCGACCCTTTGTCGGCGCTTTATCCTTGCGGGTAGATCCCAGGTCCCAGGGGCTACTCCTTCAACCCGAAATCCGCGAACCGCTTCTTGAACTTGGCGAGCTGGCCGCCGCTGTCGAGCAGGCGGTGGACGCCGGTCCAGGCCGGGTGGGTTTTCGGGTCGACGTCCAGCTTCAGCACGTCGCCTTCCTTGCCCCAGGTCGAGCGGGTGGTGAAGGTGCTGCCGTCGGTCATCTGGACCGTGATCTCGTGGTAGTCCGGATGGATATCGTTTTTCATCGTTTCGCTCCAATGCGTGCGGCCACGCGCCCAGGGACTCCAAAAGGGTTCGTCGCCGGCGGGCCGCCGAAAACAAGGCGGCTTATATAGCGAAGGCGGCGGCCGAGCGCAAGGACCGATTGACCCCAGATCCGCCGGCGATTTCCCCTTTTCCCGGCGCCGCGTGCGGTTACCATGGGGGCCATGGCGCACACCCTCTCTCCCGACGGAGTCCCATCTCCGGTGGTCATCGTCGCCGGCCCCACGGCCAGCGGCAAGTCGGCCCTGGCCATCGACCTGGCGCGCGAGTTCGGCGGCACGATCATCAACGGCGACAGCATGCAGGTCTATCGCGAGCTGCATGTGCTGACGGCGCGGCCCTCGGCGGCCGAGGAGGTGCGGGCGCCGCACCGCCTGTACGGCTTCCTGCCGGCGGCCGAGCCGTGCTCGGCCGGGCGCTGGCTGCAACTGGCCTGCGCCGAGATCGCGGCGGTCTGGGCCGCCGGCGGCCTGCCCATCGTGGTCGGCGGCACCGGGCTTTATCTGAAGGTGCTGCGCCGCGGTCTGAGCCCGATCCCGCCGATCCCCGAGGATGTGCGCCAGGAGGTCCGCGCCCTGCACGCCGAGCTCGGCGGTGCGGCCTTCCGCGAGCGGCTGGCGGCGCTGGATCCCGGCGCCGCGGCGAAGCTGGAGACCGGCGACGGGCAGCGGCTGATGCGGGCCTACGAGGTCGCCCTGGCGACCGGGCGGGCGCTCAGCGAATGGCACGCCGATCCGCCGCCGCCACCGCCTCTGCCGGCCCGCTTCGCGCGCATCGAGGTGCTGCCCGAACGAGATCTTCTGTACGCCGCGATCAATGCCCGCTTCGAGCAGATGCTGGGCGAGGGGGCCTGGGAAGAGGTCGAGGCGCTGCTGGCGCTCGGCCTCGATCCCGACCTGCCGGCGATGAAGGCAGTCGGGGTGCCCGAGCTGGCGGCGGCGATTCGCGGCGAGCAGGGGCGCGACTGGGCGGTCGAGAAGGGCAAACAGGCGACCCGCAACTACGCCAAACGTCAGTTGACGTGGTTGCGAAACCAAGAAAAGGGGCTGCGCAACCAGGAAAATGGGCCTGCCGACGGGGAAAAACGCGATCTGGTCATCCCCGCGCAATATTCGGAAAGCCACAGGGCCGAAATCTTCTCATTTATTCGACCGTTTCTGTTGAATTCGGGTTCTTGACCGACTAGGTTGTCGCGTTCCCGCGAAACCTTGGGCGACACCGCGCTTTCGGCGTCGATTTGGCCTGAGAATTTGGCCACAAAACTTGGCCGGGATTGGGACCCTGTCCAGGGCGAGGTCGCGGGCGGAAAACATGGAGAGTTACAATGATGTCACTGGATCAGTTTAGCGGAGCGGAAATCGTCCTCAAGGTTCTCAAGGACCAGGGCGTAGACGTCGTATTCGGCTATCCCGGCGGCGTAACTCTTCCGCTCTACGACGAGATCTACAAGCAGAACCGGCTGCGCCACATCCTCAACAGGCACGAGCAGGCGGCGGTGCACGCGGCCGAGGGCTTCGCGCGCTCGACCGGCAAGCCCGGCGTCGTGCTGGTGACCTCGGGCCCCGGCGCGACCAATACCGTTACAGGGTTAACCGACGCCCTGATGGACAGCATCCCGGTGGTCTGCATCACCGGCCAGGTGCCCACGGGCCTGATCGGCAACGACGCCTTCCAGGAAGCCGACACCACCGGCATCACGCGCTCGTGCACGAAGCACAACTACCTGGTCAAGGACGTCGACGACCTGGCGCGGATCATGCACGAGGCGTTCTACGTCGCCACCCACGGCCGACCCGGCCCGGTGGTGATCGACATTCCCAAGGACGTGATCGTCGGTCTCGGCGCCTACCTGCCGCCGGCCAAGGTCTCGCACAAGACCTACAAGCCGCAGGTCAAGGGCGACCTGGCCCAGATCGAGGCGGCGGTCTCGCTGATGGCCAAGGCCAAGAAGCCGCTGATCTACTGCGGCGGCGGGGTCATCAACTCCGGCGTCGGCGCCTCGCAGCTGCTGACCCAGTTCGTGCAGCAGACCGGCTTCCCCTGCACCCTGACCCTGATGGGCCTGGGCGCCTATCCGGCGTCGGATAAGCAGTACCTGGGCATGCTCGGCATGCACGGCACCTACGAGGCCAACATGGCGACCCACGACTGCGACGTGCTGGTCAACATCGGCGCCCGGTTCGACGACCGGGTGACCGGCAAGCTCGATGCCTTCTCGCCCGATTCGAAGAAGATCCACGTCGACATCGATCCGTCGTCGATCAACAAGAACGTGCCGGTCGACGTGGCCATCATCGGCGATGTCGGCCACGTGCTCGAGGACATGCTGAAGGTGTGGCGCTCGAACCAGGTCAAGGTCGACGACAAGGCCTTGAAGGCCTGGTGGAAGCAGATCGAGCAGTGGCGCAAGAAGGACTGCCTGGCCTATTCGAACGGCGGCAAGGCGATCAAGCCGCAGTACGTGCTCGAGACGCTGAACACGCTGACCGCCAAGTCGGACCCCTACGTCACCACCGACGTCGGCCAGCACCAGATGTGGGCGGCGCAGTACATCCACTTCGACCGTCCCAACCGCTGGATGACCTCGGGCGGCCTCGGCACCATGGGCTACGGCCTGCCGGCGGCGATCGGGGTGCAGCTGGCGCATCCGGAGAAGCCGGTGATCGTGGTCACCAGCGACGCCTCGATCCAGATGAACATCCAGGAGATGTCGACGCTGGTGCAGTACGGCCTGCCGGTCAAGATCCTCAACCTGAACAACGGCTACATGGGCATGGTGCGCCAGTGGCAGGAGCTGTTCTACGAGGACCGGTATTCCGAGAGCACGGTCGAGGCGCAGCCCGATTTCATGGCGCTGGCGGAGGCGTTCGGCGCCAAGGGCATGCGGGTGACCGAGAACAAGGACGTCGAGCAGGCGCTCGCCGACATGCTGGCCCACGACGGGCCGGTATTCCTCGACATCGCCGTCGAGCCGAAGGAGAACGTATTCCCGATGATCCCGGCCGGCGCGGCGCACAACGAGATGATCCTGGGGCCCAGCGACGAGGCCCCGACCGACGCGGAGGACACGTACGTCGTATTGGCCTGACCGCCGAGTATCGACAGCCGCATTTATTGCATCAAAAGTGATTAAGGCCGGCGGCACCGATTTGCCGCCGGCGCCAATGTTGGAGTGGGGAAAGTGACCAAACCCGACGAGATCGAATTCCACACGTTCGCCGTCCTGGTGGACAACGAGGCGGGCGTGCTGGCCCGTGTCATCGGCCTGTTCTCGGGCCGCGGCTACAACATCGAAAGCCTGACCGTGGCCGAGGTCAACAAGCGCGACAACCTGTCGCGCATCACCATCGTCACCTCGGGCACGCCCTCGGTGATCGAACAGATCCGGGACCAGCTCGAACGCCTGGTACCGGTCCACGCGGTCAGCGACCTGACCGTCGAGGGCCCGCACATCGAGCGCGAGCTGGCCCTGGTCAAGGTTTCCGGCACCGGCGAGCAGCGGGTCGAGAGCCTACGCATCGCCGACATCTTCCGCTCGCGCGTGGTCGACAGCACCAACGAATCGTTCGTGTTCGAGATCGTCGGCGACACCGGCAAGCTCGACGCCTTCGTGCGCCTGATGGAGCCCCTGGGGCTGACCAGCGTGGCGCGCACCGGCATCGCCGCGATGGCCCGCGGCCCGGGCTCGATGGAAGAGTAGGCCGAGCCTTTAACAGAATTCAGACAGACAACTTACGAAGGAACAGAACCATGCGCGTTTATTATGACAGGGACGCCGACGTCAACCTGATCAAGTCGAAGAAGGTTGCCATCGTCGGCTACGGCAGCCAGGGCCACGCCCATGCGCTGAACCTGCGCGATTCCGGCGTCACCGACGTCGCCGTGGCGCTGCGCGAGGGCTCGTCCAGCCGCAAGAAGGCCGAGGGCGAGAACCTGACCGTGATGACCCCGGCCGAGGCCGCCGCCTGGGCCGACGTGGTGATGATGCTGACCCCGGACGAGGGTCAGGCGGATCTCTACACCGCCGATTTGCACGCCAACCTGAAGCCGGGTTCGGCGCTGGCCTTCGCCCACGGCCTCAACATCCACTTCAAGCTGATCGAGGCGCGCGACGACATCGACGTGTTCATGATCGCGCCGAAGGGCCCGGGCCACACCGTGCGCTCGGAGTACCAGCGCGGCGGCGGCGTGCCCTGCCTGGTCGCGGTCGACCAGAATTCGTCGGGCAATGCCCTCGAGGTCGCGCTCTCCTACGCTTCCGCCATCGGCGGCGGCCGCTCGGGCGTCATCGAGACCACCTTCAAGGAAGAGTGCGAGACCGACCTGTTCGGCGAGCAGGTGGTGCTTTGCGGCGGTTTGACCAGCCTGATCATGGCCGGCTACGAGACCCTGGTCGAGGCCGGCTACGCCCCCGAGATGGCCTATTTCGAGTGCCTGCACGAGGTCAAGCTGATCGTCGACCTGATGTACGAGGGGGGTATGGCCAACGTGCGCTACTCGATCTCCAACACCGCCGAGTACGGCGACTACGTCACCGGCCCGCGGATCATCGACGACGAGGTCAAGTGGCGCATGCGCGAGGTCCTGGACGACATCCAGTCCGGCCGCTTCGCCCGCGACTGGATGCTCGAGTGCAAATCCGGCCAGGCCAGCTTCAAGGCCACCCGCCGGCGCAACGCCGAGCACAACATCGAGGAAGTCGGCGAACGCCTGCGCGCCATGATGCCCTGGATCGCGGCGAACCAGCTGGTCGACAAGGAAAAGAACTGATCTTTTCCGGCCACAGACGACTTACGGAAAGGGGCGCTTCGGCGCCCCTTTTTCATGCCGTCTCGCCACCTCACACAAACGCCGTCACACTGAACGTCAGCTCTCCATCCTCGTCCCGCTCAAACGCGAAATCGAAGCCGCCCTCTGACCGGCGGACCATTTCGATGAAGCCCACGTGCGCGCCCTTGCTGCCCTCCGGTATTTCCCCGCGCAGGGTCTGCTTGTAGAGCGCCTTAAAGGCCGCCTCGTCGAGGGTCTTGATCAGGTCGAGGTATTCGGTCAGCCGCTGCACGTGCTGCCCCTCGACCCGGTTGACCGAGCGCGCGTAGTAGCGCCCGTCCGAGCGGCCGACGCTCAGGGCGCCGTGGCGCAGTTCGGTCTCCTCGCCATCGGCGCCGGACAAGATGTCGGCGGAGTAGCGGATGATGTTCTGGGCCTGCTCGACGAAGATGTAAAAGAGCTTGTTCTGGGTCCGGCGGTTGACCTCGGAGAGCTTCATCGCCTGGCGGATGGCGTGGCCGGCGCTGACCAGGATTTCCTCGGTCAGGTAGCCGCGGAAGTCGAACAGCGCCTTGTGGTCGTCGGCATCAGCATGAGGCGCGGCCCGCCGCGGGTGCGCCGGCCGCTCGTCCCCGTCGTCGTCCCCGTCCACGCCGCTATCGCTGCCGAGGCGGTCGAACAGGCGGTAGATGACCAGCTCTTCCTTCTGGATGCGCTCCCACAGCATCTCGTTCAGGCGCGCCAGCTCGTCGGCGAAGGCCTCGTCCGAGCCGGCATTCTCGAAGCGGTCGAAGAACTCGAAAGTGGCCTGCGACACGCCGCCGATGTAGTCGCGGAAGAATTCCAGCGCCTCGCGGACGATGCGGTCCTCCTTGGCCGCCTCCAGCAGCGGCGGGTAGAGCTCCTCGTCCTTGCGCTTTAGGTGGGCGAGCAGCAGCCGCTTCGCCGCCAGGATCGCCTGGCGCCGCTGGTCGGTATCGCCGCCGTGGCTCTTGGCCTCGGCCAGCGCGGTGAAGATCTCCGCGTTTTCCCGCTTCAGGGTGTCGACGAGGCTCGAGATGGCGCGCTCCTGTTCCGGCGGGTCGTCCGTCCACGGAAACTGTATCGGGTCTTGGACGCGCCTTTCAACACCGTTCTCGCCGGATTCGAGCGGGGCTCAGATCTCGCCCTTGCGCAGCCGCTCGGCCAGGATGCGGCCCGAGCGGATGGCCAGCGCCTCGATGGTCAGCGACGGCGACTCGCCACCGCCGGTGCTGGGAAAGACGCTGGCGTCGGTGACGTAGAGGTTGCGCCAGCGGTGGCTGCGCCCGCTGGCGTCGACCACCGAGTCGCGCGGATCGGTGCCCATGCGGCAGGTGCCGAACACGTGGGTGGCGCTGAAGGCGTCGTAGGCGCCGTATTCCTCGATCGGCTTGTCGACCCCCGAGGCGGCGAGCAGGGCGCGCACCTGCCCGACCATGAAGCGCAGGCGCACCAGGTCGATCTCGTCGAGCCGGGCGTGGATGCGCGCCTTGGGGATGCCGAAGCGGTCGCGCGCCTTCGGGTCGAGGTCCACAAAAGTGCCGTCGTTGGGCAGGCTCTCGCCGATCGAGCCGACGGCGAGGGCGTGGCCGAAGGTCTGCTTCATGCGCTTATGATGCGCCCGGCCCCAGCCGCCGGTGACGCGCAGGGCGTAGTTGACCGGCCCGACCATGTTGGCCTCGCCGGTCGAGGACGACAGCCGGCAGCCGCCGACCGTGCCGGGGATCGCGTCCGGCGCGTTGTGGTGCCAGCTGATGATGTTGGACGGCAGCCCGCGGTGGCTGCCGATGTTCTCCGGGTGCAGCCCGGCCGAGGTCCAAAACAGCGTGTCCATGAAGTTGCGCCCGACCTGGCCCGATTCGTTGGCCAGTCCGTGCGGCGAGTGCAGTCCGGCCGAGAACAGCAGCAGCCGCGGCGTCTCGACGGCGCCGCAGGCGAGCACCACGACCCGCGGCTGGATCTGCTCGATGCGGTTGTCCCTGTCCCTCACCAGCAGGTGGGCGACGGTATCGTCCAGCCCCGGTTCCAGGCGCAAGACCCGGGTCTCCGAGCGCAGGGTGCAGCGGCCGGTCTCCAGCGCCTTGGCCATAAAGGTGACGTCGGCGCTGCCCTTGTCGGTGCGCGGGCAGCCGCGGGCGCAGCCGTTGCAGTAGTTGCAGGCCGGCCGTCCGTCGTAGTCGCGCGACAGCGCGGCGATGCTGTTGGCCTGCCAGGGCAGCCCCATTTTGTCGAAGCCGGCGGCGATCTTCCGGCTGGCGTAGCTCAGCCGGTGCGCCGGCAGCGGGTAGGGGCCGCGGCGCGGCCGTGCGTCGTCGGCCGGCCCGGCGACGCCGACCACGCGCTCGGCGATCTCGTAGTAGGGTTCGAGCTCGTCGTAGCCGATCGGCCAGTCGGCGGCGACACCGAACCGGGTCCGCAAATTCATCGCCTCGGGGTGCAGGCGCTGCGCCTCGCCGGCGAAATGCAGCGTGCTGCCGCCGACCCCGACGACGTGGTGATAGCCCCACGAGGTGCGCCGCTTCTGGTTGACCAGCAGGCCCAAGTGGGTGTTGTGCGAGCGCAGGTCGTCCCATTTTTTGTCCAGCAGCTGCAGGCGGGCGAAAGTCTGGCGCCGGTAGGTCGGCACCTTGGCCGGGAAGGTCGTGCGCTCCCAGTCCGGGCGGTCGAGGCGGTAGTCCGCAAACGGTTCGTAGCGCGGCCCGGCCTCGAGCACCAGCACCCGCGCGCCACGCTCGGTGAGCGCCCAGGCCGCGGCGGCGCCGCCCGGCCCCGAGCCGACGATCACGGCATCGAAGTCTGCGCCCGTCTTGCGGCTCATGATTTGTCGGGGTCCGTGGTTTGCGGCGGTTTGTCGTAGTCCGGATAGCCGAACGGCTGCGGCGGATGGGTGAAGCCGAGCCCGGCCCAGCTTTCGGGCTGGGTGTAGTAGGCGCGGAAGGCGCGCAGCCGCAGGCGGTGCAGGAAGGCCTGCGCCGGGCCGCCGCGCTCGGCCGCGAAGCCGGTGGCGAAAATGTTTTCGCGGGTGTCGACGTCGAGCTCGGCGAAACGGCCGCCGGCCCTGGCCGCTTCGGCCTCGACCCAATCGAGCCCGGCGGCGACGATATCGGCGAAGCGCTCGGAGCGGGCGATCTCGCGCAGCACCCCGACGTCGACCTTCAGCGCCGTCGCCGGCGGCAGCTCGGCGCCGTCGCCAGGCAGCAGGGTATCGAGCAGGGCGCGCAGCAGCGCGGCGCGGGATTCGGTCAGCCCCGCCGCGGACGCCTCCGTTGTCGCGGCGCCGGCAGTCAGCGCCATCGATCCGGCCAGGAAGGTGCGGCGTTTCAGGCCCATCGGTCGGTCTCCTTCACGGCTCGTTCCGGCTGCGATGCCGTTTCTTCTTCAGATTGTAGGCGGAAAGATTTAACGCAAGGTACCCAAGCGCGCAGAGGGACGGGCGAACGTCGCGCTATCCCCGCATCGTTTAAGATGTTAAAAAAAATAGCCATGAGCCCAGACGGCACCGAACCCGCCCGCACCGCAACCAACGAAGCCCCGGCATCCGCCCCGGTGTCCGACAAGACCGCTGACGGCCGCCGCGCCGGCGACCGGCCGATGCGCGGCATCGCGCTGATGCTGCTGGCGACCATGATCTTCCCCTTCGTGCCCGGCTCGGCCAAGGTCCTCGGCGCCGATTTCGCCGCCACCCAGGTGGTCTGGGCGCGCTACCTCGGACAGCTCCTGTTCATGCTGATCCTGTTCCTGCCGACCCGCGGGATCGGCCTGTTCCGCACCCGCACGCTGGGTTTCCAGGTGCTGCGCTCGCTGCTCCTGCTCGGCTCGACCCTGTTCATGTTCTCGGCCGTGCGCCACATCCCGCTGGCCACCGCGATGTCGATCAACTTCACCGGCCCGTTCTTCGTCATCGCCTTCAGCCTGCCGATTTTGGGCGAGCGCATCAGCCTCGGCCGCTGGGTCGCCGTGATCATCGGCTTCATGGGCGCGCTGATCATCATCCGCCCGGGCCCCGAGTTCCACTGGGCCGGGCTGCTGGTGCTCGGCTGCGCCGCCTGCTACGCGCTGTATCAGGTGCTGACCCGCAAGCTGGCGCACCGCGAGGACAGCGCCGTGATGACCGTCTACACCGCGCTGGTCGGCACCATCGTGATGAGCGCGACCCTGCCGTTCGAGTTCGCCGCGCCGAGTCAGCCGGCGCACTGGCTGTGGTTCGCCATCGTCGGGGTGGCATCCGGCACAGCGCACCTGATCGTCGTTATCGCCTTCCGCTACGCGCCGGCGACCGCGATCACGCCGATGCAGTACCTGCAGCTGATCGGCGCCGCGATCATCGGCTATTTCCTGTTCGGCGACGTGCCCGACGCGATCACCTGGCTGGGCGCCGCGGTGATCATCGCCAGCGGCATCTCGGTCGCGGTGCAGGAACGCCGCGCGGCGAAGCGGCGGGCGGGCGGGTGACGGGCCGGCGGCATCGGGTTTTCCGACACGAATGAACACGAATGGACACGAATAGGCGTCGAGCCCGCTTCCGCCGGCGGTCCCGACAAGGCGGGACGGTTGCCCCAGACCGCCCGAAGGGCATTCGTGTTTATCCGTGTTCATTCGTGTCAAATCGTTACGCGTTGCCTGCTTTCGTGAGCGCGGGCGTCGGCGACGCTCACGAAATCCCTGCGGAATTTGCCATAGGGTCACCGCCCTGAACTCGGCTATCATCGCCGCTCGACAAGCAGAATAAGGAATGGGCAGGCGACTATGCGGGTGATGAGTTTTTCAATCAAAAGCGTGGCGACATTGGGCTTCGTGTTGGCACTGGCCCTAACCGCCTTCCCGGCCAAGGCCGAGGAAGACGTCAAGCAAGACCGCCACGCCGGCTACTACTACCCCAAGAACGTCAGCCACGAGATCTACAAGGCCCGCGCCCGCACGCTCGACGAGGCCACCCGCGAGCGCCGCATCGGCTTCGTCACCGCGATCACCGCGCAGCAGTCCGAGCGGCCCTACCCGATTAAGACGGCGATGTTCGCCAAGGGCACCGAGGCCGAGAAGCTGATCATCATCAGCCTGATCGACGGCCACCTCAACACCATCTACCGCGCCCGCGCCGCCCTCGCCCTCCTGACCGCCGGCGCCCGCACCACGCCGATCTTCCAGCAGTACAGCGTCGAGGCCTATTTCACGTTCTTGGACCTGTGCAAGATGATGGGGTTCAGGCAGGTGACGGTGAGCGACGGGAAGGATTTTGCTCATCAGATTGAGGTGCGGTGAGGATGAAAAACGGTTTTGATTCCAATTCAAAGATTTTGTAGAGCAACAATCTTAATCTGAAACTCCGCAGACAAATATTGCGATTATGCGTACGCGTATGATTTCAACGACGCTTTTCACCAGGTTAAAAATTTGTTTGTAACAACCATTAGAAATGGTGGCTCTCAGTCTAGAATTTTACCAATGGATTTACGGTGATTATCAGCTTATTCTGATTCTCGATTGTCGGAATTTTCGCTCGTCAATCGATGTTGATGCTTGGTGGATAATCGTCCCTCAACAATAGCAATTAGCGCGGATTCGATTTAATCCTGGTCGTATCCTGCGGCAGCGAAGAAGTTCTCGCATTCGGTGGGCGTGACTTTCTCGATCCCTTCGGCGATGGCGCTCCACAGTTCCTCAATGGTTCTCGCGGC
>Ga0209785_1000366_pt1 | contig 14277 bp, 15 predicted proteins | sample WorMetG1BERMUDA2_FD_187403 | JGI IMG/M metagenome (GOLD analysis project Ga0209785, IMG submission 187403) | Marine gutless worms symbiont microbial communities from Max Planck institute for Marine Microbiology, Germany - Inanidrilus... ...
GCCGCGAGAACCATTGAGGAACTGTGGAGCGCCATCGCCGAAGGGATCGAGAAAGTCACGCCCACCGAATGCGAGAACTTCTTCGCTGCCGCAGGATACGACCAGGATTAAATCGAATCCGCGCTAGACTTCCACCACCAGGTCGACGCGGAAATCCGGGTTGGTATCCGCCGGCATGTAGCCGCGCGGGTTGCACAGCACCTCGGTTTCGCTGATCCGGTAGCGGAAACTCTCGTGCATGTGGCCGTGCACCCACAAGGCGGCACCCGAACCGGCGACCAAGTCTTCCAGCCACGAGGCGAAGGCGGTGGAGGTCGGGTCGTTCGCGTACCGGGCCGGGACCGAACGGAACGACGGCGCGTGATGCGTCACCACCACGGTCGTGCCGGCGAACGGCCGCGCCAGCTCGCGGCGCAGCCAGGCCAGGGATCGCTGGTGCTGGGCCGCGGCATCCTCGGGCAGGAAACGACGGCCGCCGGCATGGGAGATCAGGTGAAAGTCGCTGATCATCCGCGCCGCCGCGGCCATGTCCGCCTGGCGCCGCTCGGCCCCGAACAGGGCGAAATCCGACCACAACGTGGTGCCCAGGAACCGCACGGCGGTGCCGGTCAGATCGAGCGTGACCACCGTTTCGTCGAGGAAATGCACGTGCTCCAGATCCGCGGCACGGCGGCGCAGAGCGGCGCGCACGGCCGCGACCTCGCCGTCGTAGAATTCGTGGTTGCCGGCGACCAGGATCACCGGCAGCTCGAGCGCCGCGGCGACCTCGCCGGCATACGCGGCGGCGGCGGCGATATCGATGTCGCCGGCCAGGATCACCGCGTCGGCCTCGCCGCGCAGGGCCTGCAGCGACGGGCCGAAGCGCGGATCGCCGTCCGGCCGGGGCGGGTCGTGCGGCAGGTGATGCCGTTCGGCGCCGGCGCGGTCGAATTCGATGTGCAGATCGCTCATCACGGCGATGCGCGGACGCCCGGCCATGCCTTCTCCCTGATTCCTCGCCGCCGCGGCTCAGCCCTCGAGCCGCTCGAAGTTCTCCGCCAGTTCCTCGAAGGTCACGGCGACGGTATAGGTGTCGTAGTTGGGCTTCAGCCGTTCGGCCATCGGCACCAGCACCATCTCCAGGCTCTGGTAGTTGTCCGGCCGCATGTGCACGCCGCGGGCATTGGCCGGCGGGTGATGCTCGACCGTCAGCACCGAGCCCGTCGGCAGGCGGCCGCGGAACTCGTGGGTGATGGTGGTGGTGAAGCGGACCAGCCCGCGCACGTCGACCTCGCCGACGGCGCGGAAGCGGTCTCCCTGTCTCGGCCGGTAGGTGGGCATCCGTTCGTTCCGCCTCTTCCTTGCGATCCTCAGTAGCTCATGGTCTCGAAGCAGGGCGTCGCCCGCGCCCCGGCTCCCATCTCGGCGAACGGCCGGTCGCTGATCTCGAGCCGGCGGTGCGTCTCGAAGCGCCGCCGTCCCCGCGCATCCGGCGGCAGCTCGAAGCGGTCCTCGACCACCCACGCCGCGTAGGTGCGGCCGGTCTCGAGCAGGTAGACCGCGGCAAACACCGCCTCGCCGTCCAGGTCATCTTCATGCAATTCGAGGAAGTCCGCCAGCATTTCCGTCACCACCGGCGCGAGATCACGGTCGTCGCGCGCGGCCGGCCGCAGGACGGTGGGCTGCAGAAACAGACGCACCTGATTGGCGCGCAGATAGACCGGTTCACCGTCAACCAGCAGGTCGATGCCGCGGCCGCGGCCGATCAGGCAAGTCGAGTCCATCATGACCCGGAACCAGTCTTCCGCGGTGCGGGTGCCGACGACCCACTCGCCGTAGGCCTGATCCCGCTCCGGCAGCAGCCGCGATTCGACATGGCCCCCGGCGGTCACGGTGAAAGGTTCGGCGCGGGCGAGCAGGTCGCGGACGACGGCTTCGGATCGGGACAAACTCACGCGCAATCGCTACCCTGATGGCATCGTCATGGAGATCGATACGGGATCGACATGGGCATCGACTATAACACACCGTCCGCCTGGACCCCCGACGGGCTGATCACCATCGGCGGCTCGATCGCCGGCTTTGCCGGCTTCGTGCTGCTTGTTTTGTGGCTGTTGTCGGTATGGTCGGGCGCCACCCGCGACTGGGTGCAGACCCCGTGCACGGTGATCGACAGTGGTGTCGGCTTCGACCCGACCGAACCGGGCAGCACGGTCGGGTACTACTATGTCAACGTCGAGTATCGCTATCGATTCGAAGGCCGCGATCACGAAGGCCATCGGTATCGCATGTCCAAGGACTACGTCGGCAAAGAAAAGGCCAATCGGATCGTCGCGCGCCTGCCGGCTGGCCAGCAGACAGTCTGTCACGTGCACCGGATTGAGCAGCACCGTCATCGGCACCGCGCGGTCGTCGCTCGCGGCCTCGCCACCGTTCTCCATGGCGGCGCCTGACTCGGGCACTTGGAAGATCACAATCCGTTGCGAGACGTGCACCTGCGGCGCCGCCAGGCCGAGCCCGCCGGCATCCTCCAGCGTCTCCATCATGTCGGCGACCAGGCGCTTGACCTCGTCCGAGCGGGTGTCCTCGACCGGCTCCGCCGGCCGGCGCAGCACCGGGTGGCCCATGCGGGCGATCTTCAGGATGGCCATCGATTTCTCCTTGTCCGGCGCGATCCTAAAACGTGCCCGGAGCCTTTGGAAACCCTTCACATTAGGGAAACGATATGCTACAACGCGCGCCTTCCCGGGGGGCGGCCCTGGGAACGGTGTCGTTGTGCCTGATTTCATGGTGTAATTAGCGTTTACACCAACCACCGAACCGCAAGAAAGGAGCGTCAGAAAAAGTGCAAGTTTTTGTCCGGGATAACAACGTCGACCAGGCCCTGAAGGCCCTGAAGAAGAAGATGCAGCGCGAAGGAATCTTTCGCGAGATGAAGCTGCGCCGTTCTTACGAGAAGCCCTCCGAACGCCGCGCCCGCGAAAAAGCCGAGGCCGTGCGCCGCGCACGCAAGCTGGAGCGCAAGCGCCTGGAGCGCGAAGGCTTCTAAGCCACGCAGACCGCCATCCGCGCCACCCGCGCGGAACACAGCAGAAGAACGCACTGGGGACGCTCGCAGTGCGTTTCTGCGCGCGCGGATTCCGCCTGGTCGGCCATAAACAGAAAACAATCACCCATTGAAGTCGATTATTGTCCTTAATTTCGAAACAATTATGTGAAAATTCAAGGGATTATCACCCTGCGCGACCTGCGCTAGGACTCTCCGCACACCCCCTAAACGGAATTCAGCGGAGGCTCGTTTCATGACCGACAAGGCGCAACCGAGGATCGCCGCGCGCAAGCCGGCCAAGGTCCAGCTCGAGGCCGGCACGGACTACCATTTCTGCACCTGCGGCCGCTCGGCCAAGCAGCCGTTCTGCGACGGCTCGCACGCCGGCACCGGTTTCAAGCCGCTGGCCTTCTCGGTCGACGAGGCGCAGGAGGCGCACCTGTGCCAGTGCAAGCACACCTCCAACGCACCCTTCTGCGACGGCACCCACGCGCGCCTCGGCGACTCGCCACCCGAGCAGGCGGCGCCGGCGCCGACGCCGGGCGGCGCCACCCCCGAGGAGCCGACCCTGGCGCAGATCCACGCCCTGGCCCGCGACGGGCTGGCCAAGGTCGGCCACCACGGCGAGATGGACGCCATGGGCGTGCCGCGGCCGACCCTGCCGCAGTGGGACGACATCCAGATCATGGCCGCCCAGTTCGCGCGCAAGCCGCTGATGGACGACGTCGCCGTGGGGACGGATCTGGTCATCGGGCCGAACGCCAAGAAGCCCCTGCACCTGAAGATCCCGCTGTTCGTCTCGGACATGAGCTTCGGCGCGCTGAGCGAAGAAGCCAAGGTGGCGATGGCGCGCGGCGCCGAGATGGCCGGCACCGGCATCTGCTCCGGCGAGGGCGGCATGCTGCCCGAGGAGCAGGCGGCCAACTCGCGCTACTTCTACGAACTCGCCTCGGCCCGCTTCGGTTACGCCGAGGAGCTGCTCACCCGCGTCCAGGCCTTCCATTTCAAGGGCGGCCAGGGCGCCAAGACCGGCACCGGCGGCCACCTGCCCGGCGCCAAGGTGACCGAGAAGATCGACGCCGTGCGCGGGCTCGAACCGGGTACGCCGGCGATCTCGCCGCCGACCTTCGCCGACCTCGACACGCCGGAGGATTTCAAGAGATTCTCCGATCGGGTGCGCGGGGTCTCGGGCGGCATCCCGATCGGCATGAAGCTGTCGGCCAACCGCATCGAGGCCGACGTCGAGTTCGCCCTGCGCGCCGGCGCCGACTACATCATCCTCGACGGCCGCGGCGGCGGCACCGGGGCGGCGCCGCTGCTGTTCCGCGACCACATCTCGGTGCCGACGATCCCGGCGCTGGCGCGGGCGCGGCGCTACTTGGACCAACAATCGCGGGGAGACGTCACCCTGATCATCACCGGCGGCCTGCGCCTGCCGGCCGATTTCATCAAGGCGATGGCGCTGGGCGCCGACGGCGTCGCGCTGGCGAACTCGGCGATGCAGGCGATCGGCTGCGTCGCCGCGCGCATGTGCAACACCAACAACTGCCCGGCCGGCATCGCCACGCAGAAGCCGGAGCTGCGCGCCAAGCTCGACGTCGAGGCCTCGGCCCAGCGGCTGGCGACCTTCCTCGGCGCCGCGACCGAGCTGATGCAGGTGATGGCGAGGGCCTGCGGCCACGATCACCTGAACCAGTTCGAGATCGCCGACATCGCCACCTGGAAGCGCGAGATGGCGGATCTGTCGGGCGTGCCCTTCGCCGGTGTCGGCGCTTAGGCCGGACTCGCTCTAGGGATTCAGGCAGGCCGGGGCCGGGCGGCGGGCCGGGTTTTCCAGGAAGGCGGCGACGATCTCGGGCATGCAGCGGGTCTTCGCCGCGCGGCCGCGCTGTCCGGCGGCGAGCACGATCAGGTGGGCGCGCGGCAGCAGCGCCGCCTGGTGTTCGGCCCAGATCGCCGGCGCGCCGGCGTCGAAACTGTCGGCCAGCAGCAGCACCGGCACCCGGCTGCGCACCGGCGCCAGGCGCGATGGATCGGCCGGTCGGCGCGGCCACAGGGCGCAATGGCGCCGCAGGCGCGGCCAGGCCAGGGCTTCGAGCAGGCTGCCCGGCGCGGCCCCGGTCTCGGTCGTCAGGTCCTCGCCGCAGGCCTGCGACAGCATCGCGCCGAAGCTCAGGTCGCTGCTGTCCCGGTACCACAGCAGGAACGGCGCCAGCAGCTCGCGGTAGTTGCCCGCCGCCGCCTTGACCAGGATCTCGCAGACGTAGGTCTTGTCGTCCATCCGGGTCAGCGCCGTGCGCGCCAGTTCGGCGAACAGGTCCGCACCCAGGGTGACGGCGAAGGTGCGCTTGAACAGGAAGATGTCGGTCCATTCCACCCGCTCGGGCGTGTCGCGCAGCCGCCGCCAGGTCTTCTCCGACATCGTCAGCCAGTTCTCGCCGAGGCCGTTGATGCAGCCCGGGATCGACGCGAAGCGGGCTCGCGCCGCCGCCGTGGTGTGATCGACATGCGGCGGGTGCACGGCCTCCAGCACGACGCCGCGCAGGGCCTCGCCGTCTTCGCGCATCAGCGCCAGGGCCAGGCGCGTGGCGGCGCCGCGGGCAACCACGTGCCAGCCGGCGAGGCCGAGGGCACGGCGCAGGTCGGCCAGGTCGGCGGCCGCCTCGGCGAGGTTGAAATCGGCCGGATCGATGCCGTCGCGGCGCAGCGCCGCGCGGCAGCTCTCGATCCGTTCGGCCAGTTCGTGGTGCGACACCGTGCCCAGGGCGTGTTCGCCGTTCGCCGGACGCCCGAGCAGCGACTCGCGCAGGGCCGGACAGCGCAGCGCCGGCCAGGCCCCGCCGGTGCCACGCGGATCGATCTGGATCAGGTCGTGATCGCCGCGCCAGGCGAACCGGTCCGGCTTGATCTTTTCGGCGGCGATCTGGCGGCGGCCGTGCGCGCCCTGCAGCAGCAGGACCGGCGCCGGGTCGGTGCCGGCGCCGTAGCGCACCACCGGCAGTACCACCGCGCCGCGGTCGCCGCCGGTGCGCGCGCGTGGCACGTAGAGCGCGCCGCAGGCGATCCCGATCCCCTCGGGCGGCGTCGTCGTACAGTCGCGCGCGACGTAGAACGGTTTGTCCAGCAGCGGCGCGATCCAGCGGTCGAACGCGGCCCAGCGGTTCGGCCAGGCCGCCGCCGCCCCGGCGACCAGCAGGACGAGCAGCAACAGCAGGAGTCGGGAGGCGCGCGGTTTCGGCATGGAAGGCGGCTGTCCGTGGGGCTGGGGCGAGCGGGTCCGCTTTGTTTACGCGAAATGCGGCCCCGCCCGCACCCCCTTTTCGCCGCCGCATCGGGCTTTTTCGAAAGCGTCTTTCCCGCGTCGGCGAATCCGGCGAACATCCAGCATCGATTCGCCGCGCCAAACCAGAGCATGCCTGCCCCATGAACGTCATCTTCTTCGCCCTGGTGCTGATCTCCTTCGTCGTCGCCGGCTTCCGCCAGGTGACCTGGACGCCGCCGGTGGGCGGCGCCGAGCCGGGCACGGCGCCGATGGAGATGCTCGGCGCCGGCATGATCAAGGCGGCCGAGGGCTCGGTGACCCTGGCGATCGGGCTGGTCGGCGTGATGGCGCTGTTCCTCGGTCTGATGAAGGTGGCCGAGGCCGGCGGCCTGCTGCTGATCATCGCCAAGACCGTGCGGCCGCTGATGGTGCGGCTGTTCCCCGAGGTGCCGCCGGACCACCCGGCGATGGGCTCAATCATCCTCAACATGTCGGCCAACGCGCTGGGCTTGGGCAACGCCGCCACGCCCTTCGGCATCCGCGCCATGCAGCAGCTCGACGAGCTGAACCCGCACAAGGGCACCGCGGCCAACGCCATGGCGCTGTTCCTGGCCATCAATACCTCGTCCGTGACCCTGCTGCCGACCGGGGTGATCGCCCTGCGCGCCGCCGCCGGCTCGAGCGATCCGGCCGGCATCCTGCCGACCACGCTGTTCGCCACCATCTGCTCGACCACCGTCGCCATCATCATGGCCAAGATGCTGCAGCGGGTGTCGGCGGCGCCGGCGCTGGAGGACGCGCCGGCGGAAGCGTCGACGGTCGAAACCGCCGAATTGGACGCCGACAACGCCGCCCTGGAGGCGCACGCCAGCGAGGCCTACCCGGCCTGGATCTCGTGGACCGTCTTGGCCTGCATCGCCGCGCTGGTGCCGTTGACCGTGCTCTACGGCAAGGCGATCGCGCCGTGGATCGTGCCCGGGCTGATGCTGGTGCTGCTCGGCTTCGGGGTGCTGCGCCGGGTCCGGGTCTACGAGATCTTCGTCGAGGGCGCCAAGGACGGCTTCCAGGTCGCCCTGCGCATCATCCCCTACCTGGTGGCGATCCTGGTCGCCGTCGGCATGCTGCGCGCCAGCGGCGCCCTGGAGATGCTGATCACGCCCCTGGGCGCGGTCACCGGCCTCGTCGGCCTGCCGGCCGAGGCGCTGCCGATGGCGCTGCTGCGGCCGCTGTCGGGCTCCGGGGCGTACGGGGTTCTGGCCTCGATCATCAACGACCCGGCGATCGGGCCGGACAGCTACACCGGTTACCTGGTCAGCACCCTGCAAGGATCGACCGAGACCACCTTCTACGTTTTGGCGGTATACTTCGGGGCGGTGCAGATCCGGCGCATCCGCCACGCCCTCGCCGCGGCGTTGTGCGCCGACGCCGCCGGCATCGCCGGCGCCGTGATCATCGTCGCCTGGCTGTACGGCTGAGGACTTCGCCCATGGCGAAAAATCCCTATGGACCGATTAGTTGGGGTCAGGGTTACGCGACCACACCGACCTCCCCGGCGGCCGCCGACCCCGAGGAGCTGCTGAAGCGCGCGCACGCGGCGATGGGTCGCAGCGCCTACGACGAGGCGGAGCCTTTGCTGCGCAAGCTGCTCGCCGACCATCGCGATCACCGCGTGTTCGTCGACGCCCTGGTGCTGCTCGGCCGCCTGCTGCAGGCGAGCCACCGGGTCGACGAGGCGCTGGCCCTGTTCGAGGCCGAGGCCACCGATCCGGCGCACGATGATGCGCACTTGCGCGCCGGCATCCTGACCGGGCTGTGCTCGGCGCTGACCACGCTGGGCCGGCGCGACGAGGTTTTGCGCCATTGCCGCGCCTTCCTCGCCGGGTTTCCCGACAGCGGCCACGCGCTGCTGTGGCTGGCGACGGCCGGCGGCATCGAGGTCGACAGCGACGAGGCGCACCGCGTGGAACACCTGCTCGACGCCGGCGGGCTGCCGGCGCCGACCTTCTGCCGCCTCGGTTTCGCCTATGCCGACAGCCTCGACAAGGCCGGCCGCTTCGATGACGCCTTCGCCCGCTACGCCCGCGCCAACGCCGCCTACAAGACCTTCCTGGCCGAGCACGGCAAGGTGTTCGACCCGGACGCCCGCGACCGCCGCATCGACGCGGCGATCGCCGCCGAGCCGCCGCCGATCGGCTGGCGCCGGCGCAGGCCGGGGACCTGGCGCGGCAATACCTGGGCGAGGTCGGCGCCGGCGCCGGCGGGGCGGTCCAGCGGATCACCGACAAGCTGCCCGAGAACGTGCTGCACCTGAACCTGATCGCGCGGCTGCTGCCCGGCGCGCGGATGCTGCACTGCCGCCGCGACCCGCGCGACATCGGGCTGCCGTGCTACTTCCAGATGTTCCAGGAGTCCCACCCCTGGGCCTACGACCTGGCCCACATCGGCCGCTACGTCAGCGCGCACGAGCGGCTGGCGGCGCACTGGACGGCGAAGCCGCCGCTGCCGCTGCTCGAGGTCGCCTACGCCGACCTGGTGTGCGATCCCGAGGCCCAGGTGCGCCGGGTGCTCGACTTCTGCGGCCTCGGCTGGGACCCGGTCTGCCTCGACTTCCACAAGAGCGCCCGGCCGGTGGTCACGGCCAGTGCGCTGCAGGTGCGCGAACCGATGCACACCCGCTCGGTGGCGCGCTGGAAGCACTACCAGGCGCACATCGGGCCGCTGCTCGAGGCGCTTTCCTGAGACGAAAAAAGGCGGCCCCCGAAGGGGCCGCCCTGGGTTCCGGAAAATCCGGAAAGCCTAGTCCAGCGCCTGGACGATGTTCTCGGTCATGTCCTTGGCGTCGCCGAACAGCATCATGGTCTTCTCGGCGAAGAACAGCGGGTTGTCGACACCGGCATAACCCGACGCCATCGAGCGCTTGATGAACAGCGTCGTGCCCGCCTTCTCGACGTCGAGCACGGGCATGCCGTAGATCGAGCTCGTCGTATCGGTCTTCGCCGACGGGTTGGTGACGTCGTTGGCGCCGATCACGAAGGCGACGTCGGCGGTCGAGAACTCGTGGTTGATCTCCTCGAGCTCGAACACCTCGTCGTAGGGCACGTTGGCCTCGGCCAGCAGCACGTTCATGTGTCCCGGCATGCGGCCCGCCACCGGGTGGATGGCGTATTTGACCTCGACGCCCTCCTCCTTCAGCTTGTCGGACATCTCGCGGAGCGCATGCTGCGCCTGCGCCACCGCCATGCCGTAACCGGGCACGATGATGACCTTGGAGGCATTCGACATGATGAAGGCGGCGTCGTCCGCCGCGCCCGACTTGACCGAACCGCCGCCCGGCGCGCCGGCCGCCGGTCCGGCGGTCTCGCCGCCGAAGCCGCCGAGCAGCACGTTGAAGATCGAGCGGTTCATGCCCTTGCACATGATGTAGCTGAGGATCGCGCCCGACGAGCCGACCAGCGCACCGGTGATGATCAGCGCCGGGTTGCTGAGCGTGAAGCCGATGCCGCAGGCGGCCCAGCCCGAGTACGAGTTCAGCATGGAGACGACCACCGGCATGTCGGCGCCGCCGATCGGGATGATGATCAGGAAGCCGATGGCGAAGGCCAGGATCGCCAGCAGCCAGAACACGCTGGGCGACTGGGTCATCACCAGGGCGATGACCAGGGCGACGATGGCGATGCCGATCGCCGCGTTCAGCGGATGCTGCATCGGAAACACGATCGGGTTGCCGCTCATCACGCCCTGCAGCTTGGCCCAGGCGATGACCGAGCCGGAGAAGGTGATGGCGCCGATCGCCAGGCCCAGCGACATCTCGATGATGCTGCCGGTATTGATGTTGCCCTCGGTACCGATGCCGTAGGCGGCCGGATTGAAGAACGCCGCCGCCGCCACCGCGACCGCGGCCAGGCCGACCAGACTGTGGAACGCGGCGACCAGCTGCGGCAGCGCCGTCATGTCGATCTTGCGCGCAACAACGGTACCGATGGTACCGCCGATCAGGATGCCGATGATGATCGTGCCGAAGCTGACCACACCGGGGCTGAGCAGGGTCGTGCCAATGGCGATGACCATGCCGACGATGCCGAAGATGTTGCCCTGGCGGGCGGATTCCGGCGAACTCAAACCGCGCAGCGCGAGGATGAACAACACCGAGGCGATGATGTAGGCGAAGCCCGTAACTGCCTCACTCATATCCGGGTCCCCCTACTTCTTCTTTTTCTTGAACATGCCCAGCATGCGCTGGGTGACGATGAAACCGCCGAAGAGGTTGACGCTGGCGAGCGTCACGGCGACGAAGCCCATCACGCTGGAGAAGTTCATGTCGGCGGGCCCGGCGGCGATCAGGCCGCCGACGATGATCACCGACGAGATCGCGTTGGTCACCGCCATCAGCGGCGAGTGCAGCGCCGGGGTGACGCTCCAGACGACGTAGAAGCCGACGAAGCAGGCCAGCACGAACACGGTGAACAGCCCCAGGAACGGGTCGACGCCGGCGGCGGCGGTCTGTTCGAGCACCAGTTGCTGCGCCTGGCTGGCGACGCCGGCCGACTGCTCGGCCAGACGCTCGGCGTCCTTGGCCAGCTCGCGCGTCGCATTGACGATCGCGGACGTATCCATCTACTTGCCCTCCCCTGTCAGCATCGGATGCACGACTTCACCGTCGCGCACCACGCAGGTGCCGGTCACGGTCTCGTCCTCGAAGTCGAAGCTCAGCGTCTTCGCCTCCTTGTCGGCGTGCGGCGTCACGAAGTTGAGAATGTTCTTGGCGAAGAGCTTGCTGGCGTCGGTGGCCAGTCGCCCGGGCACGTTTTCGTGTCCGACGATCTTGACACCGTGCTTCTCGACCACCTTGCCAAGCTCGCTGATCGGACAGTTGCCGCCGGCCTCGACCGCCAGGTCGACGATCACCGAGCCGGGTTTCATGGTCTCGACCAGTTCCTCGGGCACCAACACCGGTGCCGGGCGGCCGGGGATCAGCGCCGTGGTGATGACGATGTCCTGCTTCTTGATGTGCTCGGCGACGACGGCCTTCTGTTTCTCGAAGTACTCGGGCGGCATCTCCTTGGCATAGCCGCCCTCGGTCTGCGCGTCCTTCTCCATCTCGGGGTCGACCACGAGGAACTTGCCGCCCAGGCTCTCGACCTGCTCTTTGGTCGCCGGCCGCACGTCGGTGGCGGTGACCACGGCGCCGAGGCGCTTGGCGGTGGCGATGGCCTGCAGCCCGGCGACGCCGACACCCATGATGAACACCTTGGCCGGCGGCACGGTGCCGGCGGCGGTCATCATCATCGGGAAGGCGCTGCCATATTCGGCGGCGGCGTCGAGCACGGCCTTGTAGCCGGCCAGGTTGCTCTGCGAGGACAGGATGTCCATCGACTGCGCGCGGGTGATGCGCGGCATCAGTTCCATGGCGAAGGCGGTGATGCCGGCTTCGGCATAGGCCTTGACCCCGTCGGGATCGGTCAGCGCCGACAGGCTGGCGATCAGGATCGCGCCCTTCTGCATCTTGGCAAGCTCGTTGGTCTTGCCGTCGATCATCGGGCGCTGGATCTTGAGCACCACATCGGCCGTCTTCAGCGCCGTCGCCGCGTCCTTGGCGATGGTGGCGCCGGCATCCTTGAATTCATCGTCGGTGATCGCGGCGCCAAGGCCGGCCCCCTTCTCAACGACGACGTCAAACCCCAAGCCAACCAGTTTCTTGACCACCTCGGGGGAAGCCGCAACCCGGGACTCCCCGGGGCGCCGCTCCTTGGGAATGGCGATCTTCATATGAGAATTTCCTTAAGTTTCCTGCGGATTGCACCGGACAAGTTCGCCGGTGTTATGCCCTTTCCGGCTGCAAGACTCAAGGACTCAGGTCAAGTCGTGCGGGGATTCGAAAAAAAGTCTCGATCCGCGAGACAGCGGTCTCAGTCTTCGGCACTCGGGCGCCAGGAGCGGCCCTGTTTGATCGAGCCGCGCTGCTTCTTGGCATCCAGGCGGCGCTGCTTAGCGGCCCGGCTGGGCCGGGTCGGGCAGCGCCGGCGCGGCGGTTCGGCGGCCTTGCGGATCAGGGTGACCAGGCGGGCGACGGCGTCGGCGCGGTTGCGTTCCTGCGAGCGGAACCGGCGCGCCTCGATGACGATGATGCCGGCGCTGGTGTAGCGCCGCCCGGCCAGCCGGCGCAGCCGCTGGCGCACCGCCTCGTTCAGCGCCGGGCTGCGTCCGGCGTCGAAGCGCAGTTGCACCGCCGTCGCCACCTTGTTGACGTTCTGGCCGCCCGGGCCAGCGGCGTGGACGAAGCGGAACTCGAGCTCGCTATCCTCGAGCACGATGCTGGGCGTGACCTGGATCATGCCGCGAAGGTAGCGCCCCGGCGGCCAATTCAGAAGGGCAATTTCCGTTGCGCCGCCACCGAGCATTGGGGTTTGCGGTCGCGACCGCGCACGGTATGCTTCGCACGCGAACAAACAGGAGCGTGCCGACGACATGGACCAGCAGATCTACTACGCCCCGCGCGACGGCGGCGAGACCACCTTCGGGGTCAACGCCTCGTCGCTCAAGTTCGGCGCCGGCTGTCTCGACGAACTGGGCGGCGACGCGCAGGCGCAGGGGCTGAAGCGGGTCGGTTTCTTCGTCGATCCGCGGGTGCGCGAGACCGAGCCGGGCGCCCGCGCCATCGCCTCGCTGCAGCGCGCCGGCATCGACTGCGCGGTCTACGATCAGTGCAAGGTCGAGCCGACCAACCATTCCTTCATCGACGCCATCGAATTCGCCAAGGACGGCAACTTCGACGGCTTCATCTCGCTCGGCGGCGGCTCGGTGATGGACACGGCGAAGGCGGCCAACCTGTACACCACCTATCCGGCCGACTTCCTCGACTACGTCAACGCGCCGATCGGCGGCGGCGTGCCGATCCCGGGCCCGGTGATGCCGCACATCGCCTGCCCGACGACGTCTGGCACCGGCAGCGAGATGACCGGCGCGGCCATCTTCGACCTGGTCGAGCAGCAGGTGAAGACCGGCATCTCCAACAAGTTCCTGAAACCCACGCTGGCCGTGGTCGACCCGACCACCACCTATACCCTGCCCGGCGGCGGCGTCGCCTCGACCGGCTTCGACGTGTTCACCCACGCCATCGAGTCCTACACGGCGCGGCCCTACACCAGCTACGACCACCCGGAGACGCTGAAGACCCGGCCGGTCTACCAGGGCGCCAACCCGTGGAGCGACATCGGCGCCATGCAGGCGATCCGGCTGGGCGGCACGTACATCGAGCGCGGCGTGCGCGACGCCGGGGACCACGAGGCGCGCGACGCGCTGATGTTCGCCTCGGTGCTGGCCGGCCTCGCCTTCGGCAACGCCGGCGTGCACATCCCGCACGCGATGTCCTATTCGGTCGCCGGCCTGAACCACAGCTTCGTCGCCAGCGGCTACGAGAACGACAATCCGATGGTGCCGCACGGCATCTCGGTGGTGCTGAACGCGCCGGCGGCGTTCCGCTTCACCGCCCCGGTGGCGCCGGCGCGCCACCTCGAGGTCGCCGCCGCCCTGGGCGCCGATGTCAGCGACGCCGACGCGGCCGACGCCGGGCCCGTGCTGGCGGACACGCTGATCGGTATGATGCGCGCCTGCGGTATTCCCAACGGCCTGTCGGCGCTGGGCTACGGCGAGGACGACATCCCGGCCCTGATCACCGGCGCGCAGGCGCAGCAGCGCCTGCTGGTGGTGTCGCCGCGCCCCGTGGCGACCCAGGATCTGCAGTCGCTGTATTTCGACGCGATGCGCTACTGGTAGGAATCAGGCGACACGAAAAAAACGGGGGAAGCCGCACCGGCTTCCCCCGTTTGTTCCACTCCCCTCCCTCAAGAAGGATGACCTGTTCGTCTAGAGCACATTTGACGAACGTAGAATCGTTTTTAACCGATGTCTGATTCCCTGCCCTGGTGTTTTTAGCCAGGGAGGTTTTCATGGGCTGGGCGTACGGGATTGATCTTCGGCAGCGTGTGGT
>Ga0209785_1000369_pt1 | contig 14117 bp, 11 predicted proteins | sample WorMetG1BERMUDA2_FD_187403 | JGI IMG/M metagenome (GOLD analysis project Ga0209785, IMG submission 187403) | Marine gutless worms symbiont microbial communities from Max Planck institute for Marine Microbiology, Germany - Inanidrilus... ...
ATTGAGGAACTGTGGAGCGCCATCGCCGAAGGGATCGAGAAAGTCACGCCCACCGAATGCGAGAACTTCTTCGCTGCCGCAGGATACGACCAGGATTAAATCGAATCCGCGCTAGAGCACCGCGCGCTAAATCGGACGCAATGGCTGGGAGTTATCGCACGCGGCTCTAGCCTCAGGTGATCACCGTCGGCTCGGACCGCCCGGTGCGGGTCTCGATCCCGGCCAGGTCGCGGGCGATCGCGATCAGGTCGGCGAGCACCGCCTGGGTATCGAGATCGTGCTTTGCCGGGTCAGGCTCGAAGCGCTCCAGGTAGACGCGCAGGGTGGCGCCGACGGTGCCGGTGCCGGACAGGCGATAGACCACGCGGGCGCCGTCGGCGAACATCACCCGGATGCCCTGGCCGGTGCTGACGCTGCCGTCGACCGGATCGGTGTAGGCGAAGTCGTCGGCCGTCGCCACCTCGCGGCCGTGCAGGCGCTGCCCGGCCAGCCCGGCGGCACGATCGCGCAGGTGGTCCATCAGGCCGCTGGCGGCGTCCGCATCGACCCCTTCGTAGTCGTGGCGCGAGTAGTAGTTACGGCCGTAGCTGCGCCAGTGCTCGCGCACGATGTCGCCGACCCCCTGGCCCGGCTTGGCGGCCAGCACGGAGAGCCACATCAGCACCGCCCACAGCCCGTCCTTTTCGCGCACGTGGTCCGAGCTGGTGCCGAAGCTCTCCTCTCCGCAGAAGGTGGCGCGGCCGGCGTCGAGCAGGTTGCCGAAGAACTTCCAGCCGGTCGGCGTCTCGTGGCATTCGAGGCCGAGCGCGGCGGCCACCCGGTCGGCCGCGGCGCCGGTCGGCATCGAGCGGGCGACGCCGGCGATGCCCCGCGCGTAGCCCGGCGCGCTACCGGCGTTGGCGGCGAGCACGGCGAGGCTGTCGGACGGCGTGACGAAGAAATCGCGCCCCAGGATCATGTTGCGGTCGCCGTCGCCGTCCGAGGCGGCGCCGAAGTCTGGTGCATTGTCGCCGAACAGGATCGCCACCAGTTCCTTGGCGTGCGCCAGGTTGGGATCGGGATGGCCGCCGCCGAAGTCCTCCAGCGGTTCGCCGTTGATCACGGTGCCGGCCGGGGCGCCGAGACGGTCCTCCAGGATCGCCCGGGCATAGGGTCCGGTGATCGCGTGCATGGCGTCGAAGACCATGCGGAAGTCAGACCGCAGCAGCCCGGCCAGGGCGTCGAAGTCGAAGATCTCCGCCATCAGCTCGGCGTAGTCGGCGACCGGATCGATCACCTCGACCGTCATCCCGCCGAGCTGCGCGGTGCCGAGGGTGTCGAGGTCGACGTCCGGCGTCTCGACGGTGCGGTAGGCGTCGATCGTCCGTGTGCGGGCGTGGATCGCTTCGGTGACCTTCTCCGGCGCCGGGCCGCCGTTGCCGATGTTGTACTTGATGCCGAAGTCGCCGTCGGGCCCGCCGGGGTTGTGGCTGGCCGACAGCACGAAACCACCGTAGGCGCCGTGCTTGCGGATGACGCAGGAGGCCGCCGGGGTCGACAGCAGCGCGCCCCGCCCGACCAGCACCCGGCCGAAGCCGTTGGCCGCGGCCAGGCGCAGGATGGTCTGCGCCGCCGCCCGGTTGTGATAGCGGCCGTCGCCGCCGACCACCAGGGTCTGCCCCGCGTAACCCTCCAGCACGTCGAAGGCCGCCTGCACGAAGTTTTCCAGGTAGTGCGGCTGCCGGAACACGCCGACCTGCTTGCGCAGGCCCGAGGTGCCCGGCTTCTGCCCGTCAAAGGGCGTCGTGGCGATGTTCCTGATGTCCATGATTTCCCCCTTCGAGACCGCCCGCGGCTTTCCCCGATCGCGGCGCCATCAGCTTAGAGCATGTTCCGGCAATACGGAATTACCGAGACTCCGCCGGCGGCATCAGGGCGTGCCAGGCGACCTGGTCGGGATGGCGCAGGGCGATGGGCTCGAGCCGCTTGGCGAAGGCGCCCGCGGCGGCGGCGTTCCGCCCGGCCCGCCCGTCCCCGCTCGCCAGGTCGAGCGGCGCGTCGATGGTCGTGACCAGGGTTCCGTCAGGCTCGCGCACCGTATAAACCGGCAGCAGCGCCGCACCGCAGCGCGCCGCCAGGTCGGGCGCGCCGGCGGCGATCTCCAGCGCCCCGTCCAGGAACGGGACCCGGTGAACAGAGCGCCCCTGCCGGCCGAACGAGACCGACACGATGCCGTTGCCGGCAAGACATTGCATCAGCGTGCGCATGGCGGCCGCCGGTGCTTCCGGCGCCATGATCACCCGTGCGGCCAGGTACCGCTCCTCGATCCGCGTCCGCAGCGGATTGAGCAGCATGATCCCGACCCGGGTGGCCGAGAATCCGTGCTCGATCCGGCTCAGGTGGTGGACCGGATATCCCGCCAGGTGCAGGGTCATCTTGGCCATCAGATCCCGCGACGCGAACGGCGCCCCCCACAGCACCGCGCCGGTGCCGGCGGCCAGCGCCGATTGCAGATGTTCCCTCCCGTCCAGGCGCCAGGCCGGTGCCCAGGATCCCGGCAGGTGGCAGCGCATCAGCATCATATCGGCCAGGAAGGTGCTGGCGAGGTAGGCGCGGGCCCACAGCGGAGGCGCCAGCGCCGGTTCGTGCCGGTCCGCGAACTCGGCGAAGCAGGCCGTGCGCGACCGCCACTTGCGGCCGCGCGCGGCAACCCCGGCGAGAGACCGGCAAAAGGCCGCCCAGCGCCGCTCGGGCAGGGTCCAGGCGGCGGCGAGGACAACCAGACGCGCGACGGTGACGAGATCCCGCACGTCGACCCATGGCCGCTGGTCGGTCATCACCGCCCGCCTCAGATCGCCCGCGCCAGCCGGTTGGCGTCGAGCATCGCCGCGTGGATGTCGCGCGCGGCCAAGGCGTCGCCGATGCGGTAGAGCGCGAAGCCGCCGTCCGGGTTGGCGTCCTCGGGTTGCGGCCGCAAGGCCAGCAGCGCCTCGTGGTCGATCTCGCCGAGGTTGCGCGACTCCGGTGCCAGCGCGTCGAACACCTCGGTCAGCGACTCCGTGCCCAGGTCGGCGACGACGCAGTCCGCCGCGACCTCCTCGAACTCGCGGGCATGGGCGTGGCGCAGGCGCGCCAGCAGGCGGTTGCCGTCGCGCCGGAGGCCGACCAGGGCGCGGTCGGTCAGGGTCCACGCGCCGGCCCGCCGCAGGTTGCGCAGGTAGACCGGGAAGCTCTGCACGCCGACACCGCGGTCGAGGTGGCGGTCGGGCGTGACGAAGGTCACCGCCTGCCCGGCATCGGCCAGCATGTCGGCGAGCGACAGCGCCGCATGACCGCCGACGGCATCGAAGACCAGCACCTCGCCGGCGGCCTCGGCCTGGCCGCCGAGCACGTCCCAGACACTGAGCGCCAGCTCGCCGCCGCCCTCGGGCAGCACAGTGCCGGGCAGGCCGCCGGTGGCGACGATCGCCACGTCGGGGGCCAACGCCCGCACCTCGCCGGCCTCGGCATAGGTGTTCAGGCGCAGATCGACGCCCAGGTGCGCGACCTCGGCGGCGAGCCAGTCGGCAATGCCGATCATGTCCCGGCGCCAGCCGCCGCGCGCGGCGAGCAGGACCTGCCCGCCGAGCCGGGCCGCGGCCTCGAACAGGGTCACGTCGTGACCGCGCAGGGCCGCCACCCGCGCCGCCTCCAACCCGGCCGGACCGCCGCCGACCACGACCACGCGGCGCCGGGCGTCCGCCGGCGCGATCCGCGGGCTCAGGTGGACCTCGCGTCCGGTGGTCACGTTGTGCTGGCACAGCGAGTCGCGGCCGACGTAGGCGCGGTCGACGCAATAGCCGGCGCCGACGCAGGGACGGATGCGCGCCTCTTCGCCACGCTCCAGCTTGGCCACGATCTCGGGGTCGGCGATATGCGGCCGGGTCATCCCGGCCATGTCGAGGTAGCCCTGTCCGATGGCCCAGTCCGCGGTCGCCGGGTCGCTCAGCCGCGCCGCCTGCAGCGTCGGCAGGCCGCTGGCTTCGCGTACCCGGCGCGCCAGCTCGACGTAGGGCGCGACGGGGAAGGCCATGCCCGGCATGTACTCGCTGAGGCCCATGTCGGTGCCGCCGTAGGCGCCGTTGACGTTGAGCATGTCGACGCCGCCGTGGCGGCCGAGCATCCGTGCCAGCGCGATGCCCTCCTCCGCGTCCATGCCGCCTTCGTTGCTTTCGTCGGCGGCGAACCGGACGCTGAGCAGGACATCGTCGCCGACGGCGGCGCGGCAGGAGTCCAACACCTCGAACAGGAAGCGCGCGCGGTTTTCCAGCGAGCCGCCGTAGGCGTCTTGGCGGAAGTTGCTGAGCGGCGACAGGAACTGGCCGAGGATATGGCTGGTGGTCAGGATCTCGACCCCGTCCAGGCCGCCGTCGCGGCAGCGCCGCGCGGCGGCGGCGAAATCGCGGGTGATGCAGGCGATCTCGCGGGCCGAGACCTCGTACGGCGCCGAATGGTGCGCCGGGTCGCGCGCCGCCGACGGCCCCTTGGTCGGCAGCCAGTCGCCGCTGTCCCAGACCGTGCGCCGGCCCATGTGGCTGATCTGGCAGATCAAGCCGGCGCCGTGCTTGTGGACGCGCGCCGCCAGCTCGCGGAAGGCCGGGATCACACGGTCGTCGCCGACATAGATCTGGCCGTAGATCGAGCCCGAATCGCGGCTGACGTTGGACGACCCGCCGAACATGGTCAGGCCGATGCCGCCGCGCGCCTTTTCCTCGTGATAGGCCTGGTAACGCGCGCCCGGCAGGCCGTCCTCGGCGTAGCCGGGCGCGTGCGCGCTGGAGAAAACCCGGTTGCGGAAGGTGCGTCCCTTGATGCTGATCGGCGACAGAAGATGACGGTGGCTGCCCATGCCGGCGATGATCGGTGATTCCGTTTGGTCGCGCAACAGGCGACAGGCCTCTAACCCTGACCCCGAAAACGTGCTTAAATGGTTGGCGAATCTGGATGATGGGCTGTTGGGCAGCAAGGGCAGCGACCCATGGCGGAAATGATCTTTTCCAGGAAATACGCGGCCGGCGAGGTGATCTTCCGCGTCGGCGAGGACGGCCGTGACGCCTACGTCATCGAGAGCGGCCGGGTGCAGGTGACGCTGCCGGGCGGCGACGGCGACGACGGCGACGAGGTGGTGATCGCCGAGCTGGGCCCGGGCGAGATCTTCGGCGAGATGTCGATGATCGACGATGCGCCGCGGTCGGCCACGGTGATCGCGGTCGAGGACACCGAGGCCATCGTCATCCTGCGCGCCCGCTTCCTGCGCCCGCTGCAATCGGGCAATCCGATGATGAATCTGATCATGCGCGTGGTGCTGGCCCGCTTCCGTGACGCGCAGCACCGCCTGATCGGCAACAAGAGCCGCCCCATCAACGCCTCGATGGACGAGATCCGCGCCCTGGCGCTCGACCGGCTGGGTCACGAGCGGGCGATGCGCCGCGGCCTCGAGGCCGACGAGTTCGAGATGCACTACCAGCCGATCGTGTCGCTGGAGACCGGACAGATCGCCGGCTTCGAGGCGCTGATGCACTGGCGCCAGCAGGACGCCGACAGCGGCGAGCCGACCTTCGTCTCGCCCGGCCACTTCATTCCGCTGGCCGAAGAGACCGGGCTGATCGTCGACCTGGGCCGGCTGGCGCTGGAGCACGGGCTGCGCGACCGCGCCCGATTCGCCGCCGCCTGCGCCGCCGCCGGCACGCCGGACCCGTTCATGAGCGTCAACGTTTCCGGCCTGCAGCTCGCCGAGCTCGACGAGATCGACCAGATCCGCGCGCACATCGCCGAATCGGCGACCGACCCGGCGACAATCAAGCTGGAGATCACCGAGACCCTGATGGTGCAGAACTTCGCCCACGCCACCGAGGCGCTGCAGAAGATGAAGGCGCTCGGCGTATCGATCGCGATCGACGACTTCGGCACCGGGTACTCGAGCCTGAGCTACCTGCATCAGCTGCCGCTCGACACCCTCAAGATCGACCGCGCCTTCATCACCAACATGGACAAGTCGGACAGCAGCCGCCGGGTGGTGCGCAGCGTCGTGCAGCTGGCCCACGCGCTGGGCATGGCGATCGTCGCCGAGGGGGTCGAGGAGGAAGTCCAGCTCGCCGCCCTGCGCGAGCTCGGCTGCCAGTTCGGCCAGGGTTTCCACATGTCGAAGCCGCTGCCGGTGGAGAAGGCGATCGAGCTGATCGGGAAAACGCCGAGCTGGTAGAGAGTTTTTGTTTATTTAGCACTCAGTCGCCGTTACGCGCTCCGCGCTTGGCTCACGGGCCTCTCGGCCCGGGGTCCTCGCTGCGCGAGTCTGTTTGCGCTCAAGCGCCGCTCCGCCCTCCGGACTCGGCTTACGGGCTTTCAGCCCGGGGTCCTCGCTGCGCTCGTCCGGGCCAGTCCGCAACAGCGCGCTTGTGGCCGGTGCGGTGCTGGCCGGCAGATGAGCAACTGACGGGCGTTGGCTGGGCTCTGTTACCGGGACCGAAGGGACCGGCAAGGCCAAGAGCCGCCCGAGCGTGAGCGAGGTAAGCCGAGCCCGGAGGGCGGAGCGGCGTTTGAGCGCAAAAAAAGGGCCCCTCCGACCGGAGGGGCCCTTTTCAATAAAGCGGCTGTGGCGCGTTACGCGGCCTTGAACAGCTCGACGAAGGCCTTCGCCTGGGCGGCGAACGGCGCGGTCACGTCGTTGGTCACTTTGGTCGAGAGCTCGAACAGCGCCTTGCCGTCGACCACGGCCTGGTTAAAAACCTCGGTGGCGAACTCGCTCTGAACCTTCAGGGCGTCTTCCGGCTTGGTCAGCTTGGCGATCTTCTGCGCCTGGGCGACATAGCGCTCGGCGTTGGCTTTGCCCAGCTCCAGCACGGTGGCGGAGAACTTCTCGCTGCCGGCGGCGGCGGCCTTGCCCGAGGCCATCACGGCGTCGGTGTAGTCCTTGCTCAGCGCGGCGAAATCGGCTTAGGTCTTGGTGAAATCTTTGGTCATCGGTCGATCCTTTCCATAAGCGATCTGTGGTGGTGAACGGGACCCCGAAGGCGTCCCTCGGGTTTGTTGCGCTGCAACATCGAGAGCAATATAGGGCTGTTGAATCAACGCGTCAAGGATTTTTGTGCACTGCAACGAAATTGTCGGAATCAGTCCGCCGTGGCGGGGTCTGAAACATTATTTCGTCCAATTATAAGAAACAATCAAATTCCAGTTTGCCATATTGTTTCCAAAACACTCCTGCGCCAAAATTAGCCCCAACGCACAACACAGGCCGCGACACGTGCGCGGACACGGCACACAGGAGACACACCCATGAGCACCCTTCTCGTCCTCAACAGCAGCCCCGGCGGCGACGCCTCGGTCTCGCGCCAGTTGACCGCTTCCTTCGCCGAGCGCTAGCAGGCCGCCAACCCCGGCGGCACGGTGGTCCACCGCGACCTCGCGGCGGCGCCGCTGCCGCACCTGGACGGCGCCACCATCGGTGCCTTCTTCACCCCGGCCGAGGCCCGCTCGGACGAACAGCGCGGCCTCATCGCCGCCTCCGAACAGGTGATCGCCGAGCTGCGCGCCGCCGACACCATCGTCTTGGGCGTACCGATGCACAACTTCGGCATCCCCTCGACGCTGAAGGCCTGGATCGACCATGCGGCGCGCGCGGGCGAGACCTTCCAGTACACCGAGAACGGCCCGGTCGGCCTGCTCGAAGGCAAGAAGGTCTACGTGCTGTCGGCGCACGGCGGCGACTACAGCGAAGGCTCGCCGGCGGCGGCGATGGACTTCGTCACGCCCTACCTGAAGGCGGTGCTCGGCTTCCTCGGCCTGACCGACGTCGATTTCGTCGCCGCGCATGGTGTCGCCATGGGCGAGCGCGACGAGATATTGGCGGCGGCGGAAGCACGCATTGAAGGCGCGCTTGCGGCTTAGTTTTTTTAGTGCGCTCAAACGCCGCTCCGCCCTCCGGGCTCGGCTTACCTCGCATAAGCTCGGGCGGCTCTTGGCCTTGCCGGGCCCAAAGGGCCCGGTAACAGAGCCCGGCCAGCGTACCCACCTCTGGCCAGCGTGGCACCGGCCACAGGCGCGGTGTGGCGGATTGGCCTGGACGAGCGCAGCGAGGACCCCGGGCCGGAGGCCCGTGAGCCAAGCCCGGAGGGCGTAACGGCGATTGAGTGCTCAACAAACAAAACCGAGCCCGCAGGGCGGAGGCAGCGCCATTGAGGCGCCGGGCCGCGAGGCCCGAGAGCCAAGCGCGGAGCGCGTAACGGCGATTGAGTGCAATAAAGAGAACTGAAGCCCGTTCCGGGCTTCAGTGAACCTGCTTCTCCTGCCCCTCCCAGAACGGCTTGCGCAGTTCCGCCTTGAGGATCTTGCCGGCGCCGCTGACCGGCAGCGGCTCGTCGACCAGGTCGACGCTGCGCGGACACTTGAAGCCGGCGATCAGGCCGCGGCAGTGGGCGATCAGGGCCTCGGCATCGGTTTCGGCGCCTTCGTGCAGTCGCACGATCGCGTGCACCCGCTCGCCCCAGCGGTCATCGGGCACGCCGATGACGGCGCATTCGATGACGTCGTCGTGCTGGTAGACGGCGTTCTCGACCTCGGCCGAATAGACGTTCTCGCCGCCCGAGATGATCATGTCCTTCATCCGGTCGACCACGTAGATGAAGCCGTCCTCGTCCATGCACCCGCCGTCGCCGGTGTGGTGCCAGCCGTGGCGCCAGGCGTCCGCCGTCAGGTCGGGCTTGTTCCAGTAGCCCTGCATCACGTTCGGACCCTGCACGCAGATCTCGCCGACGGTGCCGCGCGGCACCTCTTGGCCGTCCTCGTCGAGGATGCGCACGTCCATGCCGACGCAGGGCCGGCCGACCGCCGCCATCTTGCCGGCGAGCGGGCCCTCGGTGACATGGCGCTCGGGCGGCAGCAAGGTCAGCAGCGGTGCCGTCTCGGTCTGGCCATAGGCGTGGTAGAAGCTGCACTCGGGCACCAGTTGCATCATCGCCGCGAGCACCGCCGCGGGCATCGGCGAGGCGCCGTAGATCAGCGTGCGCAGGGATCTGAGGTCGAAGCTGGCGGCCTCGGGGTGGTTGACCACCATGTTGATCATCACCGGCACCAGCAGGGAATCGCTGATGCGGTGCTCCTGGATGGCGGCGAGCACCGCGCCCGGTTCGAAAGCCGGGATGAACACGTGCCGGCCGCTGGCAAGGCTGACCGCGAAGGTGCAGGCGCCGTCGGCGATGTGGAACATCGGCGGCGCGTGCAGGTAGATGCCGTCGCCGCTGATCAGGCCGTGGCTGCGCACCACCATCGAGTTGAAGACCAGATTGCCGTGGCTCAGCATCACGCCCTTCGAGACCCCGGTGGTGCCGCCGGTGTAAAAGAGGCCGGCGAGGTCGTCGCCTTTCCGCGCCGAGCCCTCGATGGCCCCGGCTTGTGCGAGGTCCTCGAAGTTGGTCATGCCCTCGGGCGTGTCGCCGTCGCCGGCGTAGATCAGCAGCTCCAGGTCGGGCAGCTTGCCCTTGAGGTGTTCGAGCACCGGCAGGAAGGCACCGTCGATGACCAGCGCACGGCTGCCCGAGTCGCTCAGCCAGTAGGCGATCTCCGGCGGGGCGAGGCGGATGTTGACCGGCACGAACACGGCGCCGGCCCAGGCGGCGGCGAAGAGGTATTCGAAATAGCGGTCGCTGTTCGGCGACAGCACCGCGACCCGGTCGCCCTCGCCAATGCCGATGCCGCGGAACCCGCCGGCCAGCCGCGCCACCCGCGCGGCCACCTCGGCCCAGGTCTTGCGCCGCGCGCCGTCGATGGTCGCGGTCTTGCTCCCGTTGATCACGTCGTTGCGCTTGATCATCTGATGCAGCTGCATCGCCATCGCTTCACTCCCCGTGGTCGATATTGATTATCGTTTGCAGGAGTGTAGCACTGGAGGCGGGCGCGGTCGAAGGCCGGCGCGGGGCCGGGTCAAGGCATGCTTCAAGGCACGCGCCAACACCCGACTCGGGCTCGTTCGGGCGAGCGGGCTTCGCCGATCGGCCGGCCATCGCGGCGGGGTTCACGGCGGCCGGCGGTTTCTGGCTTGACGCGTCCACCGCGCACCCCAACGGCGGGTTTATTGATCGGCCAGCAAATCAACCTCTCGTAAAAAGAAATTATTGTGAAACATATACTACATAAATAGTTCATCGGCTGTATAATCGCAGACTAATTGTAGAACAATATTATATGTGTTCATAATGATAGACAATATCAACTGGCGAGACCGGCATGAACGATAGCACGGGGCCAAGCGGGATCGACTATCTCGTCAGCCACCTGCAGCGTGGCGACCACTACGACGAGACCCTGGCCTCGAACCCCTACGACGCGTTCATGACCTCGGCCGAGACCGCCCTGCTGGAGCGGATCGTGCCTGACTTGTTCGAGGGCAAGATCGGCCGCTACCTCGATTTCGCCTGCGGCACCGGACGCATCACCGAGGTCGTCGCCCGCCACGCCGAGCATGCCGTCGGCGTCGACATCTCGGACTCCATGCTCGGCTCGGCGCGCGAGAAGAATCCCGACATCCGGTTCCTGCAGGCGGATCTGACCCGCGAGTCGCACGACCTGGGCACGTTCGATCTGATCACCTCGTTCCGTTTCTTCGGCAACGCCGAGGACGGCCTGCGCGACGAGGTCCTCGGCGTCATCGCGCGCCTGCTGTGCCAGGACGGCTACCTGATCATCAACGGCCATCGCAATCCCTATGCCCTGTCCAACGTCCTGCACGTCGCGACCGGCGGTAAGAACGAACTGACCTTGAGCTGGTGGCATCTCAAGCGGCTGCTGCAGCGGCACGGGCTGGTGCCCATCCAGATGCACGGAATCGGCGGCTGGCTGTACCGCCACGGCCTGCGCGAGCGGAGCGGTGACCCGCCGGCCTGGGCCGGCGCCGTCGAGCGGCTGATGCGCCGCCGCCCGCTGGCGCCGTTCTGCCCCGATTTCCTGGTCGTCGCCTGGAAGCCGTGATGAGTCCGATTGCATCTCAGACCCTGACCGGGTCGCCGGCCGCATCGCAGCAGACCGGCCTACGCGCCCCGGTGATCCGCACGAACCGCCCGATTTCGGTCAACGCCGCCGGACTGCACGACCTGATGATGCCCGACGACGTGTGCGACATCGGGATGCTGCAGATCGGGCCTGTCGAGTTCTCGGCGGAACTGTCGGCGAACCGCAACCGGGTTCGGGTGATCCGTCTGGCCGGCAACGGCCAAGTCGATGCCGCCGGCGACGGCGACAGGCTCGACGGCCTGATCATCTACGATGCCCGCCGGCCGGAGCTCTCCATCCGGCCGGACAGGTTGGCCAAGCTGGCGCGCCGACTGGTCGACCGGGACGGACACATCATCGTCTCCTGGCGCAATCCCTACGCCACGTCGGCCCTGCGGCAGATGGCCAAGGGGCGTCCCGGCGCTCTGTTCGCCAGCTACTACTGGCTGCCGAACCGCGTCGCGCGCTCATTCCGCGCCGCCGGGTTCGAGGATATCGCGCTGCACTTCCTGGCCCCGCATATCGACCGCCCGACCAAGGCGATCTCCCTGCACGGCCAGATCGCATCGCTCTACTACGAGCGTCTGCGGCTGGCCGAGCGGCACCGCAGCTTGCCGTTCAGGCTCGCCACGCGGATCGGCGCCCTCGCCCATCTGCGCCCGTACCTGGAACCGGCGTTCATGTTGACAGCGAAGTCGTGATCGAAGCCATTCTGCAGCAGACCGAACAGACCAGCGTCATCGCCCAGGCCCGATTGGTCGAGTCGAGCGTCGAACTGGGCAAGAACGTCACCGTCCATGTGCGCGATCAGGCCGACGACCGGCAATACACCGTGAAGGTCCTGTTCAACGATCACGGCGTGCGCGAGTTCGAGATCCTGACGCGGGCCCACGCGGCCCTGGGAAATCTGGTTCCGAAACCCGTCTGGGGCGGCTGGATCGACGAGCGGTACCTGCTGATCTGCGACTCCGTGCCCAATTCCGCGCTCAACGCCGAGACGATCATCCGGTTCGCGCCGAAAGTCGGTCATGCGATCCGCCGCCTGACCGGCTTCCTGGTCTCATCGGCGGCACTCAGGCCAATAGACGGCCGCGATATGCTCGAAGAGGTTCGGGGCCTGCCTCCGCGTTTGCCGCATACCGACCTCGCGACCGCTCTCGAAGCCTACCTGCAGCGATCCGATATCGGGTTTCTCGATCGCCTCTCGGACCTGCCACAACATAGTGATCTGGCCATCAACAATCTAGGAATCAGCGTCGGTTCGGACGACGTGCTGGTCTTCGACTGGGAGGATTTCGGCGAGGTCACGGTGCCGGGGTTCGACATCGCGGTGCTGGTCAGTTCGGTCCTGAAGCACGACCCCGAACGGCTGCGTGACCTGCGCGACACCTCGAAGCCGGTGTCCATCAATTCGATCGTCGACGCGGTGTTGTGCGAATTACCGATCAGCCGCGGTCAGTTCTGGCGCATGATGCCCATCCACATGTGCCTGTTCGTCGACACCAAGCACCGCCTCGGCTACGCGCCGGAAGTGGTCGAACGGCTGCAGAAAGCGGCGCTGACGCTGCTGCGTCCGGACTGGTCGCAAGGTCGCGAAGGCGCCGGCTGACCCCGCCCCCAAGCGAGCGCTATCGCGGACGAGCCCGGACGAGCGCAGCGAGGACCCCGGGCCGAATGGCCCGTAAGCCGAGCCCGGAGGGCGGAGCGGCGCTTGAGCGCAAAACAAACAGCCCCACAAAGCCCGCCCCTACGATCCGGACGAACCGGTGTTTGAACCACAGAGGCCACAGAGAAACGCAGAGATCACACAGAGGCGCCGCTGCGCGGCGCACGAGTGCCCGCGCGAAGCGCCCTCCTCTTCTTTCTCTGTGTGATCTCTGTGCTCCTCTGTGTTCTCTGTGGTGAGTTGAAGAACGGATCGGCGGGGCTCGATCAAGGAATTATGCGTTTTGCCCCGCAGGTTTCAAAAACAATATACTGTCCCCGAATCAGTCTGTCCCTGAATCAGTGTGGCTCTAAAATTCCTATACTGTCCCTTTAATTCCTACCCCTTTAATGCAATTATCGTTTGCGGAGGGAGTGTAGCATTGCAAGCCCGCGAGGGCGAAGAAGAGGCGAGGTGGCGGCAACCAAACGGGTGAGTGTGGGCGCCCGGTCTCCGCACGCCGATAACGCTGGATCGAGAGCAGAACTCGTTATACTGTCCGAGAATTACACGACATACGGGTTTTAGGGAAGCGGGATGAGCGCTCCGTTAAGCGCCGGAAGCACACGTCGAGGCGATGCATGTTGGGCACCAATTCATGAAATGGAAATGGAAACGGACGACGATATTCGGGATTTTTGTGTTGGGAATTGTATTGGGGAATACGATATATTTCTACCCAATGAAAACCAAATTCAATGAACTCTGCAGCAAAGAACTGTATCGTTCGGTCAGCCAAAAATTGCCCAAACCCGAAAGCATTTTCATAAGCAATGGAGATGGATGTAATTCAATATGCCGAGAGCATCTTGCACAACGAAGTTTCACAATCATCGAGGCGCGTGTTCTCGACCGTTTCCATCCGGATGTCGTTCGAACATTTACGACCTACGCCGAGACGATGGCTGAGGGCCCAGGATTGTATCGATACCGGCTGGAGAAAGATTTTGCCAAGAACTGCAGGGAATTTTGTGAATGGAAACGCAACTACAGAACGCTGCTTGATTTCGGAGATAACTGCATAAACGTGGAATAAATAACGACCCCGACATCTGACTACGAATACAAAAGCGTTTTCAAATGGATTTCCGTTAAGAACGGAGGGATCTTGGAAACAAGCGGGTATTTAATCGACAGAACAAGCAACAAGGAGGTGGCGAGAAACAGAGAGTATTCTGTCCGTATCATACCCTTCCCTCTCAACATGTTTGCCGACGGCGCCGGAACGCGCTGTGGCAAGACATTGCCCGGCGGGTTGCTTGCCGACGTGTTTGCAGATCTGAACTAGCGCGGATTCGATTTAATCCTGGTCGTATCCTGCGGCAGCGAAGAAGTTCTCGCATTCGGTGGGCGTGACTTTCTCGATCCCTTCGGCGATGGCGCTCCACAGTTCCTCAATGGTTCTCGCGGC
>Ga0209785_1000372_pt1 | contig 13968 bp, 15 predicted proteins | sample WorMetG1BERMUDA2_FD_187403 | JGI IMG/M metagenome (GOLD analysis project Ga0209785, IMG submission 187403) | Marine gutless worms symbiont microbial communities from Max Planck institute for Marine Microbiology, Germany - Inanidrilus... ...
TGTGTCGGAAGAGTACAGACTACAGTACAGGTCACCGCCCCGCACCTTCGCCATTGTCAACAGATCACGAAAAAGCTCTGTGGAAACCTCCAAGCAGTGCGTCACGTTGCCACAAAAAATCGGTTACTTTCCCAAGCAAAATCGATGCACACATGTCAAAACGACACTCAACACGAACTAGTTATATGTTTATGAGCCACCATATAGATGGAGTATAGGACTACAACTCACCCACATAAAAGAGGCATGCAGAGCACATACCTCGTCAGTAGCAAGTCGCCATTACAGAGACAGCAAGCGAGTGAGACATAGAGAGAGCGATGGAGGACGGGCATCAAGACGACGACATACTGAGCGAACTCGTAGAATTCTACAGCGACGACGCACAAGACGACGATGCGTTATATCGAGCGCTAGCCGAATACGAAGGAGCCAGAACACCACCACCACCACCACCAGTACCACTCGCAGGTAAGACATGATGCTAAGACATCGTGTTCCGTAGACAGCATTTAGATGCACTGAACAATGGCTCGCTACTCGCGTGGACTCTAGCATGGCATGACAAATAATACTCACGCGGACTCTAGCATGGCATAGCAAATAAAGCCGTAGATTCACAGCAATGAGAAATGTGTGGACTGTGGATGTATATGCTGGCGGACTCAAATCCGCAACATTGTTCATCGACAAGATAATCACAGTATTCCAGATTTCATCCAAATCCGTTCTCTCGCCAACCCACAGACCAACTCACCAAGTCAACCAACTTGGGCGGTGAGTCCGCCGGTAGGTTGCTACCATCCACATCCTACATCAGTCCATGCCTACCTTTTTTATGCCCGCCCTATGTAACAGGAGGGCCATTATATTTTTGCCCTGTGATTTCTATCTATCGTCTATCTATCTGTCTTTTTTTCCTCGCCTAGTCTCAGCGGCCACAGATTGGATCTCTACCATACTTCTACACATGGCGTGGCCCTAGTGCGAATTTAGAATGCAGGTCTGAAATGTGCTGCACGCGGCTGGTGGCAAATGCAGGACCCAAAAAAAGTCGCCAAAAAATCGCCATCTGGGCACCATCCCGCAAATTTGTCGGGCTATATCTTCGCAACTAAGGCATGTATCGACAATCGGAAAAAAAAACTTTTTAAGCAGCAATATCTCCCCTACATGTTCTCACAATATGGTGAACTTCGCCCGACTAGCGGCTGAGATCCTTTCGTTAGTTTGGGGCACCCCAGGTAATTTCAACGGGTTTCGCGTCTTGGCAGCGTTACTGCACGGCACCCTAGTAGTGGGCGTCAGCCAAACTGCGGCGTTGAACAGAGGGCGCTACCCATATTCGGCAGGGCGGCCATCACGTTGGGCATTGACCCACATTCCTGGTTTTCGTAAGCATTCACCAGATGGCGCGCCACCAGTAGATGTCCACCAAGTGATGCTTACTGCTCATTTATCATCCCCGAAGGGATGAAAGGCTGAGTTGGTCTGAGTTGACCGTTACCACCGCCAACACGGATGATAGTGTCCAGTAATTACGGATATCATCATGATAAAGAAAAACACAGTAAAACAATGCGATTATTGTAGACGGCAACACAGAACTGGAAAATTTACAAAGGATCGAGAGACTATGCCAACAGAATGCCACAACGAGCAGCAGCAGCAGCAGCAGCAACGCAAGCGGCCACTCCTCCACAAGTAAGCTATAAAACTGTATCAGTGGTTCCACGTAGAGTAGAGTTGAGTTGAGTAATTGTGCGGTTTCCAGACCACTGCAAAATAGTAAACAAGTATGTAAGTAAGTATATATGTAAGTAAGTAAGTAATTAACACAAGGTGGTAACTCACAGCTATTTTTACACGCATATCACTAGAATGGATAGAGTGATGGTAGTCATGGTATGTAGGCTGCGCCGTCTGCGCCGGAGCACCGTCAACTAGCATGGCACAGTGCACCTGCCGCCGCTGCGGAAACTGCGGCGTTGCGTCAACGCACGCAACATGTGAGAGGTGTGCCGTCATGACGGTGTGTCGCCAGTGCAAACGACACCTGCCGCCGACGTGCTTCCATACCGATCAGACACTGTGTCTTTCCTGCGAAAGAAAAAGAACTAAGAAGCAAACAAATATCGCCCAGGTACACCATAATCGCTCTGAAGTGTAAATATAGTGTTTTAGATGAATACTTTAGTAGCAAGTAAAAGTTAAAAAGTAACGATAAAGGCGAGCACCTCGAGTAGCATACACAGCACTTGAAAACGCACAGACACGGATCATGCAAGTAGTTATTAAACTGCTGGAAGCAGACCGGAAGTAGAAATCTCACGTTCGCGTTTTGTAAATATTCTTTGTTTGACGTCATCGGATGCATAGTGTGCCTTTAATGAACACCATCCTACCTGTACCACGTAAGCGGCCACCAGATGGCGAACAGCTAACTAAATGCAAGGGAGTGAAACTGATATTGTGCACAAGGTGTTACTGCTTGCTGTGTTAAATGAACTTAATAAAAGAACAATAATAGTAATAATAATAATAATAATAATAAGAGTTTACTTGCAATTGCATAGATCAGCAACGACGTCATCACCGAAATTTCACTGCCGACAACCAGCGACGACAGATCTATCGACGACTTCGTGCAACGCCACGCCGCACAAATTCAGTCAACAGTCGACGAACATCGCCAACGCCACAAGTAGGTAGTAAACATGGTTAATACACCAATATATGGAGAACAGCGACACACATGAAGCACACAGTTTTACCTGTGTGATATTAATAGTGTATGGTGCTGGTTTGGTGTAGCGGGAACGCGTTGGTCTCGATCAACGAGATTAATCTACGGTGAGCCCGGGATGGGCGACCGACGTGGCTTTAGTTCGGTATGTAACCAACCACCTAGGTCCACTCAGCCTTCTACCCTCCGTGGGACAGTAACATGAGTACCAGCCAAATGCGTTGATGCTCTGTGTCGGGGGAGGTATGGCTTGCATGCAGGTAACACTGTGTGTTGCCATATCTTAGTTGATTGTCGTAGGTCGATTCGCGTGTTCGTGCGGTCTGACGTGCTGTTCATCCGTGAACTGGAGAATGGTGACATCATGCGAGTTCCGGGGTATTTTGGAACCACTCCTCAAGAGGTCAACGGCGCGCAGAACCTCAATCTCAACACAATCGTCAGCGATCTCACAGCTCAAGTCGACAACTGGAACTCTCGCGGCAGTGGATTCATCATCGAACGCTTGCTTAAATTTGTAATATGCATAACTAAATTTCGCCCACTCCACGGTTCCAGTTACATCCCAACGCCTAAGCATATTGTGAAAAAGTGCTGCACAGTTAACATTAGGAACCGCGATCAGAAATGCCTGTTATGGTCAGTGCTAGCATGTCTATATCCAACAACACACAACCCAGACCGAATTTCGAAGTATCGCCAATACATGCACACGTTAAACATTAGTGGTCTATCATTTCCACTAGCAACAAAAGATATCCCAAAATTCGAGAAGCTGAATCCGAACATTAGCATCAACGTCCTGTCCCTTGACGATAGTGATTTTTGTATCGAATACTGCAGCCCAGAACGCCATCGACCAAACCACGTCAATCTACTTTTGTTGGACGAAGACGGTACTGACAAACGACACTACATTTGGATAAAAAATATGTCTCGTTTAGTTGCACACAGAACCCATCACGACGGACAAACCCATGTATGCAATGGGTGTCTCCATCCTTTCTCAACTAAAAAGCGACTGGAGGACCATTTTCCGAACTGTGTACGTAATCCACCACAGGTGGTGAAATATCCAGATCCGAACAATGAGGACAAATGCACCGTAAAATTTCATGCATACCACAAACAATTTCGACTCCCCTTTTATCTCGTATGCGACTTTGAAGCATTTCTCAAACCAGTAGGCGATGATGACAGTGACAACGACGACGACGAGCATTCTAACCGAGGGAGCCGGATCGTTGAGGAACATGAAGTTTGTGGTTTTGCGTGTCACCGCGTTACCGATATTGCCGAATACCAGATCGATCCCGTAGTTTACAGCGGGTCAAATGTTATGGCAAAATTCTATGATCACGTCATCAGGGAAAGTAATATTATCAGTGAAATATTAGAACAGAACAAAGACATGAGCCCATTGACTCCGGAAGAAAGGGAGGACTATGAGGCAACAACACACTGCAGGACATGTGGTACGCCTTTCACCCAGACGAATTGGAAAGTTCACCATCATTGCCACGTTAGCGGTAGATATCTGTCTCCGACTTGTAACAACTGCAATTTGCAGTTGAAAGTGACAGGTAAAAAAAGGAAAGCAATGGACAGTAACGAGAAAAACAAGAAGCGAAAAAAGAATGATAGCAATGGGAGTGTAGACGATGATCCCAATTCAAAAGAGAACTATCTGGACCATAGATTCTTACCTGTAGTGTTCCATAACTTGAAGGGATATGATGCTCACTTTGTCATAAAACACTTCAAGAAACAGTACACCAAACAGGATAAAGGCGGCGGTAAGTCACCGACGTACGATGACGTCGAGATAATTCCCCTAAATAGTGAGAAATACATGATGTTTCAAGTCGGTAAGTTACGATTTTTGGACTCCTTTCAATTCATGTCGACATCACTAGAAAACCTGGTGTCACTCCTCCTAAAAAGCGGGCGTCAAAATTTCAAACACACGACACGTTATATGGGAGACGACGATCTGGTGTTCGCCAAAGGTGTATACCCATATTCGTACATGACATCCCGCGACAAATTTGACGAACGTCAACTACCACCGATCGAAGCATTTTACGACAGACTGAACGACGAACCACTGGACACCAAAGATTACGAACGAGCACAAAAAATCTGGACGCATTTCAACATGCAGACGCTACGCGACTATCACGATCACTATTTACTGTCTGATGTCTTGCTACTAGCCGACGTGATGGAAAACTTTCGCAACACCATAATGGACGAACATCAGTTGGACTGTCTACACTTTTTCACACTGCCCTCCCTAGCATGGGCATCTGCAATGAAATTTACGGGTGTCACGCTCGATCTTATAACAGATCCTGACGCGTATTTACTTATAGAGAACCACATGCGTGGTGGCATGGCGACGATATCGCACCGTCATGCCGTGGCCAACAACCCATCGGTGGAGGGATACGATCCGAGGAAGCCAACCAGTTACATCACTTATCTTGATGCAAATAATTTATATGGAGATGCTATGAGCAACCCGCTACCGATTGGTAAATTTCACTTTCTTCCCATGTCTGAAATCGACACCTTCGACCTTCTGTCCATCCCACCCGATAGCAACACGGGCTACATCGTGGAATGCGATCTAACATATCCCGATCACTTACATCCATTGCATAGTGACTATCCACTAGCACCCGAACACTTGACAGTTGATGTGGCAATGCTAAGTCCGTTTGCAAAGCAGTTTATAGACAAGGGGTGGCAAGCAACAAAGAAACTCATACCAAACTTGTCAAACAAAACTAACTACGTCAGCCACTACAGAAATCTACAGTTTTATGTGAACCATGGTTTGATTATTACAAAAATTCATCGCATCTTAGCATTCGAACAGGGGCCCTGGCTAAAACCCTGGATCGATTACTGTACAACAAAAAGAATGACGGCTCGATCCGAATTTGAAGCGGACTTGGCAAAACTACAAGCCAACGCCACTTTCGGCAAAACTATGGAGCAGGTGCGACATCGTGTCAACGTACGCCTAATTTGCGACACTCACAAATTGACGAAAGCTGTCAGCCGCGTAACATTTCGCCAAAGCGAAATTATTAATGATGATCTCGTCATGGTTCGCAGTGCGAGAAAGGCTGTCACCCTTAACAAACCAATCGCTGTCGGATTCACAATTTTAGAAATATCCAAATTAATAATGTACACTTTTTACTATGACTACTTGAAACCCAAGTATGGCGATCGTTGTACGTTGTTGTTTACCGACACAGACTCGCTCTGCTGCCACATCGAAACGAACGATTTGTATGCTGACATGGGAGAGAGCCCCGAATTGTTCGACACGAGCAATTTCGAACCGGATCATCCCTTGTACTCTCTTCGTAATTATCGTGTGCTGGGCAAATTCAAGAGTGAGACGGGATCAGCAGCACCAAAAGAATTTGTCGGGTTAAGAGCTAAAATGTACAGTCTGTATGTACCAAATCATATCCGACAATCGAAAATCCGAGCGAAAGGTATCAAGAAGGCCTACATAAAGAAACATGTCCGACATCAACAGTTTTTGAATACTCTTCGAACCAGAAAGACCACTACAAGCTGTTTTAAGACATTTCAATCTAAAAATCATGTAGTACACACCGTCCAAATCCGCAAAACATGTCTTAATGCGTTCGACGACAAACGCTATATAATGGCCGATGGTGTGACGACGCTGGCGTATGGACATTGTCAACTGGGACGTAATTGATATGCAAACTGAAGATGTACATAGACATTATAATTTGCAGTCTACGAGTTCGCTCAGTATGCTGTCGTCTTGTTCCCCGTCCTCCATCGCTCTCTCTGTCTCGCTCGCCGTCTGTATGATTGACATATGACAATACACGTATGGACATTGTCAACTGACGGGTGATTAATATGTAAACTCAAGATGTACATAGACATTATAATTTGCGTGATATCTAGCGTCACTGTCTGCGTTGTCCGATTACACACTCTGTATGATTGACATTTGACATACGAAAATACAAGAATGTGTCGTGTATTTCAACAAAGAGCTGAATCGGTATAAATAGCACGCACGAACACGCACGCAGGCATAAGCTATGATGGAAAACGGAACGATAGTACCGGTCGTGTCCGACTGCAGGTCGCTAACGTACGAATACGAGCCGCTGTGGATATTGGTTATGATAGTCGCGAGTGCAGTGTCGACGATCGTGGCTATGGTTGCGCGCGCGCAGCGCGCGCGCCAACGCACGCGCGCGCCCCCCTCCCCTCGGGGGGTGTATAAATAGAACAGTCTGCAACGACGCCCGAAACGAGATGCTGCCTCTGAGACATCCGTTTACGGCCATCGTTGCCGGGCCGACTTCGTGCGGCAAGACTATGTTCGTGTTTAGACTCGTAGACAACGTAAGGCGGATGATAGATCCACCACCGACGAAAATAGTCTACTGTTACGGAGAATACCAGCAGTTGTTTTGTCGATATCCTCGAGTAGTCTTTCACCAGGGGCTTCCGGACGCGAACGAGTTTGACGGCAGCGAACCGTCGCTACTGATCATCGACGACTTGATGCACGAAACCAACGAGACGGTGGCAGCGTTGTTTACCAGAGGTTCGCATCACAAAAATGTCAGCGTGGTGTATCTGGCACAGAATCTCTTTCCGAAAAACAAATTCGCCAGGACCATCAGCCTCAACGCGCATTACATAGTTCTCTTCAAACAGCCGAGGGACGCAACGCAGTTCGCTACGCTGGCGAGGCAGATGTATCCGTACAAGTCGCAGTTTGCCGTCGAAGCATATAAAGACGCCACGCGAGAGCCGTATAGTTATTTGCTGGTGGACCTTCGACCGGAGCAGGACGACGAGCTGCGTCTGCGAACGAACATATTTCCCGGAGAGACGCATTACGTTTACGTCGCTAAATGAGCACGCGCGTGAGGAAGTTTCTGCCGGTATTAAAGCGTATTACTAAACTCGGCGACAAGGCAAAACGCGACTACGTTCGCAAGTGTAACAAGGAATTTTTAGACTGTGTCAGCGAGTGCGCGAAGAACGTATTAAAGGGAAACGTGCCGCTCACGGATCGTCAGAAGACGAGACTCCGTCGTCGCAGCAACGACTTGAGAGCGCTGTCCGTAAAGAAGACGTCGTTGCGACAAAAGCGGCGTATATTGCAAAAGGGCGGCTTTCTGACTGCTCTACTACCGCCGGTGCTGGGGATTCTATCCAGTCTGTTTGTGAAATAATGCAGACTGCCAAAAAATTGGTTCTGGTCGACGAATTCGATAGGGAATATAAGCGGTTGCAGAGACCCGCAGACGCCGTGGCGAAAACCGAACACAGCTTGCAACTGTCCGAGACTCTTCGCGATCCGTCTGTTGCCGACGATCGAAAAGTGAGAGAATATATCGCCGGTTTGCATCGCTACCTGAACGTGCGCAACCAGGTGCCCGCGGAACCGCCAGCAGAACCCAATTTCGGTGGGCAGCCACCGGCGGGACGTGTGCGGCGAAAGCGAAAGCGCCATACATGGACTCCGTATTGACGTGGAGCTCATTGCGTTCGCCGGGCAGTTTCGGTAGCAAGCGTCATTTGCAGCGTTACAGCGGACGATCGGCACGCGAAGTTGAGACCTTTCTGACGACTCAGGATGCGTATACGTTACACAAACCCAGACGAATTCGTTTTCCACGTCGCAAGACTTATTCCAAAGGCATCGACGATCTCTTTCAAATCGACCTGGTGGATCTGTCGAGTCTGTCGTCGTTCAATGATGGGATGAGATACTTGCTGACCTGTATCGACGTGTTTAGTAAACGAGCCTGGGCCGTACCAGTTCGTACAAAGTCCGCACGCGACATTGCCGAAGCGTTCGAAACGATTTTGACGGATCGAATGTGCAACATGGTACAGAGCGATAAGGGTACGGAATTTCTAAATTCGACTTTTCAGTCCATGCTGAAACGTCACGGTATAAAGTTTTACACAAGCGAAAACGAAGACCTCAAGGCTGCCGTCGTAGAGCGATTTAATCGAACGCTTAAAGAGAAAATGTTTCGCTATTTTACGTACAAGAATACGCGTCGCTACCTAGACGTCTTGAATGATCTGCTGCATTCGTATAACAATACGCATCATCGATCGATCGGCATGGCACCACACGAAGTAAACGCCGACAACGCAAACGTCGTCCGAGCTCGTCTGTATCCCTTGAAACCGAAATCTTTCAAATGGAAATACGCAGTCGGTGACAGGGTGCGCATCGCAATGCAGCGCCAACCGTTTCGCAAAGGATATCTCGGACAGTGGTCCGAAGAGGTGTTCGACATCGCCACACGTCTTCCAACGACGCCGGTTACGTACGAACTTCGAGATCTGGCTGGTGAATCTATAAAAGGACGATTTTACGAACCCGAACTTCAGAAGGTGTTGAAGTCCGGAGACGAATGCTTTGACATCGAACGCATTAGAAAAACGAGAAGACGCAACGGCAAGATACAGTACCTTGTTTCGTGGAAGGGGTATCCGAGGAAATTCGATTCGTGGGTTGACGAAGTCGTCGTCAAATCGTCGCGATGAACCGATTCTATCTGACGTTGCCATCCAACAGCTCGATGGATTACTATCCACAGAACACCGTGGCGCAGTATACGACCAAGCTGAACAGCCTCGTTGAACTGGATGGGGAATGGGAAGTCGGACTGACGGAAATATCGTTTCCTTTTGAAATTGCTAACGCTCTAGAAGGAGCGTGTTACTTTTATCTTTCCCAACTCGGTTCCAGTGGTTCTATACTGATCACACTCCCCGCCGGACACTACACAACGGTGAAAGAAATCAACGAGCAAGTGAAAATCTCGACGAGGCTTCGGCTGAGTCTAGCATCGGTCGAACTGGTGCCCATCGACTTTGTCTTTTCTAGACAGCACAACAGAGTCAGACTGAAACTTCGTCAAAACTTTACCATCGAGTTCGGTGTTGTCTTGGCACGTTTGCTCGGATTTCACCATGGCATAACGTATTCCGACGCTTCCGTACTGGCCGATCAGAGGATACGATTTCGCTCGATTATTCGTACGGTCTATGCCTACTGCGACTTGGTGGAGCACGTGCCCGTCGGCGACACCAAAGCTCCGCTTCTTCGTATCGTGAACAAAACGGCTAACGGGGACGAAAACGTACATCGAACCTTCAATCCAGTCTTTTACATACCGTTGCAGAAGAAATGTTTCGACAGCGTTGAAGTCAATCTCATGACCGATACCGGGGTGGCCGTTCCGTTTGTGGGTGGAAAGTCATTTGTGGTTCTCGAGTTTCGTAGCGCTGCCTATAAATATTTCACGCTGTAACGTTGGGCATCATTCGCTCTTTGACGCGTCAACATGAAGCATAGACAGTATTGCTGCGACGCCAGTCGGGATCTCTACGAAGAATATTACTCTCGTCAGAACGGTGGTGAGATACCGGTGTTTGCTGGTAGGAGGTTTCAACGCGGCCACGGTCTCGGAAGCATCTTGGGTGGTTTCGTCCGACGTCTAGTGCTTCCATTTTTCAAGGCTAATGCAAAAAACATGCTGCAAAATGCTGCGAGGACCGGAATCGAAGTGGCGGACGACGTTATTCAGGGGCGGCGATCGTTTGCAGATTCCGTAAAGAATCGCATACCTGCTGGTATAAAAAGAGGTGTGGAGGATATAGCGTTTCAGTCGACGCCTGCAAAGAGACGAAGAGGAACGACGGTCAAAAGACACCGACGACGCGACATTTTCACGTAATGGCTTTCGTTCACGAGCAGTCGTGTGAATGTACAAAGTCGGAGTTGGATCTGTTTTCGGTGCCACCTACTCAGACTAGCATCGAACAGGGTAGTTGGATAGAATATCATCCTATCACGAGCGTGATCGAAGGTTCGCCCATAGAGTTCGACGTAAACGGTGGCGGAGAAGACTACATAGATTTTGCCAATACGTTGCTGTATGTAAAAGCCAAGCTGACTACGATGACCGACCACAACCTGGCCGCCGACGCCGCAGTCGCTCCGGCAAATCTGTTTCTGCATAGTCTGTTTTCTCAAGTGGACATCTCGCTGAACGGTACTCTGATAACGACGTCGACCAATACGTATCCATATCGAGCCATACTGGAGACGCTGTTGAGCTACGGCGAAGATGCCAAGAAATCTCAGTTGACGTCTGCATTATTCTATAAAGATCAAGCCGGTACAATGGATTCGACTGATTTTGGAGACAATCCTGCACTTCGAAACGACGGTCTGGTTAAACGTCGCTCGATCGTCCGTGAGAGTCGCGAGTTTGACATGATGGGTCGTCTGCATGGTGACATTTTCTTTCAGGATCGCTACATGCTCAACGAAGTGGGTGTCAAGATAAAGCTTACTCGCAGCAAGAACGCTTTCTGTGTGATGGGAGTCGGTAAAGCCGTCATCACCCACGCGTCTCTTTTCGTGCGAAAAGTTAAGCTGATGCCGTCGGTTTTTCTCGCTCACGCCAAAACTCTGGAACGCGGTACTGCCAAATATCCGATAAGGCGCGTGATGTGTAAGTCCTTCGCAATTCCACAGAACTATCTGGATGTGAGTCACGAAAAACTCTTCTCTGGACAACTACCATCGCGTGTCGTGATTGGACTCGTGACAAATCGAGCGTTCAACGGTCACGTGGAAAGCAATCCGTTCAATTTTCGGCATTTTAACTTGAGCGAGATTGCGCTGTACTTGGACGGTCAACAACAACGCACCATGAGACCCATACAGCCGGATTATGCACACGGGCAGTATATAAGAGCTTACGATACCCTATTCGCTGGAACTGGCAGGCTGAGCAAAGATGAAGGACTGTTTATAACTCGCGAAGATTACGGTAGCGGATATGCACTCTATGCATTCGATCTGAGTTCCGATCTGGGTGAAGATGATCACTTCAATCTCGTGCGTCAGGGTAATGTGCGCCTGGAATTGAAATTTGCGCTGGCGTTGCCCGAGACCGTTAGCGTTATCGCCTACGCCGAATTTGAAAACATCATCGAAGTGGATCGAGACAGAAACATCGTCTTCGATTTTGGAGTATGAATTCGCACGAAATCGATTGCTTTCTGAGACGTCGTCTGAGGCACTTTGACGGAGTGTTTAGCGTCGACAATCTACCCGCAGATCCTCATCTACTAGTGTGCAATACGGATCCCTCTGATAGACCAGGTCGTCATTGGATCGCCATATACGTCGATAATGAAAGGCGCGGAGACTTCTTCGACTCGTTTGGACGTCGACCTAATGCTGATTTTGAACGTTATATGAATCGTCATTGTTTGTCGTGGAACTTTAACAATCGACAATTACAGAGTGTAGTTAGTAAATTCTGCGGACATTATTGTATCTATTTTTGTATTGCTCGCAGCACTGGTACTGATATGTGTAAGATTGTACGTCGATTAACTAGTGATACTGGACTTAATGATATGTTGGTGCATGCTTATGTATGTAGTCATAAATAAAACACATTTCATATGAAGAAAATAGTATTTTTATTATTTGAGAAATACACACACACACACACACACACACACACGTTTGTCCTTCGCCGTCGCACGCAAACGCAATTTCGACAAATGTCAGTGTTCAAATGTCAGTGCGCAAAAATGGATAGCACTCGCGACACTCCAGCGCTCCGAGTTGGTTCTGGTGGTCGTCGCCGAAGTAGCATGGGACAGCCGTACCCAAACTGGGATAGGCGTTGTTGATCGCGTCGACGATTCTCCGCATCTCTCCCCATTCTCGCAGCCGTAGTGCTAAGCCTTGGCGCGTTGGTTTTTCCTCAGTCTCACCATAGGGGAGATAAAACTTGCGTATATCGATACAGTAGAATCCTGCAGTGATGGACACGTAATATCCACCACCAATCGAATGTTTGTAGCTGACTGGATCGCCGGCACATAGAGTCTTCACATTGCTTTCGATCTCCTCGAAGCATTGACGAAACTGAGCCCACCTACATGGACAAGACATTGGTTAGAGCACAGCCTACAGCTCGATATCGACTTGAAACATTTCACTATACGTATAGACCTAATGAATACTGTAATATGGTAAAACAACCTTTACTTTCTTAAATACTATTAATCACTCAACTTGATTAACTCGAAACCTTTACTTACTTAAATAATTCTCTCTGCTCGAAACATTTACTTACTTAGATACAATAACAACATGATGTATTTCAATCTAACTTTTATTCCGAATTAAAAATTGAGTGTGTCGTAGTATCGACGCCTATGGATCCACATCGACCATCCACAATTCCAACGTCATTTCTGTTCACTACTCGCAAGAATTATTGGGCACTTGGAGAAGAAGAAGCAGAGTCTTACCTGTTTGGTGTAAATTCTACAGACTTGACGTCGGAATCTTTCTGCTTCACAATTACCAACTGCTGTCCCTTTGATTTTTTTACCATTACAATTCTATCGTCGCTCAACGTGTACTGCTTCATCGCTGTGCTCCTGCTCGTCGTCGAGAATAACTGAAATGACGATGGCTTCTCTATGTTCATTATATAGAGTTCGCTGCGAACCTGGCTGGCCGTGGTAGGCTGTGGGTTTCTTTGTCTGGTCTGCTAGGGCATTCTCGTGACCTGTTGACAATGGCAAGGGTCAGTTATCATGTGACTGTGAAAGTACAAACTGCTACTTTACCGATTGTGCTCAAACTGTCACTTTACCGGGTGTGTTGGTTCTGTCATTTTACCGGGTGTGTTGGAACTGTCATTTTACCGGGTGTGTTGGAACTGTCACTATTCCCCTACTGGCCAATGAGCAGTGTCAGTGCTGTGCGGCCGGGAACGTAACCGCAGGCCAATATCTGGCATCGTACTGGCCATGCGTCTCAGTCGCTGTTGTATAAGTTATACACCCGTGGACTCAGTGGCCTAAGGAAGGGAGATGAGCATCCCACCTACACTCTTCTACAATGCGTATGGCACCTTTAGCTTGACTTTATTAATACTGGGCTATATAACTCAACTTCTGTGCTCCGTGGAGCGCTCAAGGCCTTATTTAGTCAAGTCAGTTTTTAACAAGTGCTCAGCTGTAGCTGAGATAGGCGACCGTTTGGCCACAATAGACGTGGGCCGAAAAGTAGGGGGCACTGTGCCCCTTTTTGGGGGATAGAAGAAGGTCGGAAGCCGAGGCAACTG
>Ga0209785_1000373_pt1 | contig 13964 bp, 10 predicted proteins | sample WorMetG1BERMUDA2_FD_187403 | JGI IMG/M metagenome (GOLD analysis project Ga0209785, IMG submission 187403) | Marine gutless worms symbiont microbial communities from Max Planck institute for Marine Microbiology, Germany - Inanidrilus... ...
CACCCGGACAGAGCTGTTCTCGTCGACCCAATCCTCAAGGCACTCCGGAAACAGCGTCGCTTGGTCCCGTGCCACCCCTTCTACAAAACGCTTCATCCGATCCCCCGCAAAGACTGCACGGGAATCCTAAACGTATTCGCGTTTTCACACAGCCAGGGTCAGGAGCGGTCTTCGCATCGAGGTCCCGGAAATGTCGACCGCTCATGATTGATGAGCAGAACTGCTTCGGGCGAGCCTCCCGTAAGATTTGGTTCGTGGGAGGGATTGTTGTTTGAGCCCGAGGCCGTCGGTCAAATTAACGTCTTAAATGCCAATTCTCGGTGGTTGCACGCCCCCGCAACCAAAACGCAGGGACCCGCCACACGGCGGGTCTTCGCGTTTTGGGGGACGGGGTCGGACCTTGACCCTGTGCCCATGACGGGGATGGCTGCGACCAACGGGAGCGCTCATAACTTGAAGGCTGGAGGCGGTCGGCATGGTCCATCACCCAACACTGCCCGGATATAAAACGTACAGCATCGCGTAGATGACGCTGCCGGTCAGGAACAGGGCGACATAGACCACAATCGTGCACCGGCCCAGGATCCGATGCCGCTGGCTGGCGACGGGCCAGATGCGCTGAACCCCGATCGCCAGCACGAACCCGACGGCGATCAGCAACAGGAGCCCCAGGTAGACCGCGAGCTTCCTCTCCGAAAAGCCGTCGACGACCGTTCGGGCGACGAACAGCAGCGCGACCGCACCGGCAACAATGGCAAAGGCGAGCCCTGCCCTGGCTGCGGAGGTAACGAGGGGATCGTCCCGAAGCATGCGACGGCCGCCGACGAGGGTCTGCGCGCGAAAGCCCAGGACAATCAGGTAAGTCGCCAACACCAGTCCGATGACGACAAGGGCGATGTGAACGCTGAGCAAGGGGACGAACACGTGGTCGTACAGGACCTGCGATCCGCCGAAGCCTTCCTTCCCTTCCAGGGCGAGCGTGCCGAGCTGGCGAAACAGGTAGTAGCTAGTGAAGAACGACAGCATGGCCACCATGCCGGTGAGCATCAGCCAGTGATGGTGGTGACCTTTGTGCCGCCGCGCCTGGAACCACCCGACGACGAAAAGGGCCGGGAACAGCGTGGCCAGGAGCTGGCTCAAGTCCGCCGCCATCGTCGCCTGAGTTCCGAAAAACCCGGGGTCTTTGAGCCAGTCGGTCATGCGGGTCGGTTCTCGCGCCGATGGGGTCGGGTTCAAGACGCGGTGTCGAGATGGCGTCGGATCTCTCTGGCCAGGTCCTCGGGCCAGGTGCCGTGGGCGAATGTGGCGAGCCCGCGACCGTCCGGGCCGACCAGGTAGGTAAACGCCGAATGACTCACCGCGTAGTCGGTGTTCTCCGCATCGTCACCCTGGTCGTCGTCGTCCCCGAACGACGGGTAATACAGCTTGAAGTAGCGGACGCCGTAGCCCTTGGCCGCGGCTGCGACCTGCTCGGAGGTACCAGTGAGGCCGCGCAGCCGCGGATGGAAGAAATCCACGTAGTCGGCCATCACCTCGGCCGTATCCCGGTCCGGGTCGACCGAGACGAAGATTGGCTGCACGGCGTCGCCCTGTCGGCCGAGCAAGTCGATGGCATCGCTCATCGCCTGGAGGCCCGTGGGGCAAACGTCGGGGCAGAAGGTATAGCCGAAATAGATGAGCAGGTAGGCGCCGCGGAAATCCTTGTCGGTCACCGATCGCCCGGTGTGGTCCACGAGGGAGAAGGATCCCGCAGTGGGCGGCGGCAACTCCGGGATCTCAACGGCAGGCGACTGGGCGCCGACGTTCTTCGAAGCGATCGGCAGCAAGACCAGCGACGCCAAGACGGCGGATGCGGCGACGTGCGCCAATGATTTGCGAGGAATCGCCACGGTCACTCCGATCCAAACGCCTCTGGCAGACCGTCGTTGTTGACCGCCGCCACGACGACCGCCTCAGTAGGCGAACGTGATGGACGTGGTGTCTGCCCGTCGGACACTTATCTTCGCCTTCCGGTTCCCAAGCACGCCGTGCCATACGCGTATCGTATACTTGCCGGGCGGTACATCCCGGATTTCGAACCGCCCCCGATGGTCGACGACGGCGAAGTACGGATTGCGAGCGACAAAGACGAACCCGAGCATGAAGTTGTGGGCGTCGCACTCGACCCGCATGCCGACGCCCTCGGGCAAACTGATCTTCTTGGTCACGATGTTGCCGAATTCCGGCTGGCTGACATTCATCACCGTCCGCCGCAACGGGCCGACAACTTCGTAGGTGTGAATGTTGTGGAGGATGGGGTCGGAATTGACGGCTTCGAGTTCGCCGCCCTCGGCGAGGACCGAAAGGTAGGGATCGAAGGCGCAGCGCTTCTGGTTGATGGTGATCTTCTTGGTCGCTGCCGGAAAAGGCTTTCCGCGCGGTACCCGATCGAGATAGACGACCGCATCGAGAAGGGCTTCGCCGTTGGCGCGCACCAAAGGCACTTCTCGTGTGCCTTCACCGCAGACCTCGACGTTCTTGGAAACGGTTTTTCGCGCGGTTCGGGGGCGGGCGCTGCCGATGTCGACGTTGCCGACGATCATCCCGCCGTTCGTGACTTCTATCTCCTCGTACGCGGCTGTCGCGTCCGGCGCGAAGACAGCGGCCGCGGTCAACACGGCGAGCAGTTTGAACGCGTAGTTCATCTTTGCGTCCCTCGAGAAGGGCGATTATTGGGGTTTGACCGCGTGCTTTCCAAGATGGTTGTTGATGCGATGAGGTTCTGCGAGGCCACGGAGTCCCCCAGCGCGTGGCCTCCGCTCGACGGACGAAGGTATGCTACGTGCCCCTGGGCGGCCACTGAGGATTGGCGCGAGATCAAGCGGAGACGACGGCCTCCACGGGAAAACCTGAGTGAGGGATGCTGGCCGCAGCGCTTGCACAGCTATCGGAGATTTGGTGGCGCTGGGTTCACCGTTCAAAGGCAAACGGCTTCCGGATCCGCCTTTAGGCGGCCGTGCTTGCGGTATCGGGAAGGACGCGAATGACGGGTCGGTCACAGTCAGGGGTCGGGTTCGGCCTCGGCATCCGGGGGCGACTGACGATGTGGTTCGTCCTCGGTGCCGTTGGCGCCGTGGTTCTCGGCAGTATCGTCGTCTACGTCTCCGGACTGACGACCATTCAGGGGACGCTCGGACAAACCTACTGTCAGATCGCCAGCCGTATCGTCAGGCAATTCGACAATCGCTTTCTTCAGGAGACGGGGTTTGTCCGCACTCTGGCGACCGATGTCCTAACCACCGAGGTGGCCCTTGAGGAGGTGGTGCTGTACCGGGCCCGCCCGTCGCACTGGATCAACGCCCACGTGGATCGGAAGGCAGACGAATGGCGGCGAATGCCCACGGACGCGGATCGGCGGGCGCACCTGCATCCGCAACTGTCTCATCGCTTGTCCGTTCTCGCCGGCTTGAGACCTGGACTGGTCGAGGGACTGTCCGTATTTGACGCGCAGGGCCTGGCGATTGCTGCCAGCCACGCGATTCCCGAACGCACCGCGAAAGACGCGAACTGGTTCAAAGCCGCCGTCGATCAGGAGCGTCACTTTACGTTCCTCGACCTCGACCCGGGAACGGCTATCCTGACCGTCGCGGTTCCGGTCTGGGGCGGCGTGGACATCGTCGGGTACGTTGTCGCCGAGTTCAACTTCGCGGAGTTCGCGAACGAGCTGAAGAACATCCGCTTCGGCGAAACGGGGGAGGTCATTGTCGTCGATCGGGCCGGCGTACCGCTCGAGGGCGGGCGGCGACCGTTTCTGCAACATGCGTTGGCCAGGACGGGCACAAACGCCGCGGCAGCAAGCGAGGAGGCCGGTTCCGACTTCCCGCCCTATTGGGTCGCGGTCCCCGATGTCGAAGGCTGGTCGTTCTGGCGGCGCCTGGCCTGTGTGGCGCCCGTACCGATGATCAATCGGCTGCGGTCACATTTCGGATTGTCGCCCTGGGCCGTTGTCGTCACCCAGTCTCCGGAAGAGAGCTACGCCGCACTCAGGGGCTCTCTCGGATCGTTTACGATCGCCGGTTTCATCGGAGTATTGGCGGTCGGTGCCGGAGGAGCGTTCATTGCTTGGCATATCGCCGCGCCTCTCAAGGATTTGCAGAGAGGCGTGCGGCGCTTTGCGCGTGGGGAGCGGGGTCGCTCGGTCCAGGTTTCGACGAAGGACGAGATCGGGGAACTGGCCGACGAATTCAACCGCATGGCCGAACGTGTCACCGCCTCCGAAAACGAGCTTCGGGCGTTTGCCGAGGCGGTCAAGGACGCCGCCGACGCGATCATCATGACCGACCGGCAAGGCGTCATTTACTATGCGAATCCCGCCTTCGAAACGGTAACCGGGTACTCCTACGAGGAGGTCAAGGGCCGTACGCCGTCAATCCTTCGCAGCTCGAAGACCAAGCGCAAGGTGCACGCGGACATGTGGCGTGCCGTTGGCGAGGGGCAGCCCTGGCGTGGAGAGCTTTGGAACAAGCGTAAGAGCGGCGAGATCTACCCTGTCGATCTGACGATCAGTCCCATCCATGACGAGAACGGCAACGTCGTTTCGTTGCGGGGTATCCACCGCGACATAACCCTGGCGCGGGCGTACCAGGAAAGCCTGGAGAAGGAGGTTCAGGCACGCACCCGCGAGATCGCGGAAACCGAAGGTCTGGCCGTGATGGGACGGCTGGCCAGCATGATCGCGCACGATCTCCGCAACGCTCTGTCGACGGTGAAGATGAGCCTTCAAATCCTCTTTCGACGGCATGGAGAGAAGGGGGATGCCGCCTACGAGCATTGTCAGATGGGGCTCGAACAAGTCGGCTTCATGGAGGAAATCCTTCGCGACATGCTGAGCTACGCGCGGCCCGAGAGGCTGCGAAGCGACTGGCACGACATCGCCGAACTCATTGAAAACGCCATTGTCGCGCTCGCCCACCCGATCGAGGTCCACGGCGTTGCGATCGTGCGCGAGGACGAATCCGGATTGCCGAAGACCTATTGCGACCGGATCAAGATCGTCGAGGTACTAAGGAACCTCGTCGACAACAGCGTCCAAGCCATGGCCGACGGCGGTACACTGACGATCACAACCGATCTCGTGCTCGAAGCGTCCGTTCCGATGGTCCGTGTGACGCTTCGTGATACCGGACCGGGAATCCCGGAAGACGTGCTGCCCGACGTGCTCGAGCCGTTCTTCACGACGCGGTCCCGGGGCACGGGCTTGGGTCTGGCGATCGTCAAGCGTATCATCGGGCAGCACGGCAGCCAGATATCCGTACGCTCCGATTTCGGTGTCGGTACGGAAGTCGCGTTTACGTTGCCGACAGCGCCGGCGACCGAGTAGGGAAACTCCCATGCCCCGTATTCTTGTCGTCGATGACGAACCGGAGAGTTGCCGGACGCTGCAGCTCCATTTCACCGAGCGCGGTTTCGACGTCGATACAGCCGAGAGCGCCGACGAGGGTCTTGCGCTGTTGAACCGACTTGGAGCCGATGCCGTCGTCTTGGACATTCGCATGCCGGACCGTGACGGGTTGTCGATGCTGGAGGAACTGCGATCGTGCCATCCCGAGGTGCCGGTGATCATGATCACCGCGTTCCACGATCTCGACAGCACGGTCGCCGCGATGCATGGCGGCGCGGTGGACTACATCCCGAAGCCGAGCGACCTCGGCGAGCTAGAGAATGCGATCGATCGGGCGATCAACATGCATATCGATGCCGGCAGCGACGCGCTGGTGCTCAACTCGAGTGATGTCACGGGGACGATCATCGGGCGGAGCCACGCGATAAAGGAGGTGTTCAAGACTATCGGTATGGCGTCGCAAAGCCCGGTTCCGGCGCTGATTCTCGGAGAGCCGGGCAGCGGCAAGGAAATGGTGGCGCGCGCAATCCACAGCGCCGGTGCCGATTCCGACGAACCGTTCATCGCAGTCAACTGTGCGGCCACTGTGGAGACGGTTCTCGACAGTGAGATTTTCGGCCACGAGCGCGGCGCCATTTCGGGTGCGGACGGCGCCCGCAAAGGCAAGGTGGAACCGGCGGGACACGGCACCGTCTTCCTGGATGAAGTCAGCGCGCTGTCGCCGCACATGCAGGGCGAACTGTTGCATCTGGTCGAGGAACGTAAATTCACCCGCGTGGGCGGAAGCGAGACGATCGAAAGCTCGGCCCGGTTCATTGCAGCCACCAACGTCGACCTTGTCGAGCGGGCGGCCGATGGCCGATTCCGCGAAGACCTCTATTACCGGCTCAACGTGTTCAGCATTACGGTTCCGCCGCTGCGCGATCGCCGTGAGGATATCCCCCTGCTGGTCGAGCACTTGCTGAAGAAGACCAATCGTGAGATCCACAAGGGGATTCGGCGTGTGCCATCCGGCGTGATGGAGGCCCTGATCGCATTCGATTGGCCGGGCAACGTCCGCCAGCTGGAGAACGTTCTTATGAAGGCGGTGGTGATGGCTCCCGGCGACGCGATCACCATGGCCCAGCTTCCGGCAGAAATCAGGGATGCCGGCGGCGAACGGGGTGCCAGCGAGGATGTGGGCGTAGCAGCGACCGAATCGCTTCCGTCGCTCAAGGAACTCGAGCGTGAACATGTCCGGAAGGTGTTGGCTGGCACCGGTTGGCATAAGGGCCGAGCCTGCGAGATCCTTGGCATCAGCCGTCCGCGGCTCGAGCGGCGGATCGTCGAATACGGCTTCACGCGGGAGCAGTTCGCCGACGACTAGAGAGCTTGCAGCTGGCGCTGCCGGCAACGACGTTCAGTTCCTCGATACCGTTGAACGAAACGATAAATCCGTTGTGGTCGCTGCGGTGCGGCACGTAGGCGGCATGCCGATTCACAAACACCGAAACGATTAATCACAACGGCAAAGCACCTTCTTTTGACAGCGTCTCGGTCGCAATTGGGCCGAGGCTGAGCCGCCCAAAGCTTGAACATTTCGGCGAATTGACGGCACCGCTGCAAAAACCCTACAATTCTTGGGTATATTGCGGCGCAAAAAGCCTTGTGCGCTGCGAAGTTCTGGATGGCCCGACCATCCGAGCGAGCGTTCTTTTGGGGGACTGGCTCATGATTCGTAGGTTTGCAGGCGGACTCGGTCAGGGATTGGCCGTCGCCGCCGCGGTCTTCATTGGCGTTTCGGCCACGGCATCCGATGCCCGAGCCGCCGAAGACTTCGGCCCGGTGAAGGCGATGCAGTTCGATGCGAAGAAGGCGGCGCTGGGCAAGCGCCTTTTTTTTGACAAAAGGCTTTCTGGCGACGTCGCGATCAGCTGCGCGACATGCCACGACCCCGCCAAAGGGTTCTCGGACGGCTTGGCGCTGTCGAAGGCCTATCCCGGCAGCGAGGGGTTCCGGAACACGCCAACGCTGATCAACACCGCCTACAAGGCGTCATGGTTCCACGACGGCCGCCTGGGAACCAACCTGAACGACGTGACCCGCGAAATGATCACCGAGACGTACATGATGAACATGGACATGCGTCTCATGCAGGAGCGTCTGAAACAGGACCCCGTCTATATCCAGATGTTCAAGGATGCCGGCTACGGCGAACCCAGCAATGGTTCGGTCCGCAAGGCGATCCCCGAGTATCTGAAGACCCTGAGTTCGCGCGGTTCGCCGTTCGACAAGGGGACGATGTCGGCGGCTGCGAAGCGCGGGTTCGCCCTGTTCAAGGGCAAGGCCGATTGCGCGGCCTGCCATAGCGGTCCGCGGTTCACCGACGACATGCCCCATAACACCGGCGTTCCCAACAATCCGGACATCTGGAGCGATCCGCGGCGGCACGTGACCTTCGTCACCTACGCGATGTTCATGGGACTACAGAATTACATGAACATCCGCCGCGATCCCGGCGCCCATGTGCGGATGCAGAAGGCCGACGGCTCGAACGTGGGCAAGTTCATGACGCCGACGCTGCGGGAGCTGAAGTACACCGCGCCCTACATGCACAACGGCACGCTCACGTCCCTGGCCGACGTCGTGGCGTTCTACAACCGCGGTGGCGGGGACGATCTCAACAAGGACCCCGGGATCAAGCCGCTCAAACTGAGCAGTGGGGACCAGGCAGACCTCGTTGCGTTCCTCGAGGCGCTCTCTGGGGATGCGCTGACAGGAGCGGAGTTCGTGTGGAGCGACAAGATCCCCGCGAACTACAAGCCGATCGCCGATTGGCGCAACACCAGGAACTAGGAGCCGGACGATGAACACGGGTAATTGGACATTGACCGTTGTCGCGGCGTTGTTGGCCGGTGTCGCGGGTATCGGCCTGACGGCGTCCGCATCGGCGGACATGAATCCGCCGCTGGCCGCCCTCGGGCCGCCCTCGGCGCCGCCCGACAACCCGATCACCCCGGAGAAGGTCGAGCTCGGCAAGTTGCTGTTCTTCGACACCCGGCTCAGCGGCGACGCGTCGGTCGCCTGTTCGACCTGTCACGAACCGGACCAGGGCTGGGCGTTCTCCAACGACATTTCGCGCGGCTATCCGGGAACCATTCACTGGCGCAACAGCCAGACCATGATCAACGCTGCCTACTACGGAAAGCTGTTCTGGGTGGGGGCCGCCAAGTCGCTCGAAGGACAGGCGCCTTCGGCGGCCAAGGGTGCGGTCGCCGGCAACGGCGAGGCCGACATGATGGAGGCCCGTCTCGCCTTCATTCCCGAATACCGCAAGCGCTTCAAGGACGTCTTCGGCGACATCTGGCCGAAGCTGAGCAACGCCTGGAAGGCGATCGCCACCTTCGAGCGGACGCTGGTTCAGACCGACACCCCGTTCGACAAGTTCATGCAGGGCGACAAGGGCGCGCTCGACGAGCAACAGAAGCGTGGCCTCGCGCTGTTCCAGGGCAAGGCCAACTGCATCGAGTGCCACAACGGCGCGTTTTTCACCGATCAGCGGTTTTACAACATCGGCGTTCCGCCGGCGATCCGCTGGGAGGAAGACGGGCTCGCCCAGATCACCTTCCGCTACGAGCAGTATGCCAAGGGCGTGACCGAGGAGATGTACCGCACCATCAAGGACGATGCCGGTCTCTACTATCGGACGAAGGAGAAAGCGGACCTGGGTAAGTTCCGCGTGCCGACGCTGCGATACGTCGTCTACACGGCGCCCTACATGCACAACGGGGCGTTCTTCGATCTCCGGGAAGTCGTCGAGTTCTACAACGAAGGCGGCGGCGAGAATGAGTTCCCGACCAAGACACCGCTCCTCAAGCCGCTGAACCTCAGCGACGAGGAGATGGACGACCTGGTCGCGTTCATCGAGTCCCTGAGCGGACCCGAGATCAGGATGAAGACGCCGAAGCTTCCGCCCTACGCGCCGCTGCCCGAAGTGGCAGGTGCAAAATGAGGGAGACACGAACAATGGATGCGAATCTGCAAACCGCGGTGGCCCGCGAACCCGAGACCAGCGGGCAGGGAGCCCACGCTCCCGGCAAGTGCATCATGTCGCGCCGTCAGTTCCTGCTGACCTCCGGCCTGACGACCGCATCGGTCATGGTCTTCCTCAACACCGGATGCGCGGGCGTCGCGCAGGTTCCGGCAGTTGTCGCCACATATCCGCGCAAAAAGATCGCCAGCTTGAGCCAGCTGAAGACCGATCAGCCGATCGACTTTGCCTATCCGGACGAGGGTGTCTATTCGGAGTCGATGGTGGTCAAGCTCGGCGTCCCCGCCGGCGGCGGGATCGGACCCGGCCAGGACGTCGTCGCCTTCAACTACTTCTGCACCCATCAGGGCGGCGATCTCTCGGGTACCTACAAAGGGGATACCAAAAGCCTGGGTGCGTGCCCCTTGCATTTGTCGACCTATGACTTGACCCGTCACGGGATCCTGATCTCGGGCCAAGCCTATCAAAGCCTGCCGCAGGTCCTGCTCGAACTCGAGGGCGACGACGTCTATGCCGTCGGCATCTTCGGCCTCGTTTTCGGCCGCTACGACAACCTGCAGGGCTAGGGAGGGACGAACCGTGGCAACCCCATATTACATCCCCGAAACCAACGTTCCGTTGCCCCCGAAGGATTCGGACGTCCTCTCGACTGCCTGCGACTACTGCATCGTCGCCTGCGGCTTCAAGGTTTACCGGTGGCCTGTCGCCGGTGGCCGGAACGGTGGTCCGAAGGCCGAGCAGAATGCCTTCAACGAGGACTCCCGGTCAACCCGTTGGGGTCGTGGGTGGCGCCCAACCAGCACAACATCGTGCTGCACAAAGGCAAGCCGCACCATGTCGTGATCATCCCCGACAAGGGTGCCGAGTTCGTCAACACGGACGGCGACTCTAGCCTTCGCGGCGGCTGCATCGCGCAGAAGTGCTACAATCCCCAGACGCCGACCCGCGATCGGCTGAAATCCCCGTTGATGCGGATCTATGGCATCCTGCAGCCGGTGCCGTGGGAGTTCGCCCTCGACGTTGCTGCCGAGGTCGGCAAGCACGTGCTGGAGAAGCACGGCGAGAACGCGTACGGGGTCAAGACGTACTCGTACCAGTTCATCGAGAACACCTGCGCGATCAGCAAATACGCGCTCCGCCACATCGCAACGGCGAACTTCACGTTCCATGACACGCCGTCCGACGTGTCGTCGACACCGGGGTTCCGCGACGCCGGGTTCGACAACTTCGGTCCCGCCTATGAGGACTGGATGAATGCCGAAACGCTGCTGATGTGCGGTACCGATCCGTACGAGACCAAGACGATCCTGTTCACCCAGTGGATCATGAAGGGCATTCAGAACGGCCAGAAGGCCATCATGGTGAATCCGCGGCGCACCGCCGGCGTGGCGTATGCCGAAAACAACGGCGGTCTGTGGCTCGAGGTGATCCCGGGAACCGACCTGATTGTGATCAACGCGATCGCGCGGATCATCGTCGAGAACGGCTGGGAAGACGCCGAGTGGATCAAGAAGTGGGTCAACAACAAGTGGGAGTCGTCCTCGGGCTTCGGCCAAGGGACCCGCAACACGCCGTGGCAGTGGCGCACGACGTGGGGCAAGTTCCAGACCAAGGGCTTCGACGACTGGAAGAAGTGGTTGCTCGCCCAGGACGAGTTCAAACTCGAGAATGCCGCCAAGATCTCCGGCGTCGACGCGGGCAAGATCCGCACCGCCGCCGAGTGGATGGCCAAACCGATTGGCGGAAAGCGTCCGAAGACGTCCGTCCTGATCGAGAAGGGGTTGTACTGGTCGAACAACACCGGCAACACCCAAGCGATCTCCGCCCTCGGTATCATCTGCGGTGCCGGCGGCCGGCCCGGGCAGGTGATCGGGCGCGCCGGTGGCCACCAGCGCGGCGGGCAGCGGGGTGGCAAGTACCCGCGCAACAAGTCGCCGATGAAGGTCCCCGGCCGTCGCCGCAGGGCCCTCGACACCGACACCTGGCTGATCTCAGGTCACACGCGGCTTGCCCATTGCATCGGCACGACCTGGATCCAGTCCATGTGCGGTTCACAGCAGTTGGCGAAGCGGTTCCACGAACTGACCGTCGCCAACCCGAATCAGGTCCGCACCTACGACAAGCAGGAGATCGTCGATACCCTCAAGAAGCGCGCGGACTCCGGCGGCATGGTGGTGATCAACCAGGACATCTATCTGGTCGATCCGATCGGCGCCCGGTTCGCCGACATCATCTTCCCGGCGGCGACGTGGGGTGAGGACGACTTCATGCGGGCCAACGGCGAACGGCGGCTGCGCATGTACCACAAGTTCTACGACCCGCCGGGTGAGGCCAAGCCGGACTGGTGGATCATCGCCCAGCTCGCCAAGCGCATGGGATTCGACGGCTTCGACTGGAAGAACTCCAACGACGTCGCCGAAGAGTCGTCACGCTTCTCGCGCGGCAGCCGCAAGGACTTCCACATGATCAAGGTGGCGGCTCACCGCGAGGGCAAGACCCTGCATCAGAAGTTGGGCGAGTTCGGCACCAACGGTATCCAGGGACCGGTCTTCATGCGAGAGGACGGTTCGCTGATGGGCACCAAACGCCTGCACGATACGACGCGCAAGCTTTGGGATACCGGTCCGGCCGGCGCGAACATGTTCAACAAGAAGCTGACGCACTTCAACAGCCAGACCGGCAAGTGCAACATCCAGAAATCGCCGTGGTCGCTGTTTTCCGACTATTGGGAGTGGTTGAAGCCGAAGGGCGACGAACTGTGGTGCACGTCGGGCCGCACCAACGAGCGGTGGCAATCCGGATTTGACGACCGCCGGTGTCCGTACATCGTCCAGCGGTGGCCGGACAACTACGTCGAGATGCATCCGGACGACGCCAAGGCCCGTGGCATCGAAAACGGCGACATGGTGATGGTGTATTCGGACCGGGTGCCGAGCCTCAAGGAAACCATCCTCGGAATCGAGGGTGCGGACTACTCGTTCTCCGGCCAGATGAAGAACGGTAACGTCGAACTCACCAAGGGGGCCGTGACGGGTGTGGCCATGGTTACCCGCCATATCCGCAAGGGGGTCATCTTCATGGACTTCCTGCACACCCAGCAGCCGGCAAACGCACTCGAAGGCCGGGTCGTCGACTGGATCAGCGGCAACTACAACTACAAGATGGGCGTCGCAAACGTGAAGAAGATCGGCGTGTCTCCTTACAAGAACACGTTCCGGTCGATGTCGTTCGCGCCGCGCGACATCATCTGATCCATGGCGCAGCCCGGTCCGGACACTCTACGGAGTTCCGGACCGGGCGCGCATCCACCGCTCTTGCTCGGAGCATTGACCATCCATCAAAGCGAGCAGGCGTTGATATTGGAGTGCCAAGCGCAAGGTGCGGGTGAACGGATATCAAATCGTGACGGCTTCGTCATGACCGGCGTCTCGGCAAGGCCGAAGGTCCGCGAGGCCCTGTGCCGGGTCGCTCGCGGCGGCATCGACATCCATAGAGGGCTCGCGGTTCGGGCGCTCGGGCGGCTCGAAGATCCCGAGGCGGTCGGCCTGCTGACCGAAGCGTTGTTGGACGAGGACGAGGACGTTCGCGTCGATGCGGCGGTCGCGTTGGCCGCGTATGCCGACCCCCGTTCGGGGGAGCAGCTGCTGGCGAACCTGCTGGGAGACCCCTGCGGGGAAGTCAAGAGCGCGGCGATCGATGCCCTGGTCGCCATGTGCCACGCCGAGATCGCAACCTGGCTGCGCAGGCTGCTCAAAGGCCGGGACGAGGAAATCGTCTGGGACGAGGATGAATTCTACAGCGAAGGCTGGGACGACTGGGTCGACCTTCAGGTCAAGGCCATCGGCGGTCTCGCCGAACTCGGAGTTGCCGAGGCTGTTCCCGACATCGTCTCGGCAATTGACGACGAGCACGGGCAGGATCTGACCGAGGTCGGCTTCAAGGCCTTGGCGCGGCTCGGCGACGCGGGCATCGACGCCGTCGTCCGCTACGCACGGGACGGTAACGTGCGGCGCCGCCGGCGCGCCGCGGCCGTCCTCGCGGCGAGCAATGCCCCGGCGGCAGCGGGTGCAATCGCCGAAGCGTTGCGCGACCCGCAGGCCGAGGTGCGGCTCGCGGTGGCGAGGGCTTTGGCCCAGCGGCGTCCCACGGACGAGCGGCTCGTCGTGATGTTCACCGATGTCGAGCCGGAAATCCGGGCCGAGGGGGTTCGACTCTGCGGCAAACATCACCCCGAATTCCTGACGAAGCTGCTCGACGACGAAGCCCACGATGTTCAGACGGCGGTGCTCGACCGCCTAGCCATCGGGCCGGACCTGCTGCCCGGCGAAGCCGTCATCGAAAAGATCCGCAGCAAGCTCAAGGGAGATTCGCCGAAGCCCGCCGGAGCGGCGTCGGCGGCGCTCGTCGCCGTCGCGCCGAACCTGGCCTTCGACGACCTCGTCGAGCAGATCACCGATACCGGGCGTCCGATCGAGGTTCGGCTGGGCGCCGCTGCCGGGCTCGCCCGACTCGGCGGTGAACGGGCAATCCAAACGCTCGCGGACATGCTCGGCG
>Ga0209785_1000374_pt1 | contig 13958 bp, 18 predicted proteins | sample WorMetG1BERMUDA2_FD_187403 | JGI IMG/M metagenome (GOLD analysis project Ga0209785, IMG submission 187403) | Marine gutless worms symbiont microbial communities from Max Planck institute for Marine Microbiology, Germany - Inanidrilus... ...
GCCCCGGGGTACGGGGAGGAGGGGGTGTACCCCGGAGGCCGTGCGACGACACCCATGGGGCGCTCGTCGCGGGGGCATCCTGGATACGCAAAGCACCGCCGATCGGATCACCGGCGGAGGCGCGTGTGTCAGCTTCAAAAGACCGGCCGCGAACTGATCGATGATCTGTCGAGTGGTCCGGGACACGTCGGTGCCGCTCCGCTCCGCAACCATGCTGAGGAACACCATGTGACCGGCGCGGAGCCTGAGCGGTGTGTCGACGACGGCGCGTGTTCCGAAGCCGGCGCCCAGCGCCGCCTCCGCGCTATGCGGGGGTGCCAGCGTGTCACGTGTCTGGCAGCCGTCGATGAACCAGTCGATGATTTCGGCGACGGCGTCGAACGACGTCGGCTCCGACCATTCCCTGGCACGCGTCGGGTTCGAAAAACGCCTTGTCGGATGTATGGCGACTGTACAGAGTGGCGCGTCGGCGACGTCGCCGTCGTGCCAAGCCGTTCGAAGCTGCTGAAGGGGAAGGAACAGGGCCAATGACCGGGGAACTGGAGCGCCGGACAAACTGGAGCACGTCCCGGTTCCTCCATTCGGAACAAGCCGTGCCGCTCGATCCGGACTCGGCGTCGGGTTTGCGATCGACCCGATCGCGTTTGATCGCCCTGGCCCTGATCTACGCGGGCTTCATCATTTACGGCAGCCTGCTTCCTTTCGAGTTCCACGCGCTCCCTCTTGGAGACGCCTGGCAGAAGTTCCTCGAGACGCCATACCTAGCGCTCGGCGTCATGAAGCGGGCGGACTGGGTGGCCAACTGCGTCCTCTACGTCCCGATCGGGTTCCTTCTCTCGGGCGCCTTGTCGTCCAGCGCCAAGAGAACAGGCCGGGCCTTCGGCTGCTTGATCGCCTTCGTGCTGGGGACGGCGATCGCCATCGGTGTCGAGTTCACGCAGTTGTATTTCCCGCTTCGGACGGTGTCGCTCAACGACTTGGGAGCCGAGATTGTTGGCTCACTCATCGGCGCCGCCCTCTGGTTCTCCCAGGGGCCGAAGCTGCTGAGCCTCATGCGCTCGATCTCGGACGGCGGCACGGCCGCCATCCGCGCGGCGATCGTGATCTACCTGGTGGCCTACTTCGCCTTGGCCATGTTTCCGTACGACTTCCTGGTTTCGTGGTCCGAGATCGAGTGGAAACTGACGAGCAGCGGGATCGGGTTGGCGATCGCCGGCAACGCTTGCGAGAGCGGCTTGCGATGCACTGTCAAGTTCGTCATCGAAATCGCGGCAATGATGCCTCTGGGCGTCCTCATCGCTTTGATGCGCCCCCCGAACCGCGGCAACGCCCTGGCGTACGCTTGTCCTTCAGGGATTGCTCATCGGGTTCGCCGTCGAGTTCTTTCAGATATTCATCGCCTCCGGCGTCGTGCAGGGCGCCTCGGTCGTCACGCGGGCCGTCGGACTTGTCGCTGGCTACGTCGGCCTTCGTATTGCCGCCCAACTGCCGCTCGCCGGACTACTGCCTTGGATGCGGCCCGCGGCCTTGGTCGGCTTCATTCCTTATGCCGTGCTCGTCATCGCCCTCAGCGGGTGGCAGGCGGGCGGATGGCTGGGCATCGAGGAGGGGCTCGACCGCCTCGCATCAATCAACTTCCTGCCGTTCTACTACCACTACTTCACGACTGAGCAAAAGGCCATGTTCAGTGCCGTGACCCGCGCGATCTTGTTCGCACCCACCGGTCTGCTCGCATGGATGTGGGTGGCGGGCCGGGTCCGGGGGAACACGTCTTACGCAGGGGCCTGGGCAGCCGGAGTCGGCGCGGCGGCGCTCGCGTTCGTGACTGAAACTGGGCTTCTGTTCTTCCGCGATACCCGCCCGGATCCGACGAACATTGTCATCGCGTTCTTCGCCGCCCTGTCGGTTTTCGCCATCGCCGAGGCCGTTTCGCGCTGGACCCGTGCCGCGTCCCAGACCAGCGGCGTCCAGCGGCCACCGATTCCGGAATCCGCGGTTGCGCCCGCCGAGCCACGTCCCGAAGCCGATGCTCAGCCTGCTGCGGCGGCGCCGTCACCGGCCCCGGTCGAGGAACGGCAGGTCGTCGGTCCACCCGGGCTGCGGCGCCAGCGCCAGGGCCAGCGGCCCGCGCTCGATCCACCAGGCGTCCCAGCCCTTGTGCTCGCCCTGGCGCAGGCGGACCGGCGCCGTTGCCGCGGTGTCCGTCGGGTGTCGGACGTCCATGATCCGCGCGCCCTTTTCCGATGCCGCCGGTGGGCGTTCCCGCCGGCGTCGCGGCGGTCCCGCGGCAATATCCCAGGTTCGCCGCGGTGCCTGGCGTGTCAAGAAAGCTGCCGGCCGGAGCCGGCGAGGGAATACTAGAGCGCTTTCCGACCCTATGGAACCAATCAGATGGCTCCGCGGCGCCGAAGCAGGCCCGTAGCCAACCTGTGCTGTCTGCAACGGGTCGGAACATCCTTCGACATGCGGCTTCGCCGCTGCTCAGGATGAGGGGAGTAGGCGCCTTCACCCCAATTTCTCATGCTGAGCAGGCGCGTGAGCGCCGTGTCGAAGCAGGTCGGCGACCACACTCAGCGCCGCCAGAACGGCTTGCCGGCCTCCCGCCTCGCCTCGCCGGGGCCCACGCCGATGTCGGCGAGCAGGCGCCCGTCGAGGAGCGCGAGCGCGCGGCGCTGGCGGGTCCGCGCGGACCATCGGCGGAGAACGTCGCGCGCCGCCGTAATGACCGCTGGCCACTGCCCGCCGCCGATCCGCGCGGCCGCGCGAACCTCGCCGTCCGATCCGTTGATGCCGAAGAAAAACCGATTTCCGTCCATGGTACACCCCTTCGTCCGAAGACACGGGGCAACGTTTGGCCGGACAATCGGCTGACCGGGCGGTTGCCTTGGCCCGGTCCCTAAAATGTAGTACCGCAGAGGACAGACGGCAAGGGACGTGCAGGAGTGAGGATGCTCAGCCGTCCTCGCGCATGGGTTCGCCGCCGGCGGCGCGGACCGCAGCTTCGACGGCAACCGCCGCCGCTTCGACGGCAGCGGCGTCGGGCGCCCGCACCACCAGGCTCGTTCCCAGCCGGCCGTCGCGGACGAACGGATAGCTGCCGATCTCGACCGTCGGGTGTTCGGCTTGCGCCTCGGCGAGGCCGGCGGCGACGGCGCCCTCGGTGACGAACGCGGCGACAGTCGTCGAGACCATCGGCGCGCCACCGGCAAGCCGGTGGCGCAGGCCTTCGAACATCGCCTGCATGATCCGCGGCACGCCGGGCAGCACGAACACATTGCCAAGCTGGAACCCCGGCGCCGCGCTCACCGGGTTGGCGATCGGCGTCGCGCCCTCGGGGACGTCGGCCATCTTGAGGCGTGTCTCGTTGACATCCTCTGGCCGGTAGTGCCGGCGCAGCAGCGCCTCGGCCTCGGCATTGCGGTGCAGGGTCGCGCCGAACGCCCGGGCGACGCAGGCCGAGGTGATGTCGTCGTGGGTGGGGCCGATGCCGCCGGTGGTGAACACGTAGCCGAACCGCTCGCGGCATTCGTTGACCGTCTCGACGATCACCTCGGCGTCGTCGGGGATGACGCGGGCCTCGCGCAGCCGCACGCCGGCGGCGTCCAGGGCCTTGCCGAGGTAGGCGAGGTTGGCGTCGCGGGTGCGCCCCGACAGCACCTCGTTGCCGATGATGATGACGGCGGCGGTGACGGCGTCGGCCTCGGACATGCGTGCCTCCCGGTTGTCGCGGCCCGGCAACCTACCAGACCCGCGGCGGCGGCGAAACGCGGCGACGGACCCCTCGACCCCGCCGGGACGGAGGCGCTTCTGTGTGCCGGAGTCGATCACGGGAGGACCCCATGGCGCGCATCACCTGGCTGGCGGCAGTGTTGGTTTTCGCGGCGGTTTCGGACGCCGGCGCGGCCGGCGATTCCATTGCCGGCAAAGACCTGGCGGTAACCTGGTGCTCGTCCTGCCATTTGGTCGATGGGAGGAACCGTGCCGACGACAAGGCACTGCCCTTCGCCGCCATGGCCCGCGCTGCGGGCTCGCCCGAGCGCCTGCGTGCCTTCCTCGTCGAGCCCCATGGCGGCATGCCGCCCCTCGGCCTCGGCCGCCAGGAGATCGAGAACCTCATCGCCTATATCGTCCGCCTCGGGGCCAAGGAGTGATCGACCTCGTCCCGCCGTTCCGGCCGGCGGCGCCCGCCGACTGCCGGCGCATCGCCGAGCTGTTCGCTTTGGCCTCGGCGGGAGTGTCCGTTCTGGTGTGGACGACGAAGGCCAACGACTATCCCGGGCTCAGCCCCATCGAGATCGGCGAGCAGCGCTATGCCCGCGAGAACACCGATTTCAGCTACCAGAACTGCGTCGTCGCCGAAGAAGGCGGCGCGATCATCGGCATGCTGGTGACGTTTGCGATTCCCCAGGAGACGGACGAAACCCCTGCTGGCGAGGATGCGGACGCCGACTCCAACGACCCCCTCGCCCCTTACGCGGCGCTGGAAGTACCGGGAAGCTGGTACATCTGCGGCGTCGCCGCGGAGCCGGAACACCAGGGCCGAAGTCTCGGCTCCACGTTCCTCGACGTCGCCCGCCAGCAGGCCCGCGAACGCGGCTTCAACACCTTGAGCCTGATCGTCTTCGCCCAGAACACCGGTGCGCTGCGCCTTTACAAGCGCGAGGGCTTCACCGTCGTCGACAGCCGCCCTGTGATCCCCCATCCGCTGATCCAGTACGCCGGCGAGGCGCTGCTGATGACGGCGAAGGTGTAAATGGGTTTTAGGAGGACGGTGATGCGCTGGCGCCAAAGATCAATTGGTATGTCGATTGTGGCTGCTTTTTTTTGCGCTGTGGCATCAGTCGCTTCAGCACAAAGCGGGAAGAATGTTTCCGAACTCCCTCCTCAAGAGTTGTTCTCGTTGTTTGCAATAGTTGGGGAAACATATAACGTTTGCTTGGACAGTGATCCTCATAACATCTCTGACAAAGAAAAGGTATTTATGCATCACGAGTCCGTTACTGCGGGCCTGCTCGTCGAACACATTATGAATAAATCGCCGGGCACAAGCGAGGATGATGCCCTCGAAAGAGTGGTTTCATTTAAGAAAAGAGTACGATCGAAACTGGAGTCGGATATCGAAAAGATCGGTGGCTGCCAAGGAAGGCGAGTCCAATCCATGCTCGCGCTGTTCGAGAAATTGTCCGACATCCGATTCGGGCCCGTGATCGCTGAGATTGCGAAGCGTCACGGCCTGGGATTACGAAAGTGATCGCACCGAGGGTCCGGAGCGTTTTGGACTCACATCCGGAACCGACCTAGATGGCCGGTCACGTGATCGTCCGGCCCGCCCGCGAAGCCGACGCCGAGGCCCTCGCCGCCATGGTCAACCGCCTGAACGTGGCGACAGGGCTGCCGGGCGGGGTGCATTCGGCGGACACCGTGCGCCGCGACGCCTTCGGGTCGGCGCCGCTGTTCGAGGCACTGATCGCCGAGGCCGATGGCCTGCCGGTCGGCTACGCCTACTTCCAGGATTTCTACGATTCCGACCGCGCCGGGCCGGGTGTGCTGCTGCTCGACCTCTATGTGGACGACGCGGCGCGGGGCCGGGGCACCGGGCAGGCGCTGTTGGCCGCCCTGGCGCGAACGGCGAAGACACGCGGCGCCGTCTCGATGACCTGGGGCGTGCTGGACTCCAATACGAGCGCGATCGCCTTCTACGAACGCCTGGGCGCCCGCGACGTCCAGGCCCGTATCTTCGAGATCAGCGCCAAGGCGCTGAAGCGCCTCGCCGACGAAGGGAGCGATGGCTGAGGCCAGTGCCGGCAACCGTCACTCGCAGCCTTGGTGCTTTCGCCACAGCGCCGCATCGTGCCCTTCGGGCACTGTCGCCCAGGGATCAGAGCGATAACCGCGTAGCGCGTTGTAACGAGCGACTTGCTGGACCGACAACACGGCAGATGCGCTGAGGTGGGCGGTGAGGTGGATGTAGCGGAGCGCCGATCGGCTTTCCCCGATATCCCGCAACAACGCGCGCAGGCCGTCCTCCGTCACGGACCGCGCACGGAAGCCCTCCTCCAGCACCCACTCCCTCGCGATCAGGCGTTCCCCCTCGGCGATGGCGTCGGCCCGCATGCGCTCGAATATCCGCTCGATGGCGGAAACCTGCTCGGCGGAAAGCGGGATTTTGTCTTTCAGCTCCAGGAGATGCGCGGGTCCCGGCAGCCCATTGAGTTCCGCCGCCTTGGCCAGTCTCCAACCCCCACCGCGTCGGAGTTCGGCGATGTCGTCGTCCGAGAGGCTCTTGATCGCGCGTGCGTCTTCGCCAGCGTAGGGCGATGGCGGCGTGTGGCTGTGCTGGGCGACGGCCGCGCCTGACACGATCAGGGCCAGAGACGAAAGAATCAGGTGCTTCACGGGATGGCCTCGAAACTACCTCTTCGGGCTGCCGGCGCGTCCCCTCACCACGATCCGGTGTTGGGCATCGACGCCCAGGGCTCGGCCGGCGGCAGGGCGTCGCCCTTCTGCAACAGCTCGATGGAGATGGCGTCGGGGGAGCGGACGAAGGCCATGCGGCCGTCGCGGGGCGGACGGTTGATGGTGACGCCGCCGTCCATCAGCCGCTGGCAGGTGGCGTAGATGTCGTCGACCCGGAACGCCAAGTGCCCGAAGTTGCGTCCGCCGGTGTACTCCTCCGGGTCCCAGTTGTAAGTGAGCTCGAGGAGCGGCGCCGCGTCCTGTTTCGCGCGATCCACGTCCTCGGGCGCGGCGAGGAAGATCAGCGTGTACCGCCCGCCCTCGGACTCGTGGCGGCGGACCTCCTTCAGGCCCAGCTTGTTGCAGTAGAAGTCCAGCGACGCATCGACGTCGCCGATCCGCACCATGGTGTGCAGGTATTGCATTCCCGGTCTCCGTTGATTGGCTTACGCCCAAACATGGGACTGTGACTTGCCGGTGCAAGCCCCCGCCCGCACCGCGTCACCACATGGACTTGGCGGCGCGCTCCGGCCATTCGTCGTCGTAGGCCTTGCCGCCGACGCGGCCGTCGGAAACCGCAGCGAGGATGTCCCCAGGGGTCGGCAGGCTGCCCGGTTCGACTTGGCTCTCCGGGTTCCAGATGCCCGAGCGGATGATCGCCCGGGCGCACTGGAAATAGATCGCCTCGACGGTCATCACGACGACCGAGCGCGGCGCCTTGCCGTCGACGACGAACGAGGCACAGAGGTCGGCGTCCGTGTCGACCCGGGCGCAACCGTTGATGCGGAGCGTCGTCCCCGAGCCCGGCACCAGGAACAGCAGCGCCACCCGCGGATCGCGGACGATGTTGCGCAAGGAGTCGACTCGGTTGTTGCCCTTGCGGTCGGGCATCATCAGCGTCTGCTCGTCGTGGACGCGGACGAACCCGGCGAGGTCGCCGCGGGGCGAGCAGTCCAGACCCTCCGGCCCCACCGTCGCCATGGCGACGAAGGGCGAGGCATCGATGAACGCCCGGTATTCGGGGATGATGCGGTCGATTTCCTTGACCGTCGAGGCCTCCCCCGGAACCCCGTAGAGGGCTTCCAGGTCCTCGACCCGTTCGATGGTCGACATGACAGGTGTCCTTTTGATGGCGGCGCGGCGACTGTAACGGTGGTGCCGGGGGCGGGCAAGTGAACGGGGGATGACCCGCCCCGGTTCCGCGCCGTCGCGGCCCTGGGCAGGGCGGACGGCTTTCGCATAAGCTGACCGGGTATGCGCCGAGAGCCAGTCCCGCGGAGCCACCCCTGATGACCGACAGCCGAAACTCTGCGGCCGCCTTCATGGTGTTGGCGGCGCCGTTTTTCGTCAACGACTTCGGCTTCATCGCCGCCGATGGCGGATATGGCGTTTATCTGGTCGACTACGGAACCCGGGCGCTGGTGCTGGCGCTCTGTTTCCTGTGGGCGCTTCCGCGGGGCATCGTCCTCGCGCGCCCGGACGTGCCCGCGTCCCCCTGGTTCGCTCTCATAGCGATTGCCGTGCTTCTCGCACTTGGACGGCTTTCCTACTACCTGATCGAGGTGCCGTTCGTTGCCGCGACCGGATTGGGCGGGCTGTTCGCGTTTCCGGCGATTGACGATCCGACGCTGATGTGGCTCGACCTGACGCTGGGCGTGTTTGCAGTGGCGCTAAGCGAGGAGCTCGTGTTCCGCAAGCTCGCTCTCCGCTGGCTGGAAGACGCCGGCCGCTCGCCGCTGCAAATCGTGGTGATCTCAGCGCTGGCGTTTTCGCTCATGCACTGGGCGAGCGGCGTGCCCCGCCTGCTCTACACCTTCGCCGTCGGCCTGATCTACATGGCGGCCTACCTGCGCCTCAAGAGCCTGTGGCCGCTCATCGCCGCCCACTGGTTGGAGGATTTTATCGCCTTCGGCGGGTTGGGCGCGCTGGACTGATCGACGCGCCCTATTCGGCGGCGCAGGCGACGGGCCAAACGATCTTGCTGCCGACCGGCACGGTGGTACCGTCGGAGGTCCGCGCTGGCACAAGGATGGTCTTCTTTATGTCGGGCAGGTCCCGCAGGGTGTGGTTGTCGATGGCGTCGACCGGACGCGGCAGGTAGAAGCCCAGCGGGTCCAGGTAGTTCAAGCTCTTCGGGCCGAGCATCGGTCCCTTGATCGTGAACTCGGGACCGTCGCCTACGTAGAGCGCGATGTGCAGGTGCGGATAGCCCTGGGCGCCGAAGTGGCCGCCGGTGGTGCCGGTTTTGCCGGAAACCCCGATCTCCTGGCCGGCCGCCACCTGGACGCCGACGGCGAGAGGCGACGGCCGGTCCAGGTGCTGGTAGCGGGCGAACACGTGCACCGGCAGGCCGCTGTCGGCGGGCGCCACGTGCAGCCAGACGAAGCTTCCGACCAATTGCCCCGCGGTCCCTTTGTGGACAACGGTGCCACCGGCGATGGCGAGCAGCGGCGTGCCCACAGGCAGCGAGATGTCGAGGCCGTTGTGGTATCCGTGGTGGGGGTTGTTGCGCGGGCTGCCGTCGTAGCGGGTCTTCGAGCCGTAAGGCGAGGCGACGCCCGGGCACGTCACGCCGGCCGGGAACGCCGCGACGAGGCTCGTCGGGAACAGGCCCTTGGCCTCGAAGTAGGCATAGGGCGCACGGGCCTCGCGGCGCTTGCCCTTGCCGCCGCGGCCCTGGGCGAAACCGTCTGCGATGCCGGCAGCCAGCACGACGGCGGCGAGCAGCACTGTCGCGATCGTCCTCATGGCCGGGCCTCCCTGCGAACTCCCGCTACAGCAGATCCCGGAGCATCGCCACCAGCGGCGCGTCGGCGGGCGGCATGGGCAGGCGGGCGAGGTCCACCGGCCGCACCCATTTCAGTGCCGCGTGCTCGTGCGCGGTCGGCGTCCCCTTCCACACCCGGCAGGCATAGAGCGGCATCAACAGGTGAAAGTCGTCGTAGGCGTGGGAGGCGAAGGCGATCGGCGCGAGGCAGCTCTCGGTGATGTCGACGCCCAGTTCCTCGGCCAGCTCGCGCACCACCGCCGCCTCCGGCGTTTCGCCGTCGGCGACCTTGCCGCCGGGGAACTCCCACAGGCCTTCCATCGCCTTCCCGTCGGGGCGCTGGCCGACCAGCACCCGCCCGTCGACGTCGACCATCGCCACCGCGGCGACCAGCATCATCGGCAGCGGCCGCTCGGGCTTCCGCGTCTCGAACTGCAGGCAGGTGGTGTCGGGCCCCGTGACCGCCATCGGAGAACGGCCGACCCTACCGCCCCGCCAATGGATCGGCCTCGCGGCCGATCCATGCGACGGCGGTTTCGCTCAGGCGCCGCGCGGGCTTGACCGGCGAACCGCCGAACAAGGTCGTCGATTCGCCGCGCTCAGGTCCGGTAGTCGGCATTGATGTCGATGTAGCCGTGGGTGAGGTCGCAGGTCCACACCGTCGCCTCGCCGTCGCCGACGCCGACATCGATGGCGATGTCGATCTCGGCGCCGCGCATGTGGGCGGCGATGGGGCCCTCGTCGTAGCCGGGAACGGCCGAGCCCTGCTCGGCGACGGCATGGCCGCCGATGCGGATTGCCATGTCCTCGCGGCTCGCTTCCTCGCCCGACTTGCCGACGGCCATGACGATGCGGCCCCAGTTGGCGTCTTCGCCGGCGATGGCGGTCTTGACCAGCGGCGAGTCGGCCACCGCAAGCCCGATACGCTTGGCCGCGCCGCTGTCCTCGGCGCCGGTGACGGTGATCGTGACGAACTTGCTGGCGCCCTCGCCGTCGCGCACCACCTGATGGGCCAGATCCAGGCAGACCTCGCGGACGGCAGCGCGGAACACGTCGAAGTCCGGATCGTCGGGGCCGATCAGCGGGATGTTGCCGGCGCGGCCGGTGGCAAACAGCAGAAGAGTGTCCGAGGTCGAGGTGTCGCCGTCCACGGTGGTGCGGTTGAACGAGCGCTCGTTTGCGTCCTCCAGGACCGCCTGAAGGATCGGCGCCGGCACCGCCGCGTCGGTGAACACGAAAGCCAGCATGGTCGCCATGTTCGGAGCGATCATCCCAGAGCCCTTGGCGATGCCGGCGACGGTCACCTCGACGCCGCCGAGGGTGACCGACCGCGTCGCGCCCTTGGGGAAGGTGTCGGTGGTGCCGATGGCGCGGGCCGCCGCCTCCCAGTTGCCGGGGGCGAGATCATTCTTCATCGCCGACAGGGCACCGGTGATCTTGGTGTCGTCCAAGCGTTCGCCGATCACACCGGTGGAGGCGACGAACACCCGGCTCGGCCGGCAGTCCAGGAGTTCGGCGGCGGCACGGACGCTGCGCTCGACCGTGCGCAGGCCCTCTTCGCCGGTGAAGGCGTTGGCATTGCCGGCATTGACCACCAGTGCCCGGCCCTGCCCGCCGGCCAGCGCGTTGCGGCACCAGTCCACTGGCGGCGCGGCGGTGGTCGAGCGGGTGAACACGCCGGCGACGGTGGTGCCTTCGTCCATTTCGACGAACAGCACATCGTCGCGGCCGACGTAGCGCAGCCCGCAGGCGCGCGTCGCCAGCCGCACGCCGTAGACGACGGGCATCTCGGGAAAGCGCTCGGGCGCCAGCGGCGAAACCTTGGTCGCGGCCATGGGCCGGTGTGTAACGGCAATCGCCGATCCACGCAACGGAGGACGGCGGGGCGTTACCCGTCCGAAGATCGGAACGAAGGCTCGCCCGGGTCCCTACTCCTTCGGCTTGTCGTCGCCTTCGGATGCGGCGCCGCCCCCGCTCGCCGCCGGCGGTTCCGGCTCGAAACGTTCGATGGTGGCGGCGTTGCGGAGTTCCTCCACATAGGCCGCGCGGATCCGCTGGGCGAGGTCGCCCCGCAGGCTGTCGGCGACGGCCTCGATCGGCGGCGGCGCGGCGCTCCGCCGTTCCTCGACCTTGATGACGTGCCAGCCGAAATCGGTCTTCACCGGCTCTTCGGAGACCGCACCGGCCTCCAGGGCGAAGGCGGCGTTGGCAAACTCCGGCACCATTTCGCCGCGGCCGAAGAAGCCGAGGTCTCCGCCTTGCGGCGCCGACGGACCGGTCGACCGTGCCTTGGCCAGTTCGGCAAAATCAGCGCCGCCCTTGAGCTCGGCGATCACCTCCTTGGCCTCGCTCTCGTGCTCGAGCAGGATGTGGCGGGCGTGCACCTCCTCATTCTTGGCCGATTCGGCGACGAATTCCTCGTAGCGCTTCTGTATCGCCTCGTCGGTCAGCCACGCCTCGATGTATCGGGTCAGGACCGCCTGCTCCAAAACCAGTTCCTCCAGCCGGCGCATCTGATCCTTCACATCGGCGTTGTCGGCGAGACCCTGCTTGCGGGCGGCGTTGGCCAGCAGCTTGGTATCGATGACGATGTTGGTCAGCATCGGCATCAGCATTTCCGCGGGAAGCTGCTGGTACTGCTGCGGCAGCCGGCCGCGGACGAGGAGCGCGTCGGAACGGCGCACCTCCGCGCCGTCCACTTTGGCGATCACCGGATCGTCCTGGGCGGCGGCGGGCGCAACGGCGGCGCAAATGAGGGCAAGGCCGGCGGCTGCGGCGGCGAAGCGGATCATGGGACGGTTCCTTCCAGGAAGGCGCGCCGCGCGGCGGCACGGATTCGGGCGTGTTATCTCTTACCCGGGCATATGGCACATCGATTACGGCGGCACAAGGACAACGGCGGCGCGACACCTGCCCAGGCCGCCGCCCACGGCCGAGAAGGCCTTCAAAACGCCGTGATCTCGCGGTAGCTTGCGGCTCCATGATCGGCATTCCCGCGAAGCGTGTTCTAGCCGTCCTCGGCCTCGCCATTGTCCTCGCGCCGGGCACGCCTGCGGCGGAGGAGGAAATCGGCACCTTCACCGTCCAGTTCGAGAACGACCGCATCGCCGACACCGACCGCCATTACACCCACGGTACCCGCGTCGCCTGGGTGTCGCCGGGGCTGCGCCGGCACATCCCGTGGGCGGCCGATGTGCTGGAGTTCCTCTATCCGTTCGACACATACGCCGATGCCCGGGTCGGCATTGCGCTCGGCCAGAGCATGTTCACGCCGGCGAACATCTCGGCGACGGGCCTGATCGCCGACGACCGGCCCTATGCGGGCTGGCTCTATGCCGGCCTGTCCTTGCATGTTGAGGCGGCGCAAAACCTGTTCGGCCAACGGTTCGACGTGCTCGACACCATGGAGCTCGACCTCGGCATCGTCGGCCCGCATTCGTATGCCGAGGAAACCCAGAAGCTGGTCCACCGGAATGTCGGCGCACCCCGGCCCAACGGCTGGGACAACCAGCTCGACGACGAGCCGGGCGTGGTGCTGGTGTTGGAGCGCAAGTGGCGGACGCCAGAGCTGACGGTGGGCGACATTGCCCTCGGCGATCTCGCCCTCGACGCGCTGCCCCACGCCCGTGTCAGTCTCGGCAACGTCTCGACGGAATTGACCGGCGGGGTCATGGTGCGTCTCGGCCAGGGGCTTAAGGCCGATTTCGGCCCGCCGCACATCCGCCCCAACCTCTCCGGTCTCGGCGGCTTCGATCCCGGCGGCAAGCTGGTGTGGTACGCCTTCGCCAGCGCCGGCGGACGCGTCGTCGGGTGCAACATCTTCCTCGACGGCAACGCCTTCTCGTCCAGCCACAGTGTCGACCGCAAGGTCTTCGTCGGCGATTTTCCGGTCGGTGTCGCCATCGCCTACGGGCCGGCGCGGCTGACCTTCAGCCACGTCTACCGCACCCGGGAATTCGACGGCCAGTCCGAACCCGATCGCTTCGGCGCCGTCAGCCTGTCGGTCCGGTTCTAGAGCGCTCTGGCGCCGAACGCCGCCCCGATGAAACCCGCCAGGCTCAACCTCGCCGCCGCGCTGGTCGTCGCCTCGTTCGTGCTCACCCACACCATCAACCACGCCCTCGGGCTATGGTCGCTGGAGGCCGCCGAGGGCGCGCGCCGCGCTTTCGGTGCGGTGTGGCGGTCGCCCCCCGGCACCGTGGTCCTCACGGCGGCCTTGACCTATCACCTCGGCTACGCGTTCTACGCCGTCTTTCGACGCAGCCATCTGCGGCTGCCGGCCCTGGAGTGGGTGCGCCTGGCGCTGGCCTTCGCCATCCCCTTCATCCTGGTGCGCCATGTCATGCTTTCGGGCGTGGTCCCGCGCACGGCCGGCGTCGACGCCGACTATCCGTTCATCATCGGCAGCATGTGGCTGATCGACCCGACCAGCGCCGTCCTCCAGGGTGTCCTGCTGGTCCTCGTCTGGGGCCACCTCGGCATCGGCGTCTACGCGTGGCTGCGCCACCGGCCGTGGTTCGCTGCCTGGGCGCCCTACCTGCTGTCGACGGCGGTGGTGCTGCCGATGCTCGCCCTCGCCGGGTTCGCCCGTTCGGTGGCCACCGTCAACGCCCTCGCCGTCCAGACAGGCTGGTTCGACGCCGCCAAGGAGCGGGCCTTCGCCAACGCCGACACCGATCGCGTGGCGACCCTCGCGGAACTGCCGCCAACCATCGTCGGCGGCCTGCTCGGACTT
>Ga0209785_1000375_pt1 | contig 13870 bp, 12 predicted proteins | sample WorMetG1BERMUDA2_FD_187403 | JGI IMG/M metagenome (GOLD analysis project Ga0209785, IMG submission 187403) | Marine gutless worms symbiont microbial communities from Max Planck institute for Marine Microbiology, Germany - Inanidrilus... ...
CTTGAAGGTGGTGCTGTAGAGATCACTGCCACTTATCCGGCCGGAGTTGTCGGAACAACAGCGGAAAATCTCAAGGCTGCTGCTATGGGTGAAAATGAAGAGCACACGGTGCTTTATCCTGGTTTCGCTCGTGTGGCTGAGGAGGAAGGGTTCACGCAGGTTGCTGCTGCCTACAGGCTGATAGCCGGCGTTGAGGTAGTGCATGAAGCCCGGTACAATAAATTGCTGAAGAATCTGGAAGAGGGTACAGTCTTTAAAAAAGAGGCGACAGTCCGCTGGAAGTGCATTAAGTGCGGTCATGTCCATGAAGGCCCGGAAGCGCCAGGGAAGTGCCCAACCTGTCTGCATCCAATCGCTTATTTTCAGCTCCAGGAGAGCAACTATTAGAGACGATGCTGCACTGTATTTTTAAGTGCAAAAACCCGCCTGCTGCATCCGGAGCAGGCGGGTTTTTTATTCGGGGAAGCAGACTGCTATTGTGGTTCCCTTTTCTCGGGAGATCGTCATTTCCCCCCTCAGTTGGGAAACAAGGAGGCGAATGAGGGTGAATCCGAGAGAATCCGCGCCGTGGGGGTCTACGCCTTCAGGCAGTCCCCAACCTGTGTCTGAAATGGTGATGCAGGACCTCCTTTCCGTTTTCATCACCAAAAAGGAGACTCTGATATTGCCTGTTGTTTGGTGCTTGAATGCGTGTTGAAAGGCGTTTTCTGCCAGTTCGTTAAGGATCAGGGCACAGGGGATCGCTTTTTCCAGAGGAAGAGGCAGTGGAGTCTCACCTATATCATAGAGAACCCTCCCTGCGTGTTCTGGATGTGATTGAGTGAGCATCAACATCAGTGTTGAGGCGTATTCTTCGAAGTTGACACTGGTGAAGTCTGTTGAATTGTAGATTTTTTCATGCGCCAGCGCTATGGATCGGATTCTGTGGGTGCATTTATCGAGGATTCGGATCAGATCCGGATCTTTTATATGGGTACTCTGAATGCCGATGATGCTGCTGACGAGTTGAAAATTGTTCTTAACTCTGTGGTGGATTTCTTTAAGCAGTAATCCCTTTTCATCCAGCATTTTTTCCAGATTGAGGGTGAAACGGCGCAGTTTTCTGGTCATCCAGTTGGTGTCCATGGCCAGAGCTTTGAGTTCCCGATATTTCAATTTCTGAGTATTGATCGGTTGCATCTTCATGTTTACTTTGCGTAGATAGTCCTGGAGCAGTCTGCAGTCCTGAATAATTTTTCTATTGAACAGAAACAGGAGGAGGTCTGTAACCAGAGTTATTGTAATGAGGATAAGCCAGAGAAGAGATCGAAAAAGCTGCTGTTGATGGATGATGGGGCCGCTTTTTTTGGAGATGTTTTTCTCAATATTTGAGATCAATACCCCTGTCCCTATGAACAGATTGAGGGAAGGGAACCATTTGATGTAACTGATTTTTTTTTCTTTTTTTGCTTCCGGGGTCAGCTGGATGTCATACGTAAGAAAAATGCATGAATCTCTGGCTGGACGGAGATCCCGGTCAATGGTCTTCTTCGTAAGAAAGCCGGTGAGCAGGGGGCGTCTCTGTTTGTGATAAGAAAATGGGAGCAGTTTACCGTTCCCGGTTCCGGCGAAAACATCTTCCCCATCGGCAAAACGGCTGTGCCGGATCAGCTCTTTGAGTTGTTTCCTGAGAACCGAAAGCGGCGATTTTCCGTAAAGCCGCTGTGTGTGGATGAAATTGGAGATGAGCCACAGCTTGCTCTTGAGCTTGTTTTTTGAGCGGGAAAATTCAGTTTGACGAATTTTTTCCAGATTTTTTTTGATTGCCTTGCGGATGAAAACATTGTCTATCAATACAACACCGATAACAGAGAGGGCCATTGCTGCGATCAGATGATAGACGACTATATTGCGGATACCGGGAGTGGCTCTCATGTTCTTCCTTTGAGGATCTTATTATGAATATACTGGAGAATGAAAAAAAAAACAGGAAAGAGTGGAGCGCTGATTTGAATTTTCTGATCTTAAGTATACACCTGTCCATTTCTTGCGGGGGACATTATATCCTGTTCTTTTTTTCTTGAAACATTTGTATCCGGGTGGGATACTGTTTTGAGTACCGGGTGTCCGGAGGTGGTATGCGCTCTTTGCGGGAGTTGTATAGAATCGGGATGGGGCCCTCCTCCAGCCATAGCATGGGGCCGGAGAACGCATCCCGGATCTTCAAGGAGAGGTATCCGGAGGCTGCAGCGTATCGGGTGACTCTGTACGGTAGTCTGGCGGCAACCGGAAGGGGGCATCTGACGGACAGGGCTGTTTATTCGGTACTCGGTGAGGAAAAAACGGAAATTCTCTGGAAACCGGAGGAGAGCCTGCCGGATCATCCCAATGGAATAGTTTTTGAGGCGCTGGACGGGTCCGGCGCGAGAGTCGGGGAGGGGATAGCTGTCAGTCTAGGTGGTGGTGCTGTCCGCTTTCATGGAGAAGCGGCTTCTGAAGCCAGCGAGGTGTATCCACATAACAGCATGGATGAACTTCTTACCTGGGCGGTGGACAATGGGCTCCCTTTCTGGAGATATGTCCGGGAGATGGAGGGCGCTTCGATCTGGGGATTTCTGGGGGAAGTCTGGGAGCAGATGCAACAGACCGTGGAAAAAGGGCTGCGTGAGGAGGGTGTGCTTCCAGGTGAACTGCATCTGGAGCGGAGAGCCCGCTCCTATTATCTGAAAGTCAGGCGCAATGCTCCCGTGTTTCAGAGGACCGGCATGCTGGCAGCCTATGCGCTGGCCGCTTCTGAGGAGAATGCAGCCTGTGGGGTGGTCGTCACAGCTCCAACCTGTGGTTCCTGCGGGGTACTGCCCTCGGTGCTCCTGTTTCTAAAAGAGCTGTGCAATTTGCGTGATGAGGATATCCTCAAAGCTCTGGCTACAGCCGGTTTGATCGGCAATGTTGTCAAGCAGAATGCTTCTATCTCAGGAGCAGAGGTCGGCTGTCAGGGGGAAGTGGGGACCGCCTGTGCTATGGCAGCCGCAGCCGCAGCGGAATTGATGGGTGGGAATATACGGCAGATTGAATATGCTGCTGAGATGGGGCTGGAGCATCATCTCGGGCTCACCTGCGATCCTGTTGCGGGTCTTGTACAGATCCCCTGCATAGAACGGAATGCTGTTGCCGCTTCCAGGGCAGTTGTCTGTGCTGATCTGGCGCTTCTGTCTGATGGGCGGCACAGGGTTTCCTTTGATGAGGTGATTCGGACTATGCAGCAGACCGGCCGGGATATGAACAGACGCTACAGGGAGACTTCAGAGGGTGGGTTGGCCTGCTATACACATTTCCCGGGAAGAGTGAAGCGGGGTGAGCTGTAACCTCTGCTCAGCGGCTGTCGTTTTTCAGGATCGTGGCGAGCAGCAGCAGGAAAGTTCCGGCTCCGACAAGCAACCAGGCCCATACGGAGAGGAGCTGTCCTGGTGTTATTGCGGAGCGGATCTTCACAAAAGCCCAGCCGGCAGCCAGGAGGTTGGCCAGAGCCGGAATACGCAGCAAGCGGAAGTTGCCGATGGATGCAAAGATGAGGGAGCTCAGACCGAAGAGGGCGAGGAGCGTACCTGCGGGTTGTTTAAAGAGTATCTTAATACTGCCGTCATTGTTGCGGAGCACGGGTGCGAAAGAGCCGGCGATGATCAGCCCCGCGCCGGTGAGCGCAGCAAAGGGGGCTGCTTTGAATCCTGCAGTTTTTCTGGAGCGCTTTTTTTTGTTCAGAAGGACCGCTTTCATCCCTTGCGGTGTTTTGTCAGCCGGTTTCAGGTTGAGGAGTTCAGAGATGCTGCTTTTCAGGATTGCACTTAACCCGAGGAGGAGATCAATCTGCGCCTCTTCCTGTAGTTCGTCGTTGAGCAGGTCGCGCATCGCTCCGAAGTCCAGTTTTACGCTCTCCGCATAGAGTTCCAGGTCCATAGGGAGAAGGTTCATCTCCCGATATCTCTCTCTCATGGTCTCTATGAAAAGCTTTCTATCAAAAGAGGAGCTGATCGCAGGTTCAGGATTTTCTGAGAGACCCAGCAGGAATTCCGGATTGGTTTGCAACAGCATAGAAAGAGATAGAACAGCGCTGATAGTTGGTATTTTTTTGAATCTATTGTTAAAATAGTTTCTCAATGTTTTCAACGGCAGCGCATCATCGGCGAACCGTTCCAGATCTTCAGGAATCAGGCCCAGATTGTCGTACCGTTCTCTGAGGCGGGATACAAATACGGTTTTATCAAAAATGGCCATGTGAAAAGCATACTCTGGCTCAGCTGTAAAATCAATACCGATCAGGCGGGAGCAAAGTGAAGTAACGGATCAGCTGTTCTGCCGCAATTTCAGTGCCATTGATGGCAAAATCAAACTGTTTGTGTGTCGCTTGCTTAAGGGCTTTCTTCCAATCTCCTCTGTCGAACCGCTTCATGCTCAGTTTCGTTTGTCCGACAGTCCTCTCCAGCAGGCGATCAAGATAGCGCACTTCGGGGAAATCGCCTCTTTCTGTTGTGATCAGCGGTTTACAGGACGCTATGGCACTGCTGATGATCCCATATCCAGGTTTTGTAAGGATGATGTCCGCAAGTTCGAGCAGACTGTGGAAGGAGGCCTGTTTCGCAGGGATGTTGAGCCCGTTTTTGAGTTGCAGTTTCAGAGGGGAGGGGAGGAGGAACGTGGTGCCCGGTATCTTTTCAATCTTACTGATGGCTTTGTCTGTCAGAGTTAGTTCGCTGAGTCCAATAAGTACAACTCTGTGTTCCAGATCGATATTGAGCTCTTCTTTCAGGGATGCAGCAGGCAGCCCTGGTTGACGACAGACCAGGGGTATTTGTTTCACCTGTTCGAATACCGTTGTTCCGGGACTGAAGGGGAGAGAAAGGTAAAGGCCGCAGTGGCGGTAGCATCTGCAGGCGAGTCGGGCCGCTGCTTCAAAAACTGGATTGTGCTGCTGGTAGTAATGGTAGATCCAGTCCCAGGTGAAGTTTCCCATCCCGGCTGAGGGGAGGGAGAGGTTGTGCCCGGCCAGAAAGGGGAGGAAGGGGATGTCGCAGAATAGGGCGGAAATAGATTCTCTCCTGAGAAAGGACTCTTCCCGTTCCACAAGGGCGGGGTAGGCGGAGAGAAGTTTTTCCAGCTCTGTTGCGGTCTGTGTGAGGTTGATGACTCTTGGGTTTGTCTGTATAAGTCCGAAATCAGTAGCCTGACTGCGCAGCTGTACATTGGGGAGCTGCAGCGCTCTTTTAAACAGGAATTCCGGGGAGCCGCTGATGATAAAGAACTGCCAGTCCGGCTTTTCCAGAGCCATCGTTACAATGACCGTTTCAGAACGGACGGCGTGCCCGAAGCCGTGAGAAGAGAGGTAGCAGGCGATTTTATGGATCATGGCATAAATCTATTCACTGCTTCGGCTGTAGAGAAGCGGGTTCAGGCGCAGATAAACAAATAAGGCGCTGAGAAGTCCGGGACAGCTCTGTGGACCGTATAGAAGAGTTTTTCGGGCGGCAGGGGATGGCTTATCATGGTCTGATACAATGCTCTGGTAAACAACAGTGAATTATTGTCCAGGACTGGATTGCAGCTGACAATTAAATTTTTGACCCCGGCCTCCAGAAAGGCGGAAGCTGCGGAGATCTGGATACCCCCGCTGTAGTCATGGCCTTTGCCGGATGAGCAGCTGTTGAGAAACGCAAGCTGGATGTTGCTCAGGTCCAGTGTTCGGATTTCCTGGAAACTGATCAGAGACTCCGGGGTGATGTCCGGTGGCACTCCTTTAAGGACCAGACCGGATTTTTCCGGATACCCGCTATGCTCATACCCGTGTCCCGCAAAGTGGAAGGTAGAGCAGCGGCGCAGGGTATCGAGAAATGCCTTTTTGGTTTCCGGAGCAGCGGTGATGTGAGAACCTTCTGGAAAGAGCTCTTTGAGCAGATTCTGTTCCCGGGATGCCATCGGCAGGGTGCCGCCGTCTTCTGTCAGAGTGAGCAGGTGGCTCTGCTTCTGCTCCTCACCTCTCATCTGTCTGCTGTTCCCTGGTCTGAGAAGAAGGTGCGCTTCTGGAGAGAACAGGGGCCAGGGGAGGCTGGAGAGCGGGGCATTTGCAGTGATAGTGATGGTATGGTTTTCGTTCAGCCGGGCATCAATACCGGCAAAGAGTTTTTCTTTAAAATCTGCAACTGAAGCTTTGAAAAGGGACGGAAGCCTTCGCGGGTTTGTGGAGAGAGAGAGGAGGCCGTGTATTTCCCTTTGCAGTACGTTCTTTTTCCACTGGATGACTCTGCTTTTTTCTTCTCCGGAGATTCGGGAGAGACGGAAAATCCTGTCTCCGTCAACATGAAAAAGGATGAAATCAGTTGCATCGTGCATCCACGGTAGCATGTCTGTTTTCTTGTCTGTTTTAAGTCGTCTTTCTCTGTTCAGCGCCCCTGTTTTCAGTCTGACATCTCTTTCTGGTGCTGCTCCTCCAGCTGAAGGAGGGGCCCAATAGCTGTCCTGTACTGCCTGGATGGCGCCGGAAAAGTCGTTGTTGCTGATTTTATAGGCGATCATGTGTCCGTAGAACCTGCCGCTTTCTCCAAGCAGAGCGTCCATATTCTCAGGGAGGGTGAAGTTGCGTTGTCTGCTGAGGAGGTTCTGTATACCGCTGCGATAAGCCAGCTCAACAGCTGCGTCATTTTTTTTACGGATCGCCCTTTCAAGAAGGATGGATTGCAGGGAGAGCGCTTCTTCGTAGTGGTCTCTGTTTTTTTTGGAATAGTAGGCTGCTGCTGTATTGAGGTAGGGCAGTGCGGATTCCTGGAGCCTGCTGTTGTGCAGCAGTTCCGCTGCCCGGACGCAGTAGGAGGGTCTGGTGTCTGCCGGAACTTCCGTGAGAATAAGGGATGCTGCTGCTTCAGTTTGACCAATAGCGTGGAGGAGTGAGGCCTTCAACAGTTGCAGCTTAATTCGGCTCTGGGTCTTGCCTCTGGATCTCCGGCTGCTTCGCCTGTTCCTGCTTTCCAGCAGGGATATGCAGAGGTTGCAGAGAGAGAGGGCCCGAAGCGGCCGTTCCTGTACCATATAGTGGCGGCTTAACCAGGTGAGGGTCGAGATGATCTTATCCACAATGTCATTGTTAAGACTGGTTGTATTGCTTCCGGTCTGGAGCTCTCTTCTTTTTCCCCGTACAAGTCGAAGGGCGCGGCGCAGCTGTTTTCCCCCTTCTTTTCCGAGCCGGATAGCAGCCATGGCCTCTACCCTGAGACAGTCGCTCTCCAGAAAGGGGTCTTTGCCGGTTGTGTCTATTGTCAGTGCATAGCGGCCATAGATCGGGATATATTCCAGAGAGGAGGTGCCGAAAAGGGCGGCAAAGCAGGCTGTTTTACAGTATTTTCCGGCCTCTTCCCTTTCTCTGTCAGAGAGGGAGTCGGGGTCTAATTCGAATAACCGGATAAAATATCCGGCAATGATCTCTTTGTCTCTCTGCTTCCATGGAATATTTTTAGTTCCCTTTTGTATTTTTTCTCTGAGAGAGGCGGCTGTTTCATCTTGCATCGGTTTTAGGTATTCGCAGCTGTTTGACGAGCAGGTTGTACTGGGTGGCATAGGCTTCAGGAGCATCAATAGCGGCGCTGATTTCCGAGGCGGTAAGCGCTGTTGCTTCTGTGATCTTTCGGATTCCTTCTGCTGTGAGTTCACGTGCTGCGCAGCGCAGCTGGATCTGCTGCTCCTGCCGGCTTGTGGGGAGTGCCATCTTTATGATTTCGTGACAGTCCAGGGCGTCTCCATTAAGAGGGGCTGTGCCTCTGGAACGCTCCATAGATGGTTGTTCATTCAGATACTGCATGAAATTTTCATAGAAGCCCATTGTCTGCTCTCCTTCGTATCTTCCTGGATCATAAAAAATTCTGAGTGCCCGGATCTGCTCAAGGGAGTTCAGAAAGTCGGTAGCAACTTCCTGTTCTATTTCGTGAAGTTGTTTTTTACTGATTTTAAATTTTTCACAGACTGTTGCCGGCGGTTGTTTTTCTATAAAACGGGCCCTGATGATTTTGTTGTTCTTGTGATTTTTGATCGATTTTTCGTCAATGGCAGTTCTGACATTCTCCACCAGAACGGCAAGCCCATGCTTGAGTTCCTTTAGTCCGATTTCTCCCCTCTCCCGGATCACTGCCTGAAAATGTTTTGAGAACTGTTCGGCGGCCCGTTTCATGTTTGCATTGATTGAATTTTTTGGGATGTTGAACAGCAGGCCCAGCTCTTCGTATTTCAGATGGTCTGCAAAGAGAAAAGAGAAGAGATAGGGTTCCCTGTATTTCGGGTTTTTTATCCTGTCGATCGCCTGGAAGAAATAGTCTTTCACCTCCCGCTGCAGTATATCCCGGAGCACCTCATTACTCAGATCTTCTGATGAGGCATGGTATCTTTCCAGCCCTGCAGGTTCGGTGGCGATAATCAGAGGGGTGCGGTTTGTGCTGCGTCGGAGTGCGTTTCTGGCTGTATAGTTTACTCTTGTGCGGCATACATCAAGAACACGCTGTGTGATTTTATATTTGAAGTAACTGAGGAAGGAGACCGGAGTCTGGTTTCTGCCGATCTGTTCTTTTCTGTATTTTTCCAGACTCCGTTCCAGTTCAGAAGGTTTGTCTTCTTCTTTGCGGACAAAGAGCTTCATCAGGAGCTCCTGCATCTCATCATCATCCAGATTTTTCATCCTGGTCAGCGGAGATACCGTCAGATAAGCGTGGATTCTGCTGTTGATCTGTGTAAGTTTTTCACTGGTTGGCTCTTCTTTATACTCCAGAACGAGTTTCTGGATCTCTTCCTCAAGCAGCATAATCCCCCCTTGTTGTTACATATTCTGATACGGTATGCGGTTCAGAATAATGGCACGAAGCGGCTTAAGGCAAGGGTTTATTTAGTTTCTATTTCATACATCCGCACCATTACCACGGCATGGCGTACATCGTTTTCCATTTTTTGTAACTGACTAACCATGGTGGCCGATTTCCCCGGAAAAAGGATAAAGGCGGTGATAGCCAGGCGGAGCAGCTGCATGTCCTGACGGATGCGGCGGAGCTCTGTTTTGTTGTTGTCTTTCATGGCTGCTTCAAATTCTTTTCGCCATCTATCCAGAATAACCTGATAGCTTTTGTCGAAATTTTCGAAGCTGGCAAATACCCGGTTATCGAGTTTGTATGTGTCCACAAAGTCTTTGTTGAAGCCGGCGAAGTTCTTTTTGTAGTTATCGAGTATCTGTTTAAGCTGCTCTATTTTACTGATATTTTCCAGATTTCGGTAGTAGATATCCTTCGCTTCTTTGTCCCCTTTGCGTTTGAAAATCACATAGGATCGGCTGACTGTGGTGAAGTCCTGCATCTCTTTAAGGGTTCGGGTATAGAGGCTCTCGTCATCTTTAAGAATGAGGAGGATGGTGTTCAGCCGCCATTTTTCGCTGGATGCCTCATATCGTTGGCTGACCGATTTGCTCTCCATATTTGTGGACGCGATGGTTGGTGTGGTCTGAGCAGGAAGGGAGACCGCTGGTGCGGTCAGTAGCAGACATAGTGCTGCGAACTGTAGGCGGCGCATAGATACCTCCATGTATCGGCCCGGCGGATATCCGTATCCGCACCTCAGGCCTGCCTTGATAAGAATATCGGCAGTCAGGGGTAGAAATCTTGAAGAGGGGGCTGTTCCCCTGATGATCGGATTATGGAAGAGCTCCACGCTGTGCATGCCTTCTCATCGCCGGGTATTCACGATCCGTCTTTCGCTGAAGTTGAAGTCGGTTTTTCTGTTCTGATATGGAGAGCGTCTCCTGAATTTTTTCCTGAGAGTGCGCCGGTTATAGTATCTTTATCGCATACCTGGAAACGCACTCGTGGTTTCTCTGCCCCTGATCCGGGAGGGTATGCGTATGCACTCCCGGGACCGCGTTTTCAGCGGGGTTCGGAGTATTACTGGAGGTTTCTATATGGTGAAGAAAATCGCGGTTTTGCCTGGTGACGGTATCGGACCTGAGATAATGGAGCAGGCGCTTCGTGTTCTGGAGAAGGTGGATCAGAAATTCAGTCCTGGTATTGAGACAGAAGAGGCGATGATCGGCGGCGCGGCTATTGATGATGAGGGCAAAGCGTTGCCGGAAAGCACGATTGAGCTCTGTCGCAATTCGGATTCCATTCTGCTTGGTGCTGTCGGCGGTCCGAAATGGGAGGTGCTGCCCCCGGATGAGCAGCCGGAGCGGGCGGCGCTCCTGCCTATGCGCAAAATTTTTGCTCTGTACGCTAATTTTCGACCCGCCATGGTGTTTAAGGCGCTGGCCGGTGCGTCGCCGCTGAAGGAGCGTGTGCTCGGTGGAGGGTTTGATATTCTTTTTATCCGGGAGCTGACAGGAGGTATATATTTCGGTCAGCCTGAGGGGCGCGAGGGCAGCGGTGCTGAGGAGAACGGATTTGATACAATGCGCTACAGCCGCAGGGAAGTCGAGCGGATAGCCAGGATCGCTTTTGAGGCAGCGATGAAACGGGATAAGAAGCTGGTTTCCGTGGATAAGGCTAATGTACTGAGTTGCTCTGTGCTCTGGCGGGAGGTGGTCAATGGAATGGCTGCCAGGTACCCGGAAGTAGAGCTTTCCCATCTCTATGTTGACGCTGCGGCGATGAAGATCGTGACCGATCCGCGCAGTTTTGACGTTGTGTTGACCGGGAATATGTTCGGCGATATTCTTTCTGACGAGGCGTCTGTGCTGACCGGTTCGCTGGGTATGTTGCCCTCTGCCTCTCTGGCAGACGGAGCTTTTGGCCTCTATGAGCCGATCCACGGCTCTGCTCCAGATATTGCCGGGCTGGGGATCGCCAATCCGACCGCACAGATCCTCTCTCTGGCGATGATGTTCCGCTACAGCTTCGGGATGGTTGAAGCTGCTGATGCTGTGGAAAGGGCCATCCAGGAGACTATTGAGGCCGGGATCCGTACAGGGGATATCATGGGTGACGGCTGTGTTGAGGTGAGCACTGCTGGTTTTGGTGATGAGGTGTTGAAGCGGCTGTAGCTCGTCCTGGATTAACAGCTGTAAACCGCAAGAGGGCTTCTCTTACAGCTGTCTGGAAAGCCTTTTTTCTATGCCGGCGGTACTGCTTGTGCAGCTGATCAGGGCTTGCTGAACTGATCTTTGGTGACACCACACTCCGGACAGACCCAGTCGTCCGGGAGATTTTCAAAAGCAACTTCGTTGTTCTCGGCAGGGTCGTACACATATCCGCAAACAACACACTCCAACGTTTCCATGAGCCGGAAGCCCTCCTGTTTTCTCTAACCGTGTGCAATGTACACATACTATTGATGCTCTCATGCAGAGTCAAGCGCTTTTCAAAAAGAATAATAGTAAAAAAAATTATGCCCTCTATTGTATGGACAGCGGAAGTCGGCCAGAGATTTGTCTCTGACAGGAATGCGGGTTATTTTCCTGTGGTGCAATTTCTTGATTAATATGCTGTCCTGAGCACCAGCCGCTCCCGGGCTGGCAGAATTTCCTGTGGCCTTACTCTGAGCGGATCACCAGGATTTTTGCTCAGCGCGGCGCGGATAACTCCAACAGCGGGGTAGTCACACAGCTCCACGACACAGTTGCCGCCATTGTTGCGCGTCACCACTGCGTCGTACGCAGCTTCTGTTCCCTGCTGCCGCAGGTATTCCAGGCACCAGTATTTGACCGCCTTGCGCTCCACGGCCCGAATATCTTTTTCCGCAGCCTCTGCAGCCGCCAGAATCCGCCAGAGGTCGTCCCGTTCGTAAGGCGGCTGTACGCCTGCGGTAGCAGCGGCGAGCTGGCGCTGCATGACCAGATCCGCGTACCGTCGCAGGGGTGAGGAGGCCTGGATGTAGTGCTCTGTCCCAAGTCCAGAGTGCGCACCTGGCTCCAGGGAGAGCTGGGCAGGAGAGAGCTGTTTGAAGATCTCTCCCATTTTCCCCGGGCGAAACGCTATTGTCTGCCCTACAGGGAAGGCGCTGTCCTTCGGTTTGCTCTGGGTGCGGAAGATGACGGCCACCTGTTTTTCCATAGCAAAGGAACCGGCCAGAGAGTTATAGAGGATCATTGATTCCTGGACGATCTTCTGGCTGGCCAGCCGGTTGTTCAGTTTTTTGATGGTAATGCTGCTGTTCTGTACCCGGATTTTGTACTCCGGCTTGTCGATGGTAAAGGCGCCGGCCTCCAGCCGTTTTTGAAACAGTTTCTCGGCCATCCTGAGGAGCAGACGGACCGATCTGGCCGGTTCTTGCTCTGAGCCGGAGTTAATCAGGGTCTCCGCTTCCTCATAGGTGAGGCGGGAGCTAACCCGTACTATCGTGCGGGCAAAGGTGTACTCACGGATTTCCCAGTCCCTGTTGAAATCGACCATCAGGCTTACTGCCGGTCGGTTGCAGCCTTTATTGAGGCTGGCCAGATCGCAGGACAGGGACGGCGGCAGCATAGTGACCGTCCCGGTCGGCATATATGCCGAAATGGTGCGCTGGTGGCCCAGGAGATCCGCTTTTTCCAGCGGTTTGATGAAGGTGGCCAGATCCGCGATGTGGATTCCGACGTGGAAGCCGGACTGTGTCCTTTCTATTGTAATCGAGTCGTCAACCTCGCTGGTGTCGATATCATCAATACTGAAGGCGTGCAGCTCCCGCAGGTCGATCCGCTCTGCGTCCCCTGCAAAGGGTGTGATTGAGGCGACCGCTGCCAGCTCCTCTTCGGAGAATTCGGTGCGGATACCTGCCACAACCAGAACAGGATCGCTCCCTTCCGGGAGGCGGCCCGCAGCATCGATAATTTTTAACGCTGCTTCCCGGGCGTTTTCCTTGTGCAGTTTTTCCAGCGCCTTGCCGGCGTCGTTGTCGTGCATCTCCAGCAGGTAGTTTTCGACAAGGGAGAGCGCGGCTTCATCGTCAGCTGAGAAATCTTCCGGCTTGCGGGCGCTGGAGAAGCTCTTGAGCTGCTTTTCCAGCGCTTCACGTGCTGCTGTGTTTTCTCTGGCTCGTGTCTTTGCGGTCCGCTGCTCCTCCACCTGCTCTCTGGTGCGGGTCTTGAACAGGACCCCTTTGCGTTTGAAGAGGAGTGGCGTCTCAAGCATAGCGCGAAATATGGCCGCAACGCCGTCACTTCTTCTGGAGGAGAAGTAGGCCTCAGCCAGTGATTCGAATTTTGTGGAGCCGGTATCCAGGGCTGTCTCCCAGAGCAATTCGGTATCGATCTCCGCAATGCGTGCCCCAATGCACTCCTCTGTCTCCTGGATTGCCCTCTCTGCGGAATCCAGGGTGGCGGTCGTTTCGTGGCCGCAGATCACCTGGGTCAGGTTGATATTGCCCCGCTTTCCATTGGCGTCAACGGTCTGCAGCTTTTTTGGTCCGGCCTGGAGGACAAGAGCGGTCCTGGCTTTATCCCCGTCCAGGTATTCTATCAGGTGCGATTCGAGTTCTGGCATGGGAAAAATATACTAATATCAGGGGCTGCTGCCTCTGCCGGGTGCACCCCGGCTGCACGCAGGATCGAAGGCGCCTTTAAGGCCACTCCTTTGCAGGCGTTCTCCACGTTGACTATGTAGAGGGAGCTGGCCTGTTTGTGCTCGTTGTTCAGAAGCAGCAGCGGGCTCCTGGACATCTGCAGCTCCGTGAACTCCTCGCTGTTGATCGGCAGCGAAATCATGATCAGACCGCTGATGTTCCGTTCTCCGAAGGTTTTTTTCATGTACATGGCTCTGTCTTCCAGGGTTTCGCAATCGTAGAGCAGCCGGGCGTGTCAGGGGTATGCCCGGAACCTCCCCGAACCGGCTCATGCAGCAAATTACAGGAACAGGATGCCCTCTCTCTCAGGTCCGGTCAGAGGATTGAGCGACCTGAGGCTTTGCTGTGC
>Ga0209785_1000376_pt1 | contig 13868 bp, 12 predicted proteins | sample WorMetG1BERMUDA2_FD_187403 | JGI IMG/M metagenome (GOLD analysis project Ga0209785, IMG submission 187403) | Marine gutless worms symbiont microbial communities from Max Planck institute for Marine Microbiology, Germany - Inanidrilus... ...
CGTTATGGACCACCAGTTGCTGTACGTTGGACACGCCACCAGTCTTTAGAGCAAGAAGGTTTCTGCGAAACCCGTATTCAACAAGACCTTTAAAAACAAGGGGAAACTTCTTTTTATCTCTACCTTTTGAGAGACTAGGCCATCCACGAGTTCCGGTCGGGAGGCCGATGCCAATAGGACCAGCCCGGCTCGGAGCTTTGGGCAGCGGCAAACCGCAGCCATTTCAGGCCAAATCGAAAAAAACTTGTGGTTACTCTGTCAACTACTGGGACTTGCGGGTCGCAGTGTGGGAAACCAGGGGGAAAGTGTGGGGACTTGCCGCAGGCAAGTATCCACACGCTCGCGGAGCGATTTCCCCGGTTTTCCACACGAAGAACCTTGAACCGCTCCTGGCCATCGGCATCGCCGCGTCCCGGTTATCCACAGGCGCGCCGGTTTCAATAACGGTAATAGCGGTACTTATCGGTTTGTGTGACCAAGTGACCGTGGATAACTCGAGTTATTCCTGGGGGTTATGCACAAAGCATTTTTTCGCGATGGGTGGCGGACTGGTGCGGAGCGTGAGTCCACGATCATCGCCTGTGACCTTGGCGCGCGGGTAAAAGGCTAGAACTTGGCCCAGGGCTATGTGGAATTTGCGCTTGAAGTCGATCATCCGGCCAAGCCCTGCTCCGAACTGGTCCTTGAGCGCGGCCCAGGCGACGAATTGGGGTTGACCGCGTGGCACCCGGTGCAGCCGTTGCGCGAGCTAGGTGTAGATGTCCAGGGCCATGGTTGAGTGGGCCAGGCCACCCAGGGCTAGCTCGTCGAGCGGCACGGCTTTTTTGGAGGCTGGCGAAGTAGTCCTGGCTCAGGTGGAGCACCGAAGACCACAAGACGCGCTGGTGCTCGTCCTTAATGAGGAGATCGAAGGCCGAGACGATCTGGTTGTTTATCTGAAAAGTGCGGCCTTGCGTGGTGATCACCTCACGATCAGAATCCACAGCTTCAGCTGGACACATTGACAGCTGCCGGGAGGCCGCGCTCAATTCGGAGCTTAGGCTGGAAGAAGTCGCTACCTTTCCTAAATGCCGGCGACCTGCCAGGTGTCATTGATGTTGAATGCCTACTTCAGACGAGAAGCGCCCGTAGCGCGTTCCCAACGCCAAAGTAATCCTGAACCCATCCGGCACCGGAACGCCGCTATCGGTCGTTTTTTGGCCTCTCAGGCGGTATCCGCGAGGTGAGCTCGGTAGCGGATCGGATGAGCTGGCTTGTGGCGTCCCAGGCCAGGATTCAGGATTTTTGGGCCTTTCAGGATGAGGTATAGGCTCGTTCTATCGGACTTACTTAAGCCAGGATGCGGAGATTCCTCGGGTCTTTGTCGGCCACCGCGCCGTCTTCCTAAACGAAATTCCCTCCCATGTTCCACCCGGTTACCGAGAGATGAGCATCACAGAGTACCAACACCTGGAAGCCTTGCCGAAACATTCCCTCGGTGAACTGTTCGATGGTCGGCTTTATGCACAGCCGCGTCCTGCAGCACCGCATGGGTATACGCACTCTGCAATTGGCAGCAAACTGTTCAACCCGTTTCACGACGGTATTGGCGGTCCTGGCGGTTGGTGGATCATTGATGAACCCGAGGTTCATTTGTCACTGGACAAGGACGTGACGGTTCCGGATTTGGCAGGTTGGCGGCATGAACGGATGCGGAAGTTTCCGACAAGCCATAAATTCGAGATCGTGCCGGATTGGATCTGCGAGATCCTGTCTCCGTCCACCCGGAGCATCGACCGGGAAATCAAGATGCCGCTCTATGCGCGGTATGGCGTATCGTCTGTGTGGTTGGTCGAGCCCATCGAGCATGTCGTGGAAGCCTACCGGCTTCAGGACGGTGAATGGGTGGCGGTTGGCCGTTACGTTGGAACGGCTCAAGCCGCTATACCACCCTTCGATGCCGTACTGCTCGACCTGGGCCGTTTGTGGATGCCCACGTAACTCAACCGGGTGCCTATCTGCTCGTACCGAGCTGGCCGACCTGTCGGTGGTAGTGGAAGATTTGATGGAGGGGTATGCGGACGCGGTCGCCAGGCAGCCGATTTTCAACGACACGACTCGCCCCGATCTGGGCGACCCGAGAAAGATGAGTACCGCCGCTTACCGAGATTTGGAAAACTTACCTGCGCGCGCCATCGGCGAGCTTTTCAATGGGTGAGTGCTGTCCGCCTCGATCCTGCGAACTACAGCTCACACAGCCTGTCGGTTCAATCGCATCGATGCGGACCGGCTGGCGCAATTTGAACAATTGCTGGATCGCTTTGCAGTTCAAACCACGCGGACGATAGAAACTACCGTTGACAGGGAACAGGAACGACTTCGTCATGACCTGCAATCCCTTAAAGTCTGGTGATTCCTACGGCGCTCATCCCTGTATTAAGCCAGAATGAATCGCTTCGGTGGGTTCCTGCTTCTGGCGGCAGAACTTCACTGATCACTTCACAGCAGTAAATTTTAAATCCCCCTATTTTGGAAATGGATCCGTATCTTCGGGGCGCTCGCTGAATTTGAGCGAGCGGTGATCCGGGAACGTGTGCGAGCTGGTGTAAAAGCTGCGCGTGAACGTGGTCGCCTTAATGGTCGACCGCGCGCGCTTTCCGAGGAAGACCTGGCCGTCGCTCGGGTCCTGTTACGGAACCAGGACAGTACGGTTGCGGATGTTTCCGCGCACTTGAACGTGTCAGTGCCAACGTTGTATCGGTACCTGCCGGGAGGCCGCGCTCAATTCGGAGCCCAGGCTGGAAGAAATCGCTACCTTATCCTGATGCCGGCGACCTGACAGGTGTCATTGATGTTGAATGCCTACTGCCTGCAGACGAGAAGCGCCCGTAGCGCGTTTCCAACGCCAAAGTAATCCTGAGTGCCAATCCGGCACCGGAACGCCGCTATCGGTCGTTTCTGGGCCTCTCAGGCGGTATCCGCGATGTGACCTTCGGTAGCGGATCGGAGGAGCTGACCTGTGGAGTCCCGGGCCCGGATTCAGGATTTTTGGGCCTCTCAGGTAATTATTCCCTTTAAATTCATGGAGATGAGGTATGGGCCCATTCTATCGGACTTACTTAAGCCAGGATGCGGAGATTCCTCGGGTCTCTGCCAGCCACAGAAAGCCGAACAGTTCAAGGAGCTTGCAGGAGAGCTCGCCAGGCGGACGATTTTCAACGACACTACTCGTACCGATCTGGGCGACCTGGGAAACCAGAGACGGCCTCGTGGAGAACCAGCGATGAGTACCGCCGCTTACCGAGATTTGGAAAACTTACCCGCGCGCGCCATCGGCGAGCTTTTCAATGGGCAGCTTCACGCGCAGTCGCGTCCTTCTTTTCCACATAGCTATGTTTATTCCGCAGTGGGCGGCACGTTATTCAACCCGTTTCATAATGGTATTGGCGGTCCTGGTGGATGGGTGATCATCAGTGAGCCGGAAATCCACTTCAAACTGGATATCGATGTGGCCGTGCCAGACCTGGCCGGATGGCGGCGGGAGCGCAAACTGAAGTTTCCGATGGGCCACAAAATTGAGCTGGTGCCGGATTGGGTCTGCGAGATCCTGTCGCCGTCCACCCGGAGCATTGATCGGGAAATCAAGCTGCCGCTGTATGCGCGGTATGGCGTGTCGTATGCATGGTTGGTCGAGCCCATCGAGCATGTCGTGGAAGCCTACCGGCTTCAGGACGGTGAATGGGTGACGGTTGGTTGTTACACCGGTACGACCCAAGCCGCCATCCCGCCCTTTGACGCCGTGCCGCTCGACTTGGGCAGTCTGTGGATGCCCATGTAACTTAACCGGCGGCCCGGAACACGCCAGGTGGTGTGTTGGCCATCTGGTTTCTGCTCCTCGTGGTGAGCATGGGAATCACTCTCGGCGGAGGCCTCCGGATCAATCTTTCCGGCTCGATGCCAGCCCGGCTGCTACCGGCTCACGGACGCCAGAATTGAGCGTGTCGCGCTCGTCGCGGCCTGCCCTTCCCTTACTTCCGACGATGCAACAAGCGCAGGAACGGGGCTATCTGTCCCCAGGAGGGGGCTGTCTGAAGAAGTTGGCGGTGTCAGCCTGTGGAGAGGAAGACGCTGGTGGTGATCTTGTAACCGCCGTAGGAATATCGGGGAAAGGTTCACGCGGTTCCCACCCTTTTTGAGTTACTGCCAAAAGCAGGTTCGGGTCCATTTCAATGAACAGAGCGTCGAGGTCTTACACCCAGCAGAACAAAGCGAGCCGTCGCCTCGGGATATTTGAACGAATAGAACGCCATGTCGACCGCGTCCTCAGCAATTTGAAACTTGTGTTCTGCTTCAACTTGATCCAAAGCCATGACGAGTTCTCCTGGGCAAGGCGCTCTGGTCGCCGTCCTACTTCGCTATCTGAGCCGATGCCTTGGCCAGACTGCGACCATTGCGGGGATGGATGCGCCTACGGATGATCTCATCTCCAACTACCAAGGCTCTTGGCAGGTGGAGGCATATGCGCCGCCGGCTATTTCAGACGACACATGATCGCAGTTCGCCTACTTCGTTCAACAACTATCGGTGCCGGAGAATACCGCCGCGCTCGCTAATCGCCCTCACCCGTCGGCCACTCCCCGGAAATTTCGCCGAAGGCCTCGCCTTTGTCTCTGATAAAGCCTTCGCAGCGTTCCAGGGTCTCTTCGGCCGGCCGCCGCCCTGGTCCGCACAGTGCGCATTCCCACACTACTAGAACCCTCCAGCCCTCTTCACGCAGCCCCTCTAGGGCAGCCCCTCTAGGGCAGCATGGTCCCGCTCACGGTTGCGGTCGATCTTCTCCCGCCAGAATTCTTCTCTGGTCGCCGGCCATTTGAACATCGGGCAGCCATGCCAATGCCAGAAGCAGCCATGCACGAGGATGACAGCCCGGTATCCCGGAAACACCAGATCTGGCTTGCCCGGCAGATCCTTCCGATGCAACCGGAAGCGCAGACCCAGGGCATGAAGCCCCCGTCGGAGGATCAATTCAGGCTTGGTATCCCGGCCCCGGATTCGGCTCATGTTGAGTCGCCACTGTTCGGGTGTCAGCACATCCGCCACGAACGTCCTCTCAAGGCTTCGGCGTGGCGGCATCCGACCGATCTCCGCCATACCTTCACCCATGGATTCCACCCATAGGCGGCCATCTGGGTTCAGCAGGATCTCGATTACATCGGGAGCTTCGAGCGCACTCAGGACGTCAGGGCCGGCCTCGATGCGCAGCCTTTGTTGGCGGCGTTGGTGGGTTTTGTCCACGGGTATGAAAAAACGATCCGTTTATCCAGGTCCGCCGCGAGACGCTGCAAAAACTAGCTGACGCGCTGGAAACCACGGTGGAGGACGTCTAGGAGTCGCCGTATACCGAAAAATCAGGCTTCAACTAGTTGAAATACTAATGAAAATTAACGAAAACGAGGAACAGGAAAATGCCGATCGGCAATCAACCAAAAAACGTAAACCAAATCCTTAAGGGCCTGCCAACCACCAGCCGGATCAGCCGCATCCAACGCCGAGCTGCCAAGATGGCGGCGGCCACGCTGGAAACCCCGCCGCAAATCGACTTCCAGCATTCGGTGCTGTGCCAGACGTCACTGCCCTATCGAGATCCTGGGGCGGACGTGCATGTGTGGGATAGAAGACAAGGGAATATTTCCTTGCGCATCAATGCCGGAGAAGCCGAAAACCCCGAGACCGGAGAGTGGGTTCAGCTTGGCCTCCCCTTCGGCCCCAAGCCCCGGCTGATCCTGGCGTATCTGAACGCTGAGGCAATCAAAATCGACTCGCCGGAGATCGAAGTGGAGAAAAGCCTTACCGGATTTGTCCGTCGAATCCAGCGTTACCGACCCAACGGAAAGGAAATCCGGGCATTCAAGAATCAACTTGGCAACCTTTCAGCGGCAATCATCCGCATGGCCGTATCAACCGACGAAAGGCGCTTTCAGATTGACACAAAGATCGTGACAGCCTTCGACTTGTGGTTCCCCACGGAGGACAAACAGCGCGTGCTGTGGCCCTCTATCATCCGGCTAAGCCATGAATATTTTGACAGCCTTCAAAAACACGCTGTTCCGCTTGATGAGATGGCCTTGGGTGGCCTTGCCCACTCAACCATGGCCCTGGACATCTACGCCTGGCTCGCGCCACGTCTGCACCGGGTGCCACGCGGTCAACCTCAATTCATCGCCTGGGCTGCGCTCAAGGATCAGTTTGGAGTCGGGCTTGGCCGGATGAACCACTTCAAGCACCACTTCCGTATCGCCCTGGGCCAGGTCCTCGCCTTCTACCCCCGCGCCAAGGTCGAAGGCGACGGGCGTGGCATCACCCTCTACAACAGCCCGCCCCCCATCGCGAAAAAACGCTTCCCTGTGCATAACCCCTCGGAATAACTCAAGTTATCTACGGGTACTTCGTGGCACAAACCGATAGGTACCTATATCTACCGCTATTAAACCCCACACACCTGTGGAAAAAAGAGAGGTCAGTGGGTACCGATAACCAAGAACAGTTCAGGAACCTTCATAAGAACCGCCGGGCGCTGACCGCTAGCGTTATCTAAGGACCTAGAGGACCTAGCCGACGGGATCAAGCCTAGTCGGCCCTCAGAGGCTACGCACAAGCATCAGGCATAGGTTGGCTAGGGAAAGGCGCACGAATCAATCTCAGAGCCTCCCAAGAGCTCCTAGAAGTTCCCTTGTGCCAGTCCAGGGCTCACCCGGAACCAAAACCCGCAAAACACGCTGTACCGCTCGACGAGCTAGCGCTCACAGGATTAGCGCACTTGGCCATGGCTCTGGATATCTACGGCAGGTGCTCGTGGGATAGGCAGGGATTGGAAGGACTTTCAATGCAAAGCACAGGGATGCGCGCACAGGCAGGATACCGGAGGGTATAGGGACATACGGAAGCTTGGAATCCTCAGGCGTATCAGGTGTCTCCTGCTTTGGGGCTCCCTGCGGCTCTATATGTAAGTGACGGTTCCTTCCCGTAATTTCCTAGTTTAAGGTTTTATTCTTCATGTCAGAAACCGACTGATTGTAAGAAGAACTATTTGTCCAACGGTAGAGGTCTTCGCGTGGAAAAACCGTGGAAATCGCTACGCGACCGTGTGGATACTCGCAAGCGAGTACCCACACATTTCCACGGTTTTTCCACCCTTTGCCCCGACACCCCACAGTTGCCGAGAAGCCCCTACAGAGTAACAACAGCTTTTTCCATTTGTAGATCCCAGAAGACGCCCAAAGCGCCTGTAGCGCATTTCCAGGGTGGCAGGGTGGCAGGGTGGCAGGGTGGCAGGGTGGCAGGGTGGCAGGAAGGGTAAAAGTACTAGTCCGATCCAGGAAGCGGTTACAGAGCGTTTGAGGGCCTCTCAGGCAGTATCTCTTCACACACCAGCCTCAGCAGCTGCTTGTTCGGCTCCGGGGAATTAGTCTTCAGGGCGGCGAAGTTGCCCGATTCAGGGTCGGCGGAAACCCACAGGCTTGAGCCACACTACACACTACGCATCGGAAGACTCCAAGCATTCGTACATCCCTGTCCACACTTTGGCATCCTGCCTACACACGCATCCCTGAGCTGGCCCATACTGCAAGCTCTGATCCGCCCTCTAAGCGCCTGTGACACGCTTCCAGCGGTGGGCACCTCATACCAGTTCGTTGCCAGGAAGTTACCAACGAGCGTTTGAGGACCTCCTACAGCGCTCATCCCGTCTTGATGCTGGAATGAGCCGCTTCGGTGGGTTCCTGCTCACGTTGTCAAGCGTTCCACACGTTCACTTAGCGCCACGAAAACTGTCTTAAAGCTGTCGCGGTTACCGATCATCGTTTTTTTGGCATGACCAAGAACTTTACCAACACCAGAAATGTCCTCATCAGTCATGGAAAACACCGGTTTTGACACTTGCTGACTAATTGCAATCAAGGAATTAAAATCACGATATGTGAGCTAAATCGTAAGGTTGTAAACCAGTACCTGTGAAAATGTCCTTCATCTTTTCGTTGCTAACCAAGCAATCGATATTTCCAAGCGATGGAACGAACTGTCCATTAATCGTATCCCTGATGCGATCAATCCAGAGTTGAAAGGACTTAGCCGGTTTTTCATACCTGGGCCGATAACGCTGTTGAATCGATCCTAAAAACTTTGGATGATTCTTGACATGAGGATAACCTCATTCAATCCAGCCAACGCTGGGACTTACATCATAAAGCACATAAATCAGAAAACATTGTTTCACCCCCGAGTGGAAAGAGGCTGGTCACAAGGCCGTGATAGCCTAATTTCGTGGGATCGCTCCGCCCTCAAAAACTTGTCTTTCGAAAAGCGCAAGAGACCTTTATCCTGCGATCACGGGAATGTCTATTTAGTATACCAAAAACCTGGACGCCCATCCAGGAATAACGTACACAGATAGACATCGCCAGATGGAAGAACCATAACGTTTTCTTTTCATAGAGTGGATATTTGTAATGCCCTGGCTGGAGTCCCAAATGTTTCCTCCCAACAAATCAGGATTCTAGCTTCTTGTACCACATGGCAATAGGAAGCCGCTTCCGGTGCTGGAACCCTGATGTTTAATTGCCAAAGGATCGCCTCGAATGAGGTATGAGGCGAACACTGCATCAGGGGGTGTCTCAACGCGACATGCCAGAGCGGAGCAGCATCTTGGCCACCGTCCTCTGATCCAGACCATAGCAGCGCGCTGCCTCCTGGCTGCTCAGGCCCTCAACGTGATAGACTCGACGAAGCCGCGCGTAAAGCTCCGCTCCGTACATCCCCCGGCCCTCTGTCCGACAAACCGACCGAGAGCCATGCTTGGTACATTTTTGCACCGCTGCCGCCGAAGCCAGGCGGCGCTCAGGTGTGGGATTTTCTCACCGCCGTTCTCAATTCCCCCAAGTCGCTCGCGATAAGCCTCATCCTACGCGTCAACTTGGCACGGGCACCGCGTCGATCGTCGTCATGTCCGCGGCCGACAAGCCGAACAGAGCAGACACCATTTGCTCCACGTCGGCGCGCAGCTCGTTGACCTCTCTTTCCTTGCGTGTGCGCGCCCGCGGCGTTCGTGCGGCCCAAAGCGCGTCGATCGCCGCGATCAGGTCTGTGACTTTGGCTTCAATCTCGAGGCGTTGCGTCTCTTCAGGGACCGGGATCGGTAGGGTCTTGATGAACTGCTTTCCGTGCGAATAGTAGCCGCCCCGAAACGAGCTGGTGTTTGTGCGTACAAAGGCTTCGCTCAGCGGGTGGTTCAGGATCGCCAGCAGGTAGAGCGTCGAAACGTCCGCATCTTCGTGGGCGCGCACCATGTAGTAAGGGCCGTTGCCGCCGCCGGTAAACAAGGTGTTGGCTTCATCGTAGGCGTAACGCGGCTCGACCGAGAGCACGGGCAGGATGATTTTCTGAGTGTCAAACTTCGTTAGGCTTTGCGACCGGCCATATTGATACCATTGCCGCTCGGCTGCCGGGCCGCCGCCGATATTTCGCTTTTCGAGCTCTTCACGGCGCGCGCGCAGATACTCCCAACAGCCCGGATAGTTTGCGGCCATCTTGTCGGGTTGGATCAGCCGTGCATGGATTTTGCCATTTCCGTTCGCAACCAGTTCATACGGGAAAATCATCCAGGCGTTAGCCGCCGGACGCGCATAGGCATAGAGAGTAACGTCGTGTAAGCACGACCGCAGAATGGCGCGCTCGATAGGCCAATCGCGGCCGTCCCAATGGCAAGTCACCGTATTCGCATCGGATGAGGCTTCGCGAAAAATGTAGATGCCGTCGGCGCTGGTCTGAACGCCGACCTCAATATCCGCGACTCCCGAAAGCCGCGCCGGGAACTGGCCGCGGATGCGGGCAAACAAAGCGCGCGCTTCTTCGTCGGCAGACTGCCACGGGTCTGCACCCAGCTCATCAGCGGGTATAAGCGTGACCGAGCCTTCCTGCCCGTAGCGCCATGCTTCGAGGGGCCCTGCGCGTTCGAGCCTCACAGTATCCGAGCCGGCACGGTTCATGATGAGAATGCAGGTGTAGTTCGAGGTGCCGCGCCCGAAAACCTGCTTGACCCCGAAATGGATGATCTCTTCGAGGACGTGATCCGCCGTCAGTAGTTCCCGCAGCGCGCGCCCGGCCTGAATGCTCATGAATTTGTGCGGAGTGATCACCCCGATCCGCCCGTCGGGCCGCACCAGCGATAACGAGCGCTCGATGAACAGCGTGTATTTATCGAAATTGTCCTGCTGCGCCGTTGTGTACGGCGAGCCGTCGCGCTGGTAATATGCGATCTCTTCGCGCGAGTAGGCCACCATATTCTGAATTCGGATATAAGGCGGGTTGCCGACGATGACGTTGAACCCGCCCGCACCAATCACGGCGGGGAAATCGTCGGCCCAGGTGAAGGGGTTCACCTTTTCCCGCAGGTGTGCGGACATCGCGCCGCACACGGCCTGCCATTCGGCGGTGCTGACCAGCGAATTGCCGCAGCGGACCGTGTCGCCGAGCGGTGGTAGGGCTGGCTGCTTGTGCGCCCTCACATACTCGTCGAGCGCCGCTTCGCTCTCATCTTCGATAAGTTTGAGAAGCAGGCTGAACTGCGCGACTTCGACCGCGTTCGGGTCGATATCGACCCCGCGCAGATTTGCAAGAAGGATGCGGCGCTTTTCCTCGAAGGTCAGGCGCCAGAGTCCTGCGCCTGCTTCATAAATTTGCCGCCCGGCATATTTGGCGGGGCCGTCGGCAACGTACCAGCCTAGATAGTGACCGATCAGGTATTCATAGGCCGAGAGAAGGAAAATACCGGAACCGCAACAGATATCTGCGACCGTGAAACCGTCCAGCGCTGCGGGCGCTTTCCCGGCAATGGCCGGACCGAGCGTATGTTCCACGATCCGGTCTGCGATGAATGAAGGCGTCGGCACCACGCCGCCACTTTCACGGACCTCCGGCTTGTTGACGATCTCGACCTTGCCGCCCTCGACGGTAGTGACCTCGCCGAGAAACTGTTCGTAGATCTCGCCGAGCACTTCGGTTTCGACGACGGCAAAGGTGTAAGGGCTTTGCGGGTAGTAGAGTTCCTGAATGATGCCGGCGAGCGTGGCGTCGCTGATCCGAATGCCAAGCCGCTCGTCATCAAGCAGTTCGAAGAGTCCTGAATCGTAGAATTCATTGGCGCGGCGCAATATCGCCATCAAGCCGTCAAAGGCGGATACCGCATCAAGGTTCTTCAGCGTTTCGTATTTTTCGATCTCGCGGTCTTCGCAGATTCGCAAGAAGACGATGCGCGAGAGGAAGAGCTGGACCGCATAGGTCAACTCTTCGGCGGATAGGCCTGGTGTATTGGCGTGAATGTCAACGGCCAGCCGTTCACGCCAGTCGCGCACTTGCCGCAGGAAATAATCATCGAACTGTTCTGCACCGTGGCGCGCTTTATTGACCTCGAATTGCAGGTCGAATGCACCGGAATAGACGGCCTCGCGGGAGAGCAGCGCCCACAGCTCTTCAAACCGGGCCTCGTAATCGTCGCAACCGATCAGCGTCAGTCGCACGACATGCGCTTCATCCGTTTCCGCGGGTATCGGACGGCAATCATAGATTGCGAACTGGTGGAAGTTGGTGACAATCGAAATTGGCAAACTCGCCGAGTAGCCGTAGCGCCGCGTTTGGAAGGCCGGTGCACGGTCGCGATCGATATGCACGCTCGGCTTCTTTGCCTCGATGAACAACTTGCGCTGGCGCGCAAGCCGCAGTTCGTAGTCCGGTTTTTTTGAAAGCTTCTCTTCGCCGACTTCGACTGTCGCTTCCTCGATGACTTCCCGGAAGGCGAGCGGCAGCCCCGCCTTGTTATGCACGTCCCAGCCGAACGCTTCGAGCAAAGGCGTGATGAATTCAGTGCGCGCCTGTGTCTCATTATAGGTCGCCCGCAGATGGTCGACCTCGTTGCGCTTGAAGTGCTCGACCAGTTCGGCGACGCGTTTACGGGCTGCTTCCTTTGCCGCCTCATCACTCATGAGGCGACCGGTCGTGCCCTGCGCCGCCGGGCCAGCCTGCGGTCGCGCATCTTCTCCCACACGTTGCGCAGCATGCGGCATTCGGAAGCTGACAGGCCTATCGTTTCTCTCAGGACCAGCCTGTCATTTTGTTCAAAAATATCATTGAGCCGGTCAACCCGAACGAGGCGGTCGCACTCGTCGAGCGGTAGGGCGGCGCCGAGATTCGCCGGCATCAACAGCCGTTCGGCCTCGGTCGGTTCGAGTTCGAGAACACCGCCGCCGTAGCTGCGGCCTTCGATCTCGGCTGACGCGGCAGTGAGGGATGTGTAGGTGTTGGCGATCACGGCGCGCGGATTGCCGGTCTTGCAGCGCATGCGGTGTATCGTATCCGTCGAGGTCGCTTCTGCAGTATTCAGGACCACGCGCGGAAAATCGTAAATTTGCCGGAATACGAACGCGTCGGGAACCCACACGGAGGGAACGGCGTACCACGGCTCACGAATCGAGCATTTGTAGCCCTTGTGAACTTTCAGTTCTTCGCCGAGCCGAATATAGTTTTCAAGCGCGCCTTTCGGCTTTGCGCCGTTGACCGGCGATAGATGCAGCAGGTTAACGAGCCGGTCGTCTGCCGCGAGCCGCTTCCAGTCCCGCTTGCCGACGCGCGCGCCGGGCAAATGAGCGGAGCGCGATATGAGCGGTATCGTGTGGCCTTGGAGCCCTCTGGCGTCAATTTCGCTCTGCCGCAGCACGAAAAACTGGTTCTTGCCAGTCACGACGCCGACATTGACGGAAGCATAGGTGCTCAGCGGTAGCGCAGCGCCGGAGACGCGCAGCTCGCGCATCAAAGCAATCTCTTCTGTACTCAGGAAATATTTGAGCCACTTCTCGCTGCCGTGGCAGATCGTCTTGGGCGATGCGCCTTTCAGCACCGTCGCCGGTGCACGCTTTACGATGTCGGCAACCAAGGCCGATTCTGTCAGCGTCACCCAACACGGGTTGCTCTCTGACGGGGCCGTGCGCGCCTCGTCCGCGAGCAGTAGCAAGACCTCCTGCTCGGCTTTGTCGAAGAAAAGCTCGTTGCAGGCGATCAGGTCGATCCGCCCAAATCGGTCGGTCAAAAAGGAGCGGACCTGCGCAGCGTAGCTGACTTGCAGCAGTTCGGCGGGCAGGACGAGCGCCATTCGCCCTCCCGACCGCAGGGTGACCGCTGCGGCGACGACGAACGGCACCCAAATGTTGGTGAGCCGGTTGGGCGAGAGCCCTTGCTCTTTCATGATCTCCATCGCCCGGCTGCGATGCGGTTCCGGGAAACGCTGGTAGCGAATGAAGGGCGGATTCCCGACCACGGCATCGAACAACGGACGGTTAGGGCGCTTCCACCAGGAGAAGAAATCACTGGTTTCCACCACATCAGCGGAGCGGAAGCCGACTTCCCGCGCAAGCCGCTCGCGCGCTTTTTCGGCTTCACCCGTCAGGACTTCGACGCCGCAAAGGTAATTGGCACGGTCAGCGCCTTTCGCACCAAGCGCCCCCAGCCGGTTCGCCGCCGCCTCAAGAAAAGCGCCGTCGCCACAGCTTGGCTCCAGCACGAAATCGTCTGCCTTGCGGATTACCCAGGCGCATAGCCACGCAGCGAGTGCTGCGGACGTGTAATAGCCGCCGCGCAGCTTGTCAGGATTAAGATCAGTGAAACGCCCACTATGCGTCCGCGCCGTTACTTTCATCGAGGTTGCCCCCCACAACATTTGACGTCGCCGATAAGGTATTGTAAGTAAAGAAGTTTTTAGGTTATTCAGGTTCAAAAAATGGTGAGTTGTCGTCGCCGGTTACATGAACAGAAACTGGCCCGACTGAGGGTCGGCGGTAAACCCAGGG
>Ga0209785_1000379_pt1 | contig 13701 bp, 5 predicted proteins | sample WorMetG1BERMUDA2_FD_187403 | JGI IMG/M metagenome (GOLD analysis project Ga0209785, IMG submission 187403) | Marine gutless worms symbiont microbial communities from Max Planck institute for Marine Microbiology, Germany - Inanidrilus... ...
GTATAGTCCTATCCCTAATTTAATTTGGGGGGGGGCCTTATCCTCATTCTAAAGCAAGTAATAAATTATGAAAATACACCAAATATAGTGAAATACGCATACAACGTAAAGCGTTAGTATTTCACTATAACGATTTTTATTAAGTATTTCCCAAATATAAGTAATTCAACTGGGGACTTAAATAAAAATTATTTTTTGTTTTATATGTTACCCCAAATTAGTTGAAAAATTTAATGAAAAATAAAACACACTCTAGTAAAATTTAAGAACCCTTTTTGTCACATAAAGTATGTTTTATGCGACAAAATGCAGCATACGGAGCACACGAACAGTTACGACATACAACAAAGTTGAATGGTATATAAAATTAATAATTACGATGTTAAGAATTTACAAGTAATAAACTCTTAAATTATACAAACGTGAATTTAGCAACAAACGAAATGTTCATTTCGTAATATTCCAAGTTTATAATTATAAACATAATATTGATGTAATAATGTGAACAGTTTTCTATAACAACAGTAACAAAAAAGAATTCTCTCATTACCAAAGATAACCTACAAAATGACAAATGTTTTCATAAGCATCTTGGTAAATTAAAACAAAGTTTATACATAGACCAATGACGATAATAAAACAATACAATACGTGATATATGCGTGAGAAACAGATTAGAATTGGAAGTACAACTTTTAACATTCTCAACAATTTAGTAATTTACACCTAATATAAAAAATACGACAAGTCAGTAGTCCTAAAAATGCTTTAAAGCAGTACAGAGATTACGTACTCTGAGGTTTTAAATCTAAATAATTTCATGAATAACGTATAAACATCATTTATAATTTTAGAAACAACTTCGCAAAAAGCAGTTACTGCTTATTTGTAAAATGTGTAAGAAATTATGAATATAGTATTAACACTTTGTAGTTTACCACACGAAACAAACAAAATTTATAATATACATGTATATATTTATTAACAATATGCATACAACAATAAAGCTAACACAATACAAGTTATATGAATTTTATGTAAAATATATTTTATGGAAGAAATTTTACACTGGCGGTGCAAAGAATTTCTATAACAAGTCTGTACTTGCTTTACACGTCATAGTTATGTAAATATTTGTAATTATTCCCAGTAAAACTATAAATCATATTAATAATAATTGTAACAAGTAAATTATGTACACTTTACTAAAAATAACACTAGAATTGTTTGTTTTTTATATAGGCCTACTCTGTAATTAAAATTCAAGGTGACACATAAACAGTTATAATCTATAACTACAAACTTAACTAAAGACGAACAAGTTATATGTGTGTACACTCAAAATCAATATAAATAACTTATAACTTCAAAGTAAGTCAATAATGCGAATAAAAGTTCAATTAAGTATTATAAGTGTTTCAATTCGACCACTGAACAAATCGAATCGAAACAGCATGCACATGCAAATAAAGAATAATAATACTTTTGTTAAAAAATGACAGCTTCGTCTGTCATATTTGTATAATAATATACAGCAGCAGTTTTATGATGATGATGTTCGTAATCATGATGCCGAAGTAGATTGATGAAATAGGCGATGAAGCTTGAGGAATTGACGCTGGACGTAGTGGTAACGGGATGCGACCCATCGAGTTGTCGATCACCAACTTGCTGTTAGCGTCAGCGGTCGACAGTGACTGACAGTCGCACCGTCATTTCAAGTCCAACGACTGCGTATCGTGTGTTGATGTGGACTGACGTACAAGGATTTTCAACCATCAGATGTTGCGACCCGGAAAGGTACGTCGTTCCTCGCCGGACTGCCTCATCCAGACTTAATGACGGACCTTTCAAGCTACAAGGGCCAATTAACACATACACCACTGGCGTTAATTATTATCATCGTCGTGCCTCTGTGACTTGTATTCAAATCCCAAGTAGCTATTCCTGTCTTAAAATCCATAATTTGCATCGTCGGATGTCTATTTAGATGCCAAATATTGAAGTTAAATAGAAATAATAATTTAACTGATCGAGACTCCATCAGTATATGGAAATTACACATAGCCTACTAAAATGAATTCGACTTTCTATTTTGTCCCGATCTTGTGTTTTAGTTATAATTTTTTTTTGAATTTTGTTTTAAATGATCGAAAAAAATGTAGTGAAATTTGCAATAAATAGTAACGCTAGGCATTACTAGATCTGAATCCAATATTTGATTGTTAGCAATTGTTAATACAAGACGACAAGCAAGTCAGTTGTAGGCCTACTCAAGGATGCATTCGGTTTTTACAACATGCAAGTGTCTACCTCGTTGTAAATTTTCGATCACCATTTAATTACTTTATACGACGTTACAACAGGTGTGAACGATTGCCGTACTGACGTATCACGCCATGCACGATAGTCATAAAACAATTAAAGCTGTATCGTCGATCACAGAAGCCAAGCCACTCACAATGGCATACAGAATGCATCTCGATTGCACGCAACATTGACTGTAAGCCTATTTACACTTTGTACGTGCATTTCAGGTATGTTTTTAGTATTTGAAAATTCAGTAAACATGCAAAACAATAAACTGTACAGTCTTGCCAAAATAGTATTAGGCCTATACACTATGGATTCTCGTAATCTTGGCTGCCTCGACGACTACCGATAACTCTATCTCTATAACGCCGCGAAAATCTTGTGCATACTGGTTTTTGTCTATCTCCATGTATAATCATCTGTTGATGTGAACATTATTCGAGCATCGTCGACTACGCTATTACCATGGGAATTAACTCATTCCTCGAAGTCCGCTAATCGAAGATTAACCGGTAGCTATCGTCACCGTCTCTCCCGTAGTCAGTCACAGTGTGGGCGTATAATCTACAGAGCGTCTACTCCGACCGAGTACCGAGTACGTTAAGGCTACTTATCATAACGTGGCGACAACGTAATGCCGAATCTTATCGGATCACGTCATCACTGTACAGCACCACGTTGAAAACGAAAAACATTGTACAAGGCGAACACTGCAGTACGAACGAAATCTATGTAGCTACCCATGCGAAATGCGTATATGTAACTGTACATTCAATAAACAGGTTACAAACTACATGCATATTACAATATTATATTATATGGCTATAGTCGCTGTACAAAGCAAGCAAACGACATGATTGTGACATTAAATTGAATTTTGAATAAAATTATAAACAGCCTATATGCTTTGAATGTCAATTCGTAAGTTTTGTCATCTGACAGTGAGACACACACACACACCTATGGCGGATAATTCAACGAACCACTAAACTGTTAACATTTTGAAAGAAGCTAATTTACAAAACTTAGGCCTACTCCCAGTCTTCGCCTTCATTGTTTCCTGGCGGTAGTGGTATAACTGGGACAGGATTTTGAATTTGTGGGACTACTGGTACATAAACAGGCGCGTTTGGACCAATCGCCGTTATTGGTCTTGTTAATGGGTCTGGGTCTGGTACAACCCCAACTAATGGCGCAAAAGCACAGGGCCAAAGATAATCTAAAGCTGGCAACGTAAAGTTTGCTATAACTGATGGAAAATTGCATTGTGATACCAAAATTGACTTTGCCTGCCTCCAGTGACACAGATGCCACCCTTCAAATTTGTCCAACTGCCAAAATCTTTTTACAAACTGAAGAACCATTTTGCTCACAATGTCAAAAGTTATGTCTGTTAATTTATTTGGACTCGGTGGTGTCTGTTTTAAGTTATCGACACGAAATACGCGTTCTTCATCATAATCCGGTAAATCTGTTTCACCGTCATGAATTAACAAATATTTGAAATCTTCGAAACGAATTTCGTCACATTCACAGCCGTCATAGCAAAACTCTCCGTACGAAATCCACCGTCCGTTTAACCGAAAAGACATTATTAGTGACTAATAAATAATTAAAATTATACCACATTCATGACGAAGGTGCTGAACATCGGTGTAATGTACACGACATCAAACTACAAGCATAAGAAGGTACAAGGATAAAAAAATTAAACACATTTACAGTTATTTACACACATGCTCTATTCAGAAAGCATGATAGTTAGGTGCTGAGGGCGCGCATGCACTAGCCGTCACTCCGGCTTTGACGGTCGGCGTGTAGCCCTTCAGTAAAACTAGGTCAATGAGTCCACCTCCTCCGCTGTTTATAATGTGTAGTACTGCGTGAAATCGTCCTCCTGCCATTAATCTACGAAGACCATACACTTGCCACGGCTGTACTGTCACACGTTCCGGAACCTTCACTTGACAATCCAACAGAACATTGTAAATAGTGACACCATTCGTCCAACGTATAAAGGCCTTTAAAAACCACTCCAGCAGAGTGATCTCTATAGATGGTTTGTCAACCACAATGCGATAAAATTCTGCTGTATACGGCAATTTGGCAACGTTCCACCAATATGATGTTTTTTGATTTCCAACCTCTAACATAATTATTGTACGACAAGTGCGGCGGTTGTAATACCGATACAACAAACAGACAAAAACTGAAATTAAAAATAAAATAAAGCAAAGTAGTAGAGTCAATTCAACGGGAAAAATTTCACGTAGATCACCATAATAATTAAACAGAGTCAGATTGGAAGTGCCTACTGATGCTGCTGTTGTGTAATGAAACGCAGTGGGAATTTGAAATTCATTAACATTTTCAACAGCATGTGCTCTCTGTGCTGATGCTAAAAGAATCATGACTGTGCGAAGTCTATAACGCAAAATAATTACCATTATTAAAGCTGTTATTCCAGCGACCGTTGCTAACAACAAAAGCCAGTCAAAAATATTAAAAAGATCAAATGTTTTATTATGTGTGTGATCAGTCAGCAATACATTATATAAGTAGTGACTTAGTGACTGAAACATCATTTCATCGTCTTTTGTCTGATTAATTACTGTTTGTAAATCAAAAGCATATTTATGTTCTTTCGCTAATTTCGCATCATATGCTTTAGAGGCCACTAACAGCTGTGGTAAAACCGCCGGTATCGATTCGTTGAGTAACATATCGTCTTCTATTGCCTCAAAAATATCTTGATCGAAAAATTCTGACAAGTATGGTTTATTTATCAAATATTTCGCCTCAAAAGTGAATGTGACATTTTCCGTAGTATTACAGTTCATAGAGTCTTGGATCAGCTGGAATTCATCAGCCGATATTGTACAAGAACAGTGAATTTTATGAACACTTTGTATATCCTGTAGACGTTTTGAATAAACTTCTGACCCGTTACAAATGAGTTTCATATTTGTGATATTTGAGAATAAAAACATATCGTCCGACAGCTGAAATACATTACGCGGAATTGGGCCAAGATAAACGTTATACTTGCACAATTGTTTTATTTGGGCTAAATTTCCGGTTATCAAAGCCGTTGAACAAGTATCCATGTTACGCGATTTCAAAATCAAATCCGTATCTCGAATATTGAGAACGTCTCCCTTCGGCAGATGATTCATATCTGAAACTTCAACGTAGTAGTCTATATCTGAATCATACAGAATGGCCTGAAAATCAGTTGCTAGCATAGTATAATGATCTGTTGAATGCGGCGCCACAACTGGAAGTTTAAGTAGTTTATAAATACCTAAAGAAGACTTCAAGTTATACGTTGTCAGAGGAACATCCAATACAATTATAAGGAAGTAATTATAACGAAATGCACGGAACACTGCATGCTGGTAATAATACTGTAAATCCGTTCTTAACAAAGTTAAATCAGGATGTAACCTTTTCAAATAATTCTGTAAGAAGTCGATGGAATCAACCAACGTTTTATGATGCAGAAAAAAGTGTGATAATTTACCAGCAGACAACAGTTGCATTCCGTTATACAAGTCGTCGACTTCGGCCGACTGAAAAACCAATGAAGTTAATGTTTCCGTTATTTTTGTTAACATATGCACTCTAGTGTTGGCCCTAGCAAATGCTGACGATAACTGTGATTGAAGTCGCAGGATAGACGTGCGATGCATATTCAAAACTGAATAAACATTGTCTGTTCTGACCTGTTCAACTCGAAACGCTGCTAAAATGTGAGAAGTACCACTTTTCCAAGCCTCTGCAGCTTGTTGAACTCCCTTTTCAACGTTGCGCAAAATTTCATCCATATCATTTACGTCATCTATCGTTGCCAGTCCCGTAAGCTTAGACAATCCATCCGTGAACCAACCTCGTTTTTGCAGACGCGTCGTCGTAGGAAATTCGCTCAACATCTCATACACTGTATCTATCTGAGTCTGCACATGTGTTTGAATTTTGATTCGCAAGTCTCTGAACGTGTGTAATAGACGCACTATATTCACACACTGGGCGCGATTTATGTCCACTGAACAATTAATCGGTGACCTATCCACGCTAATCATTCTGTACGGTAATTCGTAATGAAATATCATCTTTGCCATTGCCGTCGACACGTGTATCTGTCCCGTTTTACGAAGTACGTAGCCTAAATTCGGCTTCTTTATGATTGTGTCAAATAACTGACCTGACACGCACGTTGTCAGCGTGATGAAAAGCACGATTTGCAACCCCGTCATTCGATTCTTCATTTTAGTCTATAACATGTCACACAAAGCGTGATATTTAGCTTTGTAAATTCTGCAAATGCCCGCATTTACACAATTTACTCATCGCGATGAGATTTTATCAAAATATCCCGTATATTAAATAAGTCGTAAAGACTACGGGACTTATAGCTTGTATCACGCTTTACGAGACCTGTCATAGAGTCTTCTCCGTTGATTTTTTCGTAGCCTTGCTTGTCTTAGTCTGTAATTTTGCAAAAGTGCAGGGGTTACATCTGAACACCAATATGAGTTTTTATCTTCAAATAATACTAAATACTCCTTTTGTTTATTTCTTATTCGCTCTTTTAATATACGTAAAGCTGGTTCAAATCCAGCTGGAACGTCGTCCGTCTGTTTTACTCCGTCTCCATTCACTACGTCATCATTTTTCGTGTCAGACTTCACTTCGTCTTTTACTAAGCGTGGTAACCTGGCAGTAAAATCTGTTCTGTTCGCCGTATAACGTTTAAGTCGATCAGACGGCACCAGTCTTTTATGCATTCTGCCAGTATTGGCATCGATTAACCTATACGCCGTTCCAATATCTTCAGAGCCCTTTACTACATCGCTGATATAAAAAGGTCCGTAAAATGGCTTATGCGTTAAAACGCTATCAGAGCCGGGACGAATTCGTTTGTCCTCCAATAGCACCATATCTCCTTCGCTCCATTTTGGTGTCTGGACGTTATATGTTTTACCGTACAGGACTTTGTCTTCTTCTTTAACTTCTTCTCGTTTTATTTTCACCTGTTTGTGTAACTCTGTTAACTCCTCGATCAACCATTTAAAATAGTTTAATGGTTGTCCAGTAAATGGTAAAGGTGTCGTAACCTCACCGGGTTCAGCCAATCTCATTTTTTTACCGAAGACCACTTCAAATGGAGTAATTTTTATCCTAGTATGAACTGTAGAACGAAGGCTTAACTCAATCAAAGGTAAAACTGTTTCAATATCTTTGTCACTATCAGTATAATATTTAACCATTTGGTTTACGCGTTGTACAACGTTCTCGGCCAGTCCATTACTGCGTGGCGTAAGTGCTGCGCTAGTGCGATGTTTTATTCTCAAAAATTTGGCTAATTCCTTGAAAAACGAACCACAAAAACTTGGTCCATTGTCTGTCATAATCCCCAAGGGTTGACCAAAAACTGTGACCACATTCTCAAAAAATACTTTCGCAGTCGTATAAGCCGTTAAGTCTGGTACTGCTTTTAAAATTGTCCATGATGAAAATTGACAGACTATTATCAGCACTGCCACATTTCCACTACTAGTCTTACGAGTTAAATTCTTGTGGTCAAGACTCCAAAATTCGTATGGTCCAGAAGGTACAGAAAGAGGATGTAAAGGTACAGTCTTATGACTATAATTGCGTTTAGATCGTAGACAAACATGACAAGTAGTACAAAATTCTTTTATATCACCGTATAGATGTTTCCAGTACACTTTTTGCGAAAGAGTCAAATATAAGCGCTGAATTCCAAAGTGTCCTAAATTATCGTGGTAAAATTTTAAAAGCTCATGTCTGAAATTTTTGGGAACGCATAATTTTTGCGTCGGTGGTTTTACGCTTGTTTGTTTCTTTCTATGGGGAATGGGTAATTTATATAATGTCTCATCCTCAATTAAATATTGGTCCGCTAATAATAAAGTAAAACGATCAATTTTATTATTACCTGTTAGTTCGTCGTACTTAAGATAATTATAGATATCTTTAAATTCGTCATCTGACAAATAATCTTGCTCATTTATGGTAGGTAACGTTATTAAGTGATCTGTTTGTTTGTCATCCAACGTATCACTTTTCGATTCAGCCACATCTAACGTCATTTGTTCATCAGTTTGATCTGTGCTTCTATCATCGTCTCCATTGTTCGTCACTGACAGCACAAACTCATCTTGTGTCTGTTTTGGTACCAACTTTACTCTATCGTCTTCTGGCAAATCCTGGAAGATACGGGATAATGCGTCTGCCGAATAATTTTTACAACCCTTCACGAAATTCAAATTTAAATTAAATTGCATAAGGTATGCCAAAAGACGTTTTTGTCGCCCGTTGACGGCATTCCATTTATCCAAATGAAGAAGATGTGCATTGTCTGTATAAACCCAAACCTTTTTATGAATGACTAAACATTCATATTGGCGCAGAGCTAATGCCAGACTCGTCAACTCCAGTTCGGAGGCTGTATATTTTGCTTGTGCTTTGGAAGTAGCCCGGGCACCATAACTCACCACATGTAATTTATTGTCATCTCCATATTGTAAAATACAAAATCCAAATCCGTATGACGAGCCATCGGCCATTATAATTATATCTCTATTTACATCGAATGGCACCAATACGGGCTCGGAAATCAAACATTCCTTTAAGTACTCCAGTTCTCGCTGACATTCATCAGTCCACTTAAACTGTGTATTTTTTAATAATAGTTGTCGCATGTGAAACGTGTTTTTTGCATAGTCTGGAATAAAACGTCGCCAAAAAGTCGTTAAGCCAAAAACACGCTGTAGGGATTTTACATTTTTTGGCGGTTGAATTTTTTTAATAGCCTCAATTTTCTTTTGTGAAATTTTGATGCCGTCCGTGCTTATTTGATAGCCCAAATATTCTATACTTGTGAAGCCAAATTCACATTTTGTGGGGTTACACGACAGATCATTTTTTTGCAAATTTTGAAACATTTTTTCTAGATTAAATAAATGTTCTTCAAATGTGTTTGCTACCGTCAAAGCGTCGTCCATGTACAGGAATGACCTAGGATAGTCCATTTTACGAGCAAAGATATTTAGCAAAACTTTTAACATTGCACTTGGGCTCACTGAAAGGCCGAAAGGGCAGACTTTAAACTGATACCTCAAACCCGATGGAGACGTAAACGAAGTATAAGGCCTAGAATTTTCATGTATTTTTATCTGAAAATACCCACTACGCAAATCAGTCAAACTGTAATAACGAGGTTTACAAGCATTAATATCATCAATTAGTTCTGTTATTTTCGGTAATTGGACCAGTTTAGGAGTTATTAATGCATTTATTCCTCTAAGGTCTATTACTAACCTTTTCTCGCCTGTTTTCTTTGCTACCAGAAAAATTGGACTGTTATAATCGGCGTTCTCAGTCTCTTCTATAACTCCAGCTTCATGCATCTCTTTTATCTGTCTCTCGGCTTCCTCTGCGTCGTCTGGGTGTAAACGATATTGCCTACGAAACGATTTTCGATTAGAAAGCATATCGATCTTCAGCTCGTAACCTTTGTACTGTTTAATCTCTTTCAGTGACTTTGCAAAAATATCCTTATATCTATACAGCAAATATAGAAGATCATAACGTTGTTCCTTGGTCAAATCTGGATTAATTTTAAAACCATATTCTGTTTGAAATTTTTCTAGCGTTGTTTCTGACTCTTTATTATAATTTTTTGATGACTGCAAATCTTCAGTATAGGGCGAAACACTAGCCACTGAATCAAGTGTTTCAATTTTTGCAATACGTGTTCCACGCCGCAGAACACAAGGTGTCGCATTATAATTCAAAATTTGACATAGCGTCTTTCCATTCTCACACTTACATATTGCTTTAGCTACGGCGAAAGTTCTAAACTGAAAGGTCGGCAACGGTTCTAAAAATATAGTTTTATTATTGAAAAAAGTGGGACAACGAACTGAAATTATGGCTTCCGAATAAGCCGGTATATATGTAGATTCAATTGCAAAAACACAGTCACGCCGTTTTCTTAAAGATCTTAACGGTACCCTCAGCAGATCGTCGCTAATACTCATAATACCAGCCTGAAAGTCAATAACCACTTGATTTTCTTTCAAAAAATCTACTCCTAAAATTAGGTCAAATGCGATATTTTCTACAACCTTTACTTTATGTGCAATTGTATATCCTCCAATATTCAATAATAATTCCGTTGTAGCAATCACATTGATTTTGGAGAAATTTGCCGAAAACAAAACTGATGAATCATCGCTTTTCAAGGTTCGTAAACTTAGTTTTAGTTTTTTCGCTAATTTATCATTAATTATTGACTGTACGCAACCTGTATCAACTAGCGTTTTTATATGATTATTCCCTATTTTAACAATAATATAATTACCATTTTGCATTTTTTCATTAATAACAGTCGAACACTTTTGCCGAGCTGGGTTCCTTCTCTGTCTACAAGCCCCATAGCCGGAATTTGGGACTTGAGATGACCGTCAGAATTGACCGGTACGTTGCTGTAACGATCGCGAGGCCGCTCTACAAACAATACTGAAATGACCTCGGCGATTGCATATATTACAGCACTTATTCAAAGCTGGACAAAAGTTGATATTTGAGTGAGCCTCTCGTCCACATTTAAAGCAACGATTTGACAAAGGTTGTCGATATCCCATGTTTCTAACGGCTGGGCCTGCAAAGCGTGGTCTAAGCCATCCTCTGTTCGCCGGGCCACCGCGAAACTGTTGGGACTGAAAACGAGGCCTATCCACCACTGGTGCCCTAGCTTCCTCTGCAAACGTTACTCGCCGCTGAGGTGATGGCGACCGTGGTCTATTCCTCATGGAGCGATTTGTATCGCTTGATACGGAGGCTGTCATTGCCGTCTCCCATTTAGTCGACATTTTTCTAATTTCCTCCTTCATATCTGCTAACTGGTCACTCAACACAGAGTCTCTCTCTGTTTGGGACGGCATTGTTAATTCAGCCATTCGGGCCGCTTGAATGAGAGCCTCAATACTGGTGGGTTGTTGCTGTGTAACATAGGCCGCTATGTTAGGTTTCAACCCATTAAGCAATGCGTATTGCGTCAGCTTATCATCTGAGTCAATAGTTTTCGCTAGTTTTAACATGCTAGCGATGTAATCATCAACCGTTTGCTGATCTTTTTGTTTTTGTGAGAAGATCAACTTTGCTGACTTGTATTTCATGATTTCTGGGGTCTTGTACCTCTCATCAAAAGCCGCTTTTAGGGCATCGAAATCATCTGTCGTTCCTGCTGGGAGTGAATCTAACCACACAGCCGCTGCCCCCGTTAATAACACTTTCAGTAACGCTAACGATTTCGGCGGGTTATAACCCTTGTAGTTACAGTAGTTCAAAAAATGTCTGAACCACTCTTCTCCATCCTCCATCACTCCTCCTGAAAATTGTGTAGGTCCTACTGCTCGTTCTTCGGCCATGTCTTCTATGTCATTCACAAACACTTCTTCCTCTTCCTGCTCACTATCACTATCTCCCGTTAGTTGGAAGGGTGTTGGTGGTGGTACTTGTTCTATTTCTAACTCTATCGGTTCTGATACCCTTACTGCTGCTCTTTGGGCACTTGTGGGCTGTTGTGTAACGATTGATGTTTCAAGATGGTCATCTTCTTTTTTAGTTTTATCTACTAATGGACTCAAATGGTAAATTACTTCTGGTTTTGATGACCTTGACTGCCTTGGATTAATTATGACCTCTTCATCTGCTGGCCACCAACTAGGTTTCGGATTAAAGTCAACATTTTTTTCTGCTACTACGACATTATTATTCATTCAACGTAATATAATAATAACATTACCCACGGTTTGGCGATGGATGAGATGACGCTTGCTGCTGACGAGCGGTTCTAGCTGACGCTGTGTGTCGGTGACGGTCGGTGACGGCGATCGCTGACGGTCCGCGTCCGAGTCGATGTTATTGTTTAATTTTAGTTAAATTTTCGCAATTTGTAATTCTCCACCATGTATAATGACGAAGGTCTACTAGTTATTAAATGATAAGTCCAAAATTATAATTAATAATTTGTTGTTTTATTCACGACCAAATTTAACAATATTCTGTACGACTCATCGGCATGCAACTCGACAACTGACTAGAAGTTCAAGCATGCACCACTATACTGCCGCTGCTGTCGCCGCTGCCGCTGCTGCTGCTACTCGGCAACACGCCGCGAGCTATTTTTAGTCATGTTTACTTTCACCAATTAAATAGAATTAAGCCTAACCTATATGACCTTGTGTGACCTTCACCACACTCCCTACCTACCACAGAAGATGGTGATACCATCTTTAAAAATTAAATATCGGTATAGAAAACATGAGAAGGTACTTTGCTCTCCCTCCACTTTGTTCTCCCTCCTGAACTATAAACTTTAAAACATTAAAATGTATACGATTTTTATGGTGTTTTCAAAAAAAAAGAAATGTCAAGTGATGAATGACAAATAGAACTGAAAATAGCAAATAAAAAATTGAAAAGAAGAACGAAGAATGAAGACAGGTAACTTAACAAAAGTATAAAAGTATAAACAGCTGATGGGGTCCAAAACACCTAACATACAACTATGTTAGATAACGAACAGATTATAAAACTGAGAAGAAGGAAACGAAAAAGTGTTAACGAATAAACTGATACAAAGATGATTATAAAACCATGATTCGAAGCATGTCCATCAGTTCTCAAGCCATCACTCTCCAAGCGCTCCAAACATTCTATGAACAAACCGGTCCTCTCTATGTATGGCATATAATATCTGTCTGTCTTTTATGTGATCGGAGGTCTATTGCGCCAGACCTCTCGATAACACAAATTAACTCTCTCACTGTAGTATAATCACTTTTATGCCATAATTGTATATTTGTATATTCATAATTGTATATTCATACCACTCCTGACATTCAACTCATCCAGAAAATTCACATCATAGCCAACATATCTCGCGACACTTTGCCTGTGCGTTGTCATCCCAAAACTGAGAATGTAAATAAAACTGACATGTAGTAGAATAACAAATGTGTTACAAGAGAGCAAACAACGACTGAAAATAAATAACAATAGTATATAAAGAAAAATAAAATATTATATTAAGGATCATGTAATCGAAAGAAACTTAAAGCCATCGAAATACAACGAAAATTTTTTTTTGTTATTTTCTTGTTCTCGTTCTATCGACAGCCCTATGTTGCTGTCGTTATAAGTATAGTCCTATCCCTAATTTAATTTGGGGGGCCTTATCCTCATTCTAAAGCAAGTAATAAATTATGAAAATACACCAAATATAGTGAAATACGCATACAACGTAAAGCGTTAGTATTTCACTATAACGATTTTTATTAAGTATTTCCCAAA
>Ga0209785_1000380_pt1 | contig 13669 bp, 13 predicted proteins | sample WorMetG1BERMUDA2_FD_187403 | JGI IMG/M metagenome (GOLD analysis project Ga0209785, IMG submission 187403) | Marine gutless worms symbiont microbial communities from Max Planck institute for Marine Microbiology, Germany - Inanidrilus... ...
CGCACAGCGCCATCGGCAACAAAACCCCGATGGAGTTCATCAAGACCATCGGGCACCCCAGCCACCCAATGGTCTGAAGAACGGGAAATTCGGCTTCAAGCCGGTCCAACGTTCGGGGCAAGCTCAAATGCGCCAAACTCTAACTTAGACCGTGGACCACTCAATGGGGGCAGGCCAGCGGATGACGATGGCCGGCAAGTTCTTCTGGCTGGTGGCATGCCTGCTTGTCGTAGTGTTCAGTCCTGGAATCGCTACCGCGAAGATCCAGGACAATCCCCGCTGCGGGCCGATCGTCGATCAATTGACGCTCGAGAACTACAAGGAAACGCTGTTCGCGCCGATCCGCGACGACCGTTTTCCCGATATCAAGAATACGCTGCCGACATTCGATGACGCGGCTCGGTCCTATCCGGGAGCGGCCAGATATTGGATCGAGATTTGGCGCGCTTGGACACTTCGGTGTCTGATGAAAGTGAAGTCGACGCTACGCCCGGCACTCGACGCCAACGTGTTGGAGGCGCGAACGGTGGTGGGTGTCCTGTTCTTGGCGTTCGGCGATCCGATCGGAGCCTTGCCGGCGGCACACACGAAACCGGAAGTTCTTCTTGTTGAAGCCCACGAGCTCTTAGTTGGTCTGGCGCAGGCTGGCGATGAACTGGCGGTCACATGGCTCGCGAGGTTCTATTCGGGTGTTCTGCAACAATACTACATGACCTGCTACCGGTTTCTGATCACCATGAACCTCGCGACCCGAATGGGAGGCCGGAAAGAGGACGGGATTCCCTGATATTATCCCAAGTGGCTGCCGTTGCCGAGTGAAATGAACGCTTGGTTTGACGCGCATGCGGAAGAGGGCTTCGAAATGGTCAAGATTCTACGCACCTTGCCCGAGTATAATCGCGACTCGTTTCGCGAGATGCGCGGCGATTGCCCGGATTAAGGTAAGCCTAACCCTCCCCCAACACCTGCTCCGCTCCGACGAACCGCTTCAGCAGCATCAGCCCCGCCGTGTGGCACTCGGCGCCGCCGTGGCTGGCGCAGGCGTCGGCGTGCACGACCGGGCGGATGCGGGCCTCGAACAGGTCGACCGCGGTCTTCAGCACGCAATTGTCGGTGGCGATGCCGCAGAGGTGGACCTCGTCGATGCCGTCGCGCGTCAGCTCGGCGCGCAGGTCGGGGCCGAGGCAGGTGTAGGTCGATTTGTCGAGGATCCGCGCGTCGGCGCGCGGGGTGAAGGCCAGCTCGGTCTCCGCTTCGCCCGGCGCGAAGCGCGGCCAGTGCAGCAGGCGGCGGTGCATCGAGCCCTCCGGGTTGACGAAGCGGCTGGCGATCACCCGGTCGAAGCGGTCCTGCAGCGCCGTCACCTTGTCGACGATGTCGCCGGTGCCGCCGTTGACGAAGCCGCGTTGCACGTCGATGACGAGCAGGATGGAGTCGGTCATGTCGAGGTTCCCCTTTTCCCCGAAACCGGCCCGCAGGTGCGGGCGGCCGCCCCTGTCCGCGTCCGGGCGATCTGCGGATTTTCCCTGGCCGGACGCCCTGTCCCCTCGCGGCCCAGCCCGGGCCCCTATCGCGGCATGCCGCCGCGTCTCTTCTGAACGTTGGGCGGCGCATCGCCCTTTGCAAGGCGCCGATCGGGGATTTTTGCTGTATCCACCGCCCGGAAGTCTATATTTAGAGCCGGACCAAAAACCCTGTTCGGGGGAAGGAGCGCGCGTGGGCCGCATCCGCAAGCAGAGGGACATCATCGACCGCAAGGTGCTGAGCGGCAAGCTCGACGAGCTGGCCGGTTGGTCGGGCTATTCCGACAAGACCCGGGGCGAGGTCCTCGGCATGTTCCGCGACGCCTTCCAGTGCGGCGCCACCGAGGTGCGCAAGCGCTTCGAGACCGAACGCCTGCCCGGGCGCGATTCGATCCGGGCGCAGAGCTTCCTGATGGATCAGCTGATCCGCACGCTCTACGACTTCACGATCAAGTACGTCTACCCGATGTCGAACCCGATCAAGGGCGAGCAGACCTCGATCATCGCCACCGGCGGCTACGGCCGCGGCCAGCTGGCGCCCTATTCCGACATCGACCTGATGTTCCTGTTGCCCTACAAGTCGACCCCGCACACCGAGCAGGTGGTCGAGTTCATGCTCTACATGCTGTGGGACATGGGGCTGAAGGTCGGCCACGCGACCCGCTCGGTCGACGACGCGGTGCGCCTGGCTTCGGGCGACCTGACGATCCAGACCAGCCTGCTGGAAGCGCGCTGGCTGTGGGGCGACGAGGAGCTGTTCCAGCAGTTCCGCGCCAAGTTCCAGAAAGAGGTCGTCGCCGGCCAAGGCCCGGCCTACGCCGAAACCAAGCTCGCCGAGCGCGACGCCCGGCACACCAGGATGGGCGACACCCGCTACGTGCTCGAACCCAACGCCAAGGAGGGCAAGGGCGGGCTGCGCGACCTGCAGACGCTGTTCTGGATGGCCAAGTTCCTCTACCAGGTCGACACCGTCGCGGACATGGTCGAGCGCGGCGGACTGAGCGCCGCCGACGCGCGCCGCTTCGCCAAGGCCGAGAACTTCCTGTGGACCGTGCGCTGCCACCTGCACTACCTGGCCGAACGGCCGGAGGAGCGCCTGACCTTCAACGTGCAGCAGGAGATCGCCGAGCGCATGGCGTATTCGGACCGTGCCGGCATGCGCGGGGTCGAGCGGTTCATGAAGCACTACTTCCTGGTCGCCAAGGACGTCGGCGACCTGACCCGCGTGATTTGCGCGGTGATGGAGGACAACCACAAGAAGAAGCGCCGGCGGCGCAGCTTCGGCCTCGCCAACCTGTTCAAGAAAAAGGAGGTCGGCGACTACCAGCTCGACGGCGACCGGGTCACGGTCGACTCGGCCGAGGTATTCGAGAAAGACCCGGTCAAGATGCTCTGCCTGTTCCGCGAGGCGCAGAAGCATGGGCTGGACATCCATCCCCGCGCCCTGCGCCACATCAACGACTCGCTCAAGCTGGTCAACGCCAAGCTGCGCAACAACGCTGAGGCCAACCGCCTGTTCATGGAAATGCTGACCGACAAGGGCGACCCCGAGGAGACGCTGAAGCGGCTCAACGAAGCCGGCGTGTTTGGCCGCTTCGTCACCGATTTCGGCCGCGTCGTGGCGCAGATGCAGTACGACATGTACCACGTCTACACGGTCGACGAGCACACCATCCGCGCCATCGGCATCCTCAGCAAGATCGAGCGCGGCCTGCTGGAGAAGGACCACCCGGTGGCCTCGGACGTGATCGCCGAGGTGCAGTCGCGCGACGCGCTCTACGTCTCGGTGCTGCTGCACGACATCGCCAAGGGCCGCGGCGGCGACCACTCCGAATTGGGCGCCGAGATCGCGCTCAAGCTGGGGCTGCGCTTCGGGCTCAGCGAGTGGGAGACCGAGACGGTCGCCTGGCTGGTGCTGCACCACCTGGCGATGAGCCGCATCGCCTTCAAGCGCGACATCGACGATCCCAAGACCGTGGCCGACTTCGTCGCCCTGGTGCAGTCGCCCGAGCGGCTCCGCCTGCTGCTGATCCTGACCGTCGCTGACATCCGCGCCGTCGGCCCCAACGTGTGGAACGATTGGAAGGGCGGGCTTTTGCGAAGCCTTTATTACTGCGCGCTCGAGGCGATGACCGGCGGCGGCGCCGGCGGGCGCAAGGCCGAGCGGGTCGCCAACGCCAAGGAGAACCTGCGCGAGCGCCTGGCCGGCTGGGCCGAGGACGAGGTCGAGGCGCATCTGGCGCGCGGCTACGACGACTACTGGCTTGGCTTCGACGTCGAGACGCACCTGCACCACGCCTACCTGATCCGCAACGCCGAGCTCGAAGGCGCGCCGCTGCGCATCGAGGCGCGCCAGGACACCGAGCGCAACTGCACCGAGGCGATCATCTACGCCGCCGACCATCCGGGCCTGTTCGCGCGCATCGCCGGCGCCCTGTCGCTGGGCGGCGCCTCGATCCTGGACGCCCGCATCGTCACCCTGGCGAACGGCATGGCGCTCGATACTTTCGCCATCCAGGACATCAACGGCAACGCCTTCACCGAGACCAAGCGGCTTGACCGCCTGTGGCGGCGCATCGAGGACGCGCTGTCGGGCAAGGTCCACGCCGCCCGCGCCATCGAGGACGCCCGCGCCAAGGCCCTGCCCAGCCGCACCCACGTATTCAAGGTGCCGCCCAGGGTGCTGGTCGACAACAAGGCCAGCGCCACCCACACGGTGATCGAGGTCAACGGGCGCGACCGCGTCGGCTTCCTGCACGACGTCACCGGGGCGCTGACCGAGATGGGCCTGCAGGTCTCGTCGGCGCACATCTCGACCTACGGCGAACGCGCGGTGGACGTGTTCTACGTCAAGGACGTGTTCGGATTGAAGATCGAGCACGAGGAAAAGCTGAAACAGATCCGCAAGCGCCTGCTGACCGCGATCGAGGCGGCCGACGAGCGGGCGACGCAGGCGGCGGAGTAGGGGCTTACGACGCCCCGACCCGTCGTCATGGCCGGGCTTGACCCGGTATCCACGCTAAATACGCGTGCAAAATGGTCCGTCGGGGCGCAAGGCCTCACTCAAAGAAATCTCACGGCCATCAGAGTCCAAGAACACCTCGATCCTGTCTTCGACTAAGCCCGCGGTGAACGAGAAACACAACTCGGCCGCTTGCTTTCCATCCACCCGAATATCCGGAACGGTCTTTCGCGCAAAAACGGGCAGTCGAGCTCCCGATAATGGCCGCGCCCTTCATCGAAATCCGTACTCGATACCTCGAAGCGAAAGGAGATGACCTGGCTATTCGTTTGTCTGGCTTCGGCTTCAAAGACGATTTCCGTTGATAGCATCCGTTGCCCTTCATAAAGGGATCGTTTCCGGGAGAAATTATAATAAATTGCGTTATTTCAACAATATCTATTAAAAATAGCAGGATGAGGGTTTGTTGGAATGCCGACTAAAATCCCCTTCCGCCTTTTTCCCGCCCGAAAAAACCGCTACACCCGTGCCATGAACCTGCTGCGCGCCATCACCACCGTCGGCGGGCTGACCATGCTCAGCCGGGTGTTCGGCTTCGTGCGCGATATCCTGATCGCGGCGATCCTCGGCGCTGGGCCGTTCGCCGATGCCCTCTTCGTCGCCTTCAAGTTCCCCAACATGTTCCGCCGCCTGTTCGCCGAGGGCGCCTTCAACCTCGCCTTCGTGCCGCTCTACGCCGGGCTGTTGGAGGAGAAGGGCCAGGAGGTGGCGCGGGTGTTTGCCGAGCGGGTGCTGTCCGTCCTGCTGTGGACCCTGCTGGTCTTCGTCGCGCTGGTGCAGCTGGCCATGCCCGGGCTGATGCATGTCCTGGCCCCGGGCTTCGTCGGTGACGCTGTGCGCTTCGACCTGGCGGTCGAGCTGACCCGCATCACCTTCCCCTACCTGCTGTTCATCTCGCTGGTCTCGATGATGGCCGGGGTGCTCAATTCATTGGGCAAGTTCGCCACCGCCGCGGCGACGCCGGTGATCCTGAATATTTGCCTCATTTCCGCCGCCCTGTTTCTGGCGCCGCTGACCGAGACGCCGGCGCACGCGCTCGCGTGGGGCATGGCCGCCGGCGGGGTGGTGCAGTTCGTCTGGCTGCTGGCGCACTGCGCCCGGGCCGGCGTGGCGCTGAGGCTGCCCAGGCCGCAGTTGAGCCCGCGGGTCAAACTGCTCTTGAAGCGCATGGCGCCGGTGGCGCTGGGCGCCGGCATTTATCAGGTCAACCTGCTGATCGACACGATCATCGCCTCGCTGCTGCCGGCCGGCTCGATCTCCTATTTGTTCTACGCCGACCGGGTCAACCAGCTGCCCCTCGGTGTGGTCGGCGTGGCGGTGGGCACGGCGCTGCTGCCGCTGCTGTCCCGCCAGCTGCGCGGCGGCGACGCCGCCGGCGCCTTCAACAGCCAGAACCGGGCGCTGGAGTTCGCCTTCCTGCTGACCCTACCGGCCGCCGCCGCGCTGATGGTGATCGCCGAGCCGGTGATCGACGTGCTGTTCCGCCGCGGCGCCTTCGGCCTCGAGGAGGCGCGGCTGACCGGGCAGGCGCTGGCCGTCTACGCCATCGGCCTGCCGAGTTACGTGCTCGTGAAGGCGCTGGCGCCGGGCTTCTTCGCCCGCGAGGACACCGCCACCCCGGTCAAGATCGCCGCCGTCGCCATGCTCGCCAACCTGGTGCTCAACCTGATCCTGATGGGGCCGTTCCTGCATGTCGGCATCGCCATGGCCACCGCCGCGTCGTCGTGGCTGAACGCCGGGCTGATGGCCTGGGTGCTGCACCGGCGTGGCCACCTGCAGCTCGATGCGCGGCTGAAGCGGCGGCTGCCACGCACCCTGCTGGCCAGCGCCGGCATGGCGGCGGTGCTGTGGCTGCTGCTGGGGCCGCTGGCCGGGCTGCTCGCCGGCGACATCACCCTGCGCGTGATCGGCCTCGCCGCGCTGATCGGCGCCGGGCTCGCCGCCTTCGCCGTGCTCGCCCTGATCAGCGGCGCCGCCGCACCGAGCGATCTGAAAGCCTTGAAACGGCCCCAGCCAACAATCAATGAGCCGTCTTGACCTGATCCGGCCCAGGCGCCATAACACGCGCGCTTACACAAAAAAACAGGCGGACCATGGACAGGATCTTTTCGGGCGTGCAGCCCACCGGCAACCTTCACCTGGGTAATTACCTGGGCGCGATCCGCAACTGGGCGCGGCTGCAGGCCGACTACGAATGCATCTTCTGCGTCGTCGACATGCACGCGATCACCGCCTGGCAGGACCCGGCCGAGCTGATCGGCAACACCCGCGAGGTCGCCGCCGCGATGATCGCCGCCGGGGTCGATCCCCAGGCCAACATCATCTTCAACCAGAGCCAGGTGTCGGCGCACGCCGAGCTGGCCTGGATCTTCAACTGCGTCGCCCGCATGGGCTGGCTCAACCGCATGACCCAGTTCAAGGAGAAGGCGGGCAAGAACCGCGAGAACGCCTCGGTCGGGCTGTTTACCTATCCCAACCTGATGGCCGCCGACATCCTGGTCTACAAGGCCACCCACGTGCCGGTGGGCGAGGACCAGAAGCAGCACCTGGAGCTGACCCGCGACATCGTCCAGAAGTTCAACAACGACTTCAAGACCGACCTGTTCCCGGTGGTCGAGCCGCTGATCTTCGGCACCGCCACCCGGGTGATGTCGCTGAAGGACGGCAGCAAGAAGATGAGCAAGTCGGATCCCTCGGACCTGTCGCGCATCGTCATGACCGACGACGCCGACGCCATCGCCAAGAAGATCCGCAAGGCGCGCACGGATTCCGAGCCGCTGCCCGAAAATCCCACCGGATTCGAGGGCCGGCCCGAGGCGGCCAACCTGATCGGCATCTTCGCCGCCCTCGCCGACCGCGAGGTAGCGGACGTCTGCAGCGAATACGCCGGCGCCCAGTTCTCCGCCTTCAAGCAGGCGCTGGCCGACCTGGCGGTCGACAGGCTGGGCCCGGTGGGGTCGGAAATGCAGCGCCTGATGGCCGACCACGCCTACGTCGACGGCATCCTGCACGACGGTGCCGAACGCGCCCGCGCCCTGGCCGCGCCGATCCTGTCGGAGGTCAAGAAGACGGTGGGATTCCTGGAGCCCTGAGGCGCGGTGTAGATTAGCGAGTCTTGATCTTAGGCCCGGACAGGCCCATGTTAGGGGCCTGAATTCAGTAAAGGGACGACGAGCATGTTCATCCAGACCGAAAACACCCCCAACCCCGCGACCCTCAAGTTCCTGCCGGGGTGCGAGGTGATGCAGGGCGGCACCGCCAACTTCGCCGGCAGCAAGGACGCCGGCCGCTCGCCGCTGGCGACGCGCCTGTTCGAGGTCGACGGCGTCACCGGCATCTTCCTGGGCAGCGACTTCATCACCGTCACCAAGTCCGACGCCCGCGAGTGGGACGTGGTCAAGCCGCAGATCCTGGGCGCGATCATGGAGCACTTCACCGCCGGGCACCCGGTGATGGCCGAGGAAGCCGACGCCGGCGCCGCCGACGACATCGACGACGACGGCGTGGTCATGCAGATCAAGGAATTGCTCGACACCCGCGTGCGCCCGGCGGTGGCGCAGGACGGCGGCGACATCATCTTCGACAGCTTCGAGAACGGTGTGGTGTACCTGCACATGCAGGGCGCCTGCTCGGGCTGCCCGAGCTCGACCATGACGCTGAAGCACGGCATCGAGAACATGCTGCGCCACTACATCCCGGAGGTCATGGAGGTCCGCGCCGTCTAAGCCGGCGCGCGGGACCGCAAACTTCCGGCGATCCGGCCGTGGTCAGAACGCGACCGGCCCCGACCTTTTTTCCAGCGATCCGGCCGCGGTGAAAACGCGACCGGTCCCGACCTTTTTTCCAGCGATCCGGCCGCGGTGAAAACGCGACCGGATCGCAATTCCACACCATCAAATCGGACAAAAATTGTGCATCGCAGCAATTTGTCCGAAATCGGCCCTAACCCGCAAGTTACTGGTTTTCTTGGGCTTGTTGCCTGTGGAAAAAAAATGCTTGTTTTCGCTCCGCAAAATCTTAATAAAGACGCCCGCAGGGCTCGCGCAGGAGGACTTTGGCGCGGCCCGCTTTCCGGATGTGGAGAGGGGATGCCTGCGTGATCGGCGGCCGCCACGAAGAGGGCGGTCGAGACGTTTCGAAGAGACTCGGTCCAAAGAATTTTGGACGACTTCAGCACCAGAACGGGCGCCGGTTGCGGCAGGTGCTTGGTACATGCAAATGACTCACTACGGAGCCTTGGGATTCGTGGCGGTGTTGGTCGCGTCGGTTACCGGCGCGGTCATCGTTTCGCCCCCGCAGGCCGCCACTCTGGCGCCGCGGGCCCATCTCGACCGCCAGGAAGCGCCGACCAAGGTGCTGCCGCCCAAGGAAGTGCTGCCGGACGGCCTGTCGGTGCTGGCCGCGATCAGCGCGCCGGCGACGACGCAGAAGCTGTCGAAGACGTTCCAGAGCCTCGGCTACGACCTGAACATGGTCGCCGACGGCCGCGGCGGCGTGCCGCGGGTGCTGTTGACCTCGTTCCCCGGCGACCTCGCCAAGGTGCGCGAGACCAAGCTGCGCAAGGCGGTGTTCTTCAAGACCGTGCTGCCGCTGGTGTTGACCGTCAACGAAGAGATCAAGGCCGAGCGCCGCCGCCTGTGGCGCCTGCGCTACCAGCGCGATACCGGCCAGACAATCGATGCCATCGACCGTCTGTGGCTGATCACCATGGGCGAGAAGTACGACGTCGACGGCGAGGACATCGACGCCCTGCTGGTGCGTGCCGACATCATCCCGCCGTCCCTGGCGCTCGCTCAGGCGGCCGAGGAGAGCGGCTGGGGCACCTCGCGCTTCACCCGCGAGGGCAACGCCATCTTCGGCGAATGGACCTATTCCAAGCGCGCCGGCCTGGTGCCGCAGCGGCGCGACAAGGGCAAGAAGCACCGGATCCGCATTTTCGGCAGCCTGCTCGAGTCGGTGCGCGCCTACGCCGGCAACCTGAACACGCACCGGGCCTACCGCGAACTGCGCCGCGAGCGCGCCGAGATGCGCCGCCGCGGCGACGCCATCGACGGCCACGTTCTGGCCGGGCAGCTGACCCGCTACTCCGAGCGCGGCGCCGCCTACGTCAAGAGCCTGCGCGGGCTGATGCGCCACAACAAGCTGCGCCGCCTCGATGGCGCCCGGTTGCGCGACAACCGCGAAATCTGATCAAACTCGCTGCACACGGCGATTTGCCCCCGCTTCGGCGGGGGTTTTTTTGTGCCGCCCCTTTATTCCGCCCCGTTATTCAGCGACGTAGAACTGCCGCCCCAGCCAGTGCCAGCGGCCGCCGCCGGCGGGCAGGGTGCAGTTCAGCCGCCCGCGTCCCTTCGGCATCGCCTTGCTCATGCGCGCCTCGACCCGGGTGTCGCCCAGGACCATGACCTCGATCTTGCCCTCGTGCGAGGTGTAGCAGGCCAGCCGCGACAGGCCGCGGAACTTGCCGGCGACGGTGAAGCCGATCGCCGGCGGGTTGTTGCCGCGGGCGACCAGGGTGTCGGCGGGCACGAATTCCTTGGTCGGCAGCGGCAGCGCGTTGGCCGCCAGCTTGAACCGGCCGAGATCGCCGTAGTTCTCGTTCATCGCGAAGCGCGGCAAGTAGAACATGTTCTCCGACGAATCGAAGGCGCCGGAATGCTGGCCGAAGGCGGCGATGAAGCCCATGTCCTTGACCGCCGCCTCGACGGCCAGGCTCGATTCGCCGTAGGGATAGGCGAACAGGGTCGGGATCTCGCCCAGCTCCTCCTTGAAGCGCGCGTTCGATTTCTGCAGCTCGCGGACGTTGCGCTCGCGGCTGGCCGCGGCCATGTGCGGATGCGCCGCGGTCTGGCTGCCGATGGTCACGCCGGCGTCGCGCAGCTCGCGGATCTGGTCCCAGTTCATGTAGCCGGCGAGGCCGCGGTCGATGGCGTCGGTGGCGACGAACAGGGTGAAGGGATAGCCGGCGGCGCGCAGCTTCGGCCAGGCGTTCCGGTAGACGCTGAGAAAGGCGTCGTCGACGCTCAGACCGACGGCGCGGTCGGGCAACGGCTTGCCCGCCTGCACCGCGGTGACGATGTCGGGCAGCGACATCACCGTGTAGGCGCCCGATCTCAGTTCCTGCAGTTGCGTATCCAACTGCTCGGCGGTGGTGTTGGTCGACGGATAGGCGGATTCGCCGAAGCGGTGGTACATGATCACCACCGCCGAATCGCCGGCCGCGGCCGGCGCCGGAACCAGCGCGCCGAAGGCCAACAGAAGCGCGGCCAATAGCGGCCGCCATACCCTCGGCCGTCCCCCGGCATGCCCCATTGAAACGTTCCCTGGCATGGCCTAACTCTTTATGGTTATTACCAATGTTACCTTACCCGCTGCGGCGGCGCGGCGCCACAACAACAAGCAGGACGGGCAGCGACAGAAGGGGAGACGGCACGATGGAATTCCAGGACAGACAGGTGGTGGTGACCGGCGGCACCGGCGCGCTCGGCACCGCGGTGGTGGCCCGGCTGCTCGCCGCCGGGGCGACCTGCCACATCCCCAACTTCGCCGCCGCCGAACTGGACGCCTTCGCCCTCGCCGGCGAGCCCGGGGTCGAGGTCACCAGCGGCATCGACCTGGCCGATGAGGCCCAGGTCGACGGCTATTACGCCGGGCTGCCGCCGCTGTGGGCGTCGATCCACATCGCCGGCGGCTTCGCCATGGCGCCGCTGGCCGAGACCGGCGGCGACGATTTTCGCGCCCAGATGCGCATGAACGCGCTGACCTGCTTTCTCTGCTGCCGCGCCGCCGCCGGCAACATGAACGCCGGCGGGGATGGCGGACGCCTGGTCAACGTCGCCGCACGGCCGGCGCTGGAGCCGCGCAGCGGCGCCGGCATGGCCGCCTACACCGCGAGCAAGGCGGCGGTCGCCGCCCTGACCCAGGCGCTCGGCGAGGAACTGGCCGGGGATGGAATCCTGGTCAATGCGGTGGCGCCGTCGATCCTCGACACCGCGGCCAACCGCGCCGCCATGCCCAAGGCCGACCACGCCGCCTGGCCCAAGGTCGCGCAGGTCGCCGAGACCGTCGCCCACCTGGCCTCGCCGCTGAACGGCGTCGCCCGCTCGGCGGTGGTACCGGTCTACGGCGCGTCCTAAAGCGTCAACGAACCATCATCGGTTGCGGCAGGCTGCTGTCGGCGTAGAGCGGGAAGCTGCGGCTGTTGAACAGCTGGTAGTGCCACCATTCGCAGCGGTAGAAGTCCCAGTCCGCCGCGGTCATCAGGCCGAGCAGGATCAGCCGGTTGCGCTGCGCCTCGGCCGAGACCTCGGTGTTGCCGTGGTGCGAGCGCGGCGAGAAGAAGTCGAACTCGGTGCCCATCTCCAGCGGCGCGCCGTCGGCGCCGATCAGGGTCACGTCGATGGCGACCCCGCGCGAATGCGGCGAGCCGCGCCGCGGATCGGCGAGGAATTCGGGATCCGGGGTGTGGTTCCACAGCTTCCACTGCGCCTCGGCCGGGCGGAAGGCGTCGAAGACGCGCAGGCGCAGGTTCAGCTCGGCGGCCAGCTCGACGGCGCGGCACAGCTTCGCCTCGGCCTCGCGCTGCAGGTAGCAGACGGCGCGGGCGTAGACCGGTTCGCCGGTGAAGTTGTCGGCGCTGGCGTAGGCCAGCTCCAGCTCGACGCCGTGGGTTTCCGGGGTGATCTCGATCAGGTCCATAATGTCAGCCTTTCTGGCGAGCCCATAGCGGGCGGCGGCGAATCGCAGTATAACGGCGCCGCATAGGGGCAACAGCGGGAAAAGACCATGCGCATCCTCGCCTTCGACACGGCGGCGGCGGCCTGCTCGGCGGCGCTCTGGCGCGACGGCAAGGTGCGCGCGCATCGTTTCGAGGCGATGGAGCGCGGCCAGTCCGAACGATTGCTGCCGATGCTCGACGAGGTGCTGGCCGAGGCCGGCGAGACCTACGCCGGGCTCGACCTGCTGGCGGTCACCGTCGGTCCCGGCGCCTTCACCGGCCTGCGCATCGGCCTGGCGGCGGCACGCGGCCTGGCCCTGGCGGCGAACCTGCCCTGCCTCGGCGTGACCACGCTGGAAGCCGTCGCCCACGCCGTACCCGAGGCGGCGCGCAGCGGCGACGGCCTGCTGGTGGCGCTGGAAACCAAGCGCGAGGACATCTACACCCAGACCTTCGCCAACGACCTGCGGCCGCTCGACGAGGCGCGCGCCGCCGATCCGGGTGCGCTGGAGCTGCCCGCCGGCCTGGTCCGGCCGGTCGCCGCCGGTGACGCCGCGGCACGCCTACCGGCGAAGTTGGCCGAATCGACGGCGCCCGGCGACGGCCTGCCCGATGCCACCGTGATCGCCGACCTGGCGGCGCGGCGCTGGCGGCCGGGGCAGGAAACGCCGCCACCGCAGCCGCTCTACCTGCGCCCGCCGATGGCCACCCTGCCGGTCGCCGGCGGCCGGCTGCGGCCCTAGCGCATGGCCCCGCAAGATCGCGAAATCCGTCTCGAACTGGCCAGCGGCGCCCACGCCGAGGTGATCGCCGGCCTGCACGCGGCCTGTTTCGACGAGGCCTGGGACAGCCAGTCGATGGCCGGCATGCTGAGCATGCCGGGATGCATCGCGCTGATCGCGCAGACCGACAGCGGCCCGGCCGGCTGCATCGTCTGCCGGGTCGCCGCCGACGAGGCCGAGGTGCTGACCGTCGCCGTGCTGCCCGAGCAACGCCGCGACGGCATCGGCGCGGCGTTGCTGGCGGCGGCCGAGCGCAACGCGGTGCAAATCGGCGCCGCAACCATGTTCCTGGAGGCGGCCGAGGACAACGCCGCGGCGCTGACGCTGTACGCCAGTCAGGGATATGCCGGCTTCGGCCGGCGCCAGGGGTACTACCGGCGCGGCGCCGGCAAGGCGGTGGACGCGGTGCTGATGAACAAGAAACTCGAGGTCTAGAGCACATTTGACGAACGTAGAATCGTTTTTAACCGATGTCTGATTCCCTGCCCTGGTGTTTTTGGCCAGGGAGGTTTTCATGGGCTGGGCGTACGGGATTGATCTTCGGCAGCGTGTGGTGGATGCGATTGAGGGTGGCTTGAGCCATCGCGATGCGGCGGAGCGGTTCAGCGTTGCGGTATCGACGGCC
>Ga0209785_1000381_pt1 | contig 13645 bp, 16 predicted proteins | sample WorMetG1BERMUDA2_FD_187403 | JGI IMG/M metagenome (GOLD analysis project Ga0209785, IMG submission 187403) | Marine gutless worms symbiont microbial communities from Max Planck institute for Marine Microbiology, Germany - Inanidrilus... ...
GCCGCGAGAACCATTGAGGAACTGTGGAGCGCCATCGCCGAAGGGATCGAGAAAGTCACGCCCACCGAATGCGAGAACTTCTTCGCTGCCGCAGGATACGACCAGGATTAAATCGAATCCGCGCTAGCTCGCCCCATCCTCCAACCGCTTGCGCAACTCCGCCTTGGCGATCTTGTCCAGGGTCGAGCGCGGGAAGTCGTCGACCAGGTGCACCGCGCGCGGGACCTTGAAGTCGGCGAGGGCGGCGCGGCAGGCTTCGAGCACGCGCTCGGCGAGGTCGGGCGCGGCGGCGTCGAGGCCGCCTTCGGGCAGCACGAAGATCACCGGCAGTTCGTCGCGCATCTCGTCCTTCTGGGCGACCACGGCGACCTCGCGCACGTCGGCGAGCTGCATCGCCACCGCCTCGATCTCGGACGCCGCGACGTTCTCGCCGCCGACGCGCAGCATGTCCTTGTCGCGATTGGCGAACTGGATGAAGCCGTCTTCGTGCAGGACCACGCGGTCGCCGGTGATGAACCAACCGTCATCGTCGTAGGCGGCGGCGGTGGCGTCTGGGTTGCTGAGGTATTCCTTGAACAGGCTGAGACCCGGGATGCCGCGGATGAACAGGTGGCCCACGGCGCCGAACGCGGCCGGCGCGCCGGCGTCGTCGAGCACCGCGACCTCGTACTCCGGCGCGGCGCGGCCGATCATCATCGAGCGGGCGCGCTGGTGATGGTCGCTGACGATGCCGTGGGTCATGGTCTCGGTCATGCCCCACCAGCCGATGGTGCGCACGCCGAAATGCTGGTCCCAGGGCGGCTCGGCGACGGCGCTGCCCCACAGGCGGAATTTGTGGTCCTCGGGCACCGGATGCGCCATCAGGGCCTTCGCGGAGAAGGCGTTCATCGAGGCCCAGGTGCAGCCGTGCTTCAGCGCCGTCGGCCAGAAGTTGCGCGCCGAGAAGCGCGGCATGACGACGCAGGAGCCGCCGGCATGCAGCGAGCCGCCGAACGAGTAGGCCTGGGCGTTGGTGTGAAACAGCGGCATGTGCAGCAGGTGCACGTCATCCTTGGTCAGGCCCATGTGCAGGGCGTTGACGCGGAAGCCCCACAGGGCATTCGCATGAGTCCAGACCACGCCCTTGGGCCTGGACGTGGTGCCCGAGGTGTACTGGATACCGACCTCGCGCATCGGGTCGATGGGGACCGACGGGGCAGCTTCCGCGTCGCCGTAAAGCGCGTCGAACTCGGCGGTGCCGGTGACGGCGGTCCATTTCGTGCCGGGGCAGTGTTCGGCGGCGAGGTCGGCGAACTTGGGCTGGGTCAAGACGCAGACCGCTTCGGCGTGGTCGGCGAAATACGCCAGCTCGGGCCCGGCGGCGCGGGCGTTGGTGGTCACGGCGATGGCACCGATGCGGGCGCAGGCGTACCAGGCGAGCAGGATCTCGGGACAGTTCTCCATGTGGATCAGCACCCGTTCGCCGGCCGCCACCCCGCGCGCCGCCAACCCGGCGGCGAGGCGCTTGCTGTCGTGGGCGAAGTCGGCATAGGTCCAGGTCCGGTGGTCTTCCCCGAACGGCGCCCAGATCAGCAGCGGATGGTCGCTTCGGGCCTCGGCGCGGGCGTCGAGCAGGGTGTTGACGTCGCAGCCGGAGAACGGGTGGATGCCGGGATGGCGCAGGTGCAGGGAGGTCAAGGCGGGATTCCGTGTCGTGGTGTCGAGCGGTCGTCACCTTAGGACAAAATCAGGGCCGCCCATACCCCTCGAACCGCCGCTTCGCCGCTTCCCCGTCCGTCTCGCACCAGGCCCGGTTGCCGCCCAGTCCGCGGTTGTGCCACTCCCACTCGGCCTCGATCCAGGCGCGGTGGCGCAGCCGGCGGTGGCGCAGCTCGGAGTAGGGGCGGGCGGCGAGCAGGTCGGCGATCGCGCGCGCGAACCCGCGGCGCGCTTCCGGCGTCGCCAGGCCGCAGGTCTGCGCCACCTCGAATTCGTAGTAGGCGCCAAAAAGCGGATCGTCGGGCCGGTCGCGAGCGGCCTCGGCGCCGGCCGGCGCCGTTACGCAGAAGACCGCCAGTATCGCGGAAAGGCGCAAGGTCATGCCGTCAGCCTAGCCGCTCCGCCCGGTTCCGTCATCCATCGATAAATTGTCTTTATTGACAATTTTTCCGGGATCAGCGTATTTTGTCATTTCTGACAATCAATGGCGCCTGCCATGCCCCGTCCCAGCCTCAAGGAACAGCGCAGCCAGCAAATCCTCGACGCCTTCATCGTCTGCGTCGCGCGCTACGGGCTGGAGGGCGCGACCCAGGAACGCATCGCCGCGCGGGCCGGGGTCAAGCGCACGCTGCTGCGCCATTACCTGGGCAACCGCGACGACATGACCGCGGCGCTGGTCGGGCATCTGGCCGCCCGGTTCGATTCGATGACCGACGCGCTCGAGGCCGCCCTGCCGCGTACCGGCCGGGTCGACGCGCTGCTGCATTTCATGTTCGATGCCGATCCGACGCAGGACGCCGAGCTGGCCTTGGCTTGGCAGGCCCTGGTCGCGGCGTCGGATCAGCTCGTCGGCGCGCGCAAGGCGCTGCTCGGCAACGTCAGCCGGCTGGTCCGCCTGGTCGAGCGCGAACTGGCCGGCGCCTGTCCGGCCGGGGACAAGGCACAGGTCGGCGCCGTGGCGCGGGGCATCGTCGACATCTATTTCTCAGTCTACGCCCTTGCGGCGCTGACGCCGCCGCGGACCTGGCGCCGGGCCTCGGCACGGGCGGCGCGAACCCTGATCGACTCGCTGAAGGAAACAACCGACCGATGACGTTCAAATGGAAATCCGCCCTGGTCCTCGCCGGCCTCTACGTCGCGCTGTACATGAACTGGTACTGGCCCTGGGGGCTGCTGTTCATCTACTAGGCCATCCCGTCGCTGGCGAGCGGCCGCGTGTTCCTGGTCGAGGAACTGTCGCGCGACTTGGAGCCGGTGCTCTACTGGCTGGTCCTGGTAACCTGGATGGCCCTGGGCGTCCTGATGATCCTGCTCGACGTGGCGCCGCGGGCGGTCGAGGACTTCTACGCCCTGATCTGGGGGATGAAATAGGCCGGGCGGGCAGGGGGGCCGCCGGCCCGTCCGATTGGCCGAGATCAGCGCCGCTCGACCCGCCGCGTCCGTGCAACCCATGACTGAAAAATCTGTTTATTCGCCGGCTTTTTAGGCGCACGATGGGGGCCCGCTTCGGGGGAACGGGGGAAAGTCGATGATGCGAATGAAGACGTCGGACGGCGGGCGGCTCCTGCTGGTGCTGGTCTGCCTCGGCCTGCTTGGCCTGTCGGCCTGCAAGATGACGTCGACGCGCAGCTAGGCGACCGGGTATTTCGACCTGGGGCGGGGCAACCAGATGATCCCGCTGCCAAAGGTCCGCGACAAGGACCTGGCGGCGGCGAAGAGCCGTGGGCGGATCGGTGTCGCGGCGCTCACCGTCGACGCCACGACCAAGATGGAAAAGCTCGAAACCAGCATCTAGCGCGAAGCCTACAACGTCGGCTCGCATTGGACGAACTGGGAGAGGCGCACGCGCACGCACCAGGCCCACTATTATCTCGGCCAGGATTTCGAGCCGGTCGCCCGCTCGGTGCTGTCCGGCCTGTTCGAGATCGACCCGTCGTCGACGCGCAAGGCCCATGTCATGGCCCGGGTCTGGATCGACAGCAAACGCGACCGGAACATCTGGTGCCGGTACTGGGACACCAAGGCGACCGTGTCGTTTTCCGTGCTCATTCAGGAGCGCGACAAAAGCCAGACGATCCAGCACTACGAGGGGCAGGATACCGGCACCGACTGCGCCACCCTGTTCTTGTTCCCCTCCGGGGAAAGGGTCGGCGAAATCGTCCAGGGCGCCTTCGACACGATGATGAAGAGGATCGGCGAGGCGCGCTGACGGCCGGCTGTTTGCGGCCACGTCTTGGCAACGGCCTTCAACCGGATGATCGCGCGAAGTATTCCTTCGTGCGTTCGAAGTCGTAGGGCCGCCGGCGGTGCGTTTCCGGGTCCCATTCGAGCCGCTCGGCGGCGAAAAAGTCGCCGCCGTAGAGATGGATCGCGCCGGTCAGGCGGTCGAGCGGGTTGGCCACCGAATGCACGATGTCGCGGCCGAGCGGTTCGGCCTGGCCGGCGGCCAGCGACGCCGCCCCGGCGGCCTCGATGCTGTGGCCGCCGTCGGTCTCGACGCGGCGCCAGAAGATGCTGTCTTCGCGCCCCGTATAGACGGCGATGACGGCCCACATTTCATGATTGTGCGGCGGCACCTGCATCAGCGGCGACCAGACGACGTTGAGCACCGTCAGGCTCGGCGAGCAATACAACGGCGTGACCCCGCCGCATCGGGGCTCACCGAGGCCGGCGAGAACCGCCGCCGGATCGGCCACAGCCCGCGCCGCCACCTCGCGCACCGTTCGGTGCGTGGGGTCCCGTGCCACCGCATCGCGGCAATCGGCGAGAAATCGTTCCAGATCGAACATGGACTCACTCTCCGCCAGTCGCACCAGCTTAAACCGGGGAGCTGTTTTGTAAGTTCACTAGTGAGTATACTTATCGCCATGCCACGTTCGGCCGCCCCGACCCGGCAACGACTCCGCACGGTCGCCTACGGCCTGTTCTACAAGGCCGGCTTCTCGCGGGTGAGCATGGACGACATCGCCCGCGGCGCCGGCGTGACCAAGCGCACGCTGTACAACCACTTCGACAGCAAGGACGCGCTGACCGCGGCGGTGCTGGAGCACCAGCAGGGCCACGCGATGGCGCGGATCCGGCAATGGAACCAGCCGCCGGCGGGCGATCCCGTCGACTTCGTCACAACCCTGTTCGAGGACCTGGCATGCTGGGCCTCGGACCCGCGATGGCTCGGTTCCGGCTATACCCGTTTGACGATGGAACTGGCCGACTTGCCGGGCCACCCGGCGCGGCGCGCCGCGCACCGGCACAAGGCCGCGGTCGAGGACTGGCTGGCCGCGGAAATCGACGCCCTGGGCGTGCGCCAGCCGCGGGAAACGGCGCGCCAGCTGATGCTGCTGATCGAGGGCTGCCTGTCGCTGATCCTGATCCACGGCGATCCGTCCTACGCGGCGTCGGCCGCGCGCGCGGCGACAAGGCTGGTAGGCGACGGAGAGCGGGCGTAAGTGGGGAGTTGGCGGGCCGCCGCTCACCCCATCACGTTGCGCCGCTCCTGCATGATGCGGCGGATGATCGGCTGCAGGATCAGCTCCATCGAGAAGCCCATCTTGCCGCCGGGCACGACGATGGTGTTGCGCCGCGACATCCAGGATCCGTGGATCATCTGCAGCAGGAACGGGAAGTCGACGCGAAAGTCCTCCGGCCGGCGGAAGCGGATCACCACCAGGCTCTCGTCGGCGGTCGGGATGTCCCGCGCGATGATCGGGTCCGAGGTGTCGACGATCGGCACCCGCTGGAAGTTGATGTCGGCGGATTTGAACTGCGGCACGATGTAGTGCACGTAGTCGTGCATGCGGCGCAGGATGGTGTCCATCACCGCCTCTTCGGAATAGCCGCGCATCTGGGTGTCGCGGTGGATCTTCTGGATCCATTCGAGGTTGATCACCGGCACGACGCCGATCCTGAGGTCGACGAAGCGGGCGACGTCGGCGGTCTCGGTCTTCACCGCGCCGTGCAGGCCCTCGTAGAACATCAGGTCGGTGCCCTGCGGGATCTCCTCCCACGGGGTGAACTCACCGGGGCCGAGGTCGAGGTGCTTGTAGGCTTCGGCCTCCTGCTCGTTATGCAGGTACAGCCGGTGCTTGCCGGAACCGGTCTGCGAGTAGTTGCGGAAGGTCTCCTCCAGCTCCTCGAACAGGTTGGCCTCGGGACCGAAGTGGCTGAAGTGGCTGCAGCCGAGGTCCTGCTCGGCGGTGGCCATCGCCTCCTTCATCTCGGCGCGGTTGAAGCGGTGGAAACTGTCGCCCTCGATCACCGCCGGGTTGATGCCCTCGCGGCGGAACATGTGCTCGAAGGCTTCCTTGACGGTGCTGGTGCCGGCGCCGGAGGATCCGGTGACGGCGATGATGGGATGTCTGGTCGACATGGTTCCCTCCTCGAAAATCTCTTCAACGGCAGGCGGCCACCCCGCCCCGGCCCCCCGGCCGGGCGGTGGTTGCGCGTGTCCTGCGGCGGGGCTAAACATGCCGCCAATCGGCAGGCGCGGGAACACACCCTCGGGGAGAGGAAGCATCTCTTATGGGTTGCCAAAAAGCCACCCTAAAGGGTGGGTGTCGGGTCCGGTCTGCGGGATCGATCCGGGTCTTTCCTGAGTTGGAAGATAGAGGGATTGGTTCATTTCATGTGTTGGTTATGCATATCAATCAATTGTAATTATTATAAACACCAACAGATGGAGGTGCTTGATGAAAATCGAGACGGCCCCCAAACCAATCCTTGGAGTACGCAAAAATCTGGTAAAAACCTACCCGCCGTTGCCGGGTGACAAAGCCGGTCGACGGCCCCTAGAATGGGCCGGTTTCGCCACCGAAACCGACCGGGAGGAGAGCCTTGGAAGCCGTCCTGCAGAGCCTGATGAGCGGGCTGCCGATCCTGCTGCTGCACGTCGCCGTGACGCTGGCCATGCTGGCCGCGGCGGTGGCGCTGTATGTCCGCATCACGCCCTATGACGAGATCAAGCTGATCCGCGACGGCAACGTCGCCGCCTCGGTGTCCCTCGGCGCCGCGATCCTCGGGCTCGGCCTGCCGCTGGCCTTTACCCTCGCCGGCAGCATCAACGTCTGGGACATCGTCGTCTGGGGCGACGTCGTGCTGCTGGTGCAGCTGCTCGCCTACAAGGCCGGCGACCTGATCCTGCGCGACCTGCCCAGGCGCATCGAGGACGGCGAGATCGGCCCGGCGCTGGTGCTGGCGGCGATCAAGCTGGCGGTGGCCGAGAATCCGCGCCGGCCGGCACCTCAGGCACCGAGCGGCGACCTGTGGGAGTCCGAGACCGGGGCCTGGATGCGGCCCGAGGTCGGCGGCCGCCAGCCGGACATGGAGCCCGACGATAAGGTGCTGTTCAACGGCGTTGTCGAGGCCAAGCCGAAGGACCACTCGTCGACCGGTACCGCCTTCGCCATCGACCGCGCCGGGCTGTGGCTGACGGCGCGGCACGTGTCCGAGGGCTGCAACGAGATCCTGCTGCAGGTCGGCCGGCGCAAGGGGCTCGGCGCGCGCACGCTGGTCGAGCATCCGCGCGCCGACGTCGGCCTGCTGCAGACCCGCGGCGCGTCGCGGCCGCTGCCGCTGGCCCGGGTCATCGCCGGGAGCACGCGCGACGCCCACATGTTCGGCTTTCCCAAGGGTTCGCCGGGCGCCGTGCACGGCCGCCTGATCGGCACCGCGCGGACGCGGCACACCGGCATCTGGAATTTCTCCGAGCGGGTCAGCGCCTGGACCGAGATCTCGCGCGTGCCCGACCGCTCCGGCTCGCTGGGCAGCATCAGCGGCGGCGCCGTGCTCGATCCGATGGGGCGGGTGATCGGCGTCGTGCAGTCCGAGTTCCGCCGCCGCGGCCGGGTGATGACGGCGCTGCCGTCGACGCTGTGGGACACGATCGGCAAGGCGCGCCACGACATCGCTGCCGCCGAAGAGGCGGCAAAACCCGTCCCCGAATTGACGCCCGACGACTATCCACGCTACGCCCGCCGCCTGATCCGCGGCCTGCGCGTGGCCAAGGTTTGGTGTAAGGTTTGATTGCCCATACCCAGAGTTGTTCAATCTCGAAAAAATTTCGCTGAACTGGTTGAATAACACCGCTATCATTGAAAATCTTGCCGTTTGACAAGCGCCAAGCGACAATGAGTCTGCGAGAGATCCAAGGGCCCTCCCTGGGGCGTAAAAGGGAGGGGTCATGGGTTGACAAGGACGAGACATGCGACTGACTCGGAAATTGCCTCTGGTGATCGTCGGGCTGGCGGTGGCTGCCAGCCTGGTCACCGGGTTCCTGGCGTTGACCAAGTTCGAGCGCGAACTGGCGCGCTCGGAGCAGTCGCAGCTGGTCGCCCTGCTGGAGGCGCGCAACGCCGAGCTGAACCGCTTCTTCACCCGGCTGCGCGCCGACCTGGGCCTGTACGCGACCAACCCGGCGGTGCGCGAGTCGATGGCCGAGTTCAGCAGCGCCCACGCCACCCTGGCGCTGATGGCCGACGCCGACAGCTACCTGACCGCGTCCTTCACCGAGGGCGGCCGCTGGAAGCACGGTGACGCCGAGGCCCAGGAGGAAGCGGATTTCTACGCCGACTACTACATGCAGGTGCACGACGAGTTCCACCCCTGGATCAACCAGGGCCTGCGCAGCCGTGGCCTGGCCGACGTGATCTTCATCGATCCTCGGGGCACCGTGGTCTACACGGTGAAGAAGAACAGCGACTTCACCGCCGATCTGCAGTACGGGCCGCTGGCCGAGAGCGGCCTGGCCGACATCTACCGGCGCATCAAGGCGGCGCCGCGGCCGGGCACCGCCTACTTCACCGATCTCGAGGTCAACGCGCCGGCGAGCGGGCGGCCGGTCCTGTTCCTCGGCGCCCCGGTGTTCTCGCGCACCGGTACCTGGATCGGCATCGCCGTGGTGCAGATCCCGGTCTCCTTCATCAACACCATTCTCGCGTTCAAGAAGGGCATGGGCGAGACCGGCGAGACCTATGTGGTCGGCGGCGACGGCCTGATGCGCAGCCAGTCGCGGTTCCTGCAGCGCTCGACGGCGCTGAAGACCCGGGTCGACAACGAGTCGGTGACGCGTGCCCTGGCCGGCGATACCGGCGTGCACCTGACCCTGGATTACCGCGGCACGCCGGTCTATTCCGCCTACGCTCCCGTCGGCGTCGAAGATTTCCGCTGGGTGCTGCTGTCGGAGATCGACGAGGCCGAGGTCCTGGCCCGGGTCAAGTCGGCGCGCGCCGACATGTTGTGGATCCTGCTCAGCATCGCCCCGCTGCTGCTGCTGATCGGCACGATGCTGGCGCGGCGCATCGCCCGCCCCGTGGTCCACGTGACCGAGGCCATGACGGCCCTGGCCGAGGGCGATCTGGACGTGCGCGTGACGGCGCGGCGGCGCGGCGACGAGATCGGCATGCTGGTGCGCAGCTTCGAGACCCTGCGCGGGCACGAAAAGGAGCGCCTGCGCCTGGCCGCCGAGATCGCCGCCAAGGAGCGGCTGCTCAGCATCGCGTTCGAGAACATGTCCGACGGCATCTTCATGGTCGACGAGCAGCTCAGGTTCCAGATGTTCAACGAGCGCTACGTCGACATGGTCGAGGTGCCCGCCGATCTGGTGAAGGTCGGCGGCCCGATGGGCGCGGTGCTGAAGTTCAACGCCGAACAGGGCTTGTACGGCGACGGTGATGTCGAGGAGCTCGTGCGCCACCGCCTGGAAACCTACGACGGACAGGACTTCGTCGAGTTCGAACTGCGGACCGCCGGCGGGCGCACCAACGCGTTTCGCAAGACCGCGCTGCCCGATGGCGGCGCCGTGGTGGTGATCTCGGACGTCACCGAGCGCAAGGAGAACGAGCAGCGGCTGCGCGAGAGCGAGCGCAAGCTGATCCAGATCCTCGGTTCGAGTCCGGTCGGCGCCGGCATTTCTCGCCTGTCCGACGGCCAGGTGATGTTAGTCAACCAGCGCCAGTGCGAGCTGCTCGGGCTGCCGAAGGAGGAACTGCTGACCCGCAACCGGGCCGATTTCTTCGACGATCCGGAAGGCGCCGAAGCGATGCGCCGCGGGGTCGAGGAGGAGGGCGCGGTGCACGGCCTGGAGATCGACATGCGCCGCGGCGACGGCTCGGACTTCCCGGCCCTGGTCTCGGTGCTGCCGATGAACTACGAGGGCGACGCCTGCCGCCTGGTCTGGGTGTTCGACCTGAGCGACATCAAGGCGGCGCAGGAGGAAGTGCTGCGCGGCCGCGAGCGCCGGATCGCGATCCTCGAGACCAGCCCGATCGGCGTCTCGATCGCGCGCCGCGACGACGGCGGCCTGCTGTATGCCAACGCCCGCCAGGCAGAGTTGCTCGGACTCGACCTGGAGACCTACCTGTCCGGGCCCATGGGCGCCTTCTGGGCCGATCCCGAAGCCCGGCTCGCGGTCAACGCGGCGCTCGAACGTGATGGTGCGATCAGCGACGTCGAGGTGCACATGAAGCCCGCCGACGGCAGCGATTTCTGGGCCCTGGTCAGCGGCTCCTACTTCGACCATGGCGGCGAGCCGGCGCGCATGGGCTGGTTCTGCGCAAGGAGGCCGAGCGGCGCCTCAACGAGGCCTACGAGGTGATCGCCAGCTCGATCCAGTACGCCAGCCGCATCCAGCGTTCGATCCTGCCCGACCCGCAGATCTTTGAGAACCTGTTCGCCGATCATTTCGTGCACTGGGAGCCGCGCGACGTGGTCGGCGGCGACATCTACTGGTGCGAGCGCTGGGGTGACGGCGCGCTGGCGGTGCTGGGCGACTGCACCGGCCACGGCGTGCCCGGGGCGTTCATGACCCTGATCGCCATCGGCGCGCTCGACCGGGCGCTGAGTGAGGTCGCGCAGGGCGACGTCGCCGGCCTGATGCGGCGCATGCACCAGCTGGTCCAGGTGACCCTGAACCAGGACGGCAGCGGCGGCGAATCCGACGACGGCATGGAGCTCGGCATCTGCTACCTGCCGGCCGGGGGCCAGCACATGACCTATGTCGGCGCCCGCTTCTCGCTGTTCGTGGTCGAGCGAGGCGAGGTCGAGGAGATCAAGGGCGACAAGACCGGCATCGGCTACCGTCACGTGCCGCAGGACACCGCGTTCACCGTGCCGCTCGGCTGCGGGCGCTTCTTCTACCTGACGTCGGACGGCCTGATCGACCAGCTCGGCGGGCCCAAGCGCCGGGCCTTCGGCAATCGCCGCTTCAAGGAACTGATCTCCGGCTTCGACGGCCTGCCCTTCGCCGACCGCCGCGAGCGCATCCTGCAGACCCTGGCCGAGTATCAAGGCGCGGAGATGCGCCGCGACGACGTCGCCGTGATGGGTTTCACCATTGATACCGAAGCCGCCGCCGCGGCGGCGGAGTAGGGGGCGGCTAAGCCTCCCCGCGCAAAAACGCCGTCACCGTGTCGCGCCAGCGCGGCCAGGAGGCGTCGCTTTCCAGGATCAGGTGGTTGCGGCCCTCCAGCGCGACCAGGCGGGCGCCGGGAATGCGCGCGGCCATGCGGCGGCCCTCGTCGAACGGCACCACGGCGTCGTCGCGGATATGCACGACCAACGTCTGCGCCTGCACCTGCGGCGCCAGATCGTCGACGTTGATCTCGTTCTGCACCTCGCGGATGCGCACGGCGTTCTCCGGCGTCGTCGTGCGCAGCTGCAGCTCGTTGTACCAGTCCATCTGCTCGGGCGTACCGTCGGGCACCAGCAATTGCGTGAAGACCTGGCGGAAGGCCGGGTTCTGCTGTCCCCAGCCGACCTTGATCAGGTCGATCATGGCCTCGTCCTGGGTCAGCTGCTCGGGCGCGCCACGGTGGTTGCGGCCGCGCAGGTAGCCGCCGTAGAGCACCAGCTTCGAAACCCGCTCGGGATGCCGCGCGGCGTAGGCGACGGCCAGGCTGCAGCCCTGCGACACGCCGAAGATGGCGAACCGTTCGAGCCCGGCGGCGTCGACCACCGCCTCCATGTCCATCAGCCAGGCCTCGAACGAGATGTCCTCGACCTGCCACTCGCTCAGACCGGTGCCGCGCTGGTCGTAGCGGATCAGGGTGTTGTCGGCCGCCTGCGCGTGCACGCCGTGCCGCCACACCGGGCTTTCCCAGTCGTATTCCAGGTGGTTGAGCCAGTTCGCGGTCTTGACCAGCGGCGGCCCGTCGCCGACCGCGGAGTAGGCGAGCTGGGCGCCGTCGGCGGCGGTGCAGAAGCGGATGTCCTGGCTTAGGTTGTCCAGGGCCGACCCGGACGGCGCCTCGGGCGCGCCCGGACCGACGGCGTAGGCGCGGATCGGCCGGGCGATGTTCTTGACCTGCTGCGCGCCCATGTCGGTGAAGGCGAGGTCGCGCTTGCCGGCGACCTGCTCGTGCACGGCGGCCGAGATGCACACGCCGCCCGGCTCGGCCAGGCTCTCCAGCCTTGCGGCGACGTTGACGCCGTCGCCGAACAGCTCGCCGCGGTCGACGATGACGTCGCCGATGTTGATGCCGACGCGGAACCGGACCTTGCTTTCCTCGGGCACCTCGGCGTCGCGCGCGGCCAGTTCCTGCTGCACCGCGACGGCGCGTTCGACGGCGACCACGGCGCTGGCGAACTCGGCCAGCACGGCGTCGCCGGCGTAGTGCAGCACCTGGCCGCCGGCCTCGGTGATGCGCGCGGCCATGGTGTCGAGGTGGCTGCTGACCCGCGCGTGCGTGCCTTCCTCGTCGGCGCCGGTCAGCCGCGAATAGCCGGCGACGTCGGCGTAGAAGATCGCCGCCAGCTTCCGGGTGACGCCCGAATCGGTCATCATGCCTCCCAATCAACCAGGGAAGTGTAACGCATTACCGAATAGGCCGCGACGGGGGACGCCGATGTTCGACCAGCAGGTCACCTTTCTGTACACCCGCGAGTTGGCGCGCAGCGTCGCCTTCTACCGCGATACCATGGGGCTCGAACAGGTGCTCGATCAGGGCGGCTGCCGGCTGTTCCGGGTGGCCGGGGACTCGTTCCTCGGCGTCTGCACCGCCGGTCCCGATCGGCCGTTCAACCCCGACGGCGTCATCGTCACCTTCGTCACCGAGGACGTCGACGGCTGGTACGAAAAACTGAAGGCGCGGGGCGTCGCCTTCGAGACCGATCCGGCGGAGAACCCGAAGTTCAACATCTACCACTGCTTCCTGCGCGATCCCGACGGCTACCTGCTGGAGATCCAGCGCTTCCTGCAGCCGGAGTGGCCGCGGCCGACTTGAACGTTTCAGAAACCGAAAGGCGAAATCCGCGTCGAACCCACGGACCGGATTGACGGCCGGGGAATCACATCGGCGTTTTCGAAACTATTCTCGAGACTATTCGTCGGATTTGATCTCGGTCATCACAATCCGGCAGGTGGTCGTACCGATATTCTGGATCGAATGGGCAACGACCGCCCTGTTGCGGGCGCGGGTTTTTCCCTTCTGCCGCTGTAGGTCTCTTTGACTGCCGTCGGGAAAGAACGCGCGGACATGGCAGTCGGTTACGTAGTAGACGGACGAGGGCGGGTGGCCATGCCACTTGTCGCGCTCTCCGGGTTCCCAGACACCGAAAATTACCCGCATCGCTTCGTTTTCGGCAAGCACGCTGTACACATCGGGTGATGCCTCGGGCGCGCCGGGCATTTCGTCTGAATAGACTGTCTGAGATGAAAGTATTAATCCGGCGGCAAGCGCCAAAGGGGAAAGTCGAATGAAGTTCCGCAATGTCAAGTTATGTAAGCCCATTGCCACCCCGAAAATCTTGTCTTGGTTGGTTATCAACATCTATAGCGAAAGGACCAAGCTAATTCAATGTGGCGCAATTGAATTCATGCGCGCGGCTGAGCTAGCGCGGATTCGATTTAATCCTGGTCGTATCCTGCGGCAGCGAAGAAGTTCTCGCATTCGGTGGGCGTGACTTTCTCGATCCCTTCGGCGATGGCGCTCCACAGTTCCTCAATGGTTCTCGCGGC
>Ga0209785_1000384_pt1 | contig 13534 bp, 12 predicted proteins | sample WorMetG1BERMUDA2_FD_187403 | JGI IMG/M metagenome (GOLD analysis project Ga0209785, IMG submission 187403) | Marine gutless worms symbiont microbial communities from Max Planck institute for Marine Microbiology, Germany - Inanidrilus... ...
CCCGTACGCCCAGCCCATGAAAACCTCCCTGGCTAAAAACAACAGGGCAGGGAATCAGACATCGGTTAAAAAGGATTCTACGTTCGTCAAATGTGCTCTAGAAGCGGCGGCCTGGGGCCGCTCTAGCCGTCGCCCTCGGCCAGCCATTCCTCGATCAGCCAGCGGGCGATCGAATCGACCCGCGGCAGGCGGTAGCCCATCTCCTCGATCTGCGGCAGTTGGCCGCGGGTGAACCAGCGCGCCTCCTCCAGCTCCTCGATGCTCTCGTCGATCTCGGTGGTCACCGCGGTGGCGCGGTAGCCGAGCATCAGCGAGCTGGGAAACGGCCAGGGCTGCGATGCGCGGTAGCTGACCGAGGCGAGGTCGACGACGATGCCGCTTTCCTCCTCGACCTCGCGCGCCACCGCCTGCTCCAGCGTCTCGCCCGGTTCGACGAAGCCGGCCAGGGTCGAGACCATGCCGCGCGGCCACACCGCCTGGCGGCCGAGCAGGCAGGCGCCGCCGTCGGGCCCGGGACGGGTAATCAGCATGATCACCGCCGGGTCGGTGCGCGGGAAGTGCTGTTTGCCGCAATCCGGATTGGCGCAGGCGCGCACGTGGCCGCCCTGGCGCGAATCCGTGGGCGAGCCGCAGGCGCCGCAGAACCGATGGTTCCGATGCCAGAAGGCGAAACCCCGGGTCTGGGCGAGCAAGGACGCCTCGCCGGCCTCTAGGATCGGCGCGGCCGAGCAGCGGCGACAGCACCTGTTCGTCGTTCTCCGACAGATCGGCGCCGAAGTAGGCGGTATCGCAGTCGAGGCCGAGAAAGACCACCTGAGAGGCGATCTGCAGCATTCCGCGGGCATGGCCGCCACTGATGAAGACGGCCTCGGCGCCGTAGCCGTCGCTCATCAGCAGGTTGCGGTGGCGCCATACCGGCACGACGCGGGTCGAGCGGTCGTGCAGGCGCTCGGCCAGCCAGTCCTCGTCCTCGCGCCGGTGCGCGGCGCGGTCGAGCGGATCGGCGGTGTAATGCAGATGTCGGTCCATGACGTCCCAGTTTTGTGTTTCGAGGAGACTGGCACGGAACGCCGCGCGGGACAATGGCCCGGTCTTCTAGGTCCCTGTGCCCCAGGGACCCGAGAACACGGCGAGCTGCTCGTGGAACCAGCGCAGCGCGTCCTCGCCGCCGGCGCCCCGCGACAAGGGGCCGTGTTCGTAGGCCGGCGACTCGAGACCGCGCTGCACCTTCTCACAGATCCACACGTCTTCGGTCTGGAAGTCACCGGTCTGCAGCGGATGCTGCGTCCAATGCTCGGACGAAATGACGTCCGTCGCCTTGTCGTATCCCGGGACGTAGTCGCGCTCATCGGTTTCCTGGTACGGCCCGACCCAGTGGCGGATGTCGAGACGGCAGCGGCCGGCGGCGGTCGGGTGCAGGGTCGACACCGACAGGCCGTAGGGCGTCGGCACCACCAGGGTGGCGGGGAAGAAATAGTAGACGCCGCCGTAGCCGGGATCGGCGGCGGAAGCGATCATGCCGGCCTCGCCGGACTGCTCGCGCACGAACTTGGGCAATCGGTGGCGGGCACCGTCCTCGGTCGCGTACCAGATCAGGTGATCGCCGGCGCGGCGCCATTCGTTGCCGTCGGGCAGCGGCCCGCCGAGGGTCTTGTCGTGCAGATAGGCCAGGTGGTAACCGTCCAGCGCGTTCTCGACGTAGACCTTCCAGTCGCACTTCATGTCGTAGCGCAGCGGCACCGCCTCGCTGACGTCGGAAGCGGCGAGGTCGTGCGGCCACTCCAGGCCGGCGAGCGGGGCGATCCAGGCGGCGAAATCCGCCGCCGGATCGGGATTGACGAAGACCAGGTCCTTGAACAGGCCGAGCGCCGCCGGCTTCAGGCCGAGCCGGCCGCGGTCGAGGTCGGGGAAACACTCGGCCCGGTTCGGCACCCCGCGCAGCTCGCCGGCGAGGTTGTAGCTCCAGCGGTGATAGGGGCAGACCATGGCGGCACCGCAGTTGCCCGCCGCGCCGTCCAGCAGCTCGGCGCCGCGGTGGCGGCAATGGTTGTGGAAGGCGCGCAGGCTGCCGTCCTTGTCGCGCACCACCGCCAGCCGCGCGGCGCCGCAGGTGACGGTGCGGTAGTCGCCGGTCTCGCTGAAATCATGCACCGAGGCGGCGGCGATCCAGGCGGAGGAGAAAACGCTCCGTTGCTCGGCCGCGAACGCGGCGGCGTCCGTGTAGGCTTCGCACGGCGGTCTCCAGGTCATCGTTTTGTCTCCGGCGAGTCGATCGGTCTCGGCATTCTCGCGAGAAGATCCGGCGAATCGGTGAAAGTCCATCTTTATTTGCGGTCGCGGTCCCTGATATAGTGCCTGCGGGAGATCGGCGATGGACGGATCCCTCGCCAACCCGGTCAGGTCCGGAAGGAAGCAGCCGTAACGAGTTCCGGTCCGGGTCGTCGTCCGGTCTCCCACCTAACCAACCCACCGCACTGACAGGGTCCGTCGCTGCCGCCATGACCGACTCCGACGCTCCTACCCCCGAGACTCCGACAGACACCGCCTACCAGGTCCTCGCCCGCAAGTACCGGCCGTCCGACTTCGACAGCCTGATCGGCCAGGAGGCGATGGTGCGCACCCTGACCAACGCCATCGAGTCCGGGCGGCTGGCGCACGCCTTCATCCTCACCGGCGTGCGCGGGGTCGGCAAGACCACGACGGCGCGGATCATCGCCCGCGCGCTCAACTGCGTCGGCGCGGACGGCTCCGGCGGCGCCACGCCGGCGCCCTGCGGCGTCTGCGAGCATTGCACCTCGATCGCCGAGGACCGCCATGTCGACGTCATCGAGATGGACGCCGCCAGCCGCACCGGCGTCGACGACATCCGCGAACTGATCGAGGGCGTGCGTTACCGTCCCGTTTCCGCCCGCTACAAGCTCTACATCATCGACGAAGTGCATATGCTGTCGCGCAACGCCTTCAACGCGCTCCTGAAGACGCTGGAGGAGCCGCCCGAGCATGTGAAGTTCATCTTCGCCACCACCGAGATCCGCAAGGTGCCGGTGACCGTGCTCAGCCGCTGCCAACGGTTCGATCTGCGCCGCATCGACCTCGACGTGCTGGCCGGGCACTTCCGCAAGATCACCGAGGCCGAGAACGCGAGCGTCAGCGACGGCGCGCTGCACCTGATCGCCCGCGCCGCCGACGGCTCCGTGCGCGACGGGCTGTCGCTGCTCGACCAGGCGATCGCCCACGCCGCCGGCGAGGTCGGCGAGGAGCAGGTGCGCGACATGCTCGGGCTGGCCGACCGCACCCGCACCTTCGACCTGCTCGACGCGGTGCTGCGCGGCGACGCCGAGGCGGCGCTGGACATGGTCGCCGAGCAGTACACCGCCGGCGCCGACCCGGCGGTGGTGCTCGAGGACATGCTCGAACTGACCCACTGGCTGACCCGCATCAAGGTGGTGCCGGCGGCGGCCGAGCGCGCCGGCGTGCCCGAGGCCGAGGGCGTGCGCGGTCGTGAGATGGCCACGAAGCTGCCGATGCCGGCGCTGACGCGGGCCTGGCAGATGCTGCTGAAGGGCCTCGGCGAATGCCGCCAGGCCCCGTCGCCGCTGCAGGCGGCCGAGATGATCCTGATCCGCCTCGCCTACGCCGCCAACCTGCCGACCCCCGAGGAGGCGATCAAGACGCTGCAGGAGGGTGGCGGCGCGGCTTCGGCGTCACCGGCGGCGCAGACCGGACCGACGGCGCCGGGCAACGGCGGCGGCGCCAGCGCCGTGTCGTCCCCCGCGGCCCCGCCGGCCGCGCCCGCCGCACCGCCGCCGCAGGACGCGCCGCGCGCGGCCCTGGCCACGGCGCCCGAACCCGAACCGGTGCCGATGCCCGTCGCAGACTATGCGCAAGACCCGGCCCCGCAGCAAAACCTGCCCGACCCGGCCAGCTTCGCCGCCGTGGTCGACCTGGCCGACGAACTGCGCGAGGCGATCCTGCACGCCAACCTGTTCAACAACGTGCACCTGGTGCATTTCGAACCGGGCAAGATCGAGTTCCGCCCCGCCGACCACGCGCCGGACAGCCTGGCCCACGACCTCAGCCGTTTCCTCAACGCGCATACGCCCAGGCGCTGGATGGTCACCGTCACCACCAGCGCGCCGGGCGAGCCGACCCTGCACCAGCAGCGCGACGCCCGCGAGGCCGAGATCCGCGCCGAGGCGGCGAAACATCCCTTGGTCCGCGGCGTGCTCGACGCCTTTCCCGGCGCCGTCGTCGATCAGGTGATCCCGCGCGCCGAGGAGGACGAGAACGGCGGCGGGGACGCTGGGTGAGCGCCGACGGCGGCGACCGATCCCCCGACACCTGGCCGGCCAACCGGCTGCCCGAGGATGTGCGCGCCTGGGAACGCTTCGCCGAAAGCGACCGCGCCGCCGGCTTCGAGATCAGCGGGAATTTCCAGCGCTTCAGCCAGCGCGACGACATCTTCTGCCGCGCCCGCTGGGACGAAGGCGTGCACTCGAAGCAGTCGACGGCCTTCTTCGACAGCTATCGCATCGAGGCGATCCCGCGCCGCGGCGAGGGCTTCAACCAGCGCGACTTCGCCCTGCGCAACGCCTCCTGGACCATCGCCGACGACTACGCCGACCGCAATGCGCACCGGGGCATGCGCGAGGGTTTCCTCGATCCGCTGGAGCCCTCGGCGCCGGTCGCCACCGAAAAGGTGGCCGTCGACGACCCGGCCGCCGCCGCCGCCGACGTCAAGCGCGCGGCCAGGCTGTTCGGCGCCGATCTGGTCGGGATCACGGAATACGATCCGCGGTGGGTCTACACCGACCGCATGGACGGCAAGACCACCGAGGAGAAGCCCAACGACCTGCCGCCCGGTTTGACCGGCGCCATCGTCATGGGCCACGGCATGGATTACGAACTGGTCAAGACCTACCCGTCCGCCCTAGCCGGCGCCGCCGTCGGCAACGGCTACTCGGACGAGGCGTCGACGGTGCAGCGGCTGGCCCAGTACATCCGCAACCTCGGCTACGAGGCGGTCGCCTCGATGAACGACACGGCGCTTGTCATTCCGCTGGCGATCAAGGCCGGGCTCGGCGAATACGGCCGCAACCAGATGGTGATCACCGAGGAGTTCGGCCCGCGCGTGCGTTTCAGCAAGGTCTTCACCGACATGCCGCTGGCCTTCGACGCGCCCAGGCGCTTCGGCGTGCGCGAGTTCTGCGCCATCTGCGACCGCTGCGCCACGGCCTGCCCGCCGCAGGCGCTGCCCTACGGCGAACCCGAGGAGGGCGGCGCCAACCGCTCGGCCATCCCGGGCGTGAAGAAGTGGACCTCGGACGCCGAGAAGTGCTTCGGCTACTGGGCCAAGCTGGCCAGCGACTGCGCCATCTGCATGCGCGTCTGCCCCTACAACAAGGACTTCTCGCGCCCGGTCATGCGCCTCGCCCGCCGCCTCGCCGGCACGCGGCTGCGCCGGGTCATGTTGTGGCTCGACAAGAAGTTCGGCTACGGCGAGCGGATCCGGCCGCGCGACTGGTGGGGCGGCTGATGGCAGGCGGTTGGATTGACCGATGACCCGCATTGGTCGAATATCAGACCCCCTCGCCCGGATCTGTTGGTCGCGTAAGATGAAGAAGACGCTTTCGATGCTCTTGTCCGCGGTCTTCCTGCTGCTCGCCTCGGCCTCCATGGACCGCGCTTCGGCGGCCGCGAAGGAGGTCGTCGACGTCGCGGTGCTGAACTTTCCGCCCTACTTCATTGCCGGCAGCGACAAGGACCACAAAGGGGTTGCCGTCGACATCATCACCGCCGCTTTCGATCGCGCGGACCTGGAGGCCCGGTTCGTCGTGCTGCCCTACACCCGCTCGATCCGGGTGGTCGAAAGCGGCAGATACCATGTCGTCGGCATCCTGAACGCCGCGACCAGCGACAAACTGCTGCTGTCTTCCGATCACACCTTCGCCCTGCAGCAGGCGTTCTTCGTCCGCCATCAGAGCACTTGGCGCTACGACGGCATCGAGTCGCTCGATACCCTGAAAGTCGTCACGGTGAATTCGTACGACTATTCGCAGATCAGCCCGGCCTATCAGCGCTACCTGGAAACCGCCGGCAACGTCGTCAAGATTTCGCCCGACGCGACCTATCAGGCACGCATCGCGCGCATGATCGCCGGCGGACGGGTGGACGTCTTCAACGAGGACCGTGGTTCGATGAACTACGCCATCGAACAGGCCGGCCTCAAGGGCAAGCTGAAGGAGGCCGGGATCCTGCCGGGAATGGGCAAGCAATACCTCGGCTTCTCGCCGACCGAGACCGGCCGGGATCTGCGCAAGAAGTTCGACGCCGCCTTCGCCGAATTGCTGGCCAGCGGCCCGTCGACAGGATCCTGGCGAAGTGGAATATCGGGCGCTGAACACCTGGCATCGATCGACCACGAGGGAGCATCCGCCATGGACGTCCGCAAGACCCTGCAGATCGTCGAGACCATCACCGCCGACGGTTTCGGCACGCCCTGCGATCCGATCACCCGCGTCGCCGCCCTCGCCGTGGTACGCAATCCGCTGGCCGGCGGCTTCGTCGAGGATCTGTCGGCGCTGTTCGACATCGGCGGCGCGCTGGGCGAGCGGCTGATGGGCGAGGCGGTGGCGCGGCTCACCGGACCGCCGGTCAGCTACGGCAAGGCGGCGATCGTCGGTCTCGCCGGCGACCTCGAGCACGGCGGCGCCATGATCCATCCGAAGCTGGGCAAGCCGATGCGCGCCGCGGTCGGCGGTGGACAGGCGCTGATCCCGTCGAACGCCAAGGTCGCCGCCGCCGGGGTGCCGATCGACCTGCCGCTCGGCCACAAGGACGAGGCCTGGTCGTTCGATCACTTTGACACCATGACGGTGATGGTCGGCGACGCGCCCAGGCCCGACGAGATCGTCCTGTGCATGGCCGTGACCGACGGCGCCCGGCCGCACCCGCGGGTCGGCAAGGGCCCGATCACCGACTGAGCGGCGGTCGGGCCAATATCGAATTCCCGACTCCAATTTCAATAACTTTTTGAAACAGAAAAAAAACTTTCCAAACTCCACAGCCTTGCCAAGCATTTGTAACGTTGTTATAAAAAACTCATAACATTGTTACAAACATTGCATGCGCAGCTGGGGAGGAAACCGGCATGGCGAAAGTGATCTACCAGAAGGACGACAGGATCGGCCGCATTACGCTGAACCGGCCGGAGGTGCTGAACGCCATCGACGACGACCTGCCGCACGAACTGGCCGCCGCGGTGGCCGAGGCCAACGCCGACGATGGCGTGCACGTGATCGTGTTGTCCGGCGCCGGGCGCGCCTTCTGCGCCGGCTACGACCTGGCCGCCTACGCCGAAGCCGCCGGCGGCAACAACGTCGCCCAGGACATGCCCTGGGATCCGATGAAGGACTACGCCTTCATGATGCGCAACACCCAGCTGTTCATGTCGCTGTGGCGCAGCTACCGCCCGGTGATCTGCAAGGTCCACGGCTATGCGGTCGCCGGCGGCTCGGACATCGCGCTGTGCTCGGACCTGGTGGTGATGGCGGACGACGCCCGCATCGGCTACATGCCGGTGCGTGTCTGGGGCTGCCCGACCACGGCGATGTGGGTCTACCGCCTCGGTCCCGAACAGGCCAAGCGCATGCTGTTCACCGGCGACAAGATCGACGGCACCGAAGCCGCCCGCATCGGCCTGGTGCACAGGTCGGTGCCGGCGGCCGATCTCGACGCCGAGGTCGAGCAACTGGCGCAACGCATGTGCACCGTGCCGGTCAACCAGCTGATGATGCAGAAGCTGATGATCAACCAGGCGATCGACGCCATGGGCCTGCAGAACACGCAGATGATCGCCACCGTGTTCGACGGCATCACCCGGCACTCGCCGGAGGGGCTGAACTTCAAGCACCGGGCCGAGCAGACGGGCTGGCAAAACGCCGTGCGCGAGCGCGACCTCGGCACCTACGACTGGACCCGCGACAAGCCGATCAATCCGACCGGTTGAGCGGGAGATGGCGGTCCTCAGCAGCACAGTCATGGCCCGCGCCGAACGCATGGAGCGCCAGCACGCGGAGCGGCGCGCGCGCATCGTCGCGGCGGCGAAATCGGTCTTTGCCGAGAACGGCCTGCAGGGCGCGACCATGCGCGGCATCGCCGCCGCCGCCTGCTTCACCACCGGTTCGATCTACCCCATTTCGACAGCAAGGAGGATCTCTACGCCGCGGTGCTGCGCGATACCCTCGCCGACTTGCATACGCACGTGGCGGCACGGGCGGCGGGCGGCGGACGCGGCGCTCTGTGGGGTTTCTTCGACTACTACCGAGAGCACGTCGAGGAACTGTCGCTGGGCCTGTATCTCTACAACGGCATCGGCCCCACGGGTCTCGACGCGGCGCTGGATCGGGACCTCAATCGGCGCCTGCGCCAGGTGGTCGACCTGATCGAGCAGGCGTACGCGCAGGATGGTGTCCCGGATGCCGAGTCGCACACGGCCGGCGGCATCGCCCAGGCGATCGGACTGCTGGTGATGGAGACCACCGGACGGCTGCGGCTGTTCGAGGGCGATGCCGAATCCCTGTTCGAGGCCTACCTGGACCGGGCCTGACCGCCGCCTTAGAATTCACCAAACTGTTTGGGGAGGCTCGGTTCATGAAGGCAGTTTTCGACGGCCTGTTCGCCGGCCGCGTGGCCGTGGTCACCGGTGCCGGGCAGGGCAACGGCGAAGCGATCGCCCGCGGGCTGGCGGCGTCCGGGGCACGGGTGGTGTTGTCCGACGTCAACGCCGCGGGCGCGGAAACCGTGGCCGCCGACATCGCCGAACAGGGCGGCCAGGCCACCGCGATCAACTTCGACGTCACCGACCGGGCCGCGGCGGAGGCCGCGGCCGACGAGGTCAGGGACCGGATCGGCCCCGTCGACGTCCTGGTCAACAACGCCGGCATCCTGGAGCGCAAACCCGTCGACGACGCCGACCTGCTCGACAGCGCCGAGCGGCACTGGCGGGTCAACGCCCAGGGCACCCTGATCGTCACCCGGGCCTTCCTCGCACAGTTGCGCGAGACCCGCGGCTGCGTCGTCAACCTGGCCTCGATCTGCTCGTTCATTTCCTATGCCAAGGTCACCGGCTACGCCGCCTCGAAGGGCGCCGTAGCGCAGCTGACCAGGGCGCTGGCGGTCGAACTGGCGGCCGACGGCATCAGGGTCAATGCGCTGGCCCCCGGGGTGATCTCGACGCCGATGACCAAAGAGACGCGCGAGGACCCGCAGCGCCTCGGCGCCTTCCTGGCGCAGACGCCGATGTCCAGCTACGTCACGGGCGCGATCCTGCCCGTCGACGGCGGCTTCCTGTGTCGTTGAGGAGAAGGCTGAAATGAGCCAACGGATCCACCAGGTCGACGTGCTGATCGCCGGCACCGGCGCCGCCGGCTTCGCCACCGCGCTGACCGCGCGCAGGGCCGGCCTCTCGGTGCTGATGGTCGAGAAGGAACCGCAGTTCGGCGGCACCACCGCCTACTCCGCCGGCGTCATCTGGATCCCGATGAACCACCACGCCGAGGCGGAAGGACTCGCCGACAGCCGCGACGCCGCGCTCGCCTACATGGCGCACCAGGCCGGCAACTACCACGACCGCGCCCGCGCCGAGGCCTTCGTCGACACCGCCGCCGAGATGGTCCGCACCTTCGAGGACGAGGGCTGGGCCCGCTTCGCCCTGGCGCCGACCTGGGCCGACTACCATCCGCACGATCCCGGCGGCGTCGACGGCGGCCGCTCGCTGGTGCCCGGGCAGTACGACGGCCGCCGGCTGGGCGATTGGTTCTCGAAGCTGCGGGCGCCGCTTCAGACGATGATGGGCCTGGGCGGCATGATGGTCGGGCGTACCGACATCCCGCACGTCTTCGCCATGGCCCGCGCGCCGCGCTCGGCCTTGCATGTCGCCGGCATGGCCCTGCGCTACTACCGCGATCGCGCCGCCGGGCATCCGCGGGGGACCCGGCTGATGAACGGCAACGCGCTGATCGCGCAGATGGCCGAGCGGGCACTCGATATGGGCGTCGAGCTGTGGCTGGAGAGCCCGCTGGTCGCGATCGAGCGCGACGGCCGCGTCACCGGCGCCACCGTCGAGCGCAGCGGATCAGCCCAACGAATCGAGGTCGCCCGCGCCGTGGTGCTGGCCTCGGGCGGCTTTCCACGCGCCGCCGAACGCACCGGAGCCGCCTACCGCCACCTGGCGGCGAACAAGAACCACGTCACCCTGCCGCCGCCCGGCAACACCGGTGATGGTGCGCGTTTGGCCGAGGAGATGGGCGGGCGGCTGAGCCTCGACGTCGTGCACCCGGCGGCCTGGACCCCGGTCAGCCAGGTGCCGCAGCCGGACGGCAGCCTGGCGCCCTACCCGCATTTCATCGACCGCGGCAAGCCGGGCTACATCGCCGTCGACAAGCGCGGCAAACGATTCGTCTCGGAGGCAGCGTCCTACCACACCTTCGTGCCGGCGATGATGGCGGCCTGCGAGGATGACGCCGAGATCGCCGCCTGGGTGATCTGCGACCGCCGCGCCCTGCGCCGCTACGGGCTCGGCGCGCTGGGTCCGGCGCCGGTGCGGGTCGCGCCGTTCCTGCGCTCGGGCTACGTCAAGACCGGCCAAACCCTCGACGAGCTCGCCGCCGCCTGCGGCATCGACGCGGCCGGGCTGAAGGACACGGTGGCCCGCTTCAACCCCGCGGCGGCGAAGGGCGAGGATCCCGAGTTCGGCCGCGGTGGCGACGCTTACCAGGTCTTCAACGGCGACCCGGCGCACCGGCCGAATCCGAGCCTCGGCCCGCTCCAGCACGCGCCCTTCTACGCCGTCAAGGTCGAGCCCGGCGAACTCGGCACCTTCGCCGGCATCGCCACCGATGCCAGCGCCCGCGTGCTCGACGGCGACGGCGCACCGATCCCGGGGCTGTACGCCGTCGGCAACGACGCGCTCAGCGTCATGGGCGGCGCCTACCCCGGCGCCGGCATCACCATCGGCCCGGCGATGACCTTCGGCTACATCGCCGGGCGGCACCTGGCCGGCGGGGAGCCCCAGCCCGACTGATCGGGTCCGGCTCGGACCGGCACGCAATAAGTGGCACGCCCTGCTGTTCCCGCGCGAAGTTTCCTGGCAAACTGCGAGCCGGGAAGGGAAGGACGAACGGTGCCGCAACGATTCGCCAGGATTTCGTTTCGCCTGCCGGCGATCGTGATCATCGCCGTGGCGCTGGCGGCGATCATCATCGGCGCCTTCTCCTATGTCGAATCGGCCGACGAGGTGCGGCGCCAGGCGACCAACAAGCTGGTGTCGCTGCGCGCCTCGCGTCACGCGGCGCTGTCGCAGTACTTCCGCTCGATCGAGGAGGATCTGCGGCTGTACGCCGGCGACGCCATGATCGGCGAGGCGTTGGCCGCGTTCGGCACGATTTTCCTCAGCCTCGAACCCGGCGAGCGGGCGCGCGAGGAGCAGGCCTTCCACCGCGTCTTCTCGGCCTCGAACGCGGCCGGGGACCTGAATCTGTTGCAGGCCGAGGGCACGGCGTTGACCAAGCGCTACCACGCCGTGCACGCCTGGCACCAGCCGGGTTGAGCGCGATCCAGGAGCTGCGCGGCTATTACGACCTGTTCCTGATCACGACTGCCGGCGACGTCGTCTACACCGCGTTCAAGGAGGCCGATTTCGCCTCCAACCTGCTGGTCGGCAAGTGGTCGAAATCGGGTCTGGCGCGGGTTTCGGCCAGGCGATGGACCAGGGGCAGGCCTTCGTCGACTTCGAGCCTTACGCACCCAGCAACGACGTGCCGGCCGCCTTCATCGCGCGCCGGGTCGAGCGCGACGGCCAGGTCATCGGCGTCCTCGCCCTGCAGATGCCGATCGGCCGCATCAACGAGGTGATGCAGGTCACCGCCGGCATGGGCGAGACCGGCGAAACCTACGTGGTCGGTCCGGACCACCTGATGCATTCGGATTCGCGCTTCTCCGAGACCTCGACCATCCTCAAGACCCGGGTCGACACCGACACCGCCGGCCACGCCCTGGCCGGGCGCAGCGGTGTCGCCGTGGTCGACGACTACCGCGGCGTGCCGGTGCTTTCGGCCTACCAGCCGTTCGCGTTCGGCGGTACCACCTGGGCGGTGATGGCCGAGATCGACCTCTCCGAGGTCGACGCGCCGATCCAGACAATGCGCAACTCGGTGATCTTCATCGGCCTCGGCCTGACCCTGCTGGTGGCCCTGGGCGGGGTTGCGCTGGCCAGCTCGATCACCCGCCCGCTGGCCGAACTGAGCCGCTCGATCACGCATTTCCGCCAGACCCGCGAGCCGGTCGACCTGTCGCGGTTCTCGCGCCGCGACGAGATCGGCGACATCGCCCGCGGTTTTCAGTCGACCGCCCAGGAGGTCGCCGACTACATCACCGGCATCGACGAGGCGCACCGGGAACTGGCGCGCGGCCAGGAACGGCTGGCCAAGGCCTACAACGTCATCTCCGACAGCATCGAATACGCCTCGCACATCCAGCGCTCGCTGCTGCCGCGCCAGGCCTTCCTGGCCGAGGACCTGCGCGAGCATTTCGTCATCTGGCAGCCGCGCGACGTGGTCGGCGGCGACCTCTACTGGTACCGCCGCTGCAACAAGGGCTTCATCCTGGTGCTCGCCGACTGCACCGGCCACGGCGTGCCCGGCGGCTTCATGACCATGCTGTCCAGCGGCGCGCTCGACCGCGCCCTGCGCGAGCAGCCGGACGGCGACCCGGCGCGGCTGCTGGCGCTGATGAACCACAGTATTCGGCTCTCGCTCGGCCAGGACCACGGCGAGGGCGAATCCGACGACGGCCTCCAGCTGGGCATCTGCCGGGTCGAATACGACCTCGGCAAGCTGGTCTTCGCCGGCGCCCGGTTCTCGCTGTTCCGCGCCAACGGCGGCGCGATCGAGGAGATCAAGGGCGACCGCACCGGCATCGGCTACCGCCACGTGGCCGACGACTACGCCTTCCGCAACCGCATGATCGTCGGCGAGGAGGGCGACACCTTCTACATGCTGTCGGACGGGCTGATCGATCAGATCGGCGGCACGCGCCGCCGTGCCTTCGGCAAGCGTCGCTTGACCCGGCTGCTCGCCGCCATCCATGCCGAGCCCCTGGCCGGGCAGAAGACGCGCATCGAGGATGCCTTCGCCGAATTCCAGGGCGACGAGGCGCGCCGCGACGACGTCACGGTGATCGGCTTTCGCATCTGAGTGGAGGGACGCGCCGCCCGGTGTCAATTCACGCGGCTTTCCGCGCGCAGGCGTTCCGGCGTGGCGCCGGTCCAGCCGTGGAAGGCGCGGATGAACGAGTTGGGATCCTCGTAGCCGAGCAGGAAGGAGATCTCGGCGCTGGAGAACTCGGTCTTGATGCGGTGGACGGCTCCCGCCACCGGCATCGCAATGTGCCAAAGTGCGGATGCTGAATGAACCGCTTAGGAAGGGAGCCGCCCGCCATGGAAGTTACCACGATCGGATTGGATATCGCGAAGAAC
>Ga0209785_1000385_pt1 | contig 13528 bp, 10 predicted proteins | sample WorMetG1BERMUDA2_FD_187403 | JGI IMG/M metagenome (GOLD analysis project Ga0209785, IMG submission 187403) | Marine gutless worms symbiont microbial communities from Max Planck institute for Marine Microbiology, Germany - Inanidrilus... ...
GATGTCCGATACGTCGATGTAGCTGGAACGGAATTCAAGAAGCGGGATATCCTCCGGACTATTCCGCCTGTCTTTTCATTTCAGGATTCCACGGAGCAGGAACTGGGTTCCCGGATCGAACGCTTCGGCCTTTTCTTGAACAAATCTGTCCTGCGACTGGGTACACGGGATGGGGCCTCGGCCCTGATCTTCCGGGAGTTCGGTATCCGGCTCTCCGCCGTAACCCTCAAGCTGCTCGCCTTCCGCTATAAGCCCTCCTACTGGAGCCGCCACTTGAAGCGGGTGGGGCGGGCCTTTTCCAGGCTCTCCTGGTTCAACCGGGGGAGAAGTTTCTTTCAGAAGCAGCAGCCTTACGGGATAATTCTCTCCAGGGCTGGCGTGGAAGAGCGGCTGAACCCCCTCACCATGAGCGATGCGCTGTTTCAGCCTCTGGATATCCACAGAGCCGCTGGAATGCTCAACTCCGTTATGCGGGCCTACCACCCGGTCTTCCGCAGGGCACTGCTGGAGACCGTGATAGAGCTTGCCGCACCCAATATCCGCTATGATAAGGAGCGCTCCCGTATCTATGAGAAGAACGCGCTCAGCAAGGTCGCGCCTGTGATGCTCTCTCTGATAAAGGATGAGATTGTAGTGCGCAGCGGGGACAGGATCACGCCGCAGCAGTTTGAAAAAATCAAAGCACTGAAGATTAAACAGCGTAAAAGTTTGTTGAGTGACGCGGTCGGTTTTGGCGCTCTCCTGCTGGCCGTGGTTCTGCTGGTGGGCGGCTATCTGGCCCGTTTTTATCCCGGGATCTATCTCAGGGACGTACGCTACCGCTCTGTGCTCGTTTTGTTCTCTTTTTTTAATGTGATTGCCAGCCTCCTTGCCAGGGGTTTCAGTGCCAGCACAGGGGGACTCCCGCCAGGGCTCTTTCTGCCGATAAGCATCTCTGCAATCACTATCACCATGGTCCTTGACGAGCGGCTCTCCTATTTTTCCTCTTTGATCTTCGCCTTTCTCGCCACTCTGGTCTCTGGTGGGGATTTCATCTCCTTTATAATGATCGCCGGCTCTGGAGGGATTGCGGCCAGAATCGCGGTGGAAGCGCGGAAGAGGACCGATCTCTGGAAAGCGGGCGCGTTTGTCTCTGTTTTTCTCTTCTTCGTTCTTGGAGCAGGGGCGCTGCTGCGCAACCTCAGTCTGAGTGTCTGGCTGCATGGGGCGGGGATCTCCTTTCTCAACGGCATCCTCTCCGCAATAACCACTGTGGGGCTTATTCCTTTTTTTGAGAGCTTTTTGCGGGTGCCCACCCGCTTCAAACTGCTGGAGCTGGCAGATACGAATTCGCCGCTTCTTAAACGGATGCAGATCGAGGCGACCGGGACCTATACCCACAGCATCATCGTGGGCAATCTGGCTGAAAGCGCGGCAGCCAATATCGGCGCCAACGCGCTTCTGGCCCGGGTGGGCAGCTACTACCACGATATCGGAAAGATCGACCTCGCCTCCTATTTCAGCGAGAATCAGCAGGGGATGGAGAATAAGCATAAGGATCTGAAAGCTTCGGTTTCTCGATCTATTCTCCTTTCACATATCAAGCAGGGGATGGAGCTTGCCAGGATAGAAGGTCTGCCCGGTGTGGTCTGTGATTTCATTGAACAGCATCACGGAAAATCTGTTATGAAATTTTTCTACCACCAGGCCCTGGACAGCAAAGATTCGGGGGTTTCCAAAGAGTATTTCCGTTATTCTGGCCCCAGACCGCAGACCAAGGAGACCGCGATAGTGATGCTGGCCGATGCTGTTGAGGCGGCGTCTAAATCTTTGAAAGACCCGACACCGCAGCGGATCGACAATCTCGTAACAGAGATCATCCGCAGTCGGTTCCTGGCCGGTGAGCTGGATGAGAGTCCTCTGACCTTGCGCGATTTACGTATTATCGCCCGGAGCTTTGTTAAAATTCTCAACAGCCTCTTCCACGCCAGGGTGGAATATCCTGAAGAGGAGAACATCAAAAGCGCGGAAGCCAGGCACAGGAAGAAGAGTGTGAAAAGAGGGATTCGTGCCGGATAACCGTATCGGAATTTCCGCGGAACAGGGTATGCTGCCCCTTCCTGTAGACGAGCTCGCGCGCCTCTGCCGCCTTATTCTGGATGCCGCAGGAGCGCGCAGCAGGGAACTTTCGCTTTTTTTTTGCTCTGAGGAGAGGATGAGTGAGCTCAATGAGGGGTACCGGGGCAAAGAGGGGGCCACAGATGTGCTCTCCTTTGCACAGCTGGAGAGCCGTGCAGCAGCAGGGGATGAAAATCTGCTCGGAGATGTGGTCATTTGCAGGCCGCGTCTTGAAGCCCAGGCGGAAGTGTTTGGAACCGGTTTGCGTGGAGAATGCGCCAGACTGCTGCTGCACGGCGTGCTGCATCTTCTGGGATATGATCATGAGACAACGGAGGCTGAAGCAGAAGAGATGCGCGCTGAAGAGACGAGGATAATGGCGTTTCTGGAGGACTGGATTGCTGGGTGAATTGTTCCGACCGAAAAAAGATGCAGATCTTGATAGGGATTCCCTGCGAGAGATCCTGAGCTCGGATGAGCTGGATGTTGCCAGGGATGTCAGGCGGATCATGCTCAATGTGCTGGATGTGCATGATCGCGTAGTCCGGGAGATTATGGTCCCCAGAATTGATATGAAGACCGTCAGTGAGAAGAGTGGACTGGATGAAGTTATTGAAACTGTCCGCAAATGCGGCCATTCCAGAATCCCTCTTATCGCCGGTGATGCGGACAGTGTGGTGGGGATCCTTTATGCCAGAGACTTTATCACTGAAACGCTTCAGAAGGAGGAAGTCGACCTTAAGAAGCGGAGCAGAGATGTTTTTTTTGTTCCGGAGACTAAAGGGGTTCTGGATCTGTTTGATGATTTCCGGAAGAGGCGGATCCATATCGCCATAGTCGTCGATGAATATGGCGGCGTATCCGGGCTTGTTTCCATGGAGGATATTCTGGAGTCGCTTGTCGGTGATATCCGGGATGAGTACGACAGTGATCGGGACAGCATTATCAAAGAGGGCAGAAGCGGCTGGTCTGTGGATGCCAGAGAAGCGGTCAGCGTTGTCAATGAGCAGTGCGACACACTCTTTCCGGAGGACCAGGCGGATACTATCGGCGGGCTGGTGCTGGAGCTTTTCGGTTCTCTTCCGTCTCAAGGGGAGACAGTCTCCAGCTCAGGCTATAGGTTGAAAGTGCTCAGGATTAAGGAAAACAGGATCCAGCGAATCCATCTGTCAAGAGAGCGGAAAACAACCAGCAGCAGCTGAAGAGCGTAAGCGCAGGAGGAGTGGTGGATGGCGGTGCAACGAATTCTGAGCAAGCGGGATCTTCTGGTCCGCCGGATACGCAAACTGCTCCATCAGGAGAATTTCAAGGAATTGAAGCTGTTGCTCAAGGCCACCCCTCCGGAAGAGATCGCCGATATATTCAGCTATCTCAGTGAGGATGATATTCAGCATATTTTTATTCTCCTCCCGACAGATAAGGCCGGCATCGTGCTCAATGAGACAGACAACACCTCCGAGCATTATCTGCTTAAACAGGTGGACGATTCCAGACTGGCGACCATCCTATCCAGACTGCCTGATGATGAGGCGGTGGATATCCTGTCCAAACTGGATGCTGAAAGATCGGAAGCGGTCCTCGCCAGAGTCAAAGAGGATGAAGGGATCAGACAGCTGATGCACTTCCCTTCTGATACGGCGGGTGGGATCATGTCCACTCAGTATATTGCAGTCAAATACAGTGCAACGGTCAAAGGAGCGCTGACCAGTATTCGAAATTTCAAAGCCGATGATCCGGATCTTTATCACATCATCTATGTGGTGGACGAGCACGGTCACCTGATGGGTGGTATCACCCTGGCCAGGCTCCTGAAAGCCACCCCTTCCTGCAGGCTTTCCAGGATCTACAGACGCAACCCGGTCCGGGTTCAGTTTATGGTTGATCAGGAAGAGGTGGCTCGTCTGGTTTCTCTCTACAACCTTGTCAACATCCCGGTCGTGGATGAGAGCAATAAGCTGATTGGTGTGGTTTACGTAGAGGATGTGATAGACGTAATCACGGAAGAGGCCACTGAGGATATCTATAAAATCGCCGGTATCAACGAGCCGAAAGGGAGTGATCGGACGGTTTATCAGTATTCCAGACTGCGGCTGCCCTGGCTGCTGATCACCATGATGGGGAGTATCATCGGAGCTCTGATCCTCACGCAGTTCAGCACAAAGTTGGGGAAACTTCTTACCGGCATTTTGTTCACCTTTAACCCCCTGATTGCGGCGATGAGCGGGAACGCCGGGGTGCAATCCTCTTCTATCGTCATTCGCGGTCTGGCCACGGGTGAGGTCTCCCCACTGAACGTCTGGAGGATAATTTTTCGGGAGTTTCGGGTTGGTCTGATCACAGGTCTCGTCTGCGGGCTGCTCGTGGGCGGCTTGATCGCGCTTCTCTGGCAGACATCCATCAACGTCACCTCGCTGGCGCTGACTCTGGGGCTGGCGATGTGTAGCGGAATGACCCTGGCTGCGACTCTGGGGGCGCTTATCCCTGTACTTCTCAACAGGATCGGGACTGACCCGGCAGTAGCAACCGGCCCCTTTGTTACCACGCTCAATGATATTACCGGGATGAGTATCTACATTCTGATTGCAACGAGTCTGATTTGATGCGTGGCGGATTCAAGGGCAGAGCTCTGGCCCTCTCTTCCACCCCTCAGGGAGAATCCAACAGGGTGGTGCTTTTCTACAGCGAAGGCCGGGGGCGTATCAGTGCCGTGGCCCATGGCGTACGTAAACCGGGTTCTCGTTTTGGAGGGCTGCTGGAACCCGGGGTGCTGATTAGCGGAGTATTCCGACACGGGTTCAGAAGGAGCGGACTGTACACTCTTGCAGAAGCCTCTCTGGAGCGCTCTTTCTCGCACAATGTAGCGCATTTGAAACGGATTGACGGCCTGCTCAATTTTTTTGCCGCCTTACAACGTACAGTCGGCGAGGCGGTTCCTGATGCTGATTTTTTTCGTGCGATCCTCTCTCTGCTTGGCTTTTATACGGATGGCATCTGTACGGTTGCGCTTTTTCAGCTGCTCTGGAAAACCCTTCTGCTGCAGTATTCCGGAGTGCTTCCCGATTGGAGCGGTTGCGGCCACTGCAGCAGCCTCGGGCCGGTGATGCTGCTTTCGGGTAATGGCCTGCTCTGCCGCAACTGTATCGGTGTGGAGCCGGTTATTGCCCGGCTTCACGCTGGCGATGTGCGGTTGCTGGAACTGTTTTCAACCCGAACGTTTGATGCGGCCGGTGCAGTGCGGATGAACGCCGGACAGATTGAGCGCATGGACTTTGCGCTTACCGCTCTGCTTGTATTTCAGCGTTCGGGCACTTGACATAGGCCGCTTCTGCGGGCTACTCTTCAGGGATGAGGATGAAAGATCTGGTGCTGGAAGTCGCTGATTTTCTGGAATTAAAGAAGGCCGGCGGCGTGACCGTGATCAATGTCGGGCAGAAAAGTTCAATTGCTGATTATTTCATTATTGCTGATGGAGATGTCCAGCTGCAGCTGGAGAGCCTCAGTGCTCAGGTGAGCAAACACCTTTCGCAAAAAGGGTTTAAACCCCGGAACAGCCGCCGGCAGGCGATCGGAGGCTGGGCCCTTCTGGACTACTCCGATTTTGTCATCCATCTTTTCCTCAAAGAGACCCGGGAATTCTATAAACTGGAACGCATCTGGGGAGAGTGTGAGTTTGTCCGCCCGGCGGGATGAGGGGAGTGATGCTCTCGATTTCATTGTCTCGCTCTCCGCTTTTCTGACTTCAGAGCGGGATGACCGTTCTCTTCTTCCCGACGTGCTGAAGATGGTCCTCCGCACTCTTCAGCTGCAGCATGTTATTTTCTATATTTCCAGAATCAGAGGCTCCAGTGAGTATCTGGTTCTCAGCCATTTTGAAAGCGCTGATCAGCAAGGCTGTCTCCGCTATGAAATGGAGTTCGGCCACGGCATCAGCGGAAAGGTGGCCTCCGGAACCGGAGTGCTGGAAAGCGACTGCGGGAAGCGCGAGGAGCTGAACGAAGAGCCGGAGCTGCAGGCGTTTCTGATCGGGAGATCTTTTTCCGCCCACCCGCTGATCGGCGGGGAACGGGTGCTCGGTGTCATCTTCTTTGTGGAGACAGATCTCTGCGGTAGAAATAGCCGGGAACTGTATCGGGTGATTGCTAATATCCTCTCTTCATACATGCTGCGTATAGACGCTCGTTTTGATTCCAGCCGTTCCAAACGAAAATTCACCCTTCTCAACAGTTACAGGCGAGCCTTTTCCGGCTCTTTTGAACTGAAGTCAGGACTCTCTCTGTTTATGAACCTTACAGCCGGTATTTTCGGGGCAGAGGCGGGGATCTGCACCCTCTTTGATAGGGACATGAAGTTCCCGTGGGTTGAGATCAACCGGGGTATTTCCTACGCGGATATCCTCTCCATGACCGATTCCAGCGGTCTTGCTCTGCCGGAGAAAGTGCAATCTGTCCGCACTGTATTGCGCGGTGCGTCGGAACCAGGAGGAGAGCCTCTTTTCATTCTTCAGGAGGGCCGGGGCGGTGTGATCCACAGCTTTATTGCCGGCGGGTTGTATTCCAAGGACAGGATGATCGGTTTCTTGCTTCTTGCCAATAAATCTTCTGACCCTCTGGATAATAGCGGGTCGTTCTTCATCCAGGACGATGAGGAACTCTTTGAAATTGTGCTGGAACAGGCACGGGTTTTCGTGGAGAACTATCTCCTTTACGGAAAGGTGATGGAGGTCAATGCACTCAATCAGAAAATTCTGGAGAGTATAGACAGCGGTGTTGTCACTCTGGATCTGGGTGGACGTATCTCCAGTTGTAACAGCCGTTTTCTGGAGATGTTGCACTTTGAGAAGGAGTCGCTTACAGGGCGGCATATCCACACTGTTTTTGATATTCCTGATCTGGAGCTGGAAGTTTTTTCTGATAATAAACAGGAGATGATCCAGGTACATCGCGATTTTGAATACGAGCGTAATGGGGTCAAAAGGGTTCTTTCTCTGATGATCTCTCCGATGAAGACGGAATCCGGTCAGAGCAGCGGGTATGTGATGACTGTACTGGACAGGACCGAGCACTTCATCATGGAGCGCCAGATCCGCCGGACCGATAAACTGGCCGCTCTGGGGGAGCTTTCTGCCGGTTTGGCGCATGAGATCAAGAATCCACTTACTGCGATCAAGGGTTTTGCACAGCTTCTTCCCAAAAGGTTCGGGGATGAGCAGTTCCTGCATAAATTTTCTTCCATGCTCAACAATGAGCTGATGCGCATTGATGAACTCACCGAACGTCTGCTCACTTTCGCCAGACCCAATGTGGGCGGGATGCGGGAGATTGCCATCCAGGATTTGATTGAGGATGCGGTTTTGCTCGCCAAATATCAGCTGGAAAAAGCGGGTATTCGTTATATCGTGAAGGGCTGTGAGCCGCCGCCCCGGGTTGTCGGGAGTCCTGGTCGTCTCTCGCAGGTTTTTCTTAATATTATCATTAATGGCCTGCACGCCATGCATAAAGGCGGGTTTTTGACAGTGCGGATTTTCCGCTCAATGTACCTGATCCCCGATACAGGTACGGTTCCGGCAGTGGTGATTGATTTTGTGGATACAGGCGTCGGGATCGAAGAGGGGCGGATTGACAGTATATTCAACCCTTTCTTTACCACAAAAGAGTCCGGTACCGGACTGGGGTTATCTATCTCCTATCGGATCATCGAAGAACACGGCGGGGTGATTGAGGTCAAATCGAGCAAGGGTGCCGGCACCAGGATGCGGATTGCACTTCCGGAAGTGGAGCAGCTGGATGAGACATAAGATACTTGTAGCTGATGATGAGGTCTGGGTACGGGAACTCCTTTATGAGATCCTCAAGGATGAATATGAAGTGAGCCAGTCCAGGGACGGTGAGCAGGCATGGGAACTTCTTGAAGAGGGAGAGTTTTCCATAGCTCTTATGGACCTCCGGATGCCCAGGATGGATGGGCTGGAAGTGCTGGAGAAGATGTCCGCCAAAGGGATAGTGACTGTCCCGGTGGTGATTACGGCCAATAAGGATGTGGACAGCGCTGTACGGGCGATGAAGCTCGGCGCTTACGATTATGTGATTAAACCCTTTGATAATGAGAAGCTGCTTATCCTGGTAAAAAATGCTCTGGAAAAATATAGACTGCAGAACGAGGTCCGGAATCTGCGCGAGGTGGTGCGGACAACCTACAAATTTGAAAATATGATTGCTGAATCTCCGTCAATGCAACGGATTATGGTTCTGGTGGAACGGGTGCTGGATAATGATTCGACCCTCCTTATCACCGGAGAGAGCGGTACCGGAAAAGAGGTGATGGCCCGGGTTGTCCACTACAACAGCAAACGGAAAGATAAACCTTTCATCGCTCTGGATTGCGCGGCTATCCCGGATACTCTGATTGAGAATGAACTCTTCGGCCATGAGAAAGGTGCTTTCACCGGGGCGATGAGCCGGGGTGTCGGGAAATTTGAATTGGCGAATAACGGGACTATTTTTCTGGATGAGATCGGAAATCTTCGCCTGGATGTCCAGGCGAAGCTGCTCAGGGTCCTTCAGGAGAGAGAGTTCACCCGGATCGGCGGAGCGGAGAAAATCCAGGTAGATGTACGGATAATCTGTGCGACCAATGCTAATCTTGTGCAGGGGATCCGTGAGGGTCGTTTCCGTGAGGATCTGTATTACAGGATCAATGTTGTGCCTATTGTTCTCCCACCGCTTCGTGAGCGTGGCGCTGATGTGGAGATGCTGATCCGTTTCTTTCTCAGCAGGTTCAACAATCAGTTGCAGAAAGAGGTCGGGATCAGCAAAGAGGCACTCCGGATCCTCTGTCGTTACTCCTGGCCTGGCAATATTCGGGAGCTGGAGAATATGATGCACAGGCTGGTCATTGTCAAGGCAGCCGGTGATCTGGAGGTTGAGGACCTTCCGGAGCAGCTTCATGCCGGTCCAGCTGAGGAGTTGACGGTCTTCGGCGATGTGCTCACCCTTCAGGAGCTGGAATTCCGCTATATCATGAACATGATTGAGAGAGAGGGGAATATCTCTCAGGCTGCCCGGATTCTTGGAGTCACCCGTAAGACGCTCCATAATAAGCTTAACCGCTTCCAGGAAGAGGGAAAAATCCACAAGAGCGGTGAAGGCTGGGCCCTCACCAGCGAAATGTGAGTCTCTCCGTGTCATACGCCGGCCGGATATTTTCCGGAAGGCTCTTATGAAGTGCTCTGTGACCCACCTTGTGGGAGAGATGAACCAATCTGGTCCTCACTGCTCCGCATGATCTGGAAAACTCCACTGCCTCATCAATGGAGAAGTGGGTGCTGTGCGGTTTGTGACGCAGCGCGTTGAGGATCAGCGTCTTAATGCCTCGCATCAGTGACAGGGTGCTCTCCGGAATCCTGGAGGCGTCGGTTATGTAGGCCAGCTCCCCGAAGCGGAATCCTGTGATCCATTCGGTTCCGTGCAGGACAGGCAGAGGGGTGATTTTTTTACCGAAGAGTTCAAAAGGGCCGTCGAACTTCGTCAGCCGGATGAGGGGTAGGCCGCCCCCCTCTTTTCCGGGGGTGAAAATGTAGGCGAACCGCTGTCGGATCGTCTTCAGGGTGGTTTCTGTCCCGAAACAGGGGATCTCTTTCCCGTGGAACAGAGAGAGGGGCCGCAGTTCTGTGATGCCCTCCAGATGGTCGGTATGGGAGTGGGTGATCAGGACCGCGTCCAGAGAGGAGAGTCTGCTGGCAAGCGCCTGTTGTCTGAAGTCAGGTCCTGTGTCAATGACAATTGTCTGTTCCGCTTCCCCGGGAATACGCAGCAGGGCTGAGGTGCGCAATCTTCTGTCACAGAGGTCTTCTGAACAGCAGACTGGACAGGAGCAACCCAGCCTGGGAATACCATCCGAGGTACCGGTCCCCAGAAGTTCAATGGAGCATCTGGTCATGAGACTTCTTCCTTTTTCAGGAGAGAGGGTTCTCCGCCGGCCTCTCTCTGGATTTATGTATATTTATTATACTGATATCGAGCTATAGCTGGACAGGCGGTTTTCGGATGCTGAAGCGTCCGGCAGTCAGATGAAGTGACCCGGAAAACAGACAGGGGGCTTGCTGCAATGCACAATGAGAACAATCCTCTACGGAAGACCGCGTTGGCCTGTAAAGCCGCATCTATTGACATGCTCGGGCTGGATGCAGAGATAAAGAATGCCGCTCTGGAGGCGTTGGCCGACGCTCTTCTGGAAAACAGCTCAGCTATACTGGAAGCCAACAGCCAGGATGCAGAGCAGGCGCGTGAGGCTCTGGAAGCGGGAAGGCTCTCCAGTACTCTGTATAAGCGACTGCTCGTAGATGAGTCTAAACTGCAGGGCATGGCTGACGGGCTCCGAAGTATTGCACGCCTTGATGACCCTGTCGGTAAGGTCCAGGAGAAGCTGGAGCTGGATGAGGGGCTTATTCTCACCCGTGTCTCCACCCCGCTGGGACTTCTGGGGATTATTTTTGAATCCAGGCCTGATGTGGTGCCTCAGGTGGTGGGCTTGTCGGTGAAGTCCTCCAACACGGTGATTTTCAAAGGGGGCAGCGAGGCGGCGGCTACCAACAGGGCGCTGTTTGAACTGCTCTACAGCGCCGGTCTTGAAGCCGGGCTGCCGGAGAAATTTTCTGCTCTGATCGAAACCAGAGAGGATGTGGCCGGTATGCTGGAGCTCGATGACTGTTTTGATCTGATTATCCCCAGAGGGTCCAATGAACTGGTGCGCTCAATTATGGAGAACACCAGAGTGCCGGTGCTGGGTCATGCTGACGGGATCTGTAGCATGTACATTGATAAAAGCGCTGGTTGTGAGATGGCTGTTGCTCTGGCAGTTGATGCCAAGACGCAGTACCCTGCGGTCTGCAATGCCATTGAGAATCTCCTCATCCACAGGGACATTGCTGGAGAGCTGCTCCCTGTTCTGGACACGGCAATGATGGAGAGGGGGGTGGAAATGCGGGGGGACAGCGCCTCTCTGGGTATAGTCCCCTCCATGAAACCGGCAACAGATCTGGATTGGGCGACAGAGTACAATGATCTGGTTCTTTCCGTCAAAGTAGCCGCCAGCCTTGAAGAGGCCGTGTCGTTTATCAACCGGTATGGTTCCGGCCATACAGATGCAATTGTCACGGAGTCACAGGAAGCCGCTGCTTTTTTTCAGCAGATGGTGGATTCTTCCTCTGTTATGGTTAATGCTTCCACCCGTTTTGCTGACGGTTTCCGCTACGGGAAAGGGGCGGAGGTCGGGATCAGCACTAACAAAATCCACGCCAGAGGGCCTGTCGGCCTGGAAGGACTGCTGATTTATAAGTATCTGCTCAATGGGGCCGGACACACGGTTACCGGGTATTCCGGGAAAAACGGGAAATCGTTCACACACAGGCGGCTTCGATAATACTTTCCGCAGGGAGTGGGGTGGCAGTATGTTTTATCTCGTCTGTTGAAGAGACAGGGCGGGAATCCTTAAGAGAACAGGGATGCTGATTAGAGTTCATGCAGAGTGAAAACAGGATACGGATCTATGATATACAGCCTTCGGTAGGGATGCCAGGCGGCGATGTGACAATTTATTGTGAGGGGCTACACCCGCTCTCTCTTGATGAGGATGGATTGCACTTCTGCGGGGATGTCAGTATGATTGAGGGCGCTTCTACGCACAAGCTGGTGACCCATATCCCCCGGACCCCTGTCTCCACCGATGTATATATTGTGCAGAGCGGCGAGATCAAGAGCAATGTGTATCATTTTTATATTCCGACCTGTATCGCCCATACGCTCCATACTGTGGGCAGCCCGGCTGTCAACAGTATGGGGGATATTTTCGCCACATTTTCCGGCACAAGGGGGCAGTTGACGCCTGCTTCTGTTTTTCGGGTAACCCCTGATGGTGAGAAGCGGCCCATAATCAGTGCCCTGATGAACGCCACCTCTCTGGTGATCGGGCCGGATGACCGCCTGTATATATCCAGCAGATACGACGGGAACGTCTATGTCAGTGATTACAATGGCAAATACGAAGTCTTTGCCCGGGGGCTTGGTGAAGCCTTTGGTCTGGCGTTTGACAGCGCGGGCAATCTCTATGTCGGAGACCGAAGCGGTTCGATTTTTCAGGTGGCTCCGGACGGGAGTACCGATTTTTTTGCGGACCTGCCGGCCAGCTCGATTGCCTACCATCTTGCTGTGGACTCAAAAGACAACCTGTATGTCACGCTGCCGGTAGAGATCGGGGAAAATACGATCTATCGTATCTCACCCGGGGGTGATGTTACTGATTTCATCACCGATCTATCCGAATTCCACGGGATCATCGTGGACAGTGAGGATCGAATTTTTGTTGCCGAGGTTTGCCAGGGTAAGGGCGCTGTTGTGATGATTGATCCGGAAACAAAGCAGAAAAAACGAATACTCAGCGGCGATGAGATAATCAGCCTCGCCATTACTCCGGACGGGAACCTGTGCGTCGCAACTTTCAGTAAGCTCTACCTTGTCGCAGGGGATAAGCTGGAATTGGATTGACTGTTCATTCCGCCTTCTCTTCGGCAACCCGGATGAAATCATTCATATCCACGTATTCATCAATATCAATCCCCTTTACCGAGAGCTCCTCTGTCATCGGGGTCAGGTGGCTGAGTACTTTCAGGTGACCGCCGTTTTTCAGCACAATGTCCTGCAGTTTTCGGAACAGGGAGATCGGAATATTTTCAATATGGTCGGCGTGCAGCAGGTTGATGGTGAAGGCTTTTCTGCCCACAGCGGTCAATTCAGACACCCTTGTGATCAGACTCTCCATCGTGTTTCCGGTAAAATCGCCGTTATATTCAAACTGGTAAGAGACCCCGGTTTTTTTTTCTATCCATCTGTCTTTGGTCCGGGTCTGCGTTTTACCCGGTTTTGCATCCAGGCTCTCCTCACGCCGCTGTCCCATATACCGCCGCATCCTTCCGAGCAGATCGATGGTCTGGAGCGGTTTTTTGAAAAATTCATTTGACAGAAACTGCAGTTCGATATTCCGTTCTTCGGGACTGGCGACGACAAAAATCGGAATATAGTAGAGGTTGCTGTCCATTTTAAGTTTATGGCACAGCGGTCCAGGGGCCGGTGTATTGAGAATAATGAGCTGGGGCTTGTGCTCCCGGGTGAGTTCAAATGCGGCATCTGTAGAGGAGCAGGTCAGCAGTCTGGTTCTGGATTCCGCCAGAACCGGCTGGAGGAGCGGCTCTATCTCTTTGTGGCTTTCGCAGAGGAGTATCTGATCCTTATGTTTCACTTCTCTCGTCCGCTTCTGCCTTTCCTCCTGATAATTGTATGCCAGAGCACGGAAAACGCAAACAGCGGGAGCAGGGGCGCTTTCCAGAGGCGCAGAGGATTCTGGAAGGCCTTGAATATTCCTTCCAGCCCATTTTTCCGGT
>Ga0209785_1000386_pt1 | contig 13526 bp, 10 predicted proteins | sample WorMetG1BERMUDA2_FD_187403 | JGI IMG/M metagenome (GOLD analysis project Ga0209785, IMG submission 187403) | Marine gutless worms symbiont microbial communities from Max Planck institute for Marine Microbiology, Germany - Inanidrilus... ...
CACTACAGCTAGGTATATGACACGAGGCGATGCGCGATCTTACGTAAACAACACGATTTCCGTGTACTAACTAGTTACCATCGTTACTCACTAAATTCAGAAGTGTGAAGCCAACTCTAAAAAGAGTTAAACTTAACACTTCGAAAGTGACAGGAGAGGCACAGCACTTTAAGTGTTAGATCAACACTTCCAAAAGTGTTAGTGCCTGCTTTACACTTTCATAGTGATAAACTAACTCTTTTGAAAGTGATGTTTCAACACTCAACCAGTGCTACAGTTTCACTCTTTTGAAAGTGATGTTTTCACTCCTTTGAAAGTGACATTTTAACACTCAACCAATGCTATGTTTTCACGGTACGTGTGGTTCCTTATCTTCATCTTTCTGTATCTTTGACTTAAGTTTTTACGCCTACAGCTCCAGCACCACTTGGGCTTACAGCAGAAGCACGGACAACCCGAGAACAATGCCTCCAGCACCAGCAGAGGCATTGCTCTCTGGTTGTCCATGCTTCTGCTGTTAAGCCCAACATTGTAAACATGATACCTGACGACCACTGCAGGGAGTTTAATCTAATCAAGCACCAGTGAGCCCACCACCAACTTATCAAATAATTAGGTTCTGTGTGGGAAGGCCAGGGATAAACGGGCCACACAAACAGCCAAGAAACTTCGACATTCAGTGCAGCGGGCGCATAATTTTCGACTGCATGGTGTCTAATATTCTTTATTTTTGTCACACGTAAGACAAAGTGAGCTATTGGTTTGCTTTTACATGCATCCTTAAGTTCTGTATGTCTTTATATTATAAATTAGCAACAATGCACGGATGGATGGGACACCACAGTGAGATACTGACATACAACTCTAAAATAATGCCTCCAGCTTGGCCTTAAAGATTAACAGAGGCATAGAAAGATATGTGTCATAAACACAGCTAATAAATATTTGTAACTTATTACAGTGGTAATAAACACAGGATGCACCATAACACAGCTGCACAACCGCAAAATGCAATACAACTTTTCAGTACATAAACATTTAAAATCTTAATCACAAAGTTATAGGTTCAACAAGCAATGTGAGGCACGAAAACTGCGGCCGCGTATCGGGATTCAGGACTCCTGGATCCGGTTCCTTGATTGAGAACGTGACCCGGATCACGGCCTTCATCCTTTTAGTATTCTGGACCCATGCAGATTTTTGTACCTCTCTCTGTTAGGCAACGGTCTACAGGTCACAATTCCGAAACTAACAGACAGAGGTATACACTACACACATACAAAGGTATAAACACGACCGAAAACCATACCCTGTCTGTGACTATCGTCCCAATTCGAGGTAAGAACGGTAGAAGCAAAAACAGGGACAAAATGCAGAGCATTTACCATCACAAGATTACAAAAACATTCAAAAACATAACAAATGAATATTGCACATAGCAAATAACATGGGTAATTTTAAGCCAACCCAGGTGGTTTTTGGGCGCACTTAAAATTATATTAAGCATAAAATCACAGAAAAATATGCAAGAGAGCACATAAACATTGCACATACCAGAGCTGAAAACTGCTGTAACAGACGCAGCAGAAATAATACTGTCAACATTTACAGTATAAAATGCAGAGCACGTAGGCAATAATACTGGTAATATTATCGTCCCCATTCGAGGTAAGAACGGTAGAAGCAAAAACAGGGACAAAATGCAGAGCATTTACCATAACAAGATTACAAAACATTCAAAAACATAACAAATGAATATTGCACATAGCAAATAACATGGGTAATTTTAAGCCAACCCAGGTGGTTTTTGGGCGCACTTAAAATTATATTAAGCATAAAATCACAGAAAAATATGCAAGAGAGCACATAAACATTGCACATACCAGAGCTGAAAACTGCTGTAACAGACGCAGCAGAAATAATACTGTCAACATTTACAGTATAAAATGCAGAGCACGTAGGCAATAATACTGGTAATATTAGACTAACTCAGCTGGGTAAGCAACATGTAGTGCAAGGCACGGCAAACCTAGGCCGGGATCAGTCTAACTTGCAGTTTGTTAACAACCTTGCACATACTGTGCTCAAAATGTCCTTCATATGCAGCTATACAAGCTCAAAGTCCATTCCCCCTCCACTGTCCAACTGCTTTGTACAGTACGTGCTGATTCGGCTTATCAAATTCATTGATCGTGGCTCGCTAACGTCTTTGTCTTATGTGAAAAATTCTCATTTCTGATATGGAAGCACTTTATGGGTCCAAGGACTTGATGCATGATAACACGGCACCTGTGTCCAGCTCTGTGCGTGATAGCAAAATGAATCAAAGTGGTTGCATATTTATGAAACAGGGGGTATAAAAATGCAAAGCACCAAAGTCTTTCAATGCAAGGCCTACTGAAACAGAAGATTGAACTTCTCACGCACAGAGTTGGCCACACATGCAGAGCTGTCATGCAGCAAGTCCACGAAGCCATAGAGTGCTTCCAACGGTTGCGGATACTGCAGGTCAAAAACATAGAAAGATTTGTGCAGAAGGTCAAAGGCCTTCTTGACTGAATGGACTGCAAGGGCTTGATATTCGATTACAATGAAGCAGCGCGTAATGTGGCCACCATCACGGAGAGCAAGAATGTACGGCTGCTTGGGTAGGTCCCGCTTGCCAGACTTCTTCTCCCTAAGATATTCCTCCATGTTGACATCACTCTGCACACAGCCCACACAGCTGTTTGTGTGATATAAATTAATGTTCAAAATTTCAATTGCAATTTCATAATGAAACTAGAGCAGCGTGCAGCCGCTTTAGGCGTCTGCAGCATGAAGGCCGCCGCGTTTTATGTTGATTCGCCAGAGGGCAGCACCGAACGCGATGAAACTGCGCGGCACCGCACAAGGCTGTGAGGGTGGTCAAATAATGATGAATGTCTGTCGTTGCCGTTTCTGGACCAAAGTTTACCAAAGTTGGGGGGTCATGTACGGGAGTCCCTGTAGTTTGACAAGTTTTTTCCCGATTGTCGATATTGTGTTTCTTTTTGGAGATATTTGCGCTCGAAGTTGAAAGTTGGTCTGAAGACGCTCCAAAAATGGCAGTTTTGGGCCCCTCGTTTCTGGGGGGTTAAGGTCCCGAACGAGTTCGGACCCAATTTATCAAATTACACCCGTACCCGAACCTGTGTCACACTTTGGTCGAGATCCGTGCACGGACCTCCGAGATTAGGCGTTTAAAAAAAAGAAAGAAAGAAGAAACTACAGCGGTAAAACATAAAGGCCTGCCGGCACTGCGTGCGCGGCGGCCTTAATTACTGTACAACTGTTGATTATCAGTCACTACTCTTAACTTTGTAGAATCCTAGTTATTGCCTCTTAAAACTATTTGCTAATCTTAGTTAATCCTGTAGCTGATGATATGTATACACTATAAGTAGACTATGACAGCATCTTATCCATCACTAGAAGACTATATTGTTTGCTCACTTATGGCGTCAATATACACCACGAGACCCTATATCGGAAATCATAAGCAGCTGCCCAAAGAAAAAGTGCATCACTGCAAGTGCCAATGGATTAAAAAGTTAATTACCTAACTCCAGATGTTTAAATTAGTGGAACAAAAAATTAAAGTCAGTCTAACCTCCTCTTCCCTAACAAGAAGCGGGAATGCCTGTTGCGGTGATATTTTCTTTCGCTTCTTCTGACCTTTCCCACCACCGGCAGTGGGCGGAAACATCTTTAGCAGTGCCAACAGAATGTCCACTGCTGCTTGGTCATCAGAGCAGTCTATAATATTAACACATCACATACAAGACAAAACACAATCAGCTGATCAGTTAATGCTGACTGGCATATTAAATCAATGGGTCACTTCTCTTTCTGCTAAAACCTTACTCTTTAAACTAAGGTAGATAATCAAAAGTTAGGTTTAAAACCGAAGTTAAGCAGAAAGCAAGGTGACAACCAACTTCAGCTTCAAAGTCGGTCTTAAACCTTTCTTTTTGCTAAAACTGAGTTTAAAAATGAAGTTAAATAAGAAACTTCAGTTTCAAGCCAAAGTTAATCTGAACAATCCACTTTTAAACCAGCCCATAGAGAACAGCATTACAGTAATCGAGTCGGCTGAAAAGCAAGTGGTGATATCTTGTTATAGTGCCACATCCTAATCAACTTGACATCAGTTGCATATATAGAGGTGTTAGTAATAGTAATCTGTAATCTCCATTGACATTCGTCATCGTCATCTAAACAAAGTATCTACAGAATGGAGAGAGACAGCAACAAGAATTGTAATAAATTACAAACTCAGCTGTACTCGAAAGTGATTCAACACAGTACCTCCATCAGTAGGTGATGCGGTGGTGGTCGCCGCAACAATCCTCTCCCAGTTCTCCACAAGTTTGGCCGGGTCTTTCCCCAACAGCTGAAAGTCCTGGTCAATCTGCCAGTACAGTAGTAATCTCAATAATAACATACCATTGTATGTAGTGCCTTCAGCCAAACAGCTTTACATCTCATTCATCTGGTACTCAATTCTTCTAAATCTTGACACGACGAACAGTTGTCGTGGCAAGCAACTGTATGCATGACTGAGTTGGTAGCTGCCCTCGTCTCGATTCATAGCTTGTTGATCTTCCTTTCAGATGTGAGCTGCTTCCTTGATGGTAATGGTAATGGTAAATGTTGATTTATATAGCGCATTGTCACAAGAGTCTCTAATGCGCTGATCCACCTGGTCGGCCGGTCTGACTCTCTATCAATCACTGTTGCCTTCTCCCAGTCAATCACAATCGCATGCGGCCCTGAAGTTATGTTACAAGACCATGCATTGCCATGAAATTCGTGGATGGATGGATGGATGGATGGAATCGCGTTCACAGCTGTATGTCGTGTCATGATTCAGAAGAACTGAGTACAGCTTTCTTCTGATGAAGGCCTCCGATAGAGGTCGAAACATGAAGAGGTATTAAATTTAAAATTTTGGTTTTGTTAGATGAATTTTAGTGGAATATTACGATTATTGTTATTAGTCATCAAAATTAGTAACAAATAACAGTGCAAAATGCTGTTTAACCATTTCTTGTAAATCTAAGTTAGTCAACACAGATATTCAACAATCAGTAAAAGCATACCAGTCCATCAGTGTCCATAAATCTTGGGAATGTCTCCAGTACTTCAGTAGTGGTTGGCGGCATGTTGTTCGCACTGAGTCCGGTTATAAATGCTCGTCGACCAGGCATGGTCTTTTTCATACGCTCGAAGATCTCTAGTTCGGTGTGGGGGTTGCGCCGGTTGGCTTTCAACCATAGGACGTCACTGTTGTACGTCTCACTCTGTGGTTCGGCATTGTCGGCAACTTCTACACAAAAAGGCAACAAGAACATTAAAGCAGGACAAAATGTACTACAGTTTGCTGAGATGGCAAGGTGCTACTGCTGCATCTTGTAAGAATCATGGATGAAGAGTCCTTTTGTGGGACTCTGACTCCAGCTCCGGCTTGCATCAACTGTCAGTCACTAGTGCTTCAACAACATATGCAGTAACGAAGGTGCACAATGACAGGACAAGCTTGAAGTAGTACGACCAGCAAGACTGCTAATGTCCACCATCAGAAACCACATAGTTATGAGCGAGCGTAGCGAGCGAGCAAGTTTGTACTACAGTAGGATTTTGCAGCGGCGTCTGTGTGTCTTTCCACGGAATTCTTCTCCAAGCAGTTTGCGATAGTTAGGTTTGGAAGTAAGCAACCAAATTTGGCACAAGTATAGCTCATGGCTCGGTGATGATGCGCCATACTTGGGGCTAGCGCTAAGATAGCGTGCGACGGCAGCGTCGCTAAGTGATCGATTTCGCTCGCTCATACACCAGGGCATTAAGGCCTGTGCCTAGTACTAGGCTATATGCAATCAAGCAGTGACTATTGGCCAAAACTTGCACTACAGCGAAACTCACATTCCTACTCCGACCGCCGCTAATAATGAAATACGTTTGTTCCAGCAGGCTTGCTAAAGTTATACAGCTACAGACATACTGCAAACTGCAGGCTAAGAAGATGCCACTAATTCTGCTATCACTAGATACCTTCGTCTTCTTGGTCGAGAATTCTCCTCTTGCTGTATCGTCTGTGCTCCGGTGCCAGGTTTCTCTGCACTGTCTTGCAGCGGTCGGTGATGAAACCTTCACCGGACCTGGGATCAAACAGATGTTCCTGACAAACAACAATGCAACGATATACCCATACACGCGTGTTATTTACAAAGTGCAAGACCACAAAACAGCACACGCTATTTGCTATACAAAATGACATGAAAATGACAGACCTGAAAAAGTAGACCAAATAAGTAAAATAAATTAGTTTAGGAATTCTATTTAGTTACTTAAATTGCAAAATGCCAACTTGCCAAGGCACTCGGTGATTGTTGGCCAATGACCATCTACAATTCGACATTAAAATTAGTTGAAAATAGTTGAAAAAATTTAACTACGTTTTAGTTTAGTCAACTACTTTCAAAAAATAGTTTGTAACTAAAGTTCAACTAAGGCTTTTGGTTAAAATTTAGTTCAGTTAAACTAAAAAACTTTAGCTAGCTGCCCATCACTGATTTTCAGTCAACCCAAGCTATAACAGCAACTTGAACTATTTACAAAGCCAAGAGGATTCTTGCGATCAGCAAGACGCAGATGCGGAATCTTTTCCACAATCTGCATCGCCAATGTCTGCTTCTCATAGCTTGTGGGATAGTGTGGGTACATTTCACCTCGATCTCTGAAACAGAACAACACGCATCATCTGATCAACTTTCTTTGTCTGAAACCAGCACATAAATGCATTTTTAATCAGCACGTATCCTATTTCGTTGTCGACAGACAGAGACCTATTTACTTCGGCCATTTTCTGAAAAAAATATCGTGGAAAAAAAATTTGAGGCCAAAAAATAAGATAAGATTACCGGTAACATGGACAGTGCACAAGATATAACCAGTCATAGTGCAGGTCATTTCCCTGGATTTATTGCAAGCTTGGCAATTCTGCAGTCTACTTAACAGTCGATAAACAACATTTTGCTAACCTGCGCATGTCAATCAGAGCAGCCACACCAATATTAACAACCAAACGTCGTGCATTTGACCTCTCACCAGAACCGATGTATTTAACATACTGGCCATACTTCTCACTGTCTTTAAGTTTTACCATCACCTACAACATCAACATCACCTAATTATATATGCACAGTGGTCCATAAAAATGTGACATTTTATATTTGACTATAACTTTGGCTAATCTTAACCATTTCTGTATTTTTTGGATCACTTTAATGGTGAAAAAAATTTAAACCCATGACTGATATTTTCATGATACCATATTTTCAAAATATCACGATATTTTCCAACTCCGGCAAAAATTATTGAAATTGACTAACAGTGGACAGAGTTGAAGTCAAATGTGCACTCATGTTTTATAAGCCATGGCATAAAATGCAGTTTCAATTTTTCCAGGTAGGGTGTGCTCGTAATTCAGGGTTAAAATAGTACAATAATTTTAAAAAAATTGCTTAAGATTAGTGAAAGTTAGAGTCAAAAATAAAATGTCACGATCTTATGGACCACTGTGTAGAATAACTTTTATTGCACATCCTGTGTCATATAGCAAGCCAAACAGGAAATTTCTCAAAATAAACTGAATTGCTGCTGAATGGAGCTCACAAGACGGTTATTCCAAGTTAAATGTAATACTGCATTGTAGTGCAAACTCCATTAGAGGCAACTTAGCAACTTCAAGTTGCCTCTAATGGAGTTTGCGCTTTTAGAACAGTAAGTACCTACATCAAATGACAGAGCAGTTCCAGATGATGAGCTGGTGGAAGTTGTGGAGCGAGGTGTTACTGCAATACCAGAAGCAGTTGACGGGGTACCACTGACAACACTGGGGCTCGGACTCGGACCAGCTGTACCACTGACAACACTGGGGCTCGGACTCGGACCAGCTGCAGCTGGTGTTGAAGTCTGACGAGACATAGCACCTGAAAACATTGTCTGAATTGTGCAGTTTTACATTATAATGCCTGCTAAGCAGTACGGAAGTCATGATATTTTACAAATGTATACTGTAGTGACGTACAAATGAGAAATGCAAAATAAATAACTGTCCCATATCAAGTACAAATTTGCAAGTTTAAGTAAGAAAGCCAAAGACAAGTTTAATTAGTTTGCTTATTAACATGATGCAATGGATTATAAGCAGACTCCTGATAGAAATGTCGAGACACAATATGTTTTAATCTGCACATATAGAACAAGAGGCCTAGCTGTCACAAAGAGAGCGTGCGATTGCTGCGTATAGCGCCATTCAAGCTCATTCAAGGTCAACGATTTTGGTACCAATGGAAACCTTGGATGATGATCCCATGAATCAATCGACACATTGGCAGTTGAGTCGTTTCTTTCATCACAATCACAGCGTGTGACAGACAGACGGAATTGCTGCGGCAAGAGCGTGTTTTGCATGAATGCAATCTCACAATAAAAAGCTATTTAGGCTACTTATTGCACATAGCACAACTGCACAAATACATTCATATAATGCTGCACAGTAATTAAATGATCACATACCCTGTAGCACAGTATCCACAACAATGAATTCGTGTGGCTGTTGCTGGATATTCATCAAGTGTGTCAGTATCACATCACTTGGTATTTCCACGTGTTGCATACTGTATAGTCTTATGACATTTCGGTCCATATCTGGCGATTCATTTGCAACTACAAAGACATGATGAAAGATGTATCCCAGCTTAATATCAGTCATTGCTATTGCACAAAGTGTCAATCAGAAGACAGTCATAGTACTTTAGAGAACTACATAGCGCAGAGCTACAAGCAGTTCCATATCGTTTTGCTTACACCTGCTGCTTGAACACGGTGACACTGGGTGATGATCTAGAAGACTGTCAACAGGTACAACTTTCCACCCAGTCTGACGCACGTCAAGCACATAAGCGTGAAAATGTTCGTCAAAACCAACAGTCTCATACGTTTGAAGCAGCAAATAGATCGACTGATTGTGATGCGGAAAAATCCTGCAGATTTTCCCAAACTCCAGCAGCTCACTGCTCACACTGCGGTTGTGTATGACGAACATGTCCGACTTATACTTTGTCCCACAGTACTCAGCCCAGCTGACACACAACACCTCCCCATCAGCAACAAGTTCGGGCACTTCAAGCAGAGCAGACGATCCTACAATATGCATCAAAAACTCCATTCGGCCAGGCCCACATCGTGATGACTTCAAAGCAAACTCACCACGCCAGTGGAAAAACTGGCTTAGCGAATGTCTGTGTGCGAACGTTTTCCCAACATTCTTGAAATTCGGGATGACTGCTGGGATACGCTTGAAGAAGCGATGTTTACCCTCGAAGCGCAGCGTCCACTTGTTAATCAGTGGGCCAGTCTTCCGTATGTAGTGTGCATAATGAACAAGGAAGTGGTGTTTTGGCTTCAAGCGTTCATCTGGGTAAACCTTGCGATATAGTGTGTGATGGTCGACAATGCATTCTTCAAGCAGTAACAGCATACCATTTGTCACTTTTGGAGCGAACACTATGTCCATAATTTTCCTCAGCAACAGAAACAATTTCCAAACAAGATCATGGGTTGCTATGTGGTGACCTATCATAAATGGCAACAGTCGTGCCAATGTCCACATCTGTACTGCACTCTGATTGCAGTCCTCTCTTGATAGTACCACACAGGACGGTTTGGACTTAACATCACCAACACTGTAATGGAAACTGGCAATCTGTGCATTGATGTGATCAATAGTGACAATACCCTTTGCAGCCAGATAATTGAACAGCAGTTTTAGTTCATTCACCAAAATGCCCTCGAGGATGTCGTGCATTACCTCAGGCCCAGAGTTCAGTGTATGGAAATATGTCAGTGAATTCAGAACAGAATGATCCCTAACACCAGTCTCATTGGAACCACGAGTGCCATCTTTCACTGCTTGCACATCACTTGCCAAGGATGTTGCTGTTCGAAGCTGAAAGTCACTTTCATGGAACTTGTTCTGCATGAGTTCTTGGTCAGTCATACACCATTCACAGAAATAGTTTGCACGAAAGCTCTGGAGGAATCCAAATATCTGATGCCTTGCAAGATTGTCTCCAGCAAAGTCAACTAGGACACCCTTAACTGTCTGAACTTCATCTGCAATAGCCATCGGTACTCCAACTTCGAGAGCTTTCAGTTCATTCACAACTGGTTCTAAGACCTTGTTATAGCCGTATGTCTTCACGTCATCGGCATGCACGAGGGCGACCAAATGAATGTTAGAAAAGCAGCTGTTGAATTCTGGTGGCAAATTTCTCAATGTCATGTATATGGCAACAAGTTTCTGATTGCCAGTTTTGCTTCCGAGTGGATTTACAGTTTCAAACTCATCTGCGTATAGCATAATTTGAAAGGTTATACCATCGTAGGCAAAAATGTCCAGTTGCCTGTAAATTTCGCCATCACAAAAGTCAGCAATGATGCCGTCTTTTCTTCTACGTTCGAGTGCCAGGTAATGTCGTACTTCAGGATTACGTGCAACCATAGTCAAAATGTCATTGATGGACACAATATGACACGTGTTTGGAACCAAAATCTGTTCATACTTATTACCTGCTGTCATGCGAAGATCCCACCTGTATCCAAGAGAATGTTCCTTGGCTTTCACAAAGCCTTCTTGTGACTCATAATAGTTGCTTATCTCACTACTAGTGCGAAAGTCTTGAAATGGATTTCGACAAACCTCTATAGTGTCTTTTAGCTGTCGAACATCTACATCACTTTCTGGTATTTGACACTTGTTAATCAACTTCAACATCTGTGCCTCAATACATTGCATCATTTCGCCTACTAGTCTAGTAACACCTTCAGTTACTTTATCAACAGTGCTTTGTGTTATAGTTGCATCTTTCTTCAATTCAGCATATATAAATGCATCGCTAAAATGCTTGATGTCTGAACGTGTCATGGGCCTTGCATCTGGCATAAACACAGCACTGGTTTGGCCATTTTCTGTGCAGTCGTCTTCCTGCAGCATACCGGTATCATCTTCCATTGGCACTTCATCACAGCCTGTCCGAGCACTTGATGAATGTTCACCAACACCTACTAGTATATTACCTGTCTCATCATGATGTTTCTTTCTCAGATGTTGTGCAAATGCATGACAAGTACCATATTCAGCTAAACATCTTCCCTGTCTGCACTTATAGTTTTCTTTTTGCATTAAAACATGATCGCGACTGAAATGGCACAAAAGTTCGCGCACACTCCTGAAAGTCTGTTGACATTTGAAGCAATTGTAGCCCATGGTTTAAAACGAACATATGCAGAAAATACAACGTAAAGTTCTCCGTTGCAATACTACAAGTCTGCAATAAAAAAAACACAAATATTTGACTTATTTGACTTCGACAACATAGCTCTGTTTTAGCCGAGCCGTAGAGATAATGCGTCAGTTATTTTTACGGCAACGGTCATCGTAAACATAACGGGACAACTATTGTTGGGGGCTGCTCAATAGTCCGAAGGTTCAATAATCCGAAGGTTTGATAGTGTTATGGTTAGGGTTAGGGTTAGAGTCGATGTTTTTTGAAGACATCGTATTCGTACACTATTCTAGAGAACTTGGGAGGCGCACGGAGGAGTCAAAGTCAGGGACTGAACCTTCGGACTATCGAACCGGAATCCTATTGTTATGGCACACATCACCATAAAAAATAACCGACGCACTATCTTTACACTATCTGGTGTGCTGGTGGCCGAGTGAATAAGCGCGCTGCGCTTACATGCAGAGGTCCCGGGTTCGATCCCGGGCCAGGGTGAAATTGTGAATATTCAGCTTCACGCGCTCCGGGCCAACCAGCTCACTAGGCCAACTCAGCCTTCCATCCCTCCAGGGTCGGTAAATGAGTACCAGCTTCGGCTGGGAAGGCAAAGGCAGGTATGGTTCATTCCGTCATCGGATGTGCAGGTAAAACTGAGATCCCTTGATAACGTGTGCCATACCTGAGCGCCTTAAAGGTGCATTCACGACGAGGCGCTATACAAATCCACTATACCTTTACCTTTACTTTACAGCTCCCAGATAAGGGTTAGGGTAGTGTTAGTATAGTGTTAGGAATAGCCACCAGGGGCTATTCTTGGATATGGCCAACATAATATCGGCATTCACTAATAGACAGGCTGTCCAGTGGGGGAAATGTCCGGGAGGCGCTGGTGGCACACACCCTAACCCGACCTACTAATTTGTTTCGGCTTAGTGATAGCAATAGCTCGGCGATCTTCCCCTAAGCATACGATACGGCGATAGATAGGTATGCGATCCACCGCTAGTAATCGTGGCTGTTATTACGAAATCGCCGATCTACAGGTATAATTACCGTTTGTTGTGCAAGTTTTGCATTACCACTTTTGCATTTTATTTCCGTTCATTCAGCGAACTAACCACACACGTGTCGCGGGGAAATCCTAAAATGCGAAAGTGCGAAATGCGAAAACGCGAAAGTCGCAATGACTAAAATGCTAAAACAAGTGCGAATTTTTTTTCGCATTATAGACATCAGTAATTTCTCACTTTCGCATTTCGCATTTTTTAAGTGCGAAATGCGAAAATGCAAATTATTTTCGCACTTTGGACGTAAGACAGGAGGCCTATGTGTATACACATTACGCATAGGCGGCAGCTTGCAGTGGAAAATGTTTTCAATACTGAGAACATCTGCACGTACTTCAAATGATTGGCAGCTATGCCCACTGTAGGCCTACAATCTTAATCAAATTCAGTTGACATTATGCCTCCGTTTTTAAACAACATAAAAATAATTAGAACAACGAGATAGACAGAACAGACAGAATATAGAAAAAAGCTCAGTATAAGTACAGACAAATGCAATCATAATCATGTTATCAGAACGGCGTGTGCGCATTTTAGTCGCGACTTTCGCGTTTCATGTTTTAGGCGTACTTTCGCAAAATTTGCGTTTCGCATTTTAGACAGAGTTTCGCACTGGGTTTCGCATTTTTGACTTTTCGCATTTTAGTCATCGCAACTTTCGCGTTTTCGCATTTCGCACTTTCGCATTTTAGTATTACCCCGTGTCGCGGAGTTAGATTCAGTAACCATTCAGTAGTTCTCACCAGCATCCAGTATGTTGGTTATGGAGATCGGACCTGGCAGTAGAATGTAACACGGGGGCTGCCCATCGTCGTTGACTGCTCGGTGGATCAAAAACAGTTCCATAGCCTTACAATTTACAATTTACGATACAAATTTTCAATCAATAAAATACAAACAAATTCAACTAAACGCGGCACACTGCTTTATCGTACTCGCCCAAAAAATAAATAAGTAAGCGTACAATTTTCCGTGTTAATCTAACACTTTATAGTGATGACCCACTGCAACTCTTCTGCAAGTGTTAGCGGTCAACACTTTTGAGTTTTGAGAGTGGCAGGCAGCAAATTCCAATTATCAATAACTC
>Ga0209785_1000387_pt1 | contig 13505 bp, 17 predicted proteins | sample WorMetG1BERMUDA2_FD_187403 | JGI IMG/M metagenome (GOLD analysis project Ga0209785, IMG submission 187403) | Marine gutless worms symbiont microbial communities from Max Planck institute for Marine Microbiology, Germany - Inanidrilus... ...
GATACCGCAACGCTGAACCGCTCCGCCGCATCGCGATGGCTCAAGCCACCCTCAATCGCATCCACCACACGCTGCCGAAGATCAATCCCGTACGCCCAGCCCATGAAAACCTCCCTGGCTAAAAACAACAGGGCAGGGAATCAGACATCGGTTAAAAACGATTCTACGTTCGTCAAATGTGCTCTAGGTGAAAAATCTGGCTGGGTGCATAAAAACTGGGTTGCCGAAACACAAGACGATGCAGTTGCAAAAGTAGCTGCGATAAATACGGAAAATGCGGTACGGAAAATCGTTAAAGTCGCTAAGGCAGGGGATGGTCCATTCGGTATTGAGCAGGGAATGAAGATTAAGAGCTTTAAGACGGCAAAGAAAATCAAGCCATTCATTTACTCCATTAGTCCCAAGAAATCACACCCAAGCTTCCAGCAATACATTTTGACAGCTCACCCAAATACAGGTGTTTGCAGGATCATGGCAGTTGGGAAGGCGATTGCTGCAAGTGCATACGGGAGTGAATTACGTAACCACTTTAACAAAATTAGAGGACAGATTGTTCAAGCGTACGGAAACAGCAATGTGTTCGATAATTTGCGCACCGGTAGCATATGGGGCGAACCTCGCGACTGGATGATGGGTTTGAAAACGGGTGAGCGCTATTTGCAGGCTGTATGGGAGGAAAAATGCGGCTCAACAATGAAAGGTAATGTTAGAGACATTCTTTTGACGGCAAGGGCATTGGAAACTGACAAGGGGTATTTGCATCTACAGTATAATTTTAACAATGCAGACGAATGTGATGCTGCAATTGAAAATAGTGCATCATCTGTGTTTTGATGATGTTTCAATTATAAATCTGAGAACGACGCGTTGAAACGAAAGTGTCGTTCCCAATGTTAATCGACAGAAATCAATCACAAGTCAAGCCCATGTCCGGAGCTCAGCCTCAACCGTCCCCAAACGGCAAATTGCGAACTTGCACAGCAAAGCTATGGAAGCCGTCGTTTTGAAGCTGGTGGAACGCTTTGCAGAATAAGCAAAAATCCGACAATTGGATGGGTGGGTTGGAAAATTGTTGGCCACAGCGCGCCGGTTTGAGTAGAAAATGTATTTTCGCTCATCCGCGCGGACGTTCCCCGGGTTCAGGAGGCCGCCTCTTCAGGCGGCCTTTTTCGTGGCCGCAGGGACTGGTATCCTGGCGCCATGCGCCGGCTGATTTTTCTGATCCTGTTGTTGCTGCCGTTTCCGGCCCTGGCCGATGTCGTGCACGAGATCGAGGTCGGCAGCGAGATCCGCTCGTACATCGTGCATCTGCCGCCCGGGGCGACGCTGAAGAAACCGGCGCCGGTGGTCGTCGTGCTGCACGGCGGCGGCGGTCGCGCCCGTCAGGTCGCGCGGGCGACGCGGTTCAGCGCGCTGGCCGACCGCGAAGGGTTCATTGCCGTCTATCCCAACGGTAGCGGGCGAGGCCCGCTGCTGCTGACCTGGAACGCGCGCTACTGCTGCGGCCATGCCCTGCGCACGGGGGTCGACGATGTCGCCTTCCTCGCCGCCATGCTCGACCGGCTGGCCGCCGTCTACCTGATCGATCCGCAGCGGATCTATCTGACCGGGGCGTCGAACGGCGGCATGATGGCGTTCCAGGCGGCGGCCGCGCTGTCCGGCCTCATCGTCGCCATCGCGCCGGTGATCGCCGGCATGTTCGGCGACGAGGAACCGCCGCGGGGTCCGGTCTCCGTGCTGATGATCAACGGCCTCGCCGACACCTCGATCCCGATCGACGGCGGCTGGACCGCCAACCGCCTGACCCGGCGTGCCTGGGACGCGCCGATCGGGCCGGCGCGCGACACCCTGGCCTATTGGGCGCGGGCGGGAGGTTGCGCCGATGCGCCCGAGACCACACGCGCAGGCGACGTCGAAACCGTATCCTATCCGGGATGCGGTGATGGCACGTCCGTGGTGATGAAGGCGATCCATGGCGCCGGCCATGCCTGGCCGGGGAGAGCGGGCCGACGCGGCGGCGGGACGGCGCTCGACGCCACGCGCGAGATCTGGCGGTTCTTCGCCGCTCACCCGAAGCGGTGAGCGGAGTCAGGTTGGTTTGCTGAAGATGGCGAACTGATTGCAGCCGAACTGGAATGTTTCGTAGTGGCTCATGTCCAGGCCGACCTCGCGGGCCAACAGGTTCAGACGATACCGGTTGAAGACCACGACATGATCCTCCATAGCGTGCCGGCTGAACAGGCCGAGGCTCGCGCCGATGCGGTGGACGACGTCGTTGCCGAAGGGCGTCGGACTGGTCAACAGGACATTGCCGCCCGGCCGCAGGGCCTGGGCGACACCGCGCATGACGAACTCCTGGTTAAAAAGGTGCTCGATTAGCGCGATCATCGTGATGCAGTCGAATTGGGCGTCGAGGCCCAGGGGCTCATGATCGAGGTTGCGCACCAGGAAGGGGATGTCGGGATGCTTCGCCGTCATCTTTTCGATCAGGGGCGTGTTGTGGTCGACACCGCAATAGGACGTGATCTGGGTGCCGAATTGTTCGAGCAACTGGCCGTTTCCGCAGCCCAGGTCGAGCAGGTCCCCACGCAAATGGGCGACAATGCGTTTCTGGCGCGTTTCTTTCAGTCTCGAACTGAGCAGGCCTGGCATTCGTTCCGATTTGGGTTGTTTCGCAGCCGGTTGCCGAGTTGCAGCAACCTATCGCCTAACTCGCTGGCAAGTCAAAACTTTCCTCGTCCCGATCGACGGCCGCCGAGCAGCGGCACCGCGCTAGCCAGTGCCAAGGCCGCGGCGGCGGCGTAGGTCCAGCCATAGCCGGCGTCAAGACCGATCGAGGTGCTGAACAGCGACGGCAGCACGGTGGCGCCGGCGGTGACGCAGACCAGCCAGATCAGGGGCAGTGGCCAGCCCGGGGCGAACTGGCCGGCGGCGACCGCGGCGGCGGCCATGACCAGGCCGTGCAGCGCCAGCAGGCGCCGCGCCAGGATCCAGTGGTCGGCGATCCAGCCCCACAGCGGCCGGCCGAGCACGCCGGCGACCTGGTAGGCGGCCAAGGCCTGGCCGGCGGCGATCAGGTCGAGGCCGACGATGGCGGTCAGCTGCACCACCAGGAAGGCGATGAAGCAAATCTGGATGCCGGCGTAGAAAAAGCAGGCAACCGAAAGGATGCGGACCTCTCCGTTGGCGCGCAGCAGATACAGCGGACGCAGCAGCTCGCCGCTGATCACCCGCTTGCCGGGATCCCGCTCGGCGTCGAAACGGGCGCGGTCGGCCTGCATCGCCGCCAGCAGCAGAACCGCCGGCACGATCTGCAGCCACAGGGCCCAATGCCAGTCGAGCGCCAAGGTGAGCGGCGGAACCAGCAGCGCCGCCAGCACGCCGCCCAGCGGTACACCAATCTGACGCAGCGACAGAACGAGATTGAGCCGCGTCGGTCGCGTGTTCGGAACCAGCAGATGCGTGCCGACCGGCGCGGTGGCGCCGTAGCCGATGCCGAGCACGACGGCGCTGAGCGCCAGGGCGACGAGGCTGCCGGATCCGGCGAGGGCGAGCATGAGCACGACCACCAGGGTGACGAACTGGCCGACCCGGATGGCGCCGAAACGGTGTATGAAATTGGGCGACAGCACCGCCGAGCCGATCCCGATGCCGTAGACGGCGGAGACGAAGAAGCCGATCCGGGCGGCGTCGAAGCGCAGCTCGCGGGCGATTTCCGGCGCCGCCGTCGGCAGCGAGAACACCGCCATGGTCGCCAGCGTCTGCATCGCCAGGGTCAGCAGCAGCAGGCGGACGGGCATGCGTGTTTCCTTCGCCGGATCAGACCTGGGGGCGGCGGTTATTTAACAACTAAACAATCGCCGCCGCAATGGCGTCGCGAGCGGCTATATCGGGAAGGCGCTCAGGAAAGCGTCCTCGCCGTCGCCCGTGAAGGCGACGATCCGGCTGCCATCGAGCCGGCTGGCCCAGCCCAGGTCGTAGAACCGCTGCAGCAGCGCCGTGCCCAGGCTGCCGGCCAGGTGGCTGCGCCGGGCACTCCAGTCGAGGCAGGATTTGCACAGCGGCCGACGCGGGTTGCGCAGGGCCTCGAGGTCGATGCCGAGACCGGTGACGAAGGCGCGGCCGTCGGCGCTCAGGTCGATTTCGTCGCCGACCCCGACCAGGGAACGCCGGACCTGCAGGCTGTCGAACATATGCACGCCGAGCTCGCCGGCCAGGTGGTTGTAGCAGACCCGCGCCTTGCGCAGGGCCGGGTCGCGCGGCCCGGTGCGCGTACGCAGATGCCCCTTGCGTGCGGCCAACCCGAGCATGTCCTCGAGCAGGGTTCCGACCTCCTCGTCGGCGAGCGAGAAATAACGGTGCCGGCCCTGCTTGCGCTGGCGGATCAGGCCGCCGATCTCCAGCTTGGCCAGATGGCTGCTGGCGGTCTGCAGGGTGACGTTGGCTTCGCCGGCCAGCTCGCTGGCGGTTAGCGCCTTGCCGCTGAGCAGGGCGGTCAGGATGTTGGCCCGCGCCGGATTGCCGATCAGGGCGCCGAGTTGGGCGATGTCCGGTCCTTCTTTCATACTTCGATCATAATCGAAGCATGTCTGCGTTTCAATGTGCCATTGTCAAGCTTCAGGACGAGGAGACACCCGCATGATCACCTGTTTCATCCGCTATCACATCGACCCGAGCAAACGGACGCAGTTCGAGCAGTACGCGCGCACCTGGGGCCAGGCGATACCGCGCTGCGGCGCCGACCTGATCGGCTATTACGCGCCGCACGAGGGTTCCAGCACGCTCGCCTACGGGGTCTACAACATCGACAGCCTGGCCGCCTACGAGGCCTACCGCGCCCACCTGCGCGACGACCCCCTGGGCCGCGACAACTACGAGTTCGCCCAGCGCGAGAAATTCCTGCTGCGCGAGGACCGCACCTTCCTGACGCTGGCCTCGGCGCCGCATGCGGAGCGGAGCGGCTCATGATCGCGGTCATCTTCGAGGTCGAGCCCCATCCCGAGAGCCGTGAGCGCTACCTCGACATCGCCGCCCGCCTGCGCCACCACCTCGAGCGGATCGACGGCTTCCTCTCGATCGAGCGGTTCGAGAGCCTGACCCGGCCCGGCAGGATCCTGTCGCTGTCGTTTTTCAGCGACGAGGCGGCGGTCGCCGCCTGGCGGGCCCTGCCCGAGCACCGCGCGGCGCAGCGGGCCGGCCGCGACGAGCTGTTCGCCAACTATCGCTTGCGCGTGGCCGAGGTGGTCCGCGACTATGGCCCGGATGAACGCGCCCAGGCGCCCGCCGAAAGCCGCGCGCATCACGACGCATCTTGAGCGGGGAGGCGGTGACGCAAACCGACAGAAACCTGGCCGTCGAGATCGGCCTGCTGGCCCTGCTGGCGTTGCTTTGGGGCGCGTCCTACATGCTGATCAAGGTGGCGCTCGAGACCCTGCCGCCGGTCACCCTGATCGCCCTGCGCGCGACCATCGCGATGCTGTTCCTGCTGGCGGTGATGCGGCTGCGCCGGCAACGGCTGCCGCGCGACGGGCGTATCTGGCGGCAGTTGTTCGTGCAGGCGGTGTTCATCGCCATCGCCTCGTGATTGCTGCTCGCCTGGGGCCAGCAGTACGTCGACAGCGGCCTCGCCGCCGTGCTCAACTCGACCTCGCCGATCTTCGTCTTCTTCATCACCCTGCTGATCACCCGGCACGAGGCGCTGGGCGGTCTGCGCCTGCTCGGTGCCGCGCTCGGCGTCGGCGGGGTCGTGTTGATCGTCGGCCTCGACGTGCTGCGCGGGCTCGGCGATCAGGTGCTGGCCCAGGGCGCGATCCTGTTGGGCGCCGGCTTCTACGGCTGCTCGGCGATCTACGGCAAGCGCTTCGCCGATCTCGGTCCGACGGTGACCGCCGCCGGCGCGCTGGTCTGGGCCACCGCGGTGATCGTGCCGCTGAGCCTGGTCATCGACCAGCCGTGGACGCTGTGGCCCTCGGCGCTGTCGCTGCTGGCGGCGGTGGTGCTCGCCGTGTTCTGCACCGGCACGGCGCTGCTGCTGTACTTCCGCCTGGTGCACACGCTCGGCTCGATGGGGGTGGCCAGCCAGGGCTACCTGCGCTCGGCGGTCGGCGTGCTGCTCGGCGTGGTCGTGCTGGGCGAAAAAATAACCCCGACCGTCGGGCTGGGGCTGTGTCTGGTGATCCTTGGCGTCGCCGCCATCAACATGCCGGCGCGGCGGACTAGGCCGGGTGCTTCTCTTCCCAGGCCTTGATGATCTTGCTGATCGAGGAGTAGTGCAGATCGGCGGCGGCGGCGATCTCGGCCAGGGTATAGCCATGCGCCCGGTAAGCGGTGGCGGCCCATTCGTCGCGGTCGGGGATCTTCTTGCGCAGGGTCGACAGCGCCGGCCGCCGCGGCGGCTTGCGCTTGCCGCCCTTGCCGGCGTGGCGGGCGACGTTCTTGGCGAAGGCGGTGGAGCCGAGCACGATGCCGCGGGTCAGTTCGCCCCACAGCTCCATGTCGTCGCCGTCCTTGGCGCAGAAATTGCGGAAGTACTGCTTGGCCCGTCCCGGGGTCTTGGCGAACTGGTCCCAGGTCCATTGCGTGTGCAGGAACGCCGGGCCGTCGCTGGCGCCGGACATCTTGCCGTAATGGCACCACTTCCAGTTCTCGGGCTTGCGCGCCCGCCCTGCACGCACGCGGGCCATGGCGACGTAGCGGCTGAGGTTCAGCAGATGACGGTCCTTCTCGACCACGATCGCCTTGAAGCGGCCGTGGAACACCGGCCCGGTTTCGCCGTGGCGGCGGTTGAAGCGCTGCGTGAACACGCCGTTGACCTGGCGCATGCCGCGGCTGAGGTTGGCCCGCGGCGTTTCGATCAGCAACTGGTAGTGATCGTCGTCCAGGGTGTAGCCGTGGCAGACCCAGCCATAGCGGTCGACCGCCTGGGCCAGGACGTCGAGTAACGTCTGCCGATCGGCATTGTTTCGAAAGACCGGTCCGGAAGCCCCGTGGGCGGTGACGAAATAGACCGCGCCCGGGAACTCGATGCGCAGGGGGCGTGCCATGCGACCTATGATACGCCTGTTTCGGTCCTGTCACAAGGGAAAGGCCAAGCATGACCCCCGCAACGCTCCCCCGTGGCGCTCTGCCTCGACGTTATCCCGCCTGGCGGGTCTCGCCGGTGACGTCGCCCAGGGTTTCCAGCAGTTCGGTGAAATGGGCGCCGACCATCAGGCCCCAGCCGGGAACGCCGTTGGCCAGGTAGTTGCCCTCCTGGGTCTTGGTTAGGCGGATGGTCGCCAGGTGCGGCAGGGCGACCTCGACGCTGATCACGTCACGGTCCCCTGGGCGGTCCTCGCTGCCGCCGGTCTCGCTGACGGTGGCGCGGGTCCAGGTCAGCCAGTTGTCCTGTTCGCGAAAATGGGATTCGAAAGCCTGCAGCTCGGCTTCGCTGAAACGGGGGTGCATCGACGGGCTCCGTTCTTGGTGGCGAACTTGACCCCCTGCCGTACGGTGACACGGCGTGTTTTTATCGTTGGATCCAGGATAGAACGCCTTATGTTGCAGTGCAACATAAATCGCATCGATGCGCTACAGCGGCTTGCCGGCGGCGTCGATGCGGGCGCCCTCGTAGGCGTCGGTGTAGGCGTAGACCACCACCAGCGCGGCGCCGCGGTTGTGGATGACCAGCACGTCGCCGGGCTGCGGTTCGCGCAGGGTGGCGAAGCTGACCCCGTCGACGGTGAAGGCGTGCGACGGCTGCTGCTCGCCGTCCGGATTGCGGTGGATCAGGATCAGCGGCACCGGCTCGGCGGTCCCGAACTGCAGCTGCACCGGCAGCGGCCGCCCCGAGTCGAGCGCCAGCTGGGTCGCCTCGCCGGGCGGCAGGACAAAACGGTAGTTCCAGTCGATGCGGGCCTCGGCGGAGACGAACTGCAGGTCGCTGACCGCCAGCCGGTGACCCCTGTCGCCCGGTTCGGGTCCCCATCCGGGGATCCAGGCCAGCACCAGCGCCGCCACCGCCAGGCCGCCGGCGAAGGACAGCGGTTGCAGGCGCAGTCCGTCGGGCGCCCGCAGCCAGGACCACAGGCGCTGCGCCAGCGGCCGCCGCGCCGGCGCGATCCCGCTGGAAACCGCGGCGGCGATGTCCCTGCTCGGACGTCGGTCCCGGCTCAACTCGGCCAAGGCCGCCAGGCCTTCCTCGGCGGCGGCCAGCTCGGCCATTTCCGCGCGCACCGAATCGTCGCGCGAAGCCAGGCGGTACAGCCGGCGCATCTCGGCGCGGTCGAGATCGGCATCAAGGCCGCGGCTGAGCAGTTCGGAGGTGAGCTCGGAGTCGGTCATCGCTTTTCCTTCTCCAGCATGAGTGACATGGCGCCGGCTTTGGTTCGCATCAATCAGGTCTCCAGCAGGTGCAGCTTGCCGGCCTGCTTCAGGTGCGCGCGCAGGGCGTTGCGGGCGCGGAAAACGCGGGTCTTCACCGTGCCGATGGGGACGCCGGCGATCTCCGCCGCCTCGGCGTAACCGAGACCGTCGATGGCGACCAGGACGAGGGCCTCGCGCAGCTCGTCGCCCAGCGTGTCCATGGCCTCGGCGGTGGCTTCCGCGAGGTCGCCCGCGCGCGCCTGCTCGTAGGGTCCGGCGGCGGTTTCCGGCAGATCGCCGGCGGCATCCTCGGCCAGCATGCGGTAGCGGTACTGCGGCGCCCGGCTGCGGTGGTTGCGCGCCAGGTTGAACGCGATTCCCATCACCCAGGTCGAGAACTTGGCCTCGCCGCGGAACGAGCCGAGCTTGCGGTAGGCTTCGAGGAAGGTGTCCTGGGTCAGGTCCTCGGCCTCGGCGGCGCGCGGTACGTGGCGCAGGATGAAACGGAATACGCGGGTCTGCAACTGCTCGACCAGGCGGCCGAAGGCGGCGGCGTCGCCGCCGCGTGCGGCGGCCAGCAGATCGTTCTCCGTTTGGGCGTCGACCGGGCTGGACACGGGTCAGGTTGCCGGATGCTACTTGGCGAGCGTGCACGTGATGCGCTTGGCGTCGCCGCGCACCAGGGCGCGGTCGTCGGCGCCCAGATTGATACGGCATTCGGCCTGCCAGCCCGGCCGCTTGTTCTTGGCCACGGGGACATATCCGGTCACCGCCAGGACCTGGGTTTGCGCGCTTTTGCCCTGGCCGCAGGCGTCCGTACCGGGGGCGATGTCGGCCTCGAAACCGCTGCCGTCCAGCGCGATCGCATAGACCGCGGCGCTGGCCCGGTTGTCGACGCAGAACGCCGCCGCCGGGGCCGTGGCGAACGCGGTCAGCGCCGCGATCGCCAGACCGCCCAGATTTCGTGCAATTCTCATGCGCGCCACCTCGGTTTCTCCCTTCAGCCCCGCCTATCAGTAGCTTATGGCGCCGGAAGGTTCCCGTCAAAACTGCCGTCGCGGCGGCGCACAACGAATTGTGACGCTGCGCGCGGTTGACACAGCGCGGAAAATATGAACTTTTCTGCCGCCGTTGGTACTCATTCCAAAGTGGGACCTCACCAGTTTTGAACGGCGCGGCGGAAGATCGTCGGGCTGGGGGTAATGAGAGAAGGAGTTAGGTATGAGCAAAGGTAAGTTCCTCGCCGTGGCGGCGGCTGTCGTGATGGCGCTGGGCGCCGGTTCGGTCTCGGCCGCCGACGTCGACAAGGGCAAGAAGGTGTTCAAGAAGTGCAAGGCCTGCCACACCGTCAAGGAAGGCGGCAAAAACAAGGTCGGCCCGAACCTGTTCGGCGTCGTCGGCCGCGAGGCCGCCAAGGTCGACGGCTTCAAGTACTCGAAAGCCATGAAGAAGTGGGGCGGCACCTGGGACGAGGCCAACCTGGACGGATACCTGACCAAGCCGAAGAAGTTCATCCCCAAGAACAAGATGGTCTTCGCCGGGCTGAAAAAGGAAAAAGACCGCGTCAACATCATCGCCTATCTGAAGACGCTGAAGTAGGCGGCGGTCATAGAGTTTCGCGAGAACCCGGGTCGCTCGACCCGGGTTTTTTCATGCCAGCGGCCCGGCCGGACGCGCCTCGCCGACGTGGAGGCCGCGCCAGTTGGTGATCACCGGCCGGGCCAGCGCCTCGAGCCGCTTTTTCAGGTCGCCCTCGGCCAGTTCCAGGTGTAGCAGCAGGGCGGTCATGATCAGTTCCGAGGCGCGGCTGGCACCGTCGTCGCATTTCAAGGCGATACTCAGGCCGTAGTCGAGCAGGGCGCCGCAGTAGACCCCCTCGGCGCTGGTCTTGACCAACAGGGCGCCGGCCCCGGCGGTCATCACTTCGGTGCAGTAGCGATCGGCGCCGGCGACCAGGTCCGGATGCGTGGTCATCGCGCCATGGACCCGCCGCGCCGCCGCCGCCCGCGCCGGCGGCAACTCATCCGGTGCCGCCAGCTGCGCCATGGCCATCGCCAGGTTGCCGATCGGCATCGCCCAAGTCGGCGCCGAACAGCCGTCGACGCCGCAGGGCGCGCCGGTCATGCGGGCGCCCGACATCTGCTCGAACACGCCAAGCACGCGCTGCTGCACCGGATGCGCCGGGTCGGTGTAGCCGGCCGTCGGTTCCCTCTTGTGCAACGCCGTGGTCAGGAACCCGGCGTGCTTGCCCGAGCAGTTGTTGGTCGCCGGTGTCGGGCTCTCGCCACGGCGGACCAGGGCGTGGCTGTCGCGGTCCCAGCGCGGCCACTGCGCTCCGCATTCGAGATCGCCGATGCCGAGACCGATGCGGGCCAGCCAGTCGGTGACCCGCGCGACCTGCGCCGCCTCGCCGTTGTGCGAGGCGCAGGCGAGGGCGATTTCCGCGTCGCTGACGGCGAACGCCTCGGCGGCACCGGTCTCGATCAGCGGCAGCGCTTGCAGCGGCTTGATCGCCGAGCGCGGGAACGCCTCGGCGGCACCGGTCTCGATCAGCGGCAGCGCTTGCAGCGGCTTGATCGCCGAGCGCGGGAACACCTCGGCGGCGACGTCGCCCCAGGCGGCGATCACCTGGCCGTCGGCGCGGACCACGGCGGCACAGCCGCGATGGCGGCTTTCCACCGCACCGCCACGCGTGACCTCGACCAGGACCGGATTTGCCGCGCCGTCGGGTTCGCCGTTCGATTGCTGTGAAGACATGCTGGAGTGCGCTCCGGTAGACCCAGCCGCTAGTTTAGAGCCTGTCACCTGCCAATGGAATCGTCGAGACTTTCTTGTCGCCGACCGGGATCGGGTCGGGGATGCTGCGGCGTCGGTGTCGGCAGGCAAGCAAAGCGACCGCACGAAACATGGTTGTCTGCGAATCGATTCGCGCTTTCGACGCCGCCGACCACCGATCGCAGGTGCTGACCCCGATTGTGCACCTGCGAAATAGAATTGGAAAAAAGAGCCGAATAGGGGTATACTCTGGACGTGCAGCAACACGGTGATGGAAGTTGTTGGGGGGATCCTGCAAATGACTGACCTGAAACAGTCTGAACAAAACGTTCAAGAGCTCATCAAGTCCATGAAGATGGATTTGAGAAAGATTATCGAAATCACCGAAGATGCGGAAACTTCGCAGTCAATACTTTGCGAAGATGCCCGTTTGGGCGCAAAAAAACTGCTTATGGTCGAAGAAATACTTAAATAGTCATTATATCAATGATTATTCATGTAAAGTTGCGTTGCAGCAATTTTTCTTCTGTCAAATACTGCCCCTCTTCCCTTCTGTAACAAAAGTGTCATAATTCGCCGCGCCGGAGCGCCGTGTCCCCACACTGCCCGGCGGGACCCCAGGGGATGGCTTCGGTCCCGCCCGGACGGATTCCGGCGGCGAAAGGGGGTCGGACAGCGAGGAAGGACCGACCTTTGGCGCTCCCCAAGTCCACTGCAGTGTTCCGGCGCTCGGTGCAGTTGGAACGGCAGATGGACGAGTTTCTCGACCGCATCTCCGAAGCCGGCATTCTGTTCAAGCGGGTCATTCAGGTTTACCTGAGCGACGGCGTCGGTGACGACTTCACCGAAACCTTCGATAAGATCGACGAACTGGAATCCCGCAGCGACGAGCTGCGCCGCGACATCGAGGCGCAGCTGTTCGAGCACACCCTGATCCCCGACCTGCGCGCCGACGTGCTCAGCCTGCTTGAGGACCTGGACTGGTCGCTCAACCTGTTCGAATCGACAGCCCGGCAATTCCGCGACGAGCAGCCCGATTTCCCGCCTGAATGCCACCGCGGAATGAACGAGTTCGTCGACGTGGTGGTGGCCACGGTCGAGGCCTCGGTGCTGGCTTCGCGTGCCTTCTTCCGCAACATCGAGGCGGTCCGCGACCACGTGCACAAGGTGCTGTTCTACGAGACCCAGGCCGACCGCGCGAGCTCGAAGATCATCCGCCAGGTGTTCGCCTCCGAGCTGCCGCTGGAGCGCAAGATGCACCTGCGCGATTTCGTGCACACGGTCGACGAAATCGCCGACCGGGCCGAGGATCTCGCCGATTTCGTCGCCATTTACACCATCAAACGGCGAATCTGAGGGCCGGACGGGGCCGCGACAATGGACCTGACCATTCTGTTTTTCCTCTCGAGCGGGCTGTTCCTCGGCTGGTCGCTGGGCGCCAACGACGCCGCCAACGTGTTCGGCACGGCGGTCGGCACGCGCATGGTGCGGTTCACCACGGCGGCGGTGATCTGCAGCGTCTTCGTCATCCTCGGCGCCGTAATCAGCGGCTCCGGCGCCGCCCATACCCTGGGCAAGCTCGGTTCGGTCAATGCCATCGCCGGGTCTTTCATGGCCGCCTTCGCCGCCGCTTTCACCGTCTACATGATGACCCGTGTCGGCCTGCCGGTGTCGACCAGCCAGGCGATCGTCGGCGCGATCATCGGCTGGAACCTGTTCAGCGGTTCGATCACCGACGTCGGCTCGCTGATCAAGATCCTGTCGACCTGGGTCGCCTGCCCGCTGCTCGCCGGCCTGATCGCGGTGCCGATCTTCAAGGGGGTCGAGAAGCTGCTGCGGAGGGCCAAATTCCATCTGTTCAAGCTCGACGCCTACACCCGTGCGGCACTGATCATCGCCGGCGCCTTCGGTTCCTATTCGCTGGGCGCCAACAACATCGCCAACGTCATGGGCGTGTTCGTGCCGGCATCGCCGTTCACCGATTTCGAGGTCGGCGATCTGTTCCGCGTCAGCTCGGTGCAGCAGTTGTTCCTGCTCGGCGCCATCGCCATCGCGGTCGGCGTCTTCACCTATTCGAAGAGGGTCATGCTGACCGTCGGCGACGGCCTGCTGCCGCTGTCGCCGGTGGCCGCCTGGGTGGTGGTGATCGCGCATTCGATCGTGCTGTTCCTGTTCTCTTCGGAAGGCCTCGAGCACCTGCTGGCCAGCGCCGGCCTGCCGACCATTCCGCTGGTGCCGGTGTCCAGCTCGCAGGCGGTGGTTAGCGCGGATTCGATTTAATCCTGGTCGTATCCTGCGGCAGCGAAGAAGTTCTCGCATTCGGTGGGCGTGACTTTCTCGATCCCTTCGGCGATGGCGCTCCACAGTTCCTCAATGGTTCTCGCGGC
>Ga0209785_1000389_pt1 | contig 13458 bp, 16 predicted proteins | sample WorMetG1BERMUDA2_FD_187403 | JGI IMG/M metagenome (GOLD analysis project Ga0209785, IMG submission 187403) | Marine gutless worms symbiont microbial communities from Max Planck institute for Marine Microbiology, Germany - Inanidrilus... ...
CGAGCTTCATGCGCGCTTGGCAGAAGGCCGAAGGGGAGACGCTATCGGCCAGCGATTGGTCGTGGAGTACCTCGAAGAAGCGGTCGAGTCCTTCGCCGATACTGCCCTTGCGCAGGTTCAACAGCATAGACACCCGATGAGACAACGACAGTGCGCGTTGGCGGGTGAAAGCTTCGGGATGGATGCGGGCGAGGTCGGCAAATTCCGCAGAGCACAAGAAATCTTTTATGGGCGTAAAATATCTTCAAACTTGACCGAGTAACTTGGTTTCTGTTTCGGTGGGGTGGATCGGTTTCGGCCTGAGAACCATCGTTGACTCCTTGTTGTGCCGGTGGTTGAAAACGGAAAACAGTATAGCGAATACAGAAGGTTACGTGTTAACTTGATGGCATTGACTGATACCCGGCATGATCAAACTTCCGGTTAAAGCTGCTATGGTTTGCAAAAAGCGCCGTCTAGTTTCAAGGTTAGCTATTCCTGTAGACATGCCGCCTATGTCCCACTCTGACGACCGTAACGATAAGCTCGTCATCTTTGACTTCATAGATAATACGATATGCCCCCTGCCGAACCCGGTATCTCTCCTGAGCCGACAGCTTTTCGCATCCTGTGGGTCGTGGCTCATCGATCAGTCCTTCGATGCGCCGGAGAACCCGCTCGACATCCTTATTCGGCAACGGGCGCAAATCCTTGGTGACGGATTTGCGCATGATCAGCCTATAGCTTGCCATGGGCCTTTAAGTCGTCGAGTAGCTCTTCATAGCTCATAGTAGGTTCGGCTACGCGGTCGTCGAAAGCTGCCAGATCTTCCCGATCTTCCGCCAGGGCTACACGCACGGCATCGTTGACGATAGCGGACAAAGACCGCTGGCTGTGAGCCGCTTTGAGACGCAACGCAGCATGCAGGTCCGCATCGAAATAGACGGTAGACCGTTTGGATATCTCGCTCATGGTACATCACCTCCTAGTCCCGGCAGGCTAGCAGAGCGACACCATAACGTCAAGATGCTTTGGGGGGTTTCCGCTGACCCTCCAGACCCTCCAACAATGGTACGCACAATAGCCCCAGCTTTTTAAAAAAGGGTCTGGATAACTTTAGCATCTGCAACTGCATGCCGTGTTCTGCATGCCGTGTTCGCGGGAAAAAGAGGCGCGGAGCAGGCGGTAAACCGATCGTCTTCGGAATCCCGGAACGCCACGGGAAAGTGTCGGAAGTCGTCCCTAACGCCTCCAAAAAGCACCTACAGAGCACGATCCGGGGTCAGGTAGCCCTGGACAGCATCATCCACTCGGACGGCTGGAGAGGCTACAATGGGCTGGTGGAGATGGGCTACAAAAAGCATTTCCGGGTGGTAATTGATTAGCGAGCCAGGATCGTCGAAGGGCTAGGCGTGATTAGTGATTAGTGGGATACGGATGTGATCTTGTCTGACGTATGAGGAGTTGAGCATAACGACTTGAAAAGGCGGATCTGAAGGCGTATCGTTTCCCGACATGAGCGAAGCGGAACTGTCAGAGCGCTCAAGCGCCGACTCGAAGAGTAAAGAACGTTCCTCCAAGCGGCAAGCCGCACCCTTCTCTAAGGGTAAGAAGAAAGCGAACCCAAAGAAGCCGGGACGGAAACCCGGCGAGGGTAAGTTCAGCCGCTGCGATCTACCAACCGAATCGGCAAGGTGCTCGAAGACAAAGCCGGATCGGTCCGCACCTTCGGGGAGACGCTCAAAACCTTGCTCAAAGATGCCATCGCGCTGTGGCAGCGCTATCATGCCGGGGGAGTAGACGACTACACCCGCGAAGCACAGAACATCACGCAGGCCATTGATCGACATCTCAAGCCACGGTCCTTGGACGACCCCGACAACCAACGCCTGCTCGACCAAATTGGCTGGCATCACGCCGGGGGCAGTCTGCTGCCCTTCCTCGATCAACCCGAGGGTGCCGAGCCGACCAACAATCGGGCCGAACGCGCCCTGTGCCCCGGCGTGACCGCGCGAAAGGTTTCCCACTGCTCGAAGAGCACCGACGGGGCCAGAACGCCTATCCAGCGTTCAAGACCATCATCGAGACCGCACGCAAACGCGGAAAGTCTCTGGTCAGCGGGCTCATGGACTTGTTCCGTTCTGACAGTCAGGCATCTGATCCGATTCCTTCCGACTCCGCTTCCGGTGCATCCTGATAACCTCCAACCCTCGGGGCACAGGACCAGGCCGCGCGAGAAGCTGCCTCGCTAATCAATTGCGTTGTGCGACTTAAGGATTTGACCCCCACTGCTTTTGCCATCTTTGGCGCCTGGATTCCGGCAATCCCTGCCGGAATGACGGGGTAGGGGTCGGATGGCTCAAGGTCGTCTTTGCAGTCTGTGTTGCCATGGATGCCTCCTTGGTCGCTTGTTGGCCCAAAGCTACGCCGACGGTACGCCCCCTCATGGCCATCATAGGCTGGGTTATCGCGTTGGCGCTCGCCGTCATCATCGTGTACGTCAACTACCGTGCCTATCGTCGCATCAAAGAACTGGAGGATACCTGAGATGGAATGGCTCCCCATTACCGCTGCCCTTGCCCTGGCCATCGCCATGGTGATTGTTGCCTGGCAGTCGGGCTCACACAGGCGCGAGTAGCGTGCCTGACCTTGTATGCGCAGATTACGCAGATTCTTATCTTTGTTCCCCCTGTAAGCGGAACCCAACGCGGGCGGTTGCTCGACTTCGGCACCAAGTGTCCAATGTCGCCGCATGGCCTTCTTGAGAAATCTGCGCGAATCGGCGTAATCTGCGGATGAAAGGCGGGAAACAAAGAGGAGTCCCCCCGGCAGGCAGGCACCGTGCCCGACAAGATTCCTCGTTGCACTCGGGATAACAAGAAGGTCAGGCATGCAGCCGTCTGTGGCGGCTTTGCCTAACTGTCAGGTCCCGGATGTCTCCGGTAATCACGGATCTCCCACAGTCCATCAGGATACCAGCTCAATGCCATTAAGTTAGCTGTTGGCCACTTACCGATGCGGAAGAGAAAACTACGAATCACGCGAATTGGCATTGGATACCAGCTACCGTGGACCCAATATCATATATTGAGCCATCATTCCGGCAGGGAGTGCCGGAATCCAGTCACAGGAATGCGAGATTTCTCACAATTTTCATAGCTTTTCGATTCCGGCAATCCCTGTCAAACCGGCGGCATTGCCTCAACTTGATGGCATTGACCAAAGATCCGCTCATGCCGCAGGAACTTCTTCTTCGGGCCCCAACTCTCGCGCCTCCTCTTCCAGCATTATGGGAATATCGTCCCGGATCGGGTAGGCCAGACGATCGCCCCTGCAGATGAGTTCCGCAGCCGTCTTGTCATAGTGGAGGACGCCCTTGCACATGGGACACCGCAGGATGCCCAAGAGTCTTTTATCCATTGCCGATACCCTCCAGTTTTTCCAACAGCAGTCGCTCAAACCCGTTCTCGAACCGCGCCGCTATGGGCAGATACCAGAAATCCGGGCGCGCAAGCCCGGCGCACTTGACCGCATCCTTCTCCGTCATGATCACCGGCCCCGGTGGCCAGGATGCCGCGTCCTCACGGCTGAACGGATGATGATCCGGATAGGGGCGCTCGTCCACATGCAGCCCCCGGTGGCGCAGGAACCGGAAGAAGCGGTCAGGATTGCCGATGCCCGCGACCGCCGTGACCCGTTGCCGGCGCAACCCTTCCAGGCTGCGCGTGATTCCCCGGTCGGCGAGCTTGACCAGCGGTCCGGGAACCAGGTGCATGAGGTGCCCCCCCGGACAGGGACCACCGTTGCATACGGTCAGGTCCACTGAACGGTTCCGGGCTTCGGGCTCGCGCAGCGGTCCGGCAGGCAGACAGCGCCCGTTGCCGAACCGACGCGAGGCATCTATCACCAGGATCTCCAGGTCCCGCTGCAGACCATAGTGCTGGAGCCCATCGTCGCTGACAATCATATCGCATTCGGAGTCGGCCAGAAGCAGTTCGCCGGCCGCGACCCGATCGGCCCCCGCGACGACGGGGCAACCGCTGCGCCGCGCCAGCAGGACCGACTCGTCTCCGACTGTGAAGGGATCGCTGTCTGCGATTACCAGGCGGCGTCGCCGGGTCCCGCTACCGCCGTAGCCTCGGGTCAGGATACCGGGCCGGTAACCCCGACGGCACAGCAGATCGGCCACTGCCAGCACCAGCGGGGTCTTGCCGGTACCACCGACGGTGAGATTACCCACCACAATTACGGGAACCGGCAGGCGACAGCTGCGCAGCCATGCCCTTCGGTAGGCCAGCTGCCGCAGCCTGACACCACCGCAATAGAGCCAGCTCGCAGGCAACAATCCGTAGGAGAGCGGATGGCCGCCGTACCAGACCGCCGCAGCAAGACGAAGCATCGCGATCCGACCCGCCGATCCGTTCATGCGGGCACCGGATGTGCTTGGAATTGCATACGGTGCAGCCGCGCGTAGTAGCCTCCCTGGGCCAACAGGTCCGAGTGCCGGCCCTGTTCCACGATACGGCCCTGTTCGATGACCAGGATCCGATCCGCATGCTCGATGGTGGAGAGCCGATGGGCGATGACCAGGGTCGTGCGGTGCTGCATCAGCTCCAACAGGGCAGCCTGAATATAGCGCTCCGACTCGGTATCCAGGGCGGACGTGGCCTCGTCCAGGATCAGGATGGGGGCGTCCTTGAGCATGGCCCGCGCGATGGCGATGCGTTGGCGTTGTCCGCCGGAGAGGAGTACCCCTCGGTCGCCGATCGGGGTCTCGAAGCCGCGGGGGAGGGCGCGAATAAAGTCCAGGGCATGGGCCGCGTCGGCCACCCGCTCGATTTCCCGCGGGTCGACCTCCCCCGGACGACCGTAGGCGATATTGTTTGCCACCGAGTCGTTGAACAGAACCACCTCCTGGGCTACCAGGGAGATCTGGTCGCGCAGGTTCCGCAGGGTCAGCTCCCGCACCGGTACGCCGTCGATGAGGATCTGCCCGCAGGTGGCGTCGTAAAAGCGGGGCAAGAGGCTGACCAAGGTGCTCTTGCCGCTGCCGGAACGCCCTACGAAGGCGACCACCTCCCCCGGTGCGATGGTGAGGGTCACATCCTCGAGCACAGGTCCCTGCTTCGGGTCGTAGACATGGCCTACCCCCCGATACTCCACCCTACCTGCGACGCGGTCCAGGGTGCGGGTACCGGTATCGCGTTCGGTTTCGGTATCCAGCAGCTCGAACAAACTCTCGGCGGCGACGATCCCCCGCTGCAGATGGGCATTGACCGCGGTCAGGCGTTTGGCCGGTGACAGCAGCAGCCCCATGGCTACTACGAAGGACATGAAGGTACCGACCGAAATCCCCTCCCGAAGCCCTTGCATGGTGGACAAATAGACGATCACGGCGATCGCCAGGGCTGAGATGAGTTGCACCAGGGGAACACTCGCCGCCTCGGTGGCGATCATCTTCATCTGCAGGGAGCGGGTCTTCTCGTTGACGCGGCCGAAGCGGGTGCACTCCCGGTCCTGGCCGCCGAAGGCCTTGACCACTCGATGGGCGTCGATGACTTCCTGGGTGGCATGGGTAAGCTCACCCACCCGATCCTGGATGCGCCGGCTGTGATGGCGAAAGCGCTTGGTGGCATACTTTGTCGCCCACGCCATGGCTGGCCCGATCAGAAGGAAGATCACCGACAGGGAGGCATTGAGGTAGAGCATATAAGCCATCAGACCGATAACGGTGAGACCGTCGCGTACGATGGTGGTCAAGGCCGTGGTCGCGGCACTGGCGACGTTTTCCACGTTGTAGGTGAACTTGGACAGGATCTGGCCGGAGCCGTGGTTATCGTAATAGCGGGTAGGGGAGTGCATCAGGTGTTCGAACATCTCCCGGCGCAGATTCGCCACTACCCGTCGTCCCACCCACATGAGGAAGTAGGTGTTCACGAACCCGGCGCTACCCCGGATCACAAACAGGATTACTAAGAGCACCGGTATGATGCGCACCACATCCGGATCGCGGTCTACAAAGCTGCCGTCCACCAGCGGTTGCATCATGGCAGCAAACAACGGCTCGGTGACCGCATAGACGAGCATCCCTAGGAGCGAGACGGAAAAGGGCTGCCAGTAAGGCTTGGCATAACCGAGCAGACGACGATAGATCAGCCGGGCGGAGCCCGAAACGACACCGCCCACCCCGTTCATCGGGATGCGTCGGGCCGGGTCGCGGCAAAGGCGAAACGCAGCAGCCCGAGCCGGCTGGCCGCGTCCATGGCGGTCATGACTGCCTGGTACGGGGTCGCGGCGTCGGCCCTGATAACGACTGGGAACCCCCGCTCCTCGCCGACCGCGCCTATGATCGCTTCCCGCAGCGTGGCCGGCTCGTGGTCGGCCACCCTCCGTTCATTGACATGGAAGGTACCCGCGTCGTCGATGGCAATCTCCAGGACGCGGGGCTCATCGGCAGGAGCCTCCTCTCCTTTGGCCTCCGGCAACCGGATTTGGATCCGAGTGTCTTCCTTGAAAGTGGTGGATACCATGAAAAAGATCAGGAGCAGGAAGACGACGTCGATCATCGGGGTCAGGTTGATATCGGGGGGCTCCGGGCGATGCGGACGCAGGTTCACTGGGCGTCTCCCTCCACGCGCTCGCCCTTGATGACCGCCACCAGCTCGAGGGCCTGCTCTTCCATATCGAGGGTGAGCTCGTCGACCTTGCTGTTGAAGTGGCGATGAAACATCAGGGCCGGGATGGCCACCGAGAGACCGGCGGCGGTGGTGATCAGGGCCTTGGAAATCGCGCCCGCCAAGACTCCGGGGTTGCCCACGCCGACATCCATGATGACCCCGAATACCTCGATCATGCCGATAACGGTCCCCAATAGCCCCAGCAGCGGTGTCACCGAGGCAATCGTACCCAAAGTGTTGAGATAACGCTCCAGCTCTGCCACCACTTGGCGGCCGGTATCATGGATGGCCTCCTTCATCACCTCCCGGGAGTACTCCCGGTTCGCCAGACCCGCCGTCAGGATCCGCCCCAGGGGAGAGCCGTCCCGCACTTCGACCAAGAGTTCCTCTGTGAGCTGCTTCCGGTAGTACCATTCCCGGATCCCGACCACCAGGCCGGCGGGCATGACCCGGCGACGACGCAGGGTCCACAGCCGCTCCAGGACGATAGCCATGGCGATGACCGAACAGGCAAGGATGGGTAGCATCAGCCAGCCCCCGGCCCGCGTCAACTCCAGTACCTGGAAGTCACCTAGATTCCCGAAATTCGTGTCGATCGCCGATCCCACTTGCATCCAGGCCATGAGCCAGCTATTTTCCTTCCGGTTTCTCAGCAGCTTTAGGGACTCAATTATGGCAGCCGTTAGCGAACGCGTCGATAGCCTCGAACAAACCCTGCAGGATTTCATCAGGAACGCCGATGTTCAGTTCACCAGGCTCTGCAACTCGCAGCTGCAAACGGAAGTGGGGTTACGCCTGTTCAAGGACGAAATGGGCACATTCAAGGACGAAATAAGTAATTTTAAGGATGAGATGCGCGACTACAAGGACAAGACGCGCTGGCAGTATCGGGAGATGAACAAAAGTGGGGGGAAATCTCCAACAAACTGGGTACCCTGGTCGAAGACCTGGTCGCCCCGAGTCTACCCCGCATCATTGAAGAACGCCTGAACGAGCACGCCTACGATCTCATGGTGAGGCTCAAACGCCGGTTGCCCAACGGGCGCGTGAAGGAGTTCGACGCCCTGGTGATAACCCCCGAGTGTGCCTGTCTCAACACAGCACCAAAGCGACCCTGCGCAGCGCCGACGTGGACAGCTTCGTGGCCGACATCGCTGCCTTCCACACCTTCTTTCCCGAGCACGATGCCTTGCCCCTGGTAGGGATCTTGGCCAGCCTCGCGGTGGAAAAAAGCGTGCTCGCCTACGCGGAGAAGCAGGACTTTCTCGTCCTGGCGGTCGGCGACGAGCTCATGGAGGTCAAGAACCGACCCGATTTCGAGCCCAAGCGCTGGTAATTACACCAGGCTCGGCGCCTGGGGTCCGCCGGCAGTTTTGGAGTACCGTCCGCTGCCCGCACGAGATATACAGGCTGGAACCTACGATTCCCGCTCTATCGTTCGAACCGCAGAGACGCACAGCAAACGATAAAAAGCAGGTTTCTGCGGTCAGAGTATATCGAACAATCCGTATTGCCCACCATCCAGCGGCCTCGTCGGAGACACTCCGCGTTCCCTGTGTCCGGAGCGGCCAATCAATCCGCACATGCCTATGATCAAGCTCTTCCTCTCCCACAGCACGCAGGACGGTGACTTGGTGCGCGTGCTCCAGCGGGCGCTCGGCGACCTCGGGCTGGACGTCCGGATCGATTCGCGGCAGCTGCACGGCGGCAATCCCCTGGAGTCCACTATCAAGCAGGCCATCGAAGACGCAACGGCCTACGCAGTCCTGATCAGCCCGCCCGCCTTACAGTCCCAGTGGGTAGGCAAGGAGCTGCGCCATGCCCTCAAGGTCCAGAAAGCACGCGGCAAAGGAAAATTTCCGGTCATCCCGCTCTGTCTCGACGGCGCCCGGCTCGGCGCCTTCACGTCCTTCTTCGACGAAGAGCCGCTGTGGGTTCCCGTGCGTAGCGCCGGTGGTATCGAGCAGGCCCTGCATCCCATCCTGATCGCCATGGGTGAGCGGCTCCCGACCGACCTGACCTCCTCCCCGCAACCCAAGGCCGAGCCGCTGGCAGAGCTGATACTCGAGCTCACCGACGTTGGCTTCAGCGATCCGGAGCCCGATGAGAATGGGCCGACAGGTATACGGCGCACCTCGGCGCGCGCCCGGCTGATCTACGAGCCGGCCACCTCGGGATGGCGTAGTGTCCACAGCAATCGGAGCTGGCGACTGATTGCGCCCTCAGGGCCCATCGAGGCCGAGGACCTGCGCTGGTATCTGGAGAAATACTCCGTTTGGCCAAGCGATAGCTACCACGACCGGGCAGACAAGATCGAGAAAAAGCTCATCGCCTGGGGCCGTCGTCTCTATAAGGCGGCCTTGCCGACCGAGTACACCGCCAATGTCCTGCATGCCTGGGTGCAGATCGGCAACTGCGTGGGGCGTCGCTTCTCAGTCCTGGTGGACCCCCCGGACCCCAGCGGCCGACGTCTCCGAGGAGCAGGAACGGACCACCCGCGAGGCCGCCACCCTCCTGCTGGGCCTGCCCTGGAAGCTGCTACACGACGGTAAGGCCTTTCTGTTCCAGGGCACCCGGCCGACCCGGGTGCGCCGGTGTCTGCCCGGTACTCGGGCGTTCGATGCTCCCCCCGTAGCCACCCCCATCCGTATTCTGTTGATCAGCGCCCGACCGGAAGATGATGCCTGCGACTACGTCGACCACCGCATCAGTGCCCGGCCCCTGCTGGAGGCCATGGAAGATCTGGGTGGACAGGTCACAATCGAGCTCCTCGCCTCCCCGACCCTGCCGGCCCTGAGTGAGGCATTGGCACGTGCCCGCGAGGCCCGGACGCCCTACTACCATGTGGTCCACTTCGACGGCCAAGGCGTCTACGACCGCCGGGTGGGACGCGGTGGCCTTTGCTTCGAGGACCTGCAGGATACCGGCCGACTCGAAAATCGCCACCATACCACCGTCTACACGAATGAATTAGGCCCGCTGCTGAGGGACCACCACATCCCCCTGGTATTCCTGGAGGCCTGTCAGAGCGCCCAGGCCGAGTAGGTCTCCGAAATGGTCGCCTCCGAATTGCTGAGGGTGGGCGTGGCCTCGGTAGTGGCTATGAGCCATAGCGCGCTGGTAGAGACCGCCCGTCGTTTCGCCGCCGCCTTCTACCAGGCCCTGGCTGCGGGCGGGCGGGTAGGCGATGCCATGCTCGCGGGCCAGCATGGGCTCAAGGAAGACGACTTTCGCGGTCGGATCTTCGGTGGCGGTGCACTGCGACTCCAGGACTGGTTCGTACCCGTCCTGTTCTAGGGGCGGGGACGACCCCCAGCTCTTTTTCAAGACCTCCGGTGCCCATACGCGGGAGGATACTGAGACCGCGCTTGAGAGCCGGCTCGGCGCACTGCCGGCACCGCCGGCGACCGGCTTCGTTGGCCGCAGCCGGGACCTGCTGGCTTTGGAACGTCTGTTGCGCCGCAAATCCTATGGGGTGATCCACGGTCAGGGCGGCGCAGGGAAGACTGCCCTGGCCGTCGAGCTGGCCCGCTGGCTGGTACGCTCACACCGGATCCAGCGTGCCGCTTTCGTTTCGGTGGGGATCTATGATCATCCGGACGCCGTGCTCGATGCCCTGGGTTACCAGCTCGTCGGCAAGGAATACTCGGTCGCCAAATTCGATGATCCGGAACAGGCCATCCTGCCCATCGAGCGTGAGCTGGCCAAGCAGCCTACCCTGCTGGTCCTGGACAATCTGGAGAGCATCCTGCCACCACCCCATCTCTGGGCGAGGAGGCCCTGGATCCTCGACGAAGAAACCGATCGGGAGCTGAAGGTTATCCTGGAACTCTGCAAGCGACTCATCGGCAAGGGCAGCACCCGGCTGGTCTTTACCAGCTGCGAGGAACTGCCGGCACCCTTTGCCGGGGCAGTCAACCACCGCAGGCTGCGCCACCTCGAACGCGCGGACGCGGTCAAACTGGCAGAGCGGGCACTCGACCAAGCCACCGACGCCGGGAGCGATACCGTGGAAGCCGGGCGTGCAGCTATCGAGGAGCTGGTCGATGCCGTTCAGCGCCATGCCCGCACTCTGGCCCTGTTGGTCCCCAATATACAGCTGCGGAGCGTGGAGGCGACCCGGAAATCTCTGGTAGACCTGATGGCGAAAATGGAGCACCGATTCCCCGGTAACCACGAACGGTCGGTCTTCGCCAGCGTGGAGCTCTCCCTACACCGGCTGTCCCCCCAAAACCAAAAACGAGTGCGAGTACTGGGACTATTCCATAAGGGGGCCGATCTGAATGTGCTTGTCCACATGATGGAATGGGAGAAAAAGGACGTAGGCGCATTGGCAAAGGAACTGATCTGGACCGGCCTGGCAACGGCGGGCCCCTACGGCCATCTCTCCCTCCATCCCGCCCTCTGTCCCTATCTGCGTGGGCGGTTGGACACCACCGAACGGGCCGATCTGACCGCTCGCATGGCTCCGGGCCATGCAGGGGCATATCGCGTTTCTCGTTCAGCAGCAGCATAAAAAGACCGAGCTAGCAGCGACCCTGACTCGGCTGGAGCTGCCGAACCTGTTCGCCCTGCTGGAACAGGTACAAAATGCCGAGGATGCAACGGCGACCATCGAGCTGACCACCGGGCTCTATAGCTTGCTGCAAGCCGCCGGCAAACCGCGCCTGCTGGAATATGTAGATCGAATACGCGATGTCGCGGCAAAGGCACCGGGTGTAGCCTGAAGCCATGCGGGCTTCGAGGCCCAGCGGGACCCGCATCGGGTAGTGGTGATTTTTGAAGTGATAGAGTAGATGGATTCATCGGTAATCATTCCGATTGCCACCGTTTTTCTCGTTACCTGATTCCAGATTTTAGCCCTCTCTTCTGGAAGAATACGCTTGGTCTGAACGATTGCATTCATTAATAAAACGAACCGAAGAGTTTTCAATTATGATTATCGAGACTAAAGTATACACCTGTCGCGAATGTGAGAGAGAAGATCTCGTTGGAAATGGCACAAATGCGTCCGGTAGCTCGCAATATCCTGTAAATCCTGTGGTGCCTATGGCGTACTTGAGCGCACAGAACGCGCGACGGAAGAAAAGAAAGAACTCATTATAAACGTTTATCAAGAAAGATCCAGTATGCGTGGGATTGAACGGACGTTATCGCCCTGTGGGTAAAGAAACGGGGAAACGGCTCATATTGAGCATTGGAATAATACCTTACGGCAACAGGAGATTTGTTTAGAGGCTATCTAAAAAGACATAAGTTAATAGAAAAGCACCCAACGGTCATTTTATAGGGCATCTGGTTATTACAGATCTGTCAGAGAAGCAAGCGACTTGATGCGAAATAAACCTGAGCTTCACTCGAAATTGGCTTGCGTTCGTAATCTTTACTTAATCGACGTGATCGAACTGGCCAGGCAAAGGTTCTTTCAACCACCCATCGACGAGGTAACACGTGGAAACCGGGGAACCCTGTTTGTTTTCTAACGACATCGATCAGGCATCCGAATTGGATGCCAGAGCCAATCGGAAATCTCCGGGCCGGAATAACCACTGTCGGCCCAGATTTTTGTGATGGCATGAAGGAATGAGAACAGATCCGTTATGGGCTGACGAACCGCTTTCCCATCAAATACGTTGGCTGCGAACACCCGAACAATAATCAGACAACCCATTATATCGAAAAGGATATTTCTTTTTCTTCCTTTAATGAGCTTGCCTCTATCGAACCCTGATTCCAGACAGGATTCTGGGGTTCCCTTGATGCTTTGACTGTCAATGATGGCTGCCGTCGGGTCTGGGTTTCGACTTTTTTCACGTAACTTCTGACGTAGCGCAGTATTGACTTTTTCCAACGTTCGATTGTCCGTCCATTTGTTGTAGTAAGAGTTAACCGGTCGGTAAGGGGGAAAGTCTGTTGGGAGGTAGCGCCATGGACAACCGGTTTTATTCAGACAAAAAATCGTATTCAGGATTTCGCGAAGATCGGTCGTTCATGGACGTCCAGTGGTATAGGGTTCGAGCTCATCAAAAATAGGCTGGAAATTTCCCACTCTTCATCAATGATGTCGCTTGGGTACCTGATAGGAGATTGAGTCCTTTCAGGAGTCATATTGTAATCCGAAATAGAAGTGCTCGCAGTTATTATACCACCAGAAAATCTGATTTTTTATCATTAAAATCAATAAGTTATCTTTTAGACAGACTCTTAGGGTCTAGATAACTTTAGAGTGGGTTTTCTTTCAGTAGAGCAAGTATTCTACCAGAGAGATCTTCCTCTCGGTGATGAAATCTGAATTCACATTCCTTGAAGTGTAAAAGGAACGTTTGTCGGGGAACAGCATTGAACTTTGCAAGCCTCCGTTTGGCATATGACCAGAATGACTCAATGCCATTGATATGGCAATTACTGCGGGCAAACTCATGCTCGCCATGATGCACCCGGAAATGCTTTTTGTAGCCCATGTCCACCAGCCCATTGTAGCCTCTCCGGCCGTCCGAGTGGATGATGATGCTGTCCAGGACTACCTGATCCCGGATCGCGCTCTGTAGCTGCTTCCTGGAGGCATCAGGGACGATTTCCGGCACTTTCCCGTGGCGTTCCAGGATTCCGAAGACGATCTTTTACCGCTCCGTGCCCCTCTGCTTTTTCCGCGAACACGGCGTGCGCTAAAATAAGATTCATCGACTTCACCCTCACCGGATAGAGGGGATGAAGCGTTACAAACCTGGGCGATCCTGATTCGTAACTTCATGAATAGCTGATTAATCGTCGGGCGGCTTACACCACTCAGCTCGGCGATTTT
>Ga0209785_1000390_pt1 | contig 13427 bp, 17 predicted proteins | sample WorMetG1BERMUDA2_FD_187403 | JGI IMG/M metagenome (GOLD analysis project Ga0209785, IMG submission 187403) | Marine gutless worms symbiont microbial communities from Max Planck institute for Marine Microbiology, Germany - Inanidrilus... ...
AAACACCCGAAACCGACATCGAAAACCGGAAAACCGGCCCGAAAGGCCGACAAGACAGGCCGCCCGGTGCCAACTCCGGCGTCACGCCGCCAATAGGTTAGAGTTTTTCGAGGTGTCCATCTGCATCATCATTCGGCCGGCCGGCGTTGTCGTGTCGATGGCCTCAGTAAGGGATTGGAAACCAGCGCCCTTGGCTTCGGTTTTTTCGATGATACGGAGCAGGTCCATGAGGGAACGGGACAGGCGGTCCAGTTTCCAGACGACCACCACGTCGCCGGGACGAAGATGGTCAAGAAGACGATGGAGCTCGGAGCGATCCCATCGGCCGCCGGAGGCCTGGTCCTCGAAGACGCGTTCAACGCCAGCATCGCGAAGCGCCGCCACCTGGGCGGCTGTGTTTTGTTCGTCGGACTTCGAGACGCGGGCGTAACCTAAACGCATGAACCTCCGTGCATTAACCGATTGCGATTGCCTTCAATTGTGCAACAGGGTTTCGCAATCCCCAAATTCCCGCTTCGCGGTCGCACAAATTTCATTGCGCAAACGGTCGTTTTTGCAGAATGATATTTTCCCAAAATAGGTTTTATCTATGATAATATTTCTTCATTTAAATAATTAAGTAAATACAGAAAGTAATAATGGCACACATTATCGGAGTGATTTTTCAAAAAGGCGGAGTCGGGAAGAGTACGGTCGCACGGCTGATCGCGCGGGAATATGCGGCCCCCGACTGGAACGTGAAGATCGCCGATCTCGACATTCAGCAAGGCACCAGTTTCAGTTGGCAGGGACGGCGCTTGCAGAACGGCATTGAACCGGTGGTGTCGGTCGAGCGTTTCGCCACGGTCGAACATGCGCTTCGAATTGCCGAACACCATGATCTATTGATCCTGGACGGCCCACCACACGCAACGACCGGCACCAAACGGATTGCGGAAGCCAGTGACCTCCTGGTTCTTCCCACAGGTCTCGCACTTGATGATTTGGAACCGTCGGTCCTGCTGGCGCACGAGTTGACGAAGGGCCGCGTGCGCCCCGAAAAGATCGTCTTCGCCTTCTGCCGTGTCGGTGACAGCGCGGCGGAATTGAGCGAAGCCATTCAGTATGTGGAACAGGCCGGCTATTGCTGTCTTGCCGGCTTCCTCCCGGAGAAAGTCGGTTACCGGCGCACCAGTGACGCAGGGCGCGCGGCGACGGAAACGCGCTTTGCCACTTTGAACGCCAAGGCCGACGAGTTGGCCCAAGGCATCATCGACAAATTACAAGAACTCACCAAACGGAGGGCCGCATGATATGGCGAACATCCCAGCGCCCGCGAAAGGCACGAAGGGCAAACCGCCCACAAAGGTACAAACATTAGACAATCTTTCCCGGCCCGAAGCCGGGGAATTGAAGCCCTTGAACTTCAAGGTTCCGTCGGATTTCCACCGCGCGTTCAAGACCTATGCCGCCGCTCACGACCTCTCGATGGTCCAGCTTCTTCGGGAAGGATTTGAGTTGGTGAAGGCAAAACGCGGCGCATGAGGTGCATGCGGCTCGTGAAATGTCGGATCATCCGACAAATTCATTTCTCTTTGCTGTTACAGAATTGGTTCCCGTAAGATTGATCTTGAGCCTGTTGCCGACCCCATTACAGAAGGAAATCATGGCGCGGATCGCGCGCTCGGGCCGAAGAAAGAGTTAGATTCTTCTCCGCCCGGCGGGTCGGCAACAGAAATATTATAGTATTTTCAATGCTCTAATTCCAGTCGTCAGCCGAGTTTTTCCGTGTCCCGGCATAAGCCTTTCAGGAAATCATGAAAGGATCACGCTATGGACACCTTGCGTCTATTGTGGCGATGCCTACGCTTCGCCCTGTTCGACCTACCGGTCATTATCGTTTTCATTTTGATTGTCTCGGCGGTTGCCGAGAGCATCGGGTTCACGGATGCCGCCCGGATCATTTTGGCCCTGGGATTCGGGTTTCTGGCAATCGGCCTATGTGGCTTACTGCGGAGGCTCATCGCCAAACCGAAGAACCTGCACGGCTCGGCCGCCTTTGCAAGAGCATCGGAACTGCGACGCACCGGCCTTCAATCGATGGGCCTACGGCGGAACGGCTTCATCCTCGGCAAGAAGAACGGGCGGTTCATTCGCTTCAACAAACCCGGCCATCTCCTAACCTTCGCTCCGACCCGGTCGGGAAAAGGCGTCGGCGCGGTTATTCCCAACCTGCTCGATCATCCGGGCTCGGTCGTTGTCACCGACATCAAAGGCGAAAACTACCACATCACGGCGGCCTTTCGTCGGTCGCTCGGACGTGTCGCCGCCTTCGCGCCATTCGAGCCTGGTATCGACAGCGCCTTCTACAATCCCATCGACTTCATCCGTGCCGGCACAGTTAACGACGTGGACGACGCACGGCTGATCGCGGAAATGATCGTTGCAACGGACGGACAGGAACCGAACCACTGGGAAAGAGAGGCACGCGTCCTCGTCATGGGATTGATGCTGTTCATCGCCACCGACCTTCCGCCGCACCGACGGAACCTTCGCGAGGCCCGTGCCCTGCTCATGCGCGACCAGTCAGGGTTCGACGCGGTGATCAACGCCATGCGGCAAAGCGAGCACCCGACAGTCGTCCGGATCGCCGAAGGCTTCTCGCAAAAGGAAGACAAGGAACGCTCCGCCGTCATCTCGACGGCGCAAGGCTGTACCGAGGTTTTCGAAAGCCCGCAACTCGGCACTTTGACGGCGAAATCCACCTTCCGTATGGAGGATCTGAAGAACGGCGTATTGTCGCTTTATGTCATCATCCCGCCGGAATATGTGACGGTCTATCGGCCATTCCTTCGGCTGATGATCGGCCTCGCCACCGCCGCCATGTCGCGGAACGGCAAGCTGCCGAACCACAACGTCCTGTTCCTCCTCGACGAGTTGCCGGCCCTGGGCCACATGCGTCCGATAGAGGACGGCATCGGTTATCTCGCCGGTTACGGCGCATCGCTCTTGCTCTTCGTTCAGGACTTGGACCAGTTGAGCCAAACCTACAAGAAATGGCGCTCCCTCATCGCCAACTGCGCCGTGCGCCAGGCTTTCAACGTGCAAGACCCGGATACGGCCAAACTACTTTCGAACATGCTCGGGCAGCGCACCGTCAAGGTTACCAATCACGGCCGAAGCGGTCGTTTCGGCCTTTTCGGTTGGGCGAACAGCTTCAGCGAAAACAGCAGCGAAACCGGCCGCTCACTCCTGGCTCCGGATGAGGTCATGCTGTTGCCGGAAGACAAGGAATTGGTCTTCGTCCAGGGATGCCCACCAGTCTTAGCCGAGAAGGCAAAATACTTCCTGGAACGCAAGTTCCGAGGCCGCTGGAAATCCTGGCGTCCCGGCGCGGCCATGGATGCGCAGCCGGCCGGATACGATTTAACGAAAAGAAGAAAGGACGAAATAACGATTGGCGGGGAAGCACCGACGGAAACAGCCGAAAACCCCGAAAACCCGGCTTCTTCTTTCCCTCTGTTACCGAATGTGTAATTCTGTCACACACGTCAAGAGGCATTTTCCCGCCCTGATTTCTTACCCAGTCGATACCTTCGTTTGAGCGGCCATTTGAATCGCCATGAGATCAGGCTGTGATTGATCGCCATCATCCTTCCAAAATTTTAATGGATATGATAATATCCTTTCTGTGATATAAATCATAATTGTGGATATTATTATGTCTTTTACACTTCATTCATCGGATGAGATCGCCATGGAATTGGCGAAACGGGCGAAAGGCCGGCGCCTGTCGCTCAATCTGACGCTTGAGGGATTGGCCAAGCGCAGTGGCGTGGCGCTCGGCACGTTGAAGAAGTTCGAGCGGACCGGTCAAATCTCCCTGGTCTCCTTCATTCGTCTCTCTGTCGCACTCAACGACGATGCGGCGCTGGAAAGGTTATTGCGCGAACCAGAGTACGACACGTTGGAAGACGTGCTTGAGGTCAAGAAGAAGCATAAGCGAGGACGCATCACATGAAGATGGAACCGGGAACGCCACTTTCCGTTTCTCTGCGATGGAGCGGCGACGAGGTTCAACCTGTCGGCCGCATCGCCTATCGCGACCGCATCGCCTATCTCGAATATGATCAATCCTTCCAGAAAGCCGGATTGGAACTGTCGCCCGTGCATCATCGGACGGGCTCCGGCTTGCAAAGACCCCATGACATCGGAGTCTTCAAGGGGTTGCATGGGTTGTTCCATGACAGCCTGCCGGACGCATGGGGGCGGCTTCTGATCGACCGCCGCGCCCGTCAGTTGGGTATCGACCCCGCCTCCCTGACGCCGCTCGACCGGTTGGCTTGTGTTGGGTCAAGCGGGATGGGCGCGCTTGTCTTTGAGCCCGAAACGCCGATCTGGCCCCACGATGGAACCGGCATTGATCTCGACCAATTGGCGGAAGACGCAAGACGGGTTCTCGCCGGGGAAACAGCCGAAGTTCTGGCCGCGCTTGGAAAAGCCGGCGGCTCCCCCGGCGGCGCACGCCCGAAAGCCCTGATTGCCGTCAACGAGGCCGACGAGGCACTGCATGGCGTCACCGACCCGCCGAAGGGTTACGACCACTATCTCGTCAAGTTTCGCGGAACCGATGATCCGGACGACATCGCCAATATCGAGATGGCCTATGCCCTGATGGCGAAAGCAGCGGGGATCGACATGCCCGAGACTCGTCTCTTGGAGGGTGCGAAGGGCCAAGTCTATTTCGCGGCCCAGCGCTTCGACCGAAACGACAATCATCGCCTTCATGTTCACAGCGCCAGTGGCCTGCTCTATGCGGATATTCGCATCCCCTCATTGGACTACCGCGACTTGATCCGGTTGACACGCGCGGTGACAAGAGACCAGCGTGATTGTGCGGCGATGTTCACGCTGGCCGTTTTCAACGTGCTCGCCCACAACCGCGACGACCATGGCCGGCAATTCAGCTATCTGATGGACCGTGATGGCAGGTGGCGGCTAGCACCCGCCTATGACCTGACCTTCGCGCCCGGTCCGGGAGGAGAGCATTCGACGTCGGTTCTGGGTCACGGCAAAGACATCACACGAGCGCATCTGCGAGAACTTGGGCGTAATGCCGACCTGAAAGACCGAGAGGCCGATGAGATCATTGACCGCATTGCGGATACGACCGGCAACTGGAAACAATTCGCCAATGAGGCCGGAGTAAGCCGCGAATCAACCACCATGATCGAGGATGTCATCAAAGCGGTTCGGGTTTAGGAAGCACCTCTACTCCCACAGCTTTTCCGCCATTTTCCGCTCCTCCGCGCCGACGGCGTCACCATAGATAGCGGTTGTCGTCAGGCGGGCATGGCCGAGCCATTTCTGGAGCATATTGAGCGGGATGCCCCGTTCCAGCGCGGCCACAGCGAAGCCATGGCGCAATCCCTTGGCGGTCGCATGTAGACCAAAGATACCGGCCTCGCTCATCACCTCTTTCACGCGCCGGTGCGCGGTCATCCGGTGCCAGGGCCAAATTGGCGCGTCGGGTGCCATTTGGTCGAGGGCATGGATATCCTGGAGCAGGTCCAGCGAATTTCGCGACGCCGGCACGGCGCGGTGAACATCGTCACGCCGCTTCTTGAGACTTCGAAAGATGACCACCCCGGCTTCCGCATCGATATGGCCCGGCGTCAATTCCAATGCCTCCGATATCCGGCAGCCCGTGTCCTTGAGCACCAAGCAGAACGTCCGCACTTCGGGAGTCTCCCGTTCAGCCGCCTCGGCGAAGGCGCTGCGTTCCGCCTCCGTCAGATATTTCCGATGGCCCTGCTGGTCGTACAGGCTCCAGTTCATGTTTCCTCGCGCGTGCTTGAAGGCGGCCCCTCCTATCTCTGTTTCGATACTCAATTTCCCATTGGGAATCGTAACACCGGGACCACCGCCGAGTTACAGAATTACACATTCTGTAACTCCTTTCGTTCGACCCACCGTGGCCGAACTGTCACAGACTGAAGGAGTTCAGAAATGTCCAAATGGTATTCGAAAGCCCGCCACGGGATTGTCGGCGGCGCGCTGGTTCTGGCGCTTTCCGCCTGCCAAACCACTGCCAACACCGCCGCCAACAAACTCAGCGTCGAAGAGGTCCATTCGACCTTCATCGGACGCGACTGGGGGCAAGGCAATCACACCTTCCAATTCACCAAGGCCGGCGAATTCCGGTATCGCAAAAACGACGGCACGGCGTTTGGCGGTACGTACGAATTGAAGGAGGACGGGACGATTTGCGCGACAAATGATGAATCCGCGCCGCACCCGAAGCGCACAACCTGCTTCACCTTTTATCGCAAGGGCGACGGCTACGAATATTACCACGACCGCTCGGGCAAATACTGGCCGGCCAACCTCCTGTAGCCCCATTGCACGGGCGGTGCCGGCTTGGCTCGCACCGCCCACGCAATTCAATCATGCCCCCCGAAATGAGAGGTACGCCATGCTGATCGCATTTATCGTCATTCTGTTGTTTTTGATCTTGCTCTCCGTCGCCGGCGCGGCGGCAAGAAAGCGCCAGGAGGAACAGGCCCGGCTGCATTTGACCGCAGAGCATCAGCGGCTTCAACGAGAGTCCCCCGAGCACCCGGACGCCCAAATAAGCCTCGAGGAATTCCTCCTCTCCCGGACGAACGAATTGAAGTCCATCCAACGGCGGAACCTTGAGGTCATCCTGCGCTATGGCGGCATCGGGGCGGTAGGCGTAGCTGTCATCGCTTATATCTGGGGAATAACCATGTCCTATGACGGTTTTCCCTTGAGCCTCATTTTCAGCCTCTCCTTCTTCGGGCTTGCAATCGGCGGATTTGCCGGCGCCGTCACGGTAATGGTGAAATTCGGACGGCCGAAGCTACGGATCAAAACGGAGCAGTGATTAAAGGAAATAACGAAATCGTCCTTTCGTTATTTCCTTGTCGGCTCGTTCTAATCGTCCAAGTCGATCCCCAACACCTTACCTCGTTCGCGCTTGCGTGAACGCTCCAACTGACGTTCCTTCTGTAGGCGGCGGGCGCGTTCTAATTGCTCCTTGCGGTCATCGGCGAGGCTGCTGCGGCGCATGGCCTCGTCGGTCAATCGGGACAGCCCGCGGGAGCGGCGGCGTATCTTCGTGACGACGATCCGGCGCAGGCGCTCGCTGCTGCCGACGCTTCTCTCCAGCATCTCGAAGTCCCGCAAGGCCAGTTTCGTCTTGTGGCGGGCAAGCTCCACCTTGTGCTGGGCATGGTCCAGCCGGTGCATGGCATCGCGATACTTCCCGTAGCGCTCGGTCAGATAACGCGACAGGCGTTTCGCCTCCTTTTCGTCGGCGGCAAAGTCGCCAAGCAAAAGCGGGTTCTTGCCCACCATGTCCTTGACCGCCTTGACACCGTGTTTCCGTTCCAGCTTGTCCCAGGCGGCCCGTGCGCGTTCGGGATCACGAAAGACCTTGCCGAGAAGGTCGAAGAAACTCTCCTTCCGCCGCGATACCCACGCCTTTTGGCGAGCGACGGACTGGGCCGCACCCCATTCCCGGCGCTCGGCATTTTTCACTCGGTTGCCCGCCGTGCGATGCGCCGCCTCCACTTGGCTCCAATAGCGGTAATCCATGTCGGCGGCATCGGCCTCCAGAAACGGATCGGCATGGCGGGAGCCGCAGTGGTCTGGTTCAGTCTGGTCAAGGATTTCGACCGTCCGCCGCTCCTTGTCCGTCATGCCTTCGGTGTCGGGGCCGCGGTGGGGTTGTTCCCCGCGTGCAAGCTCGCCGGCGCGGCGGATCATATAGCCATCGAACTTCTCATCGAAGCGCGCCTCCAGCGCCTTCATTCGCACGCCCTTGCCCATCTCCGAAAGCTTGGCGAAATGCTCTCCGTTGGTCAGCACAAGGCCCTGACCTTTGCGCTCCAGGTCCAGGCCGCGCGCCTCCAGTCGCTTCGCCAAATCATCCCAACTTTCCGCCTGTCCGAAATCGTCATAGAGCCGTCCGCGAAGGGACTGGATAACGTCCCTTGAAAACGGCATTTGCGGTTGCCGCCCTTCCCGCTTGGCCCGCCAGTATTCGGCGTCCGATACCGTGCCGCCGTCGTCGAGGTCATCGACCCGTTCCATCTCCCGCAGGAGCTCCCGGTCCTTCAGGATGTTCAGGCCGTGTTCCCGCGCCCGTTCGCGCACGATCTCCTTCAGCCGCGTGCCGTCGCGGTGGCGGTCGTAGGCAATATGCTTGGTCGGGTGAATGCGATTGACCAGGAAGTGCAGATGCGGGTGATCCGTGTCCTTGTGCGAATAGATCAGCGCCTGGTGCTCGGTGAGCTCCATGTCCTCGATGACCTTCCCGGCGATCTCGCGCTTCACCTGCTCCGTCACCTTGCCCGCCGCATCGTCGGCGGGATCGAAGGTGACGATGAAGTGATAGGTCGGTTGCTTGCACCGCACCGACTTCGCCGCCGTCGCCTCCATGACGGCGGCCGCTGCGCGTGGGTCAGTAGTCTGAAGGTTCTTGGCAATGACGAATTCTACTCGGTCCGGCGATAGGTCCTTGACCCGTCCCGCCAGATAGAGGGCCGACGCCTTGAAGCTCTCGGGCTGACGTTTCGGAACCTTAAACCGCATCGGAATCCCCCCCATTGGAACCGGGGGGGTTTGGTGGACGTTCGGCGGCCTTGTGCAGCGGCTCCAGAACCGCCTGCAGGATGCCGATGGTCTCCTTGATCTCGGCGTCCTTGATCTCCTTTCCCGAGTTGGCGCTTCGGGCCAGCGCGTTGACCACGTGTCCGGCGGCGTTCAGCCGCTCCATGGTTTCCTCGATCAGCGGGATCAGGTCTTCACGCTCCATCAGCCGCTCGACCATTTCGCCGCCCACATAGCGCGCCCACTTGCCGAAGGTCTCGTCCTCCAGGACGGCTTCGAGCTGGGAGAAGTTCGTGGCGATGGAGGTGAGCTCATACAAGAGCTCGTTGAAGATCCGATCCCGCGCCGGCTTGGCCTTCGGCCTGCGCCCGAACAGCACCTCGCGGGCGTAGGTCGTAAAGGGCAGCCCGGCTTCCGCCGCACGCTCCTTCAGCTCCTTCATCTCGGAGGGCGTCAGTCGGACGCGCAGATACTCGCTGCGGCGCTTCTCAGGCTTCAGGGGCGGACGCGCCATGACCGAAATCCCCCTGCTGACAAATAAGCCTCGCAGAGCAAGATGGCGCCGCTTGAGACCTCCTTGGATGGTCGAATGCCGGGCCTGTTGAAACCCGAAAACCTCCTGCCGACCGGTTGCGCAGCACCTCGGGCCGCCGGCAGGCGGGCCAAGTCATCGGCAGAGTTTTTGGGGTACAACATCCATCTTGCCCACCCGAGTGATTCAATAACATCCTTCCCCAATTATGGGGACCGTTTGTCTCGGGAACAAGATTATGACGCGTATTCAACTACTTATATCGGAGAATGTCAATGAATTTCGGGCTAAACCGGCCTCGACCAAAAGGCGCCAACATATGTCAACACCGCTCAACAACGTTTTTCGACAAGCATGAAAAACCCGACGCCGGAACCCCTGCCGGGCCGGCGGGCGGCAACGCGAAGGCATGGAAAGCTGTCTGGCCATCCTCCCGGGCTACTATCTATCCGCACTGGTCCGACGGCTTCCCGAAAGTCGATGCGCCTGATCCGACATACCGGGCATGGTCGTCAATTCGTTCTTTCTTCATTTTTGGAACATACCAAAGCCGCCCGCCGGCAGGCGAACGGCCTTGGAACCGTGGTCGTTATCGCGACCAGATGAGGGCGTGTTTGCCGTCCTGTTCGACCAGGTTGGCGTAGACGGCCGCGACGAAGCTCGGGTCGTCGATCTTCACCGAAAGATAGGGCTTGCCGTCTTTCTTGCTGGTCTGGGACCAGGCCGCGCCGATCTCCGTGTTGCCGGACTTCACCCGGTAGTCGGGTCCCTTGTCGCCGGATTTCTCCGCCGGGACGAGCGTCACTTTGTTCGCCTTCAGGCTGAGCGTTTCAATGCTGCCGTTGTAGCCGTTTTCGGTTTTCGTGAATGCGCCGATGGTTGCCATTGTCTAATCCTCCGTTTCGAGTTCTGGAGGCCACGACCGCCGTGGCCTTTCCATGGTCAACCGAGGGCGCCGGGCACAGGCGGCGGATGCACCCCTTTTGGGGCCGAAGCGAAGCGCAGGACGGCACGCGCCGACTTTCTTGTCTCGCGAGGAAGGTCCGAAGGTCCGGGGATGAAAGTCGAAACACGCCGTTGCCTCCGACGCCGCCGGCGTCATGTGCGCCATGGAGATGAAAGGCCAAGGAGCGTGGCGTTCTATTTGGGACGAAGGAGGTTCTGACAAGGCCGTTGGACATCGGGAAAAAAACCGAAACAGCCATCGGCGTGTCGGGCGCGAGACGGCAAAAGGAAAACTCGGCAGTCGCCTTCCCGACGACCTTGGCGACAATCGGAACCGAAAATCAGGGGAAGACCGATGACAAAAGCGGAAATCGGTTTCTTCATGGTTCCGGCGCAGTGAAACCGCCAACGCGATGCTGCCGGTCGAGTCTTGGCGACCTGCCGCATCGGTGCGCGGTCGTCCATAACATTGACAAGGCCATTCCTGATTCTTCGTTCCACAAGACAAAAGCCGCCCCATTGGGAGCGGCTTGATCGTTATTCGCCTTTGCGGGCGTAGTAGTCATCGATGGCGTCATTCACATAGGTAAAGGCGGCTATTGCAGCTTCATACGAAACGACGATGACCACCACAAAGAGAACTAAGACGGCAGCGCCGAGACAGGTAAGAATGGCGGCAATGGCGACGGCAGCGGCATATTTCGGAAACGTCAATATCAAAACGAAACTACTGACGACGATGAAGATGATGCCGCCGAAAATCAAAGTTTTGGCGAGTAGTTTAGGCATGACAGATTTCACGCTCACGCGGAGCGCGCTCCTGGATCTGAAGTGAAGGAAATAAGGAGAGAAAAAGCAACAGCAAACGGCGCGATGGCGCCGCCGAGAAAAGGTTGAGATGTTTTCGCTTCAATTGAGGTTCTGGGGATGCTCTCCCCCAATTTCAACCCCCCTTGCCCCACGGCTCGATCGGAAGGCTGGGAATAGTTCTCTCCCTACCAAAACCAAAAAGCCACTCCCACTGGGAGCGGCTTGATCGCTATTCGCCCTTGTGGGCGTCGAGGTCATTGACGATGTCGAGCACCATGGCAATGGCGGAAATGGCAACCGCGAAAGTAACGGTACCGGCAATGAAACCGGCAAAAGAGCCAGCCCCTATGGCGCCGAAGACAATGCCGACAGCGGCTATGGCAAGGGTCGCCAATACGAGCAGGACGCCCGAGGCAATTGCGACGGCGCCGAAGATGATAGCGCCGACGGCAATGACGGCAAAGGCGCCAACGGATACAGGAACAGCGGCGATGTTTTCCGGCGCCAACAAACCGAGGCAGAAACCACTGGCGATGGTGAGAAGAAAGACGCCGAGCGCAGAGGTGTTCTTGATAAGCTTGGACATGACAGTGAAGACATTTGGCATAGCGGTTCTCACGCTCACACGGAGCGCGCTCCATTCTGGTTGGTTAAAAAAGAAAAGGGCGTCGAAGCGTCGGCGCGCATTGCCGCGCTGCCGATAAAAGGTCAGTGAAGATTAGCTTCGAGTGGGGTTGTGGGAACGATGTTTCACAATTTCAACCCTCACAAGACCTCGGCCCGCTCGGGAAAGGCCGGGACAACTGTCCCCCCACTACTACCTAAAAAAAACCGCCCCCATTGGGAGCGGCTTAATCGCTATTCACCCTTGCAGGCTTGGTATCGATCGACGGCGACATTCACAAGATTGCAAGCGCCGATGGCGACGAAGAAAGTGATAATGCTCGCAACGAAGCCGGCAAGGTTTTCAGAACCCATGGTGCCGATGACGGCAAAGGGGGTGGCGCCGGCTATGACGATGATTGACAACATGGCGTAAGGAACAATCGCGATAGCGCCCATGGCGGCGGCGGCCGCAATAACAACGGAAAATGCGCCAACGGACGGGGGAACAGCAACGATGTATTCCGGAGCCAACAAGCCGAGACAGAACCCACCGATAAAGATGAGACTTACAGCGATGAAACCAATGATGTTAGTGACAGAATAGGGCATGGGGGATTTCACGCTCACTTGGAGCGCGCTCCTAGGTCTGGAGTGAAGGAAGGACGAAGAGAAGAAGAAACGGCAAACGGCGCGATGGCGCCGCCGGGAAAAGGTAGAGATGGTTTCGCTTCTAATTGGAGTTCTGGGGACGCCCCGTTCGAATTTCAAGCCCCCTCGCTCCACGGCTCGACCGGAAGGCTGGGAATAGTCGTCTACCTGTCAAAACTGAAAAGCCACTCCCAGTGGGAGCGGCTTAATCGTTATTCGCCCTTGCGGGCATAGTGTTCATTGACATCTTCGACCACATTGGCAAAGGCGGCGATCGTGACGACAAAAGTAACGATGGCGCTCACAACGCCGGCATAGGAGCCGATCGCCAGGGAGCCAAAGAAAACGCCGATAGAGGCGAGGGCAACGACGACGAATACGGACGAGACGCCCGTGGCAATGGCGATCGCGCCGACGGCGGTGGCGGAAAGAGTAAGAATGGCGGCAACGGCGACCGCGAACATGGGAACGACGACGAAAAATTCGGGAGGCGACAACCCAAGAAAGAAGCCACCAGCGATGACGAGGATGGCGGCGATGTTGCCAAGGATTTCAGTGAGTTTAGGCATGACAGATTTCACGCTCACGCGGAGCGCGCTCCTAGGTCTGAAGTGACGAAAGTTCGAAGAGAAGAAGAAGCGGCGAACCGCGCGATGGCGCTGCCGGGAAAAGGTAGAGATGTTGTCGCTTCTAATTGGAGTTCTGGGGATGCCCCGCCCGAATTTCAAGCCCACCTCGTTCCACGGCTCGACCGAAAGGCTGGATTAGTTCTCTCCCAATCAAAACTGAAAAGCCACTCCCAATGGGAGCGGCTTGATCGCTATTCGCCCTTGCGGGCGTAGTATCGATCGACGGCGTCTTTCTCAAGATTGAAGGCGGCAACCGCAACGACGAAAAGAAGGCCGCCGGCCACCGGGGTGAAGCCTCGCAAAAGAGAGGCATCTTTCCTCAACTCTTTCCGCCGAGAATATCGCAACAGCGGTCGATCATTCGATACCCACGCGGGACGACGAAGACGACGACCTGGACCGCCCAATAGACGGGAAAAACGCTCCACATAGTCAGGTAGGCTTCCCAGGAAGTCGCGCCGGCATCGGTCTTCCTTGCATAAATGAGAAGGGCCGCTAGCAGAGAATAGGCAGCCGGACGCCTCGAAAAACCTCGCTGATTTGTCGCTGATCTGATTCAATCACTGCTGATGATCACGGGAGGCGACGATGATCCACGAGCCTGGATTTTTTGACCTTGATTACCGTTACGAGCAGCTCAG
>Ga0209785_1000392_pt1 | contig 13421 bp, 8 predicted proteins | sample WorMetG1BERMUDA2_FD_187403 | JGI IMG/M metagenome (GOLD analysis project Ga0209785, IMG submission 187403) | Marine gutless worms symbiont microbial communities from Max Planck institute for Marine Microbiology, Germany - Inanidrilus... ...
CAGCCGCACCATCCGTCCATGTGAACCGAACTGTCGCTATCGCAGTATTTCCTGAAACGACGTACTGGGTTGTGCTAAACTGCCGATGGAATACGTTTGTCTTTGAGAACTTCGGTTATTTCACTTCCGGCTTACGTAACGCTTACTACAAGAATCCCTCAACTGTTGATGTGATCAGGCAAAATATGGTAGATTGCAATGACCTCTGGATAGCGTTGTCAGTGTTTGAAGGAAATGACACTTACGACAGAGTCCAACATATAAAGGTCGTTGTGAAACAGCTCACTGGTCACACGGAGTTGGCATTGAAAAACGAACAAGCCGGAGCTTTAACGGATGCGACAACAAAAGCAATGAAACTGATTTGTGACACGGTTATCGGTACGAATAGCAAGTTATGTGACAGACGTGATCGAATCCTAGGGTCGATGTATTGTCGAACTTCAACAGTGCATAATTGTGAGAGGAAATTTCAAGTGGTAAACAGTACTGGAAAGCACACAAATGCTGTCCTTTCGTGTTTATCTTGGATGAAGCAGAATTTGCGAGATTTTGTGGAGAATAGGAGAGAAATGCTAACCGAAGCGGAGAAGAAATCTTTCTTCTGTGCTATGGTCGATCTTGCGCATTCTGGTGAACGTTGCATGGAAATGATACAACTGTCTGACACAGTCAGGATGAAATTATGCGGCAACGTACTGAAAGTTCAGATTGAATGCGACAAAACATTTGCGCGGAACATAGCTGACCTTATTCTCATGGGCTTGAGTAAAAATCTTAATCACATAAAAGCGATTAAAGCGAGTTCAGAGAAAAGCACCCAAGATGTAAAGCCAGCTTCAGCAGGAGTAGAGGAAGGCAGCGATGTTGAACCGTAATATGCTCATTAATTAGTCTATGTTCAAAAGCACTATACCAAGGCACTATGACTAACCGTAGACCACATGGCCGTCAGCTACCACCAGTGAATCACATGCAATCTTCAGATCAAACATCACTCTCAGTCCTTCTCGGAGTGTTCTTACAGTTTAGTGTAACTACAATTCAAAATAAGTCCAAAATAATGCCAGGTTAATAGTAACTGTTAGTGTAAATGAAAAATAAAAATTAACTATAACTGAAACAATAAGTCAAAAATATCATGTAGTTAATAATTGACTGTAACAGATAAGTTTAAAAAGTGAAATTTTGAAATAGACAATCTTATTCGTAGATGCAGTGTGATAACTGTTATTGTTTACTTAATTATTCTTTTCGGCATCTCTCAGATAGAAAGTATAACCTTCGTTTTATAAAGTATGTTTGTAAGTCTCTTGTATAAGACTTTAGTACAAATTGCCAGAGAAGGTAAAAGATGATAAGTACTCCTTCTTGACATATGCAAGAAGCAATACCAAGAGTAAGGCACAAGTGGGACCACTGCGAGACATTTGCGGGCGTGAACTAAATGGTGCAGGAGCCATCCATGGTGAAGTTTTCAACATACATTTTTCATCAATGTTTACAGCTGAAGATGATGTGATATCCCAGTAAGTAACCTTTTTACAGCAACAGATAGTGATGAATTCTAAGACATTAAGATAAATGACACTGTTCTGAAATCAAGATTCGAACGACTGACAAAGGACAACTGTCCCGGTGTCAATGACTTGTCACCGAGACTATTGAAGCTGATCAATGAAGAGATAGGACATCCCACCTCGATACTATTGCATCAGTCAATGACTGACAGTGATGTTCCACTGGACTGGAGACCACTGAATGTCACACCAATTTCAACAAAGCGAGTCAAAATAAGCTGCAGACTCACATAATATACGGTCACTGGTCTGATGGCTCTCATCATGGCTTAGAGGTAGAAAACAAAGGGTATCTTTAGATGGGCACAGCTCAACATAGCCAGATGTGCTAAGACATATACGACAACGATGACTTCTTAGCCTACTGTCGTTTGTGATCTTTATTAATAACTTATAACATCATGTGAGCGTGGCAGTCAAACTTTGCCGAGCGTACCAAGATATTTACAAGAGTGACTAACACTCTGCATGGATTACAGTTACAACAGGATTTAAACAAACCTTGCAACTCGTCTCACAAATGGCAGGTGCAGTTTAATGTTCCAAATGCAAGACTATGCACTTAGGTAATGGAACCATCAAATATGATTAAAGTCTGAAATGACGTCAACTTCATGTAATGGCTACTGAAAAGGACGGTGGAGTAATTATTTCCAATAATATGAACGTGGCATAAGATTGTTATGAAGTATATAACAATGCAAATAGAATGTTGGGGTTCCTCAACAAGAGACTGAAGTACACGAATGCAGAAATGATAGTGCGGCTGTACAAAAGTCTTCTTCCACGTCATGTTGAATAGCCTCCTTTACATCGGTCTGAAGTGCCCACTACACAAAAGACAAGCTTCAGTTAAAAAGAGTCCAACGTCAATGTAGTTTACTTCTTGATAATTGAAATCCATGCAATATAATTAAAAACTTACGAAGCTTAAACTGTGGTCACTTGAGGAGACAAGAAATCATGCAAGCTTCATTGAACTGTTCAACATGCTTTGAGGCATCTCCACTGATGGGAGCTGTACACGTGGTCATAGATGGAAACTCGTAAAAGACCACAGTAGATGTGATGCAAAAGTCGACTTTTCTCTGTGACAGTCTTTAATCACTGGACTACTCTGTTACAGTCATCAGTTCAAGTAAATCCTCTTAAATGCTTCAAGAACGACCTTAAGAACATCAGAATGTATCAGATAGATTTTTCATGGATGACTAGTTCACTAAATCCGTCAGCTGCTGGGTGAAATATTGGGACCAGAAGACTTGTAACATGGACAGATTCAACAGATGTGCAGCCATACCAGGTGAGATGACAGAAACAACGAAACGGATTAGTGACGATGTCATTTGGCATGAACAGCAAGTTGTCTGACACGCGAAACAATAATGTAATGATATTATACAGTTCTGAAAAGGAAAACAAAAGACTCTTAACTCCGCCACAGCATGCGACTATGCCACACAGACCGACAATGTCGGTTGTGTGACAAAGTCCGTTATGCTGTGCCAGTCCCAAGCCTGGATAAAGGAGGAGGGAGAGTCTTTGAAATGTGACGATAGACTGCGCTCGCTCGTAAACAGTGCTGTGTAGAGGGCCGGTAAACGGCCGTGAAGACTGCCAAAACACGGCCGGGCACACGGCCCATACATAGCCTTGTACGTACATGTATGTGCACTGTTCGCGGTTCAGTTGTGCCTTTGGTGTCGGTGCAGCGGTCGTCCATTCGGGACTGTCTACACGCATGCTGATGGTGCACTGTCGCAACATTACGGTCGTCGTGTCCTGTGAAGTTCAGCAGTGGTTGTGTCGGCACTGTGCCACGCGTCGGGTCGCCGCCAATGCCGTACTCAGCATACCAGTCGGAGTGCAAGGATGTGCTGTCTGTCTACCGTTCGTGTATTTTCTATATTTTTGTAAGGCTCCTATAACTTTTGCACATTTCCTGTAATTTCCAGTATTTTTTGTCATTCTTCGTGCGGTCATTGTTCGTGTCGGTGACCTTGTTACAAATTGAGTGCTGCACTGCTAGCTAAAGACTTGCAAATGACTTCAATTGCCCAAGCAGTCATTGAGGCCGGTCAGAAAAAGTGTAAGACTGCAAGAGAACAATTGGAGGCCGTTCAATGTAACAAAAACACAGTATTAATCGTAAACGAAAACAGCTAGTTGCATCACCTACCTAGCCTCGTAATAAAAAGCAAACAGTCCCAGTGCAAGATGTTGCTGATAATGTGGCATCTGTAAGCAACACAGTAAATCGTAAGAATGCAGAAGAGCATATCAACAAAGGGCCAGAGAAAAGTTCCACTAAACATAAGCATACTACAAGTAGTAGTAAGCCAAAGTCTACAAACAGTAAGAGTGTAACAAAAGAAGTTACTTCAAAAAAATAGACAGACAAAGACAGTGAATATAGAACTGTTTGCTTAGCGTTCTAATAACACTTACTCGTTAGCATTAGTCATGTGTGTAAATAGGTTTTCTGCTTACTTATCGTTTTCATCAAGCATTATAACATTACTGTACTACAGTATTAGTTTGTGCAATACGTTTTCATACGTTAAGTCATAGTACTTCTGCCCCGTGCAGGCTCCGGCACCATAAGTAAGTAGGTAATTTGTGCCTGCGATTCAGTTGTTGATTTCGGCTCTGCGTGGATGTCACTTATTTGTATTTTTGTTTCTGCCTACCTTTCCTATTTGTATTTTTCCTTCTTCCTTTTTATGTGTCTTACCTTGTCTTCTATTTCTTGCTCTATCTCTTACCTTCCAGAATATTGGACCCGCTCTGTTTCCAGGCCGGAGGTCGTAGGAGGCGACCAAACCTGGGTTTAGGTTGTTTTTTGTTGCTGTTAGCTGTATTTTTAGTTAAGGATGCATGATTATTACGTTGTCGTCGATTTAGTTTTAGTCTTGTCATACGATAGTTGTCTGCCCTGTTGTAGGCGCTAGCGTGATAATTTAAATGAGCCTCTCGATCTTTTTCCCTTATTTGGGTTGCTGCTGAATAAAAAGGCGGCCAGGGTTAAGGTTAATATATGGCTAGCCTTCCTTCACTGGGTATGGATAATTTTCCATCCCTGACCTTACGTCTCTGATATAGCCATATTTGTACTGAAAACGGACGTTAAACTCCAACTCACTAACTCGTAGTAGTTCTGTAGTTTATTGTGTTAATAACTCATTACTAGTGCAGTCATCAATCGTACTACATTGTTTAGATTAGGCTATGTCAAGTGAAACTATGACAGTAACATGTGTTATCACTTATTCACTTTAAGTCGCATTCGTTTTTAACACGAAGTAGAATGCTTTTGATAATGTCATTAACAATTCTGTCAGTAATAATTTATTGTGCATTTTTTGTTAAAAAGTGAAAAAAATGAATGAAAATGAAAAAAAAACATTTTGAAAAAGTAGTAAAGCGGGAGGTGTGGCATGGATGTAGGGGAGGAGGAGTCCATGTAAAAATCTAACATTCACATTCCTATAAAACTAGAAATGTGGGCCAATGCCCAACGTGATGGCCGCCCTGCCGAATATACGTGGTGCCCTCTGTTCAACGCCGCAAAGTTTGGCTGACGCCAACTACTAGAGTGCCGTGCAGTAACACTGCCAAGACATGAAACCCGTTGAAATTACCTGGGCTGCCCCAAGCTAACGAAACCATCTGAGCCGCTAGTGAGCCAAAGTTCACCATATTGTGAGAACATGTGGAAAAGATATTGCTGCTTAACAAGTTTTTTACCGATTGTCAATACGTACCTTAGTTGCGAAGATATAGCCCGACAAAGTTGTGCGATGGTGCACCGATGGAGAATTTTGGCGACTTTTTTGGGTCCTGCATTTGCAGCAAGCCGGTTGCAGCACATTTCAGACCTGCATTCTAAATTTGCACTAGGGCCACACAATGTGTCAAAGTATGGCAGACATCCAATCTCTGATGGCTGAGATTAGGCGAGGAATAAAGAAAAAAAAGATATAAAGAAATCAGGGCAAAAATATAATGTCCACATTTGCTACACAGGGAGGCCATAATTAACTGAAAATCGTATATTTCTGCTCTTGTTCCTATACTTTTTGGTTATTGTGTGCTGGATAAACTGGATGTGTTGTTCCAGTCATCAACAAATCGTTCGAGAGGAACAGTCACCATCGACAGAACACTCTGGTAAAGTGTCAGAGTCAACGAAGTTGTCGGACGTGACCTACCGTGATCCACGTGTCGTTCGCAGGTCGGCCGTTATGTCGTGCAGTTCATCATCGCCTCTCACCATCGGCCACTGCGGCGGGTTCTCGCTTGAAAGTCTGAGTTTCGCGGGGCTCAGCTTGGCTGACGGCGGCAATATCACCAAGACCAGCCTTCGACAAGCTGGACATCAACTTTACCTCCGTTTGAGAAGGTCCTTGCCTTCGTTGCCAGTCGGCGCGTCGGGTCCCCGATGTTCCGTCGTCGGGTGGACCGCGACGTTCCGTTCTGCCGCCCGCCACGTCATGGAGCAGTTGGGACATCATCTAGCTACTTGTAGTCCAGGGCGTCGTCTGTGAACAACCCTCCACTCGGCACCTTCGTCATCAGCTCAAGCCCAGCGATGCCGTATGTGAGAACGTCCGTTGACTGCATCATTGTCGCCGAACACTGGGTGAAGACTTGGGACTTGCGTGCTCAAGCAAAAGTGTCACCATCTTTTGTCGTCATTCGAAGAAGTCAGAACAAACAGTCTTTTCCGACACAGACTCTTCAGCGTCTTGTCCAACATTAACGAACTGTGGTCATGTTGTGTGTTTTATTGTATTTTGTATTGCATTCGTGACGATGCGATTTTCGTATGAGTATATTACTACTTTATTTTGCGGCGTAAACTCCGTGGTGCCTTGGGATGCACCTGATATGCTTTACTGGGCTGTCTGCAAGCCGGACTTTTTCAGAAAAATCTGTTTAATGTGCTCAATGTGGATGTACATGGCTTTTTGCGACCAAAAATGTCATGTGGAATCTTATATTCCACTGACAAATGTGCTTTTTCAGCACGCTAATAATTTTGGCCGTATTACGAATTCTTGAGCTATTAATTTCCTTTTAGCTGTGTTTAATACTCATTTCATGTTTTTACTCTGTTGCCAGTATTTTACTCGGTAAGTGAGTAAGTTTCCTGAGTTATATCATATGCTGCAGGTGATATAATGCAATTGACTGAACTTGTTTTTATGTCTATTCAAATTAGAATCTTATGAACGTATCATACAGAAGGAACTGGCAGCTCACGACACTCCAAACATTGACACATGCCGAGAAGAGTTGTCAGTAACATTGAAATGGTGCAATTGATAACTGCAGACTTATACTGTAACATGTTTCTAATGAACGTGAACTGGGTGATACTAATGTGGAACAAATGGGAAGAATCAGTATGAGTTGTGCTTGATGTATACAAAGTATGCAGGCTTTTCACTTGCACTAGGCTACCTATTCAGCATGATCAACATGTTTCTGTTCTTAGTGTCGGTTCTGCTATGTGCTTTCTACCTTTCCTTGTCTTGTGATGCAGGCATTCCAACCGTACATAAAAATCGTAATTGTACTAACCATATCATTACAATGACAACAGTTAACTTGCATTTGATAAAGTATGCAACACGTTCACAAGATGCAATTTGTTGAACGCTATTGTGCCATCAACTTCGGGTGTAATTGACAATTTTGCATTACATAAGTCAAGAATGCTGTCAAATTTGGAACATTGCATTATGGCGGATAAAGACAAAAAGGTAAAAAGATATTGATAAATCAGGTACTCAATCTGCAACAGTCCCAGTTTTCAGGCACTCAACGGGTTCTTATCAGCAACTGCTGCAAGTTGGCCAGTTTGACATGTCAGAGTCCTTTGTTCAAAAGTTCCTTTCAGTCTGTTGTAGATGTTGGCAGAAAGCAGTACAGTGGTGAGAAAGAACGAAGTCAAAGTGTGCCAGTGTACGCAGCAATGCAGTATGGTGGTGATAAAGAACAAACTGTGCCATCGCAGGCACCACGGTACTACAGTGGTGACAGAGCTGCATACACCACTAAAGTGAGAGAACGATGTATACTGTCGCAGTCCTCATGGCACACTGTTGGCAAGTTGCAGACACCTTCACACTGTCGTACAATTGATGTCAGTACAATTCCCTAGTCTGCCATCGTTAATCTGCACAGTGTAATTGTTTAAGGAAATTACATCACCCTTTTGCTTAAATAGACATCATCACAGCAATGATGCTTCTGTGTAGGATATGAAGGAAAATTATCACGTCTGTTCTATGCAATATCGTGTGCAACAATTCTGTGCATTGGAATGCACACACATGAACAGACGTAACGGCTGTTTGTTCACTGCATTTTTGCTTTTCTGTCATTATATTGTGTGTTACAGTTTCTCTATGTTATATCTAGTTCTTCATGATTCTTTTATGCTGTAGTTTATATACTTTAATTGTGTATGTGTAATTTTGTTGTGTTACATTTACTTTTTCAGTACTGTTCCATTCATTACCTACGAAGAACATCTGTGAAATGACATATTTTGTGTCAACTAGCATGTAAAACTTTAACTCCGTTTATCAATCAATGTTTAGGAAATTAGTCCAATTAAGCAAGTCAGCACATTCTCAAAAGTGCAGGTTTTGGAAGAATTTCATTTGCAGCCATTATTGTCCATTGATATAGCAATCAGCCAAATTTGTTTGCATTTCATCATTTAGTGTCATATCACAGTATGCAGACATTACTATCTATCTTACACACATTTGCATCGGATATTAGTATGTCAATAAACCTCAAGTTGCATTTATTCATAACATACTCTGTGTGTTTCTATGTCATACGTTTGTGGACAAATTATCACTGTTACAGCTCTAACAGCTTCAGTTCTTGGTATATTATATGTAGACCTGGGCGCCAGAGCCGAAGCCGCAAAAGTGCAGCCGAAAAATGTTTGAGCCAAAGCCGACCAAATTTTAGTTGAGCCGAAGCTGGAAAATGTTTTAGCCAGCCGAGCCGAACCGGAAAAATTTTGACGTCATAATGTTTTTAATTGCATTTTTTCACAGCTACTTATGGAGTTTTACGGCACTTAAATGTAGTAAATGGCATTACTTAATGCATATTTATATCTATTATTCATTGATCTAGCCAACTTCCATACTTGGAAGTTGGACGACACGACGCAAGCATGCCTAGCCTCATGGGTCACATTTGTCATTACGTTATATCATTAGTAATGTTAATAATATAGCATTCTATGCTGTAGCTGTCCTGAGTCATCGTGCATTGATCTGTGATCAGCCTATTGTCTCAGTGGGCTGTCGGCACATTACTACTCACACACACACAACATATTATTAACCCACCACACAAATGGCACCATAAGTGGTCATACATCAGCGTGATCGGCCTGCTATAGGCCCAGTAGGGGCGTGCATTAACTTTGGATGCATGATTGCTGTTGATCCGTAGTTTTCAGCTCCAGCCGTCTGAGCGAGCCGAAAAAATTCCGAGCCGAGCCGAAAATCGTAGACTCAGCGGCTCCCAGGTCTAATTATACGTATGAAATTGTTTTCTGCTTTTGATAAGTTCAGCAGTGTCTCGACCATGTTGATGGAATTAGCACTACATAGCTGCAGTACAGTGACGCATAACACAAAGCCCACATTTGTTAATAGACTGTTATCATGCTCTAACAAATTGGTACAGGTTATCATACGCTGATTGTCAGTGTAATTTACAATTTTGCTATGATGACTGTGTGTCTGTGTATGCGTGTTTTCTTCTTTTCGTCTGGTTTATTACTTTTTGTGTGTTTATGGCCCTGTATGCCGTCTGATTGAAATAAACAGTAAGTAGAATGTGGGCCAATGCCCGACGTGATGGTTGCCCTGCCGAATATAGGTGACACCCTCTGTTCAACGCCGCAGTTTGGCTGACGCCCACTACTAGAATGCCGTGCAGTAACGCTGCCAAGACGCGAAACCTGTTGAAATTATCTGCAGTGCCCCAAACTAACGAAACGATCTCAGCCGCTAGTGGGCCGAAGTTCACGATATTGTCGGGACATGTAGAGGAGATATTGGTGCTTAACAAGTTCTTTCCGATTGTCGATACATGCCTTAGTTGCGAAGATATAGCCCGACAAAGTTGTGGGATGGTGCCCAGATGGCAATTTTTGGCGACTTTTTTGGGTCCTGCATTTGCAGCGAGCCGCGTGCAGCACCTTTCAGACCTGCATTCTAAATTCGCACTAGGGCCACACCATCTGTCAAAGTATGGTAGACATCCCACCTGCGGCCGCTGAGATTAGCCGAGGAAAAAAAAGAAGAAAGATAGAAAGAAATTACAGGATGAAAATATAATGGTCTGCCCTATTGCATAGGGCAACCATAGTAATAATAATAACAGTAGTACATCATTTTCACAAGGTGACAAATGACTTTATTTTACCTTTTCACCTTCGGTTTGCATGACACCTTGGACCATGCTCATGCTTTGCAACATGATTGCCAACTTTTGACAAAAAATGCCATCAAAAGTTCTTTCATGGGTTTTGTCGGTCCTTTATTGGTTCACGGCCAAGAGACCATTATTTTTGTAGTGTCTGTTTGTTTATCTGTTTGTTTCTGCAGAGTTTTTCTCAGCCGTCTTTGATCCGATTTCAGTCAAACTAGGACACATGTTATATGTCTCGGTCTAGTTGTGTCCCCTAGAATATAGGGGCTGTGCGACCCTGGGGTCTGGGTGACCCCTAAAAAACTTGTATTTTTAGCGGTTTTGGGGCTCAGAAAACTATCTCGTCCTACAGTTTTGATCGGATTGTCGTGATTTTTGGTCATATTGTAGAACGCACCAATACGAAAATTCTCTTGAGCCATTTTTTGCAATTTCCATCTAGAACCCAAATTATGACGTCATAAATGACGCCATTTCCGGTTTTGCGAAAGTTGTCGTACAGCAATACGGTTTTCACCATTGGATAGCTGAGAGGATTTCATGGCACAAGGTGGTCTCGGTGTTTCTCTATCTCTTATAGTTTCGGAGTTATGACGTCGTCGTCATCAATCACGTCATAATGACGTAATTTTGAGGTTTGTGAAAGTTGTCGTACAGCGATGCAGATTGCACCCTCGACCGTGAAACATCTTAGCGTACCCACTAGTTAAACCTTTTTCCATTCATTAAAACTTTCATATATCACACTCCAGCATTCATTAAATTAAAACTAGACATGTGGGCCAATGCCAAACGTGATGGCCGCCCTGCCGAATATAGGGTGACGCCATCTGTTCAACGCCACAAAGTTTGGCTGACGTGCACTACCAGAGTGCCATACAGTAACCAGGGATGTAGTCTCGAGACCTTGGTCTTGGTCTCGAGGCACCTCGAGGACATGAAAAATGGTCTTGGTCTTGGTCTTGAAATAAAAGTCTTCGTCTTGGTCTTGGTCTTGACGAAAAAGTCTCGATATTTTCAAGACCTCGATGAATGATAAAAAGTACAAACCTCATTATAACAAATACAAGTTTGTTTCAGCATTTGTGCCGTTGTAGCAGTCAAATAATCTCAGCTGTAGTACATCAATAAAAGAGTCACATAAAGGAGAAATGTGGCAAATTTTTGTTAATGAGACATTATTCAATAAAAATAACAGAGTTACATAATGAATGGAATGGAATGTATATTTGTCTCACTAACAACCATTTGCCAAATTTCTCCTTTATAAGTCTTATATATGATCTCAAAGTGAAACAAATGTCGAAATACATATCCAAAACTAAAAGTGACAAATATCTTGAAACTTAAAGAACACTATTCATTCACAACAATACTGCGTATACCTCTTTCTGTACTTGTTCAGAAAACTATTACCTTGCAAGGGGTTTGTTTTGTAGTTGATTGTTGGCAGTAGGGGACGAATTTCCCCTTCCCAGTAAAAGGAACTTTATCGTCTTTGTGACGCGTGTTGCAACGATTAGCGGTAGAAATCAAATGAGAAGTCGCAGGTTTCTAACAAAATATAGATACATTAAACATTTCACACTAAACGAATGAAATAATAAATTAGAATTACTATGTTGATAACTTTGCTAGCTATTACTGCACTAAAAATACGACAGTTATTGTCTGACGAATGTTCGGTACATTGACAAAACAATCCATGCTGTTTAAACTTCCTCAAGACGTATATATAAAAATTCTTGGATCTGATTGTTAGTACTTTGAGGTGCCAGTACGCCCAATTACAATAATATATATACAACAATAAGTGTTGAAAAGGTCGCTAGTCCAGTGACTGCTTTGGATAGTTGATACTTTTGACTATAGACTGCTGTTGTTGATTTCACTACATTACTTTGTTCACTCAGGTGCATTGTTTTTAACTGTCTTTGGCTAAATTATCTGACACTGTGTAAAGGTCTTGGTCTTGGTCTTGAACAAAGTCTTATTTACATCTTGGACAGTAACGCTGCCAACAGACAAAACGCATTTACATTAGTTAGGGGTGCCCAAACTAACAAAATGGTCACAGCCACTAGTACGCCAAAGTTCACCACATTGTGAAAACATGGAAGACATATTCTGGCTTGAAATTTTTTTTTTCGGATTGTCGATACGTGCCTTAACTTGCGAAGATATAGCCCCACAAAGTTGTGCCATGTTGCCCAAGTGGGGATTTTTTGCCACGTTTTTGCATCCTGTATTTTCACCAAGCCACGTGCAGCACATTTCACACCTACATTGTACATTCACAGTAAAGCCACACCATGTGTGGAGGTATGGCAGACATCCAATCTGCGAGTGTGACGGCTGAGATAAGGCAAGGAAAAAAGAATGAAGCACAAAGAAAGCACAGGACGAAAATATAATGTCCACATCTGCTACGCAGGCGGCCATAAAAATGCAAAATGTCCATATACTTCTTGAACACTACTTCAGCTGAACCAAAAGCGTTCAAAAGTCAACTACATAGTGATAATAATATATTTTGCAAAAAATGTACTGCAGGTTAATGATAACTATAAATGTGGGCCAAGGCCCAACGTCATGGCCACCCTGCCGAGTATAGGTAGCACCCTGTGTTCAACACCGCAAAGTTCAGCTAATGCCCACTACTAGACTGCCATGCAGTAATGCTGCCAAGACACGAAACTTGTTGCAATTTGCAGGCATGTTCCAAACTCGCAAATCAATTTGAGCCACTACTGGCCCAAACTTCATGGTATTATATGGTGGAGGTATTGTTGTTAAACAATTTCGTTTTCCGATTGTTCATACATACCTTAGTTGCGAAGATATAGCCTCACAAAGTTCTGCGATGGTGCCAAGATGGCGATTTGTGGCATCATGTATTTTCAGCGAGCCGCGTGCAGCACATTTCAGACGTGCATCCTAAATTTGCACCAAGGCCATACCATCTGTCAAAGTATAGTAAACATCCAATTTGCGACGTCTCAGATTAGGCAACGAAAAAAATAAAAGATACAAGATGGAAGAAACCACACGGCACAAATATAATGTCCGCATCTGGTACGTAGGACCGCCACAATTAGAACATATTCTTACTACATTCACACTACACAGTCAACCATAAAAACCTGACACTTTATTTTTGACTATAACTTTGGCTAATATTAACGGATTTTTAGTTTTTATATCATTTTAATCGTGAAGAAATTCTACATGCGATTCTATTAAAATTTACCACATCACCTTAATTGTGTGCACACCTTACTTTGTAAACTTAAATAACAACACTTATCTCCAATAATCAAATTTATAGTGCTGCCATTTTGACCTTGCTATTTTGAGAGTAGC